>WBZT01000266.1_pt1 | contig 38050 bp, 32 predicted proteins | sample 5204241 | NCBI WGS metagenome assembly WBZT01 (sample SAMN12344358, study PRJNA552823) | activated sludge metagenome | biome: Activated sludge suspended growth; feature: Nitrification reactor; material: Wastewater; isolation source: activated sludge from nitrification reactor of wastewater... | reverse complement strand
GTCAACGACGCCCCGGTGCTGAGCTTCAGCAACACCATTGCCAGCCTCACCGAAGGCACGGCCACGGTCGGCATGACCATCACCGACGCCAACGCCACGGACGAAGACGGCGACACGCTGAGCTACAGCCTGGTGGCGGGCAGTGACCCGAACGGCTACTACGCCATCAATGCGAGCACCGGTCTGGTGACCCTGACCGCAGCCGGGGTGGCGCACGTCAACGCCGGCGGTGATTTGCCGACGGTACAAGTCCAAGTGAGCGACGGCACCACCAGTGTCAGCGGCAGCCAGGCGCTGCCGACCACCACCGACGTCAACGACGCCCCGGTGCTGAGCTTCAGCAACACCATTGCCAGCCTCACCGAAGGCACGGCCACGGTCGGCATGACCATCACCGACGCCAACGCCACGGACGAAGACGGCGACACGCTGAGCTACAGCCTGGTGGCGGGCAGTGACCCGAACGGCTACTACGCCATCAATGCGAGCACCGGTCTGGTGACCCTGACCGCAGCCGGGGTGGCGCACGTCAACGCCGGCGGTGATTTGCCGACGGTACAAGTCCAAGTGAGCGACGGCACCACCAGTGTCAGCGGCAGCCAGGCGCTGCCGACCACCACCGACGTCAACGACGCCCCGGTGAATACTGTTCCAGGGACGTTGACAACCAATGAAGACGTAGCTCTGGCAATTAGCGGTTTGAGTGTCACCGATGAGGATGCAGGCAGTGGCAGCATGACGGTAACATTGGCAGTGACTAATGGTATTTTGAATGTAAGTGGTGGCACAGCGGCAATTAGCGGCTCGGGTACAGGTACGGTAACTTTGACTGGTACAGCGGTGCAAATTAATGCAACTTTGGCGGCTACAGTAAATTATGTACCAACTTCCAATTATAGCGGTGGTGCAACATTCACGATGACCACAAATGATAATGGCAATAGTGGTGCCGGAGGCCCATTATCCGATACAGACGCGGTAGCAATCAATGTGACAGCTGTTGCAGATGCGCCGCTTGTATATGTGTTGCCTCAAGTCTTTGGTGTTAATGCATCATTGGCTGCAGCTAATGTTAGCACTGGCACAAGAACCACACAGGCTACGATAGAAACTACTCTTGGGCTGACAGGAGGGATTCTTGATACATATGATCCGGCGGCAAATCCTGGTTTGGGTACCAATGACCCTGGCACGATTGATGCAACTACGGGCGGTTTTGTAAATCAGAACGTATCTATACAAACAGGCCAGCAAGTGGCTATTGGCTGGAGTTTTACCAATACCGAAAATCTTACGGATATTAATGCTGGGTATAACGATTTCCTGGTACTGGTTGTAACGAATCCATCCGGAGGGAAAACATATACCCTTATATCTTCCGCCGAAGCAACAGGCGCAGGACCAGCAACACTTTCCGGCACCTATAATTTTACGGCAACCACTGCCGGAGATTATCAGTTCTCATGGGTTGTGATGAATGGTCGGGACACGCAAGTACAATCTACAATGACCATTAACGCACCTAAGTATGTTATAGGCGGCACAAATTATGCCCCGCCTGTTTATATCCCAATAGCGGCTAACTTGGTGGATACAGACGGGTCCGAGAGTTTGAGTTATACGATAACTGGTGTGCCGACCGGTGCTACTTTCTCTGCTGGGACAAGCTTAGGTGGCGGCGTGTGGAGTTTCACCCCCGCACAAGTGGCCGGATTACATATTTACCCGGCAGATGGGTATACAGGCATCATGAATCTGACCCTTAACGTAACCAGCACAGAAGCTAGCAACGGCGCTACTGCGGTTACCTCCCAAGCATTTACGGTAGAAGTAAGTGGTACTACTGCCAGCCAATATGGTACAAATGCTAACAACACTTTGACTGGTACGGCAGGGAACGATCTATTGGAAGGGTTTGCTGGTAACGACACTATTGCTGGCGCAGCCGGTAATGACGTGATTTATGGCGATGCCGGTACTGATATTCTGGATGGCGGTGCCAATAATGACGTGCTGTATGGTGGAGCAGGGAATGACACATTAACAGGGGGCACCGGGCAGGACAGACTTGTTGGTGGAGCCGGTAACGATACAATGCAAGGCGGTAGCGGGTCTGATGACGGCAATATGGATGTCTTCCAATGGTCATTGGCGGATGCTGGAACAGCAGGCGCCCCCGCGGTAGATACTATCAATTTCTTTGGCACAGCCGCGGCTACCGCAGGTGGCGACGTGCTGGATATACGTGATTTGTTATCCGGGGAAAGTAGAGATGCGGCAGTGTTGGATAATTATTTGCACTTCCAGTTCTCTGGCGGTAATACCACTGTTTACATCAGTTCGAGCGGAGCTTTTGGAGATGGGAATACTGTAGGCGCGCCTAGTGGTACTGTGACCGCAAACAGCGTACAGAATATTGTACTGAATGGAGTGGATTTGATTGGCGGTTCTACTACCGACATGCAAGTAATTCAGAATTTGCTGAATAATAACAAGCTGATTACGGATTAAATTGGATGTTTCGGAAATTGGCGCAATATGTGATGATGCGGATTGATGGAGGTCAATGATGCCATATGTATTAAGAAGGCCTGATGGAAGAATACAAGCTATCAGCCAAGTATATATACCCAATGAAGGTTGGGAAATGTTGGAATCCGGCAACAAGGAGTATCTGGATTATCTTGAATCCGCGATTAAAACAGAAGATCCTTTCCGGGAAAGTGATATTCAGCTTGCACGTGTGCTTGAAGATTTAATTTCGCTATTGATCGAGCGGGATTTTATTCGATTTACCGATTTTCCAGAGCCAGCGCAGAAACGCTTGATCGCACGGCAAAGCTTGCGTATGAGAAATGCAAAGCTTAACCTGCTGGATGAAACGCAGCTTATTTGACAATCGCTTGGGCAAGCAAAAAATCCGAATTGTGTTGCCTCTGCTTTGTTATGTTGGATCGTTTCCTATCCACGCTATTCACTAACCTTTATTGCCGGACCAGTCATGGCATCAATGCCTAATTCTGGCAGTGCCATTTTTTCAGACACTGTTTGCACGCCCTCGGCAATGGTCATCAGGCCGATGGAATGGGCAATCAAACATATACCTTTCAGAAGTGCCTTGTTAGCTGTATTCTGGTCTATGCCACGGATTACAGAGGCATCAATCTTGATATAGTCCAACCCCATGTCGTGTAGTTCCCCTAGGCGACCAATCTGGGTGCTGACGTGCTCGATCCCCAGCTTGCATCCAAATGGTTTGATAATGTTGCAAAATTCCCTGAACTGCGACAGATTGTTGAACACACCATCCTCGGGTACTTCCAGCCATAAATGTTTTGCTGCTTTGGGGTGGCGTTTCAGAAGGGCGCTGATGTGGTCAAGATAACCTTGTGTACACATTGCATTTGCAGAGACGTTCAGGCTGATAGGAAGGCTACCCTTGCTTATGGTCTTGACGGCGGTTTCAACCACAAGCTGGTCCAGTTTGGAGATGAGATTCAGGCGCATCGCCCAAGAGATGAATTCACTTGCCGGGAGCCATGTGCCGTTTGGAGTCAACTGAATACGTGCAGGGCTTTCCTGGTGAATAATTTCACCGTTGTGGTGAACTACAGGAAAAGCTGCAAGTTTAAGGCGGTTTGCCTCCAAGGCTGAGTTGAGCATGGTTCGCCACTCGGATTCACTGCTATCTTCATAACGTGTAATGTCCTCCTGGTTAATCAGCTCCATAATATCGGTTTCAGTGGGGCTGGTTTTGGCTTTGATAATGGCTATTAGCTCTTTCAGACCATTCAGGCGCTCGGATTTGTTCAATTTACTGGAGATTGTGTTTAATGCAAAGTTGGGGAAAGCAGATTCCAACCCAGCTGCATTATGTAGCAGCTGTGTTACTTGCCCGCAAAGGACATGGCTGTCTGTAGACTGTGTCGAAAACACGGCAAAATCTGCACCGGTCAGTCTCCCCGCCAGCAAAGAAGGGTGTTGCTGACAGAACGCTTGCAATGCTAATCCCATACGTTTCAGCACATTGTCCGTTTCGGACTCGCCCAATTTTTCATTGATTTCTGCTAGGTTGCTGATATGCGATACTACCAATAGGCCTTCGCTGAAGTTTTCCTCGTTGGCAATGTGGGCTGCAACACGGCTACTGAAGTGCTTGCGATTCATCAAGGTTGTAGTGGCATCGTAATGCGCTTCTATGCGCATTTGATCTAACAATTTGGACTGGTCTTTCAAAATATCTTTGATGCGTTGTGATAATCGGTTCATGGCTTGTGCCAGCAAACGGAATTCAAAAGTTTTGGGTTCTTTGATAGTAATAAAGTTTTTCTCGCCTATCGCTTCAGCCATTTCTACCATCTCGTTGAGGGGGCGAACGATCATTTTTAATGAAAGGGAGCCAATGATGCCGCAGATGATCGCAATAAAAGCACTCCAGAAGAGCATCCATAATGTACCTCTCCATAATTCGAGGTAGGCAAAGTTGGTTGCACTTACCAACTCAAGCGTCCCATACTGCGACCACCCGTTCTGAATTTGCGCAATTCCGGGGGCGGGTTGAATGGAAATAAGTTTTGTGAACCACGCAGGAACATCTTGTGCGGCTGAGTGGTTAATACGTTCGCTGATCAACTTGCCATCTGGGTTGGTAAGTCGGATATATTGATAATGACCATTATCAAACTGCGCTGAAAGCATCAGATTAATTGCGACAGGGTCTTTTTCCATTTGGGATATGGATAACGCCAGTGAGACCGCGTTATCCGTGTTCTTCATTTCCAGTTGTTGTTCCAGATAATGTTTACTGGTGATGGTGTTGATGATGATGCCAGCGCCAAATGCTAATGCCATGATCAGGATGACGGCAAGCCATAACTGTTTAATGAGAGACATAATGTGTCCTATCCATGATTATTACTCAAAGCCATCTTGCTGAATGCGCGCCAGTACATTGCGCCAGCGTGATAGATTGTTGAGTGAAGTGCCTTTGGTATTATTGGCTGTGCCTGCCCACAAGCCTTCACTATTGAAGCTGAAAATAGGGGTTAAATCAATACGACGCGAAGCTTCACGTACGTCTGAAATCAGGTTGTCAAGGATGATTGGTTCTGATGTCGGAGTCTCGTAATAGCTTAGCACCATATGCGCCTGAAAAATTTTACTATGCGGGCCGCCAACTTGTGCGCGGACGTAAGTAAGCTTTAGTTTTTCGTTAGGAATCCCTGTTTCGCGGAGGAAAATGTATTTGGCAATACTGTAATCTTCACAATCCCCTCTTTTTTTGCCGATAGCCTCTAAAGGCGTAGCCCAGTAATCTTTTTCACCCCACAGGGATATATCCTCTTCGAAAGAAATCTTTTCGTTAAAGAAACTGTTAATACGCCTTAACTTTTCTTCTTCAGGTGCTTTTTTTAAATCTGCTATGAGGGATTGTAATTCCAAGATACTTTTTTGCGCACTTTCCCCATATCGTTGGCTGGCAAGGTTGGCCAACTTAACAAAATCGGTGGCTATGGTGATGCCAGCAACACACAAAAGTGTCAAAATGCTGACAAATTGCCTAATCTGGCTATGGTTTTTTAACATCTTGATCTGTATTGTTTTGTAATAACAATGCCAATGTATTAAAATCCCCAAGCGATATTCGTTCCTAGATGTGTCGTCGTAAGTAAACCAATTGTGTTGGCTATACGTTCTGGCATACTTATTGCTCAGATTGTCCTGTAATAAGGGAGTATAGATAAACATTGCCGGGTCGTATCTGCGGATTAAGATGGTTTTACCGGCGGATATTTGAGGTTGAGTAGAAAAACGATACAAATGCTGAAAAAAATATATCAAGTAGTCGTTGCTGCATACATCATCATGGGGGGGGCGGCAATTGCTGAGTCGCCAATGTCGCTCAAGGAAATTGTCGAAAAAACGGTTTCGTCTAATCCAGAGGTTCAGGCAAGTTTCCACAACTACCAAGCAGCTATTTATGATCAGGCTGCGGCTAAGGGTGGGTATTACCCCCATGCAGATATTATTTCCACATGGCGTAGTCAGGAGCAGCTAACGCCAAATGTTGGCAATACGGCCGCACCAGACAGGTCGACTCAGTTGGTGATTCGCCAGATGATATTTGACGGTTTTGCCACAAGGAGTGAGGTAAACCGGCTGGATCATGCGGCACGTGTACGCTACTACGAGTTACAGAATAGTATGCAGAATACTGCGCTTGATGCGGTGCGCGCCTATATTGACATACAGCGTTACCGTCAATTGGCAGAGTATGCTAAGGAAAACTATATTGTACACAAGCAGTTTTTTGATCGCATTGAAGAACGTGTGACGGCTGGAGTGGCGCGCCGTGTGGATTTGGAGCAGGCAAGCGGACGTATGGCGTTGGCTGAAGCCAATTTGTTGACTGAGCTGACTAATTTGCAGAACGTGAGTGCCCGTTTTCAGCGTCTTTCAGGAGATTTACCACCAGAAGCTTTGCAGGAGGTAGAGTTTCACAAAGACGGTGTGGAGCCGGATGCCAATCAAGCGTTGATATTGGCTTATAAGCAAAATCCACAATTACTTTCTGCAATTGAGAATATTGTGGCTAGCCAGCAGGAAGTGCAGGGCAGAAAGGCCAGATATATGCCAAGATTGGACTTGCAAGCCAGAAAAAACCTTGATGTAAGTTCGGATGGCAGGAATAGCAGCTTGGCGGCAGATACGCTTGAGTTAACAGCGACCTTTAATATTTTCAATGGGTTATCTGACAAAGCGATGATTAGCCAGGCCGGTGAAAAGCTGAATACTTCGCTTGATTTGCGCGACAAGGCTTGTGTGGATACTCGCCAAACATTGGTGATCGCCTACAATGATATCATCAGCTTGAAAGAGCAGCTTGGGTACCGTAACCAGCACCAACTCTCAATTGAAAAAGCGAGGGAAGCGTACCGTAAGCAATTTGACATTGGGCAGCGCACATTGTTGGATTTGCTAGATACTGAGAACGAATACTTTCAGGCAAGACGTGCATACACGAATGCCGAGCGCGACTTGTTTTCTGCATATGCCAGAACATACGCCAGTCAAGGGGAATTGTTGCGCAAGTTAGGCGTGGTGCGTGCTGATTTGCCGGATGTCGGAAATGCCGACTATGCCGAAAATTATAAAACGTGCCAGGCTGTCGCACCGGAGATGATGATAATAGACAAAGCTAGTCTGGTGGCGAATGCTAAGCCACTGATGGTGTCGAATGATAAATTGTCTACTAAGTCGCCGATTGTAGCGGCTAAAGCAGCGGAGAGTTGCAGTGCGGACGCCGTTACTGCGCGCGTCAATGACTGGGCATCAGCATGGCGGCATAAGGACTTTGATAACTACATGCGTTTTTATGCTGACAAATTTGCACCGGAACCGCCGCTAACACGTATGGAATGGGAGAAGCAGCGCAAGGCGCGTATTGTCGGCTATGGGAAGATTGATCTCGAACTTTCAAATATGAATGTTACCTGTAATGGAGAAAAGGCGCAGGCTACTTTTGATCAGGATTACAGTGTTACCAAGTATAAGCTTAAAAAAGCCAAAGATAATATGGGGTGCGAGATATGCAATGCTAAACGCATTCCAACTAAGGCTTTTACAGGTAAAACCAATAAAACACTGGACTTCGAGAAGATCAATGGCCAATGGCAGATTGTACGTGAACTAGCGAAACCTTAATTTAGTTATAGCCAAAGCATAGATTCAAAAAAAGCACATTACTGTAATGTGCTTTTTATTTTCTGCAAAAAATCGAGTGATTGCACAGCAGAACAGTCGAGAGAATGTTAGAATACGCACCGCATTCGAGACATGCCCGGATGGTGAAATTGGTAGACACAAGGGACTTAAAATCCCTCGCCCTAAACAGGCGTGCCGGTTCGATTCCGGCTCCGGGCACCAGGGTTAGACGGCGGTTATGCGCCTATGACGCGATTTCTTCCCGTATTCTTTGCTTGATACAGCGCAGCATCTGCGCGCGGAATAATTTCGTCCGGACTTTCGCCTGGCGCTCGCTCTGCGACGCCTGCGCTGAACGTGATAAGTAACCGTTCATTATTGGTCATGAAAAAGTTTTTGGTCAGCTCACGTTGTACGCGAGTGACGACATTAATCGCATCATCTTGCTTGGTGGCTGGTAGGATAATAATGAATTCCTCGCCACCGTAGCGTGCTAAAACGTCAGTACTGCGTTTCACCTTCTTGATGATTTTGGCAAAATGCATGAGCGCTTCATCCCCTTTTGAATGACCATATTGGTCATTCAGTTTTTTGAAGTGATCAATGTCCATCATCGCAATGCAAAGTGTCGTATTGTAACGGTCTGCCCGACTGAATTCCTGAGTTAGCGCTTCATCCATGCCACGACGGTTAAGGGTTCCAGTCAGGTAGTCTTCGTGTGCAACTTCATGGATATGATCAAGCTCTGCTGTCAGTTTTTTGATTTTTTGTTCTGCTTCGAAAGCTTTTTTCTGGCTTTCTTCAAACTCGACACGGGATTTTTGAATGCTATGCCCCATTTGCTTGGTGTCTTCCAGAATGTTATTCAATACGGTGTTGAGTTCACCTATTTCTTCTGTGTCGCTTAACTTCTGCTGATAGCTCTCGATTTTTGTGTGATAGTCACTGGTACTTTCGGTCATTACCGCCAAGCCGTTCACAAAGGTGGACACCATCATCTTGAGGGTGTCTCGTGCATCATGCAACGCAGGTTTGATTTGCACCTGTTTATGGATCAGGTCTTTCAGGCTGGCCTCTGCATCGTACAGGGTGTTTACATTAATCGGCTTGTTCACGATGTCGTTAATAATGCTGATCTGGCTATGAAGCCAATCATCTTCAATGACCAGTTCATCCATGCTTTGCGTAAGCAAACGGAGCAAGCTAAGCAGCGAGTTGTTGATGCGGCGGTGAACATCCCGTTGCATTTCCAGTGTCAGGAGCAAGTTTTTGAGTTCTTCTGCATGTTTGCCCGACATATTGCTGTTTTGGCTGATTTGCATCTGCTCCAGTAATGTCTGCGCTTTGTCATGTGCTTCAGGAAGTTCTTCCAGGCTAGGGATAAGTGCCAGATCCATTGTTTCCAGCATCATGTCTCGCCACAGGTTGCTTGTTTTGGAGAGTCGCAGCGTTTCTTCCCGGGTTTCCTCGACGGTGGTAGATGGCACTAAGGTGTTTAGGTGAGCTATTTCGTTTACGTGGTCTAAGTCACCTGTCTCCATTGGGTCATCCGGCGTGCTTTGTACTTCGATCGCCGATGACTCTTCCCCCCAGGATTTTATGAGAGACTGGATCTTTTCAGCTAGCAACTTGGAATCGAGGCTAAAGCCGGCAAGAACGCGATGTAGACCTTCCTTCTTGCGGCTTAAGGTGATGCCTTTATGGCTTGTTTCCAGCTGTTTTAGCATGTTGCGAATCAAAACCGACCAGTTGGTGGATCCGTCTGAATCCTCTTTCTGAACCATAAGCTTACGAAGCTGTTGTTCCAGCTTTTGCCAATCCTGTTTTTCAATCGTAGTGTGAATGGTCTGCGCGATTGCCATCCGCTGACTATTGTTCTTGCTGACATCGTGGATGACCCGCTGGAGTATTTTGGCTATGTCCAGCTCGTTGGCAACAGGAGGTAGCCCTGCAATTTCATGGTAGACATTGCGAAAGTTATCGGGTGTCGGCATCTTCTTCTCTGATACGAGAAGTAGAAGTGCCTTGCGTGCGATTTCTACCGGGGAATCGATTTTGGTCATTTTTTAACTCATCAAGTGTAAAGTGATTGACATTTCCGCATAGGATATAAAATATCCCGCTGTTCCAATCTGCAGATTAGCAAGCCTTACTGGCTGTATTTTTATGAATTGCGCTTGGAGTTATCTGAGAAAATAATGATGTGCTCAAGTTATTGGGAAAAGATGCGTAATAGATAAGTAGCAATAACGTGTGCGGTAATTGCAGCTTTAGTGTGTAGCCTGCATGTTGAAATGGAAACGCAAAAGGGCGTTAGAAAATAAATGATCGATCAATCCGATTTATTGGGCGATGAGCGCTGTACAGTGCACAACCCTAAGGAAATCTGCCAGATATTATCTGACTTGGCAAAAAACAAGGCAGTGATCAACTTATCGTTCAACCAGGGGCGAGATCAATGCTTGTCTACAGTCATTGCAGTGGACGGTGATAGAGATGCTATTTATCTGGATATCGGGATTGATGAAGGATTCAATCGGCGCTTGGTGGAGAGTAATCATGTAATCTTTTCCAAGAACGAAGGGATTCGTATTAGTTGGGCGAGTCCAAAAGTCACAGAGGTTAGGCTAAAAGACGGCGCAGCCATGAAAATCGCAGTACCAAAGAACCTGATTCGTTTGCAGCGTCGGGAGTTCTTTCGTCTGAATACGCCGGTTGTCAATCCAATTAAATGCTCTATTCCATATACTAATCCCATTAATCCGGACGACGATGCATTGATTGAGCTCACGGTCATTGATATTAGTTTGGGAGGTATAGGCACTATCCTGAACGGGCCGCTGCATCCGGCGCTTGAGGTGGGTGCAAGTTTTGCCGGGTGCAAGATGGATTTGCCCAAAGAGGGGGTGGTGACGCCATCATTGTCTGTCAGGAACATCAAGGAACTTACTACACGGTTAGGCGAAGTCAAATATCGCATTGGCCTGCAGTTTGTCGAGCAGTCAAGATCAGACCAGAAAATGATTCAACATTATACATTCCAGCTGGAGCGCGAAGCGCTAGTGATTGCTAAGAGTCGGTGACAATGCCACAATTAGCTACATATCAATGTGGCTCATGAAATGGTAGGCTTTTTTGTCCAATCAGTTTAACCCAGATCCATTTTTTCAGGCGCTGGATGAAAGCGAATCGCGTTTTCAGACGCTAGTACAGCATAGTCCTGGGTTGCTATTCCAGCTTCAGCTCAATGTGCGCGGAGATATATCGTTTGTCTATTTGAGCGAACGCTGCAAAGCGCTTCTGGGGGTCGAGACGAGTGTGCTTATGGCCTCTCCGGGATTGTTTTATGCGATCATGGATGCCGGAGATCGTGCTGTTTTGCAGGAAAGTTTTATAAGTTCCGGGCAAATAATGAGCATGCTGAACTGGGAAGGGCGCGCTTGGATTGAGGAGTGGCAAGATACCAAATGGATTAATATGCGCGCCACCCCGAGAGCGTTAGCTGATGGAACCATCCAGTGGGATGGTATCATGACCAACATCACCCAGAGCAAAAATGAAAAACATGAGCTTGAACAATCCCGCCAACGGCTGGCAGAGTTGTCCGCACATCTCACTCGAATCAAAGAAGAGGAGCGCTGCCGCATAGCGCGTGAGATTCACGATGATTTGGGAGGGAACCTGACCGCCATCAAGATCGGGTTGGCATCTATTTTGAAACGTATTCCATCAGATCAGACGGTATTGATTGAAAGAGCCAGAAATCTGGAAACAATCGTGGACAGTACATTCGAAGCCGCGCACAGGATTTCGGGAGATTTAAGGCCGAATATTCTGGAGCTGGGGATTGTCGCTGCCTTGGAGTGGCAGACGAAAGAATTTGAAAAACAAATGGGGATTGTTTCACATTTCAGCACGAATCAGCCTGATGAGAGCGTAACGCAGGATCAGGCAATCACTTTGTTTCGCATCTGCCAGGAATCCATGTCGAACATCGCCAAGCATGCACATGCCGAAAATGTCGAAGTAAGGCTACTTTTTAAACCGGACCACATTAAAATGTCAATTCATGACGATGGAGTTGGTATCGCTGCGGGTGATATGCTCAAGGCTAATTCTTTCGGGTTGCGTGGTATGGCAGAGCGTGTTGCGGCGTTGCAGGGACAGTTTACCATTGGCCCGGCAGCGGATAAGGGGACTGAGGTGGCCGTCATATTACCGAGAATGCCGGATGATCAAGCAGTGCCTGATAAGATGGGAATGCAGAGTGGTTAAGAAGATTAACGTCATTATTGCTGATGATCACGCCATTTTAAGAACTGGGCTTAGGCAGATCCTGTCTGAAACGGACGATATTGCAGTGATTGCCGAGGCGCAGACTGCAAATGAAGCTATCAAGCTATGCAGGTCACCGGAAGCCAATGTGCTGTTGCTAGATATTTCCTTGCCTGATCGTAGCGGGCTGGAAGCACTTAAATATGTCAAGAAGGAAAATCCGCATATTGCTGTGTTGATGCTTTCCATGCACCGAGAGGACCAATACGCGGTAAGAGCCCTCAAGGCCGGGGCATCCGGTTACTTGTGCAAACAGAGCGCGTCTTCAGAATTGGTAAACGCGATTCACGCGATTGCCAAAGGTAAGAAATACATCACTCCTGTTGTCGCAGAGATTCTCGCAAATCAGGTTGGGGCCGAGAGCGGTAAGGCACCACATGAAATGCTTTCGGACAGGGAGTTCCAGACGCTGACAATGATTGCTTCCGGATTAACGGTCAGCGAAATTGCTGACAAGCTGTCTTTGTCTGTAAAAACCGTCAGCATGTACCGCACGCGGTTGCTGGAAAAGATGCAACTTAAGCACAATGCCGAACTGACGCATTACGCCATCAAAAACAATCTAGTCGATTAGCGCAATCCTTGTAAGGAATTGTTCAGCACTTCCTTAACTAAGCGGTTTTTCCCACTTTATTTCAGACATCAATATCCTTTGAAATTCCTGATAATTAAGCCCATTCTGAATAACATGGGTTTGAAGCAACCGTACCGGTTGCTTGTCAAGATAAGGATAGACGATGATCTCAATACAGCAGGAGCATAATGCACCGCATCATCATTCTGAAAAATCCATTGAAACTGGATCGGAAGATTTTAACAAGATTAGTGAATTACTCGAACTAGCGGTCACTTACCATCAAGCCGGGCAGATGGAAGAAGCTGAGCATCTTTATAAGACCATACTGGATGCGGATATGCATCATCCACAGGCCAACCACAATATGGGGGTGATGGCTTTGACTGCAGAACGGTTCGACCTGGCATTAGACTTTTTAAAAACCGCATTGGAGTCAGACCCTATCCAGCACCAGTTCTGGGTTAGTTATGTGGGGGCTTTGATTAAGGCGGATTGTCATGATCTGGCGCGCAATGTGCTGATACAAGGGATCGGGTTCGGTCTGGAAGGGGATGACGTGGACAATCTGGTTAATCAATTACAAGCGCACTTCCAGGCTTTGGGTGATCAAGGCAAGCAGAAGCCCAGCGAGACACTCCGGCAATCGCTTGATTCGATCAAGGATCTGAGCCAGGTCAGAAAAGAATGCAGGCGCCAACTGCGTCAAAACCAGAATCAGCCTGATGTTCTCATGAATCTGGGCAGGATAGAGCTGAAACTTGGCAATACGGTATCCGCGATAAAGTGCTTGAATCAATCCATTCGCATAGACATTGATCAGGCTCAGGCATGGTCGCTTTTAGGCATCGCCTATACACAGGTAAACCAGCTAGAAAAGGCCATAGCGGCATGCCAAAAGTCCATTGCGCTTTGTCCGGCCAGTCCGGATGCATATGTGAATCTTGGTAACGCGCACAGAGCATATAAGCAGTATGAAATGGCTATTCAGAGTTACGAAAAAGCCATTGCATTAGCTCCAGAGAATGCCGATGTATTTGTGAACTTGGGGCATGTTTGCAAAGAGCAGCTTAACTATGTATCTGCCGCAGCGTGTTATCAACAAGCCCTGACTATCAATCCGAACGACTATGAGGTGCAATACACATGCGGATTAGCGTTGAGTGAGTTCAAGGCGTATCAAGAGGCAATCAATCATTTCAGCCAGGCATTGGTGCTTAAGCCGGATGATCCATCTGTGTTAAATGCTAGATTCCTTGCTTATTTGAATCTTAATCAATTCCAGCAGGCAAGGCAGGATGCAGAAAAACTGGTGAAGGTGAGCCCAAGCTCAGATGCGTACCTTAATCTGGGTGTGATTCTGGAAAGAACAGGATGTTGGAAAGAATCTTTACAGATTTACAATCAGGCAATCGAGAAGTATCCTGCCTATGCGGCACTGTATGCTAACCGCGGTCTGGTATTGGCTGGTATGCGACGTCAGGAAGAGGCAATACAAAACTACGATCATGCGATAGCACTTGATCCGAATTGGGGGAATGCCTATTGGAACAAATCTCTACTATGTCTGCAACGGGGAGATTATGCACAAGGCTGGCAATTGTATGAGTGGCGCTGGAAAACTATCCTCAAAGATTACCGTAGGGAATTCCCTCAGCCCTTGTGGCTAGGGGATGCGTCTATTCGAGGCAAGCGCCTGCTAGTGACCAGTGAACAAGGTTTTGGTGATTTCATACAGTTTTGCCGTTATATTCCTCTGGTTGAGGCGATGGGTGCCAAAGTAACCTTGGAAGTGCCAAAACCATTACAAGCCGTGATATCGACCATGCATGCAGGGTTTACGATGATTGAGGCTGGCAACGTCTTACCAGAGACGGACTACTATTGCCCAATCATGAGCTTGCCAGCTGCGCTAAAAACAGAACTTTCAACTATTCCAAACAATATTCCATATTTGTTTGCGGAAAACGAAAAGAAAAAACGCTGGTTAAATAAGTTAGGTGCTAAGACTAGGCCAAGAATCGGCCTGGTTTTTTCTGGTTCAACAAAACATCAGAATGACCATAACCGTAGCATTGCATTCGAGCGCTTAATTCCTTTGGCAGCGCTTCCGGTGGAATTTCATCTGCTGCAAAAAGAAGTGCGCGAAAGCGATCTGTCGGTATTGCAAAATTTCAGCAATGTTCAACTGCATCAGGACGAATTGATGGATTATTCCGACACGGCTGCTTTGATTCAGACGATGGATTTGGTGATTTCGGTGGATACTTCAGTGGCGCATCTGGCCGCGTCTATCGGCAAAGGTTGCTGGATCATGCTGCCTTACACTCCGGATTTTCGGTGGATGCTGGATAGGGAAGATAGTCCATGGTATCCGAATGTCAAGTTGTTCAGGCAGCCAGTTTTCGATGATTGGGATAGTGTTGTTGATCAAATCAAGCAAGAGCTGGGGGAAATATTTGCAATATAGTTATATTAACCATATGAATATAAATGATATTTATTTTTTTCCCGACTCGTTTGAAAGAAATGGGCTAAATATTAAGAAAATTCTTCCGACATCATTTTCATGAGGCGTGAGTGCGGTAGCCTGAAAAATAAAATTTAAAACCAACCCTAAATTTTATAAAAAGCCTACCGATAACACTTACAAAGGCGATGCAAATCTGATGTGAAGCAAAGCCAGTTCTTAAATGATGTACTGAATTTTTTTAATTGAATGGAGAATTAAAATGGCAGCAGTATTAAACACAAACGTAGCATCTATGTTCAACGTGAACGCTTTGAATAAATCTAAACATGATTTGGATGTGTCTTTGGCACGCCTTTCTTCTGGTAGCCGTATCAACACCGCTCGTGATGATGCAACTGGCCTGGTAACAGCAATCGGTTTGGATTCCAAAGTACGAGGTTCCTTGCAAGCCCAGCGTAACGCAAACGAAGGTGTGGCAAAAGCACAAACCAACGATAGCTACCTGAACCAAATTACAGAAAACTTTCAACGTCTGCGTGAAATCGCTGTACAGCAAGGCGGCACGGCATCTGGCGCGGAAGCAACTGCACTGAACGCGGAAAATACCCGTATCTCCGGTTTGATTACAGCCACAGGCGCTGTGGTAGTGAATGCTGATGGCGGCACAGTAACTGGTGTGGGTGTGGCATTTACTGCAGCATCCGGTACTACCGTATCCAGCATTGATACTGCTTTGTCTGCTGTGGCTACAGCACGTTCGCAGTTCGGTGCAGACATGGTGACTTATCAATCTGCAGCGAACAACCTGGGTAACTCTGCTGTGATGCTGGCGCAACAATTGAGTTCGATTCGTGATACGGATTACGCGGTTGAAACTGCATCGATGACGAAGAACAACATCTTGCAACAAGCTGGTACTGCGGCTCTGGCGCAAGCTAACCAAGCACCACAAAACATTACAAGCTTGCTGCGTTAATTGGTGACTAGGCTACAGATGTAGAAATCAACAAACCAGCCAGATATCTCTGGCTGGTTTTTGAAGTTGAAGAAGGGACACAAAATGTCTATACAGAGTATGAATACACTAACCGGCGGAGCTGTGCAGCCTGGAGGGTATGTTCCGGCTCCATCAACAACTTCTCGTCATGGGCCTGCTGTAGAAGTACAGCCAGTGGAAGTAAAAGAGGTTGCAACACCAGATCAACTGCAAAAGGCAGTAGATGATGCCAACGAAGTATTCAGGCAGATTAACTCTGATGTGCAATTTGTCGTGGATAAAGAATCCAATAAGGTTGTCATCAAGTTAGTCGAACCTGGCTCAGGTGAAGTGATAAATCAATATCCGACAGAACAAGCCTTGGCTATCAGCAAAGCGATTGCGCAGATGCAATCTGATATTGTCGAACGCCATGCTGCATTTAAAGCTGCTGGCTCGGGTTTGGCAGGTTTGATGTTGAAACAAAAAACTTAAGAGGAATAAACATGGCAAGTGTTTCAGGCATCAACGCAAGTACCTTGGATGTGACCTCCATCGTGTCGCAACTCATGGCGGTGGAGCGCCAGCCGATAGACAAGCTGAATAAAAAAACAGCGAGTTACGAGACGCAGCTTTCCGTCTTTGGCTCCGTACGGAGCAGTGTCGCCAATTTTCAGGCGGCGATACAGAAACTCAAAGGTAGCGGCGGGTTCCAGGCGTTTAAAACCAGTATCGGTGATAGTGCTGTATTCAATGCCAGTACCGGTACGAATGCTGTGCCAGGCAACTATAGCATTGAGGTTTCAAGCCTTGCCCAATCGCAGCAGCTGGTGGCTGCCGGACAGGCTAGCGCAACAGCAGCCATTGGAACCGGGGCAACGACAACCATCAGTTTTGACTTTGGCACAATCAGCGGCGGTACGTTTAATCCTGGCAGTGGCACATACGCTGGCGCAAGCTTCGCCAGTAATGGCAGTGGAGTTAAAACCGTGACGATTGACGGCACCAATAACACTCTCGAAGGGATACGGGATGAGATCAACAAAGCGAATATCGGTGTGAATGCCACTATTATCAATGATGGCAGCGGTACTCCCTATCGCTTGGCCTTGTCCTCGGCGTCTTCCGGTGTGAGCAACAGCATGAGTATCTCGGTTTCCGGTGAGGCTGCGATAGGCAGCTTGCTGAATCATGATCCGGTCGGAACACAAAATCTGTCTCAGACAGTGGAAGCTCAAAATGCTAATCTCAAAGTGAATGGTGTTGCGATTACGAAAACTTCCAATACCGTTGGAGATGCGATCCAAGGGGTGACATTGAACTTGAGCAAGGTTACAACGTCGGCAACAAGTCTGATCGTCAGTAAAGACACTTCTGCTATCAGCTCCGCTGCCAATTCTTTTGTGTCAGCTTACAACGATCTGATGAATAGCCTGAAAAGCATGTCTGCATACAAAACAAGTACCAGCAGCGCGGGATCTTTGGCGGGTGACCCTGCAGTCAGGCAGATGATAGATGAACTTAGAGGCATTATGAGTGGCACAGTCGCTGGTGGCACGTACACCATGTTGTCTGATGTTGGTTTCAATACCAAGCCTGGAACAGGTCTGGTACTCGATACGGCGAAGTTTGATGCGGCTGTTTCAAACAATTTGACAGACTTATCCAATCTATTCATTTCTGATAATGGCTTTGCTACCAAACTCGATGGCTGGGCCAAGTCTACGCTGAACGTTACCATCACTTCGCGTACAGCGAACATCAATACGGCAATCAGCAATATCTCGAAAGAAGTCGATAGGCTGGAAGTGCGCATGGATAGTATCAAGAAACGTTACACCGCGCAGTTTACGAACCTGAACGTCATATTGGCAAGAATGAGTTCAGAACAGTCCTATGTCAGCAAAATCGCCACACAGCAACAATAGTCATTGAAGGGAACTAACCATGTTCGGCGCGACATACCAAAGTGTGAATCAATATAAAACCATAAGTATTGAAACCGGGGTGGCTGCGGCAAATCCCGTCCAGCTGATTGTCATGCTTTACGAAGGCGCGATTGTGGCATGTCGTTCTGCGATTCCGCATATCAAAAATAATGACTACCCAAACAAGAGCGAGATGATTTTCAAGGCAATCAAGATCATTCAAAGCGGCTTGCGCATGAGTCTGGATAAACAGCAGGGAGGACAGATTGCCGAAAATCTAGATGCCTTGTATATCTACATGATCAATCAGCTGATTAGGGCCAACATTGAGAATAAAACCGAACTGGTAGATGACGTACTTAAGCTTCTGACTGAGTTATGTAGTGCTTGGGAGGAAATATCCAAAAAAGAGCAGGCGAATCAGGTCAGGGTTGCCAATCTTGATAACGTCAATAATGTTGCATATTTAGAAAAGGCTTGAAAATGAGTTACCTGAATGTATTATCGCTGTATGAGTCGGTTGCGGAAGTGACAAGCCATATGCTATTGGCAGCTCGACAGCAGGATTGGGATAGGTTGAGCGAGCTGGAGGGCTATTGCGCGCAATATGTGGAAAAGCTCAAACTGTATGAGGCCGAGCCGTTAAGCACCGAAGCCTATGCCAGAAAACTGGCCTGCATCAAGCAGATACTGGCGGATGACCGCGAAATTCGCAATCTGATGGCGCCTTGGATGGTGAAGTTGAATGCCATGTTGAACAACAGCAGTCATATAGATCCTACAAACACTCAAAATTTGGGGCATTAGCCTCATGACATGATGACGCCGCCATTAACAGAATCCCAAAGCGTGCATCCTCTTGTCAGGATAGCGCCAGTAGTGTCGGTTGCACATATTGGGGATCCGTTGCAAGCGCTGAATGCACGGGCAGCTTCATTTCTCAGGGACAAGGAATATCCGGCACTCGTAACCGCCAGGTTGGATGAGACCACATTCCTAGTCAAGGTTGAGCAGTCTTTTTACAAGATGAATCTGGGTCATCATGCCAGCGTGGGGCAAGGCCTGATGCTGCAGTATTTACATGCCGATCCTATACCTACTTTCGCATTAGTCTCCCAATCGGGTCATTCCTCTAAAGCGGGTGGTATCTCAGCTCAAGTGAGTGTGCTGGCTCAGCAGATTGATGATGCAATCAGGCAGGCCGGAGTGGCAGGCACCCAAGCACGGTATGAAGCTGCTCAAGTAGTAAGCCTGTCACCCGCAATAGTGCAAGTGATGGCGGGCGATCTGAAAAAAGCGCTGGAACGGACCGGGTTGTTCTATGAGTCCCATTTGCAGGAGTATCACGCAGGCCGTAGACCTTTGTCTGAAATCCGCCTGGAACCTCAAAATCAGCAGCAATATGCTTCAGTGAGCAACGCGTTACTGCCGCAGCAATTGGCGATCCTTGAGCATCAGCGGATATCATGGCACGGGGAAATTTGGCCCGGGCAGGAGATGGGCTGGGATATTCGCCTGGATAATCATCGGGAATCCGGTGGCAGGTCTGGTGAGCCATCGGAGCAATCGGCGATTTCCACTGATTTGACCTTGCATTTGCCTCGTTTGGGAACTGTTAAGGCCGGAATACGCCTGCAGGATGGGCATCTATCTATTACATTGAACGCTGATGAAGCCAGCACCCGTACAATGATGAAAACGGAAAGCCCAAGCTTGTCAGGCGCTGTCACACGTCATGGACAGTGGCTGGATGCATTAATGGTAAGTGATCATGCATAATACTACGGAAGCGATGCAACAGGCGATTGCGCTTGCTTATGAGGCGGGCGACATGGCGCCGCGGGTGGTGGCGAAAGGGCGCGGGCTGATTGCAGAGCAGATTATTGCTCAGGCACAGGCGCACGGCGTATATGTGCATGAATCCAAGGATCTGGTTGCAATGTTGATGCAAGTCGATCTGGACCGCCACATCCCGCCGGAATTATACCTAGTCATCGCAGAATTGCTGGCCTGGTTATATCGCTTGGAATCAGGCAGCTATACACAAGCTATGGAGTCCAATTAAGTCCAGAGCTTCTCGAATTCGTCCGCAGGCAAGGGCTTGGAGAAGTGATAGCCTTGTCCGTAATCGCATCCGGCTGTTTTCAGCAGATTGAGTTGTTGTTCAGTTTCCACACCTTCAGCAACAACCTTCATGTTAAGTTTATGCGCCATGACGATAATGGCCTCGCAGACCGCCATATCGTCCGGCTGCGTTTCCAGATTGCGTACAAATGATTGGTCAATCTTGATATAGTCAATATCGAATTTTTTGATATAGGAAAGCGATGAGTAGCCTGTACCAAAGTCATCCAGAGAGACCTGAATGCCTGTATCCCTGAACTCAATCAATTGATCCTGAATGGAATTGTTGCTGTCGAGCAGTAATCGCTCGGTAATTTCTACTGCGATACTTTGTCCGGGAAGGCCTAACTCCTCCAGATAATCCGCCCAGTTCAAGTGTGAATTGTCTTTGCTTGATCTGACATTGTAGAACTGTACAGGTGACTTGTTAATGCTGATCTGGAAATCCGGGTGTATGGATTTACGCCACTGTGCAACTTTTCTGGCAGCCTCCTTGAATACCCAGTTTCCGATATCTATGATTAGGCCAGTATCCTCGGCAATTGGAATAAACTCTGCCGGGCTGATATTGCCGTTGACTGGGTGATTCCAGCGAATCAACGCTTCAGCTTTATCAATTTTGCCTGTCGCCAGGTTAACAATGGGCTGGTAGTGCAAATAAAGCTGATGTTTACTTAAGGCGCTACGTAAGTCGTTGGTAAGGCGCATGCGGTTCTGAACATTGACCTGCATGGATTCGGTAAAAAAGCTGAAACGGTTTCTGCCAAGACGTTTGGCAGCATACATGGCTTGGTCAGCATTTTTAAGCAAAGTGTCGGCATTGGTTGAGTCTGTGGGGTAGAGCGTGATGCCTACACTGGCAGAAATATAGACTACTTCTGCGCCTAACTGGTAGGGCTCGGACAGTTTATCCAGAATCCTCTGGGCGATTCGCTCAATGCAATGAACATCCCTTAACTCGCCCAGCACAACGGTAAACTCATCTCCGCCTAGTCTCGATACGGGATTGTGGTCATGGCTGACAGAGTCCGAGTCGCGTACACAACTGACAAGTCGTCTGGCGGCTTCAACAAGCAGAACGTCGCCCATCGTGTGCCCGAGTGTGTCATTGATTTCCTTGAAGTGGTCGAGGTCAATAAACATCAATGCCAAAGGCAGATCAGCACGGTGGGTTTTTTTGATTTCCTGATGCAGCCGATCGTTGAACATGCGGCGGTTCGGCAAGTTGGTTAACGGATCAAAATTTGCCTGACGCCAGATAATATCTTCGGATTCTCTTTTTTTGGTGATGTCGGTTGCGAGACCTACCCGGTTGAGCACAGTACCATGCTTGTCATAAATGGTATTGATCCTGATCCACTCCAGATAGAGCTCGCCATTTTTCCGCTGGTTCCATATTTCGCCTTGCCATTTGCCGGTGGTACTTAACTGATACCATAGGTCGTCATAGAAAGCTTTGTCGTGCTTGCCGGAGCTGAGCATGTGCGGGTTCTGGCCTATGGCTTCTTCCGCGGAATAGCCGGTTGTGATGCTGAAAGCAGGGTTAACGGCAACAATCTGATTGTTCGCATCCGTAATCATCATGGTTTCGCTGGTGTTCTGATACAACAGTGAAGCCAGCAGTTGTTCCTGATTGGATTTTGCACGCTCAATGGCAATGCCGGCCAGATAGGCATTGTGCGTGATGGTTTCAATGTCTTCATCTGTTGGACTGGTAGGTTCGCGCAGATACATCGCGAGTGCCCCCAGCACTTTGCCGGAAGAGTTCTTGATCGGCTCGGACCAGCATGCAGCAAGCCCTGCATTTGCTGCCAGATCCTTATATGGCGCCCAGTTGGGATGTGACTGAATGTCCTCTATGATGACGCGTTTCCCGGTATAAGATGAAGCGCCGCAACTGCCGACATCGGGGCCAATTTCCAATCCGTCGATCGCCTTGTTATAAAAGTTTGGCAGGCTCGGGGCAATGGCATGCTGCAGGCGTTTCCCTTGGTTGTCCAACTGCAAGATGCTGCATAGAACCCTCGGGTTTTGTTCTTCCAGGCTGATAACAATGAATTGCAAGGTGCTTTCAATAGGTTCGGCATTGGCAATCATTTCCATGACGCGACCATACGCTTTTTCCCGCTTATGCTGTTGCGATGCAAGTGTCATCAACTGAATATTTTCCAGCACAGTCCGGTGCGCTTTGCGGCCGCTAGCCATGATGAACAATAAAAACAGCAGTACCATACAGCTCATGGCAAAGGTAGAAGGCGTGCCTTCTATCAGCAGGCGAATGATTAATGCCAGTACAACAGGGAGAAGAAAACCGAACAGTGCGGTCAGGTCGATGGCATAGCTGATTGCTGCGCCAGCACAGAGGCCGGTTAATGCGAATGTAATTACGGACTGACTGAGTAAATTGTCAGATTGAAATAACAGGAAACAGACAAAACTCCAGATAAAACCTGTAATGACAGTTCCGATACGAAAGCGGTTTAGCCACTGAATGCTCGGCGAATTGTTCTGTAGATAGTTAATCGTCAGGGCGGCACGTGCAGCATAGCAGAGCGTGATGATGCTAAGCCAGAAATAAACGACAATGGGTTTTGCGTCAGTTTGCAGCGCTGCGGCAACCAGCAGGGTAGCCAGTAACAAGCCAATAACGTACGAAACACCGCTTTCCTTGTACAAGCGTTCAGTGATGATCGCTTCTACATGAGTAAATGTGGACCATTGGGTTTTGATATTCACAAATGACAGACTACCGTATATTTGAAGAAAGCCCGTAAAGGGATTGGCTTAAGGTGATTAAATCACCAGTCATGATCTTAATCAAGCGCAGAATAGTAAAGTATCTCATTATCAAAATGCTTATCAAACCTGCATGTTCATGATGTCATGATAGGCTGAGACCAGCTTATTGCGCACCTGCACAGTTGCCTGAAACGAGATATTAGCCTTTTGTCCGGCAATCATGACGTCGGACAGGCTGACTTTATCATCTCCCATGGCAAATGCTTTACCTAGACTTTCAGCTTCCGTTTGCATTTGGTTTACTTGGTTAAGCGATGCTTTGAGCGCATCGGAGAAGTCTACTTTGCTTGCGCTTTGTGTTTTCTGCAATCCTGTAGCCGTAGCCAGCCCATGGGTTGTACCGGCCTGGGGCTTTTGTGCAGCGGCTTTGAGTTGCGCCAGCATGGACTCGATTCTGCCGGAGTCTATCCCACCTGCTTTCATTCAATCGCCTCCTTTAATGCTTCTGAAATTATGATGCTGTTAATGTACCACCCGGTTGTTTCAGGCAGCCGGGAAATAGGCGTATGAAAACAGTTCTATTTCCCGGTTTGAAAAACAAAGCAATCCGCATAATGGTGTCCAATAAGTCAATTGTGCAGTTGCCTGCGTATATTGGGTCATGCAGGGTGACTGGAATAGCCGATTGGGAGAGACATCATTATGGCAGCAAGTGAAGCACTAAACGGGGGGAATGCAAATGTCGGCCTGGCCCCACAGCTAGGGGGCAAGTTATTGCTGTTAGCAGGGGCAGCAGCAGTAATCGCAGTGATGGCAGTGTTCTGGATGTGGAGCCAGCAGCCGGATTATCGTGTGCTGTTCTCCAATTATGCAGACAAGGATGGCGGTGCGATTGTCGCTTCGCTGGAAAAAATGAATGTGCCCTATAAGTTTTCCGAGAGTGGCACGGCGATTCTGGTGCCTGCTGCCCAGGTACATCAGGCGCGCCTCAAGCTGGCAGCCGAAGGCTTGCCAAAGGGCGGCAATATCGGTTTCGAATTGCTGGAGAACCAGAAATTCGGTGTTTCCCAATTTGTCGAGCAAGTCAATTTCCAGCGAGCACTAGAAGGCGAGCTGGAGCGCAGCATCCAGTCTATCGGCGCGGTGGATGTCGCCAGAATACATTTGGCTATTCCTAAGCCATCAGTATTCGTACGTGACCAGCTGAAGCCGACGGCTTCTGTGTTGCTCAATCTGCGCCCAGGCCGCACATTGGATCCGCAACAGGTCAGTGCGATTGTACACTTGGTGGCAAGCAGCATCCCGGATTTGCCAACCACTAATGTGACGGTGGTAGACCAGAATGGCGACTTGCTTTCCGATATTTCCAAAAAAACAGGTATCAATAATCTGGATCCCGCACAACTTAAATATGTCGAGGAATTGCAGCAGAGCATCGCCAGGCGCGTAGAGGCGATTATTGCGCCCATTGTGGGGGCAAAAAATGTGCATGCGGAAGCGAGTGCCGAAGTGGACTTCTCTAGCCAGGAACAGGCGGCGGAGATCTACAAGCCTAATCAGAAACCTGAAGACGCGGTTGTCCGCAGCATGCAAAGCAATGAATCTGCTTCGAATGCAGGAGATGCAAATGCTTCAGGTATCCCAGGGGCCTTGTCCAATCAGCCACCTGCTCCGGCAACTGCGCCCGTGGCTTCGGCTGCTAATGCTACACCGGATATCAATACGATGTCTGCAAGCAATATTTCGCCATTCAATACGCAAAAGAACATCACGACCAATTATGAGGTAGATAAAACGGTGCGTTATGTGCAGCAGCCGATGGGGGGTGTCAAGCGGCTCACTGTGGCGGTTGTCGTCAATAATATCCAGACAACTGATAAGTCTGGCAAGGTAAGCAATCGTGCGCTCACCGATGCCGAGAAAAAACAGATTAATGATCTGGCCATGCAGGCTATGGGGTTCAGTAAGGAGCGAGGTGATTCGCTGACCGTAGTGAATAGCTCATTTGCTGGTGAGAAGCCAGAAGTGCTCAAGGATATCCCATTATGGAAACAACCCGAGACCATCGAGTATGCCAAAGATGCCTTGAGATTCATTGTCGGTATTGTGGTGCTGATGATGTTATACAAAAAAATGCTGAAGCCCATGCTGAACAAGCTCAGCCAGCCATTGAGCATGCTATCCCCAACACAAACGCCAGCCTTGGCAGGCAATGGGGGGCAAGAAGTGATTGAGGCGAAAGCGGTACCTGTTAGCAGTTATGAACAGAATCTGGGCACAGCAAGACAAATTGCCATGAATAATCCAAAAATGGTGGCAAATGTTGTGGCAGGTTGGACAAACGGGACATAGAACATGAGCGACGATGGCGTAATGAAAAGCGCGGTGTTGATGCTTGCGCTGGGTGAGAACGAAGCCGCAGAGGTGATGAAGTACCTTGGGCCCAAGGAAGTCCAGAAACTGGGTGCAGCGATGGCGACGCTTAAGGCAGTGGAACGCGATCAGGTAGAAAGTGTCATTGGCGATTTTCTCACTATCACGGAAAAGAGCAGTGATTTCGGACTGGATTCTGACGAATATATTCGCTCCGTACTCACAAAAGCCTTGGGCAACGACAAAGCATCTGGCGTACTGGATCGCATTCTACAGAATCGTGATTCCAGCGGCATTGAAAGTCTCAAATGGATGGATGCCCAAACGGTGGCCGAATTGATTATGAATGAGCATCCGCAAATCATTGCTACTGTCCTGGTACATCTGGATGCCGACCAAGCTTCTTCCATTCTAGGACTCTTTACCGAGCGGCTACGGCAGGACGTGATGCTGCGGATTGCGACACTGGATGGCGTACAACCAACCGCTTTAAAAGAATTGAACGATGTACTGGCGAAACTATTGAATGGTAACGAAAGCTTGAAGAAACAATCCATGGGCGGAATCAAGGTGGCAGCAGAGATCATGAACTACATGAACGGCGAAACCGAGGCTGCTGTGATGGAAGGGTTGAAGAGCTACGACGAGGAATTGGCACAAAAGATCATGGATACCATGTTCGTGTTTGACGACATCATTGAGATCGATGATAAAGGTATCCAGACCATGTTGCGTGAAGTGCAATCTGAAACGCTCATTATTGCACTCAAGGGCGCTCCGGCAGAGTTGCGCGAGAAGATTTTCAAGAACATGTCTTCACGTGCGGCGGAAACATTGCGCGAAGATTTGGAAACTAGAGGGCCGGTCAAGCTTTCAGAAGTCGAAGCGCAGCAAAAACAGATGCTGCAAATCGTACGCAGGTTATCCGACGAAGGCCAGATCATGATTGGTGGCAAGGGTGGGGACGATCAATATGTCTAGCTTGCCCGATCCCAAACAGCAGCAGGCTGCTTATCAGCGCTGGGAGATGTCCGCGTTTGCGCAGTCTGAAGTTCCGGCACACAACCATCAGAGAAAGAAAGCGGCCCCAGATGCTTCCACAGCCAAAATCTCTGAGGTGTTTGAAAGTATTCGCAAGGAAGCATATACCAAAGGCATGCAGGAGGGATTTGCCGTTGGGATGGCCAAAGCCGAAGAATATGCGGCTGAGGAAAAGCGGAGAATCGCTATCATGGCTGCTGCATTTGAGGATGCATTGAAAGTTGCCGATGAGAAAATCGAGGAAAGCATCCTGGCTTTAGTGCTGGATATCGCCAAAGCTATGCTAAAAACCAAACTGCAGGCGCATCCGGAGGCGATATTACCTGTGGTGAAAGAGGCTATGCACTATCTGCCTTATGTGCAGAAGCCAGCCAGAATCTTTGTGCATCATGAAGACGCGCGTATCTTGCGCGAACATTTAGCTGATGAGCTTTCCGAACAGGTCTGGATAATCCAAGAGGACAATAACATTGAACGCGGTGGTTGTCTTGTAGAGACTGGGGCAAACCAGATTGACGCGACGAATGATATGCGTTGGAAGAGGATTGCCGAGGCTTTGGCGCAAACTAACGATTGGTTAACGCCATGAGTGCAAATACCGTTCATCATCAACGCTGGCAAAGCCATTTGCGGGATTGCCATGAAATTCTGCGTATTGTAGAGCCCTTAGAGATCGCCGGTCGCATTACCAAACTGACCGGCTTGGTGATGGAGGCGGCTGGCATTCAACTGCCGGTGGGTTCTGCTTGTTATGTGCCACTTGAAGAAGGGCGCAGAGTCGAAGCCGAAGTAGTTGGTTTTGATGGGGATAAGTTACTGCTCATGCCGCAAAGTAGTGTGGATGGCATTGTTCCCGGCGCCAAAGTATTTGCAGTAAATGTGGCAGAAGCGTTGCCTAAGCCGCACCATGATAATCCGCCACGTAGAAGGGCGTCAGATCGTGCACGGCATCTGCCAGTAGGGGATGAACTGCTCGGCCGTGTGCTGGATGGTGCTGGTAACCCGCTGGATGAACTAGGCAGGATAGTGACCGCGCATAGCGCCCCATTGAATGTTAGGCCCATTAACCCTTTGCTGCGGGCGCCTATTGAGGAGATCCTCGACGTTGGGGTGCGTGCAATCAATGCAATGCTGACGGTAGGACGTGGTCAGCGCATGGGTTTGTTTGCCGGATCCGGCGTGGGCAAGAGTGTGCTGCTGGGCATGATGGCGCGCTATACGACGGCAGATGTGATTGTCGTTGGGCTGATTGGCGAGCGAGGCCGCGAGGTGCAGGAGTTTATTGAGCAGATTCTCGGTGCGGAAGGTCTGGCGAGGTCAGTTGTGGTGGCTGCCCCTGCTGATGCGCCTGCGCTGATGCGCTTGCAGGGCGCCAACTATGCGACGACGATAGCCGAATATTTCCGCAATCAGGGTAAGAATGTTCTGCTTATTATGGATTCACTGACACGTTATGCGATGGCGCAGCGTGAGATTGCATTGGCCATCGGCGAGCCGCCGGCAACCAAAGGCTATCCGCCTTCCGTGTTTGCCAAGCTGCCAGCGTTGGTGGAGCGTACAGGGAATGGCAAACGTGGCGAAGGCTCAATCACCGCTTTCTACACTGTTCTGACCGAAGGCGATGACCAGCAGGATCCGATAGCCGATGCGGCGCGGGCGATTCTGGATGGACATATCGTGTTGAGCCGTAGCTTGGCGGAAAGCGGGCATTATCCCGCGATTGATATTGAACAATCCATCAGCCGCGCCATGCATAACATCACCAGCCCGGAGCATCTGAAACTTTCGCTCAAACTCAAACAACTGAATGCGAGATACACCCGAAGCATTGATTTGATTAATGTGGGAGCATACGAGGCCGGCAGTGACGAGTTGCTGGATGAAGCGATCGCCAAGCATGATCAAATAAAAGCATTCTTGCAGCAGGATATCCAGGAACGCGCGGATGTGATGCAAAGCATCCAGCAGTTGGCCGGAGTTTTATATAGTTAGGATTAGGTTGAATGGCGTCTTCTCATGCATTGGCCACATTGATGGAGTTGGTGGAAAGGGAATTGGAACAGGCGGCAGAACGTCTTGGGCATGCTAATCGGACATTGATGGAAGCTGAGGAGAAAGGCGGAATGCTCTACGGCTACCGTCAGGACTACGTTGACAACTTTGCCACGATGGCAGGAAAAGGACTTCCCAAAGAGGCTTATGGCAACTACCAGAATTTTCTTGGTAAGCTGGAGCAGGCAATCCAGGGCCAGCAGGAAGTGATTGTGAATGCGCGCTATCAGGTTGAGAAAGAACGTGAGCTTTGGCAAGAAGTACAGCGCAAAAAACTCTCCTATGAGGTACTGATCAAGCGGCAGGAAAAGAAAGCGCACCAGCAAGCACAACGTAAAGACCAGAAGATGATGGACGAATATGCGTTGCGCGCCAAGCACAAGAAACATGGATGATAAAGGATTGAACAATATGCAGAATTTCCCATTTTTGGTGACACAGAATACTCCAGGCCATCACAAGGCTACTATCGCTGTCGAGCAAAAGAGTGTCGAGCCAGTGACTCCGTTCAAGCAAGTGTTGTCACAGCAGGTAAAGCGAGAACTTACCAAGGACAAGGTGTCTGGTCGGGATAAAACACCACACAAACCATCATCTGCACAATCACAAGCTGAGCCTAAACAGGTTAAGTCATCCAAAGATTCAGAGGATAAAAATACGGGCAATGTTGCGCCTGCGGAAAATAAAGAAATATTGGCCAAATGGCAGCACAAGGCTGCAAAATCGACAAAGCATCAGGATGATGCTGGCATTATTGCGGCAGAATTCGCGCCAATCGATCAGGCTGCCAATATGATTGCAATACAGGCTCCACAAGCAGTTGGGGTACAGGCGCAAAGCAGTGTGCTACTACCTGATGCCGCACCTGTAGAAACAACGCTCTCGACGGAAAGCGGCCCAGATGTCTTTAAGCCGATGGATCCAAATATGGTATCAGACAATACGACGCCAAATTCTGCAGTGACAGGATCACAGTCCAAGGTCTACGATAAGCAGGTGCTGGGGAGTGACCAGGGGGTTAAGGTGAATGCTTATCATCAATCCCCAGAACAACTTCAGTCCTTTTCGGCGCATTTGTCAGAGAGCAAAAATCGGTTGGGTAGTGACCTGACAAATTTGTTGGAACAAGTGAATACAGGCATGCGCGTGCAGGAGCCAGCTATGATGGCAGCTCTGGCACCGCTTCAGGCACAGCAGGCTGTAGAGGTCAGCAGGTTACCTGGCAGTTCGAATCTTATTGAGGTTTATCCGGGAAAACCAGGCTGGGACCAAGCCATCAGCCAGAAAGTGGTATGGATGGTTGGTGCCGCCGAGCAGTCTGCGACTCTAACGCTCAATCCACCGGAACTAGGCCCCTTGCAGGTGGTGATTAGCGTCAATAACGAAAAGGCAGATACGACCTTCATCTCTGAAAATCCTGATGTTCGCAAGGCGCTGGAGGATGGAATTCCGGCACTACGCGACTTGATGAGCGAGGCAGGGGTGCAACTGGGGCAGGCTAATGTGAGCACAGGCAGGCAACAAGAGGCCTTTCAGCAGTCACGGGGGGAGCGCAACTCAGTTAACTCAACCTCCGGCGCGGTCTCGCAGGATAGCGGCAATTCTCAGACAGATCGTGTCATTAAACGCGTTCAAAACGGTTTGGTAGATACTTTCGCCTAATCCATTCATATCGGATTATCGCCAATTCTTGAATTTTCCTGAAATGTAGGACTAACTCCTACAAGATCTGGGAATTGGCGGTTTTCCTCACGTTTGTTTCATCATTTCTTCTCAAAATAATCCAGTAAATTAGCTACATGGAATCACAGGTTAAATCCGGTGATTAATCAATAGGATTCTTTGAATGGGGAATAACATGATGGTTAATATGACTATGGATGACATTATCAATAGCGAAATGGTAGCAAAAGAACTGATGATGATTGCTGCCAATCTGAACAAACTGACAAAAGATTTCAATGAGGCCGAATTCAAATGTCACAAATTGCGCCAATTTCGTCAGGAATATGTAGACCGTTTCAATGAAGAAATGAAACTTTTCATAGATGAAGACGCGCAACGCGGATTCAAGAGCTTTTTTGCAAGACTGGATGTGGTGATTTATGAGCAGCAAGAGATTGTGGAAAGCCTGAGGCGCCAGATCAAGCTGCAACGACAGCTTTGGCAGGAATGCAAGCAAAAAGAGATTTCAGCGGAGTTGTTGGCAGAACAGCCGGAAAAGTTTGCATTGTCTGCGTGACTGGTAAAGCAGGAAGGGACGATCAACGTTAATTAGACAGGTTTTCCCACTCTATTCCTGCCTTTGGGTTGGACGGCTTTCTTTAATAATTGAGCTTATCCAAAAGAACTTTTGCGTGCAAGAAGGGTTAACAATTGGCATCTAGAACAATACCGGTCGCAGAACTCAGAGGCCTGCTAGCGGCTGTTTCAGAGCATGGCAAGCAGCATCTCATAGAGGTGGAAGCCGATTTGATGCAGACCATTTTTTTGCTTACCGAGGCAATAGAAAACCTTGGCGATAATTTCATAAAAATACATGAAGCGGTTACGGCGCAGCAATCTGAAATCGACCAGCTACTGCAGGCGGCTAAACTTTCCGCAGATCGTTTCCAAAACATCATGCAAGCAAGAGAAAAGGTTGCCAGTCATGTGGATGCGGCAGTTACGAGCCTGCAGTTCCAGGATATGACTAACCAACTTATTACGCGGACCATTCATCGCATCAATGGATTGCAGGATTCGCTGACCGCCTTGGCCATACATGGGGAAGAGATGGATCCCCAGCATGAGCATGAAGAGATTGCACATCTGCTAGATGCGATGAGTGCGAGCCTCACGGCACGCAATGATGTCATGAAGCATACCTTGCGCAAATCGGTGGCGCAAAAAAGTATGAATTCAGGTGAAGTAGAGTTGTTTTAGCTGGCGCATTAGGTACAGACTATTTATTTAAAAGAGCGAGACAAAAAGATGGCAAAAACAATTTTGGCGGTAGATGACTCGGGGTCGTTAAGACAAATGGTCGCTTTCAGCCTGAAAGCGGCTGGGTATGACGTGGTGTCGGCGGTGGATGGTCAGGACGGCTTGAACAAGGCCAAGGAAAAGACCGTGGATCTGGTGCTGACAGACCAGAACATGCCGATCATGGATGGCTTGACTCTAATCAAGAACCTGCGCTCGCTGGCCAGTTACCAGAAAGTTCCTATCCTGATGCTGACTACGGAATCCAGCGATGAGATGAAGGCCAAAGGGCGGGCCGCAGGTGCCAATGGTTGGCTGGTCAAGCCTTTTGATCCCAAAAGGCTCATCGAGGTTGTACAAAAAGTGATCGGCTGATAAGCCATTTTTAATATAGCTAAACAAATAATCTAAGCAGTGACGGAGCACAACAATGTCAGTGGATATGAGCCAATTTTATGAAGTCTTCTTCGATGAATCAGAAGAGCTTCTGGCAGAAGCCGAGCGCTTATTGTTGCAGCTGGATATCGATAATCCGGATGTGGAAGACCTGAATGCCATCTTTCGCGCCGCCCATTCTATCAAAGGTGGTGCAGCTACTTTTGGGTTTATGGATATGGCAGAGATCACCCATGTGCTGGAGAATCTGCTGGACAAGATTCGCAAGCACGAGATGGCACTGACGGGCGATCATGTGGACGCCTTCCTGGCGGCAAAAGATGTGCTGAAAATGGAACTGGATGGCCATCGTCTGGATGCAGAAGTAGATCAGGAGCAAGTGGCTGAAGTGAAGATGATACTGAGTTCACTCGCTAATGCAGGTGGTGTTGCAATCAAACCTGCGCCAAATGTTAGTACTTCTTCCCCGTCGCCAGATTCAGTTGCAAGCGTGGCGCCTGACCTTGAACCGGTGGGCACGGTAACTTCCCAGCCTGAGGCAGGTGCCGATGACATCAAGACTTTCAACATTGCTTTGCCTGAATTATCTGATAAAGACATAGGCAACCTGAAGGATGAGCTTGGGCTATTGGGCGAGGCGATACAAGGAAAACAGGATAATGGTCGTGCGCAGTTTACGCTGATTACCGACTCTACCGAAGCTGATATTGTCTCTATCTGCTCATTTATTCTCGATCCTAAAGACTTGGTGATTACCATGAGCGTGGCTGCGGTGCAGCCGGCAGCCGCAGCACCACAGGTTTCGGCCAAAGTTGCTGTGCCTGTGCATGAAGAAGCTGGTTATGGGCTGTTTGAGGAAGAGGGTAAAGAAAAAGAAGAAGAAGGGTATGGTTTCTTTGCACCATTCATACCACACAAAGATGCAGTCCAAACAACTTTGATTGGCGATGATACGCCAGTATCGGTGGAAGCAAAGGCTGTGGCGGAAGGGGCGCCGCCTGTAACACAAGAGAAGGCTCAATCAGAACCGGAGAAAAAACCACAACCCAAACGGGATGCGGATAAAGCATCCGCTAATGCAGAAACTAGCTCCATCCGCGTAGGCGTGGAGAAGGTGGATCAGCTCATCAACCTGGTGGGTGAGCTGGTGATTACGCAGGCAATGATCGAGCAGCGAGTGAGTCGGCTGGACCCGATTGACAACGAGGCACTGATTAACAGCGTAAGCCAGTTGACACGTAATACCCGTGATTTGCAGGAGTCTGTGATGTCTATCCGTATGATGCCGATGGATTTTGTGTTCTCTCGCTTCCCGCGTATGGTGCGTGACTTGGCCGCCAAGCTGGGGAAAAAAGTAGAGCTGGTAACTGTAGGTGCCACGACCGAGCTGGATAAAGGTTTGATAGAACGTATTGTTGACCCGTTGACCCATCTGGTGCGCAATAGTGTGGATCACGGCGTCGAAATGCCGGAGAAACGCAAAGCTGCTGGCAAGTCAGAAACAGGTTGCCTGACACTGTCTGCGGCGCATAAAGGCGGCAGCATTGTGATTGAAGTAACCGACGATGGCGCCGGTTTGAACCGTGACAAACTTCTTGCCAAGGCGCAAGCCAATGGGCTATCTGTCAGCGAAAACATGACTGACAATGAGGTTTTCAACCTGATCTTTGCTCCAGGATTTTCCACTGCAGAGGTCGTGACCGATGTTTCTGGACGTGGTGTGGGGATGGATGTGGTCAAGCGCAACATCACCTCGATGGGTGGCACGGTGGAAATCCGTTCTGCACTGGGTTTTGGTACAACGATTTCCATTTCGTTACCACTGACACTGGCTATCCTGGATGGCATGTCCGTATCTCTGGGCCAGAACATCTATGTGATCCCGCTAAACCTGATAGTCGAAACCATGCAGCCGAGGATGGAAGACATCAAGACTGTAACAAACGAAGGTTTGATGGTACATGTGCGCGGCGAATATCTGCCGATTATCCCGCTCTATGCCTTGTTCAAGCAGGATACCGAAATCATGCACCCTACCGAGGGCGTATTGCTGATCATTGAGGCAGAGGGTAAAAAGGCAGCCCTTTTCGTCGATGCGCTGGTCGGCCAGCAGCAAGTGGTCATCAAGAGCCTGGAAACCAATTTCAGGAAAATCCAGGGTGTTTCGGGGGCGACCATCATGGGCGATGGCTCGGTTGCATTGATCCTCGACGTGCCGACCGTCATCAAAATGGGACAAAACAATCTTAAAGAAGGAGTTTACCAATGAGTATCAACACTGAAGTGAGCGCAGAAAAGAGTAGCTCAGGCGTCTCGATGAACGCACAGGAATTTCTTACTTTCGTCTTGGGTGATGAGTCCTATGGTATCGATATCCTGAAAGTACAGGAGATTCGCGGTTACGATGCCGTCACTAAAATCGCCAATACGCCGGATTTCATCAAAGGTGTCGTCAATCTGCGAGGCTTGATTGTGCCTATTGTCGATTTGCGCATCAAATTCGGCTTGGGCAAGGTAGTGTATGACGAATTCACTGTCGTCATTATCCTGAATCTGGGTGGCAGAGTGGTCGGCATCGTGGTGGATGGCGTGTCCGATGTGATGAACCTGAACGACAACCAGATTCGCACCGTACCGGATATCGTGGCCAGCATTGATACGAAGTACATCACTGGCCTGGCAACAGTGGATGAAAAGATGTTTATCCTGGTTGATATCGAGCAGCTAATGAATAGTCAGGAGATGGCGTTGGTGGATGCGACATCCATCCATTAGGCATGGCACTTAAGCAAGAAATAATCTACTAAAGGGAAAAAAATGAAGCTCTCAATTCAGGAAATGAAAGTCGGTCAGCGGTTAACCTGGCTGGTGGGTCTGGCAGTAGTGGTAGCAGCTATGTTGGCTGGGTTAGGCGTTTATGGATTATCTAAGTCAAATGATAGCTTGAAGACTGTTTTTGAAAGCCGCATGATTCCGTTAAGAGACTTGTCCGAAATTCAGCGACTAATGCTGGAAAACAGAATGGCATTGAGAACTGCGCTCAGCGAGGTCGAAATTGAAACATCAGGGAAGAAGGCTGCACTAGCTATGAACCCGCAAGCTGCCGTTCAATCTGCGGAAACGATTGAACATAACATTGAGACCATTACGGTGCTTTGGAAAGCGTATATGACAACTCAGCTGGCACCGGAAGAGAAGTTGTTGGCAGAAAAGTTTGCCGAAAGTCGTGGCCAATTTGTGAATGAAGCGCTGAGGCCTGCGGTGGCTGCAGTGAGGGTAGGTAATTATGAAGAGACCAGGCGTCTTGCTGAGAAAGCTAAAGTGCTTTATGAAAATGCCGGTCCTTATGTTTCTGCGTTAAACAAGATGCAAGTGGCTGTCGGCAAGACAGAGTATGAAGCGGCAGTGGCGCGCTTTAAAAACATTCGACTCTTTTCGTTCGCTGCGTTAGGTTTGTCCATTGCCATTCTGTCCTGGTTAGGCTTGATAGTGATACGTTCTATCACTAATCCGTTAAAACAGACTATCGAGGTTTTTGGCAAAATCTCCCAAGGTGATTATGCAACACCAATCGACGTGAAAGGCAGCAACGAGCTTAGCCAAGTGTTGTCAGCGTTGAAGAATACCCAGGAAACTTTGGGGGCTAATATTAAAGCGCAACAAGCGCAATCCGATAATTTCAAAGAACAAGCCACATTATACGAAGGTCAACTGGCTGCCATCAGCAATTCTACCGGCGTGGTTGAATTTACCATGGACGGTAAAGTCACTGCAGTCAATGACAACTTTCTTAAAGTACTGGGGTACAGCCGAGAAGAGGCTATTGGGCAGCACCATAGTGCATTTGTGGCGCCAGCCGACCGCAACAGTGTCGAATACCGCCAGTTTTGGGAAAAGCTCAATCTGGGCGAGTTCAAGGCGGGTCAATATAAACGCATCGGCAAAGAGGGCAAGGAAGTCTGGATCCAGGCTTCATACAACCCGATTCTCTGCAAGGCAGGCAAGCCTTATAAGGTTGTAAAGTATGCAACGGATATTACCGAGCAAAAACTAAGAAACGCTGATTTCGAAGGTCAAATTTCTGCCATAGGCAAGTCGCAAGGCGTAATTGAGTTGAGCCTGGATGGCACTATTCTTAAGGCAAACGATACCTACTTGAATATGCTAAATTACACCGCAAGCGAACTGGTGGGCAAGCATGTCAGCGTGGTGCTGGATCCGGCTTTTGCCAAGAGCGCAGCCTATACATTGCTATGGGATAAGCTGGTACAGGGTGGCAACGACGCAGGCCAATACAAGCGTATTGCCAAAGGTGGCCGTGAAGTGTGGATACAGGCTTCTTATAACCCCATCTATGATTTGAATGGTAAGCCATACAAAATCGTGAATTACACCATGGACATTACCCAGCAGAAACTAAAAGCGGCAGATGACGCAGGTCAGTTGTCCGCTATCAGTAAAATTCAGGGGGTGATTGAATTTACACTGGAGGGCAAGATTACAGCGGTGAATGACAACTTTGCTGCGGTAACTGGTTATAGCGAGAAAGAGATTGTCGGCAATCACCACAGCATGTTTGTGGAGCCGGCCTACAAATCCAGCCATGAATACAAGGCATTCTGGGAAAAGCTGGGCCGCGGTGAGGCTGATTCAGGTCAATACAAACGCATTGGCAAAGGCGGCAAGGAGATTTGGCTGCAGGCTTCCTACAACCCGATCTTTGATATGAATGGAACACCGTTCAAGGTGGTGAAATACGCCACCGAGATTACCGAACAGGTGCACGCTCAACAAGCGCTTGCCAAAGCGGTAGAAGATACGCAAGAAGTGATTCAGCAGGCCCAATCCGGGGATCTTACGGACCGCGTCTCCTTGCAAGGCAAAACGGGTTCGATCGCACAGCTGTGCGACGGCATCAATGCGTTGATGGATAAATTCGCCGAGGTCGTGATTCAGGTAAAAGAGGCCGGTGAGACCATCAATACAGCAGCAGGCGAGATATCCACCGGCAACAATGATTTGTCCAGCCGCACCGAGCAACAGGCATCCAATCTGGAAGAAACCGCTTCCAGCATGGAGGAATTGGCTTCTACCGTGAAGCAGAACGCCGAGAACGCCAAACAGGCCAACCAGCTGGCGGCTGCGGCTTCTGGTGTTGCGGTCAAGGGCGGTGAGGTGGTTGCCAATGTGGTGACAACGATGAGCGAGATCAATGAAAGCTCACGCAAGATCGAGGACATCATCAGCGTCATCGATGGCATCGCCTTCCAAACCAACATCCTCGCCCTTAACGCTGCGGTAGAAGCTGCACGTGCGGGCGAACAAGGCCGCGGCTTTGCTGTGGTGGCGGGTGAGGTGCGCAACCTGGCGCAGCGCTCAGCCTCTGCTGCCAAGGAGATTAAAGAGTTGATTACTGATTCCGTCAGCAAGACCACCGAAGGTACCAAACTGGTGGAGAATGCGGGCAAGACCATGGAAGAGATTGTTTCTTCCGTACAGCGTGTTACGGATATCATGGGCGAGATCTCCGCTGCATCGAGCGAGCAGAGCGCAGGCATCAATCAGGTCAACGATGCCATCACCAGCATGGATGAAGTGACCCAGCAGAATGCTGCCCTGGTGGAAGAGGCAGCAGCAGCAGAATCGCTGGTGGAACAGGCCGCCAGCCTGATGGATACCGTGAATGGCTTTACTGTGCGTGGCGGGGCAACAGAACGCCGCGCCTCGAATAGTCCGATGCGCCGGCCAGCCAGCCATGCACCTGTTGCATCAAGGCAGCAACCCTCACCTAAGCCTGCCAAACCAGCTTCTTTGAAGACAGGCACTGACGATGGTGATTGGGAGGAGTTTTAGCCTGCGTTGAATGCATTTTGACTGGTTGTAACAGGGCGCTAAGGGCGCCCTTTTTATTCGAGGGTTTTGTCATAAATCAAATAATAGTGGCTGGCAAAAGGGTTACTTTTCCCACTATTCCAAAAGCAAGATTTAGCCAGCAATTTCTGCTTTCTTCGGGCAATTAAGAACCATTCACCGGGCGCAGAATAGTGCCGTAATAGCATTAGAGTATGCAGTTTTGCATGCGTTAGATGCGCGACCAAGCCCCAACAAAAACATAGAACCCAAGGAAATTTTGCCATGAAAATAAATATGCCAGTGACGCAGCATGAAGTCGAATTGACAGACGCGTCTTTGATCGTTTCCAAGACTGATTTGAAAGGGCGCATTACTTTTGTCAATCAGGATTTCTTGGACATCAGTGGATTTACGCTAGACGAGTTGCTGGGTACCAGTCACAACATCGTGCGCCACCCCGACATGCCGCCAGAAGCCTTTGCAGACCTCTGGGGTACCGTCAAATCCGGCAGATCATG
>WBZT01000357.1_pt1 | contig 38065 bp, 2 predicted proteins | sample 5204241 | NCBI WGS metagenome assembly WBZT01 (sample SAMN12344358, study PRJNA552823) | activated sludge metagenome | biome: Activated sludge suspended growth; feature: Nitrification reactor; material: Wastewater; isolation source: activated sludge from nitrification reactor of wastewater treatment... | reverse complement strand
CCGGCATCGCACCGTGAATCCAGGTGTGTGTCCAGGGCAACGCCAGATTGTAAGCGACCGAGCCGGTAAGCACCAATCCTTCCCGCTTGCGGTCTTCCGGCACGAGCGCCAGGCCCGCCGCCCGCGCGTCGCTGGGGGAAGCGAGTCGCGCGAGCCGGCCGTCCACCAGCAGTTCGCCTTCGTTCAATGGATCAATGCCGAACAGAGCGCGAGCCAGTTCCGTCCGGCCAGCGCCGACCAAACCAGCGAACCCGAGAATCTCGCCGTAGCGCAACTCGAAGCTCACGCCATGCACATGGTCATTCCGCAAGTTGCGCGCGCTCAACGCCGTGCCGCCCGGCTGCCACGGCGGGCGTGGGTAATGCGCCTTGAGATCGCGCCCGACCATCAGGCGGATCAACGCGTTTTGATTTAGTTGCGCGGCATCCTGCGAACCGACCGAGCGCCCGTCGCGCAATACTGTGACGCGATGCGCCAGGCGGCGGATTTCCTCCAGCCGATGCGAAATGTAGATGATCCCCACGCCCTGCCCCGCCAACGCGCGCAACTTGCCGAACAACGCTTCAGTCTCGGTTTCGGAAAGTGAAGCGGTCGGCTCGTCCAAAACCAGCACGCGCGCCTGGGCAGAAAGCGCGCGGGCAATTTCCACCATCTGTTGCTGTGCCACGCTCAAGTCCGCCACAAGCGTCCCGACCGAACCTATCTCTGGCAACGCCAGGTCGCGAATGAGCGTTTCCGCATCGGCATTCATCCGGCGACGTTTCACAAATCCCCAGCGCGCCGGCTCGCGCCCGAGAAAGATGTTCTCCGCCACGGAGAGATTCGGCGCGAGCGAGAGTTCCTGATGAATCAGCCGGATGCCAAGGCGGTCCGCGTCCGAAACCTCCCTAATCTCCGCCGCTCGACCTCCAATGTGAATTTCGCCGGCATCCGGATGATGGATGCCGCCCAGGATTTTGATCAGAGTGGATTTTCCCGCGCCATTCTCGCCGAGCAACGCGTGAATTTCCCCGGCCCGCAGCTGGAAATCCACGCCCGCCAGCGCGGTCACACCGCCGAAGCGCTTCACGATGCCACGGAGCGTAAGAAGCGCGGATTCGCTCATTCACTTGGAAGGTTGAGCAAACTCTGCCGCGTTGTCCTTGGTGACCAGCTTGACCGGGATTTTCACGTCCTTGTCTACCGGCTTGCCAGCGAGGTGGTCGTAGGCCTTTTCGGCGGCGATGCGGCCAATCTCCCTCGGAAATTGGGCCGAGGTGGAATGTAGCTTTCCGCTTAGGATCGCCGCGGCGCCCTCACGCGAACCGTCCACTGTGACAACCGTCACCTGCCCGAGCTTGCCAGCCGATTCGATGGCCGAAATGCAACCCAGCGCGCTGGGATCGTTGATGGGGAACGCGGCATCGCATTCGGGGAAGCGGCCGAGCAAATCGCGCATGACCGGTCGCGCGGCCTCGGTTGTGCCTTTCCCTTCCTGCGTGTCGAGCAGCTTCATGTCGGGATGCTTGGCGAGTTCCGACTTGAATCCATCCACGCGATCAATGCACGCCTTGTTCACCGACAGGTGCAGAATGACGACCTTGGCGTTGGGCTTCACCCTGGCCAATGCCTCACAAGCGAGGCGGCCAGCTTCCACGTTATCGCTGGCAACCTGGCAAAGCACCAAATCCGGATCGCTCACCGGCGCGTCCACGACGATCACCGGAATGTTCTTCCGTTTCGCCTCGATCAAACTGCCTTTGATGCCTTCCCAGTTTACGGGATTGATGAAAACGGCGGCGGGTTGCTGGAGGATCAGGTCGGAGATGTCGTTTTTCTGTTTGAGGCTGTTGAACTGGGCGTCCAGCGTGGTCAACCGGTCGCCGCGCGACTCGATGACTTTTTTCAGGCCGTCGTTCAGGTCCACGAAGAATGGATTGTTCATGGTCTGGAACGTCACGCCGAAGAGGCGGCCAGAGCCGCTTGCGGACTTGTTCGGTTGAGCGGGCCGATCGCAACCGGCAACAAGGGAAATCAGCGCCAGACTGGCCAGCAGGGGGAAGTGACGAGGTAGCGTTCTCATAAGATGCGACTCCAGCTTAGGCGAACGCCGCCGATGTGTCCCGCAAATCATTTCCGCTTTCGATCAGGCTGGGCGGCGGTGGACCTCATTCGGTTTTGCTCTGATTGGCGGAGGGCTTGCGGAGTTTGAAGGCCACGGTATTGATCTGCGCCGTCCCCGGTTTGCTACCAACCGATCAATCCAGCAGAGGTTCGCCCGGCGACGAGCCTTTCGGGGGACGATTCCCTGATCGAAGGCGGATCCAACGAGGAGGATTTGCTCCGTCGGCATGGCGTCATGCAGCAAACTTGGCCCCTGACTGGTGCGCGTTACGAGCTGGCGACTTCCGCCTACGCTCAAGGCGGAAATGCCAGGATACGATAGAAGCGAATCGTTACGTTGTTGGTGTCGCGATAAAGTCCCGAGTTGTGCGGGCCGTTGGGAAACGACTGCCAGTCCGCGCCGCCGACAAGTTGGTTGCGATATTGGACGTAAGTGCTGTAGCCCGGCGGCGGGCAGTATTGCAGCGTCACCTGATTCAAACCGCCGGGCAGGTTGGTTTGCGCGATGGAGAGGCAGTCAATTCGCGCGTTCGTGCTGGCCAGCACCGTGAGCACCGCCAGCGCGCCCGCATAGCTGCCGCCGGAAAGAAACGCCCCACCGCCCTGGGGCGCAACGATAAAATCCTGGCTCAGGCTCGGCACGCCCGTCCCGGCCCGAACGCCAAAACGCGTCTGCCCCGCTGCCAGCCCCGTCACGGAAAGCCGGATTAACTCCACGGGCGGATTCGTGCCCGCGCCGGGAAGGTTCAGGAAGGTGTCGAAGATCCCCAGCCGGTTCGCCGCGCTCGGGAAACCGTTCGACGAGGTTTGCGGGTCTTTGTCGGCGGTAGGTTTCAGCAGCCCCGCGTAATTCGCGCTCGCCACCGCGCCGTTGGTGTTCAATACGTCCACGTACCAGGAAAAAATCCGTTCAGCGCTCGCCTGATAGGCCGGCAGCACTTGCGCGTAAACATGCAGCGTGGTGCTGCCGCCCACGGTGATGGTGTTGGTATCCAGTTGCGCCGTCACGCCCACGACCTGCGCGCGCGCCGCCGCCACCGCCACCACGCTCGCCACCCACAACGACCTTCCGAGCAAAACGCCAACATTCATAGTCTGCCTTTCTCCACCAGTGCCCGCAGCAACCGGACGCGCCACTCGACGGTTGGCTGGCTTACTGCGCCCGCCAGCATTCTCCGTCCGGCCTGATCTTCGAAATCGTCCGGCGTGAAACGCGCGGGTGCAAATTGGTTCAGCGCACCGGTGCGAAACTCCCGCGCGCCGGAAGCCAGCACATCGCCCTCGACCCGGCTGAGCGCGGACGGTTTGAACGACTCGTTGACGCTGGGATGCCGCGCGAGGTCCGCGCGCAACGGCGCGCCGCGAGCCACCGAAGTTTCGGGCCTCGCCACGGACGTTGCCGCAGGCCCACCTACGCTCGCGCTAATCGCAGAACCGGTTTCCGCAGCCGATGCGGGAGTTTGGGTCGTCGCCTGCGTCCCCGAGGTGTTGCCGGGCAGCGTTGCCATCAACGGCATCAACGCCGGCAAACTAGCGAGGTAGTTTGCCTTCACCACATCCACGTCCGCCTGCGTCACGAAACCGTCGCCGGTAAGGTCTTCGTTCAAATTGCGCGCGGCAGGCGGCTGCAGGAGGTTTTGCCAGACTTGATAGAAGTCACGATCGTTGACGCTGCGATCGCCGTTGGCGTCACCCGTCAGCACGAAGAACGTGAAATGATAATCCGCATCCATTGCGTTCCCCAACCCGCCCGTGACGCCGGCGGCGACAACGATCAATTCGTAATTCCCATCCGCCAGTTTCTGCCCAGCCTGACCGGGGAATGAGACGGTCGCGCGCAACGTGCCGACATCAAAGCTCACCGCGAGACCGGTCACCGGCGCATGCGTGGCGGAATTCAGCAACACCAGGTCCGCGAGCGACAAGCTACCGGAGACATCTTCGCTGAACTGGAGCAAGAGATTGAAAACGCGCGACCGCTGCGCCAGCCCGCTGTTCACCGCAACGCTGAGAACCGAAACCGCCGGCGGCGGCAGCGCAACGTTGTAGTTGCCCCGCACGATGTTCACGTCCGCCGGGTTGACCACGCCGTTGCCGTCGAGGTCCGCGTTCGGATTCTGCTGCGCGGGCGGCGTCATCGTGTTCTGCCAGACGAAGAACAAATCCAGATCGCTTGTGACCGCGTCGCCGTTCGCATCGCCCGTGAGCGCGTGGAAGTTGAGCTTGTAGTCGGCGGGCAATGGTTTGCCGTCCGCGTCGGTCACGCCCGCGGCCAGCAGCGTAAATTCATAACGCCCATCCGGCAGCTTCTGGCCGGCCAGACCCGGGAATGTCAACGTAGCTGTGTTCGTGCCGACGTTGTAGGCCAGGCTCAGGCTCGCCGTGGCGAGGTCCGTGTGCGTGGTCTGGTTGCGCAGTACGAGGTCGGCGGCGGTCAGGCTGGATGCGACGCTTTCGCTGAACTGGATGGTGATCACTGTGACCCGCGAGCGTTGCGTCTGCCCGTTGTTGATTTGGCTGCCGATCACGGTCGGCGCGGGATTGAGGCTTACATCAATTGTGATGGCTTCGGAGTCGGTCAACGCCGGCACGTTGTTGTCGGTGACAATGACCGTGATCGAATAACTTTGTCCGGCCTGCGACGCGGTGGGCGTCCAGGTGAACAGGCCGGCAGTTGTGATCGCCGCGTTGGCCGGCGCGCCCGGGGCGAGGCTGAAGATGAGCGAGCCACTGTTGTCAGGATCGGTGGCCGTGGCTTGGAACGTCAGTAAATGCCCCTCGACCACGCTCCGGTTGCCGATCGAATTCAGCACCGGCACACCGACGTCCAGCGCACTCACGTAATCCACGCCGTTGGCAAGCTGGTTGCCCGCGTCGTCGGTGATTGTCTTGCGCACCGTGAGTTGATAGTGCCGCGCCGGCAGCGGCCCGCTCAGGCTCACGGTCGCGGTCTTGGTGGCCGGATTGTACGCGACTCCAGTGATGCGCCCGGCTTCGCTCACGTCATCGCCGTTGCCGAAGGTCGCGTCCACGCTCGAGAACAGGAGGTAGTTGGCCGCATTCGTAACGGTGGCCAGATTCAAAGCCAGGTTCTCGGCGAACACAACGGTGAATTGCGACGGCCCCGAGCCGACCGAGCCGCTGGGGGTCACGGAAACGACAGTCGGCGGTGTGAGGTCGAGCCGGAAGTTGCGCACGAAATTGCCCGTGGCCGTGGCGTTGCTGTCGCCATCGAGCGCATTGCCGGCCTGATCCACAATCGCATCCACCGCCGTGCTCACGAGCGTCAGGCGATACAATCCCTGCGGCAGCGGCGCCGCGAAGTTCAGCCGCACGTCCACGTCACCGGCGGTGTAGGTGATGTTCGCAACGGTGATCGCCACGTCATCCCCATCGCCCGGGACACCATCCGGGCCGGCTTCCGTCAGGCGGAAGAGCGCGATACTGCCCGCGCTCACCGGGTCGAGCGCTTCGCTGAACCGGATCACCAGCGTGCCGAAAGTCTGGCTGCTCAACAGGTCATCCACCATGCCGAGCGGCGTGAGGTTGACGACGGTGGGCGCGGTCACATCGGAGCTTGACCCAGTGAACTCGAAAGCGCCGATGTCGTAGAAGCGGAACACGCCGTTGCCGGTATTGGCGGTGCCGAGATCGTCCACCCGCGCGCGGTTGTCCAAATCGCGGGTCGTCCCTGTTTCGCCATCCGCGGAGTCAATCATCGGCGAGCTGCGCTTGAGATGGAAGTTGTCGTCCAGGCCGAAATCGGCGAACTGGCTGAACGGATCCGGCTGCTCCCAGCCGAGGATGTTGTCGCCACCGTTCAGGTCAATGAACAGGGGGTCGGCCGACTTGCTGTTCGCGTCTTTGCCCGTGACCGCCTGCCAGTTGGCCAGCGTGAGGGAGTTCGCATTGCTGAGATACTTGCCAGCGTTCGCGCCGGTGCGCGCCGGGAAGAGGTTGTTGTAGTTGCTGTCGAACCCGGTCACGTTGCCGATGACCTCGATGCCCAAGCCGCCGTTGATGTAGATGATGTTGTTGTAGAGCCGGACGTTGTTGCCGTTGTTCTCCAGCTTGACGGCGCTGCCCACTTCGTGATGCACGGTGTTGTTCACGAGCAACGTGCCGTTCGAGCCGCTCGTGCCCGCGCCGTGAACGTAGATGCCCTGGTTGGTGTTGTCGTAAACGAGGTTGTTCTGGAGGGTCGCGCCGCCTTGATAGTTGGCGACCTCGATGCCGCGCGCGTTGCCATAGACGCTGTTGGCGCTCACGAGCACGGCCGCGTAATCGAGGTAAATGCCCGCGCCGGTGTTGCCGACGACGCGATTGTGCAGCACCTGCCCGGTGCGTGCATAGATGCCCGTTCCGTTGCGGTTCACGTAATTGTCTCGCGCAATCGTGTTGCCGGCACTCGTGGTCAACACGATGCCCGCACCGTCGTTAATGATCGTGGTATTCGCGTACGCCTCGACGTTGCCTTCGAGGTAAAGCCCGTCCACGTCGTTGTCGTGCGTGTAATTGTCGTGGACGGTGGTGCGGAAATTGCCGGTGTCGTCATGCACATACAGTCCGCGGTCGTTGTCGCGGGCTTCATTTGCATAGACGTCGGCCTGCGAGGTGGTGACGCTGATGCCGTTGATGTTGTTGTAGGCCACGTTGTCGTGAATCACCAACTGGTCGGCGGAATCAATGCTGATACCGTCCCCGAATTGTGAACCGATCTTGTAGGCGCGGTTATTGAACACGCTCATCTGGTCGCCGCGCAGATAAAACCCGGTGTCCTGATCCAGGCTGCTGTTGCCGGTGGTGCCGTAGGCCTCATTGCCCGAGATGGTCGCGACCAGCACATCCGTGTGAACGTAGAAACCGCCCGCCGCGTTGTTGATGGCCCGCGAGTCCGCCAGCACGAGGCCGTCGGCGTCGTTCGCCACCAACCCCCATTCGCCACCCGTCACCGTCAAGTTGCGGATCGTGACGTTCTTCGCGCTCGCAAATTCAACGGCGTAGCGGCCCGATGCCACGTTGCCGCGGTCCAGCACCGCTCCGTCCGCCGTGCCCACCCGGTAATGCGCCGCGAGGCGATCTGGCGTGAGCACGGAGTTGTAGAACGCCACTTCATCCAAGCTGGCCGCGAGATAAGGATCCACCGCCCAGTTGCTGCGGCCGATGAAATTGCTGGTGCGGGTGACATTGTTCGGCACGTTCGTCTGACCGGAGCCCACCAAGTTTCCGTTCTTGTAAAGACGGGCGAAGCCAGTGGCATCCATCGAAACCGCGAAGTGCTGCCAGCGATTCAGCTCCAACACGCCGCTCGCGGTGATTTCCGCGCCGGCCGTCGCGCCGTTGTACACCGTAAACGAAAGATCGTTCGTCGTGCTGCGACGATAAACAACGATGTTATCGTTGGCCTGCCCGTTCGCCAATTCGAGGAAACGCTGATAGCTGGCAACGGCCGTCGGGAAGACCCAGAACTCGAAGGTAAAGCCGTTGGCGAAGTTGCTGAAGCCATCGGGCAGATCGAGATAATCGTTCGTGCCGTCCAACCGGGCGGCCAGATCCGCGTTGTTCGGTAGCGCGCCTGGCTGGCCGAGCAATGCGCCATTGACATAGGTGCCGGCATGGCTGTTGCCGGAACTGTCGGTGACGGTCGTGCCGCTGACGTCATTCAGCCGGTAGTAAAAATACGGCACATCACCGAGAATCATCTGCTGGTAATCCGCGTTCAACTTTGTGTTCGACATCGGCCCTTGAATCGTCACGCCGCTGTCCTGCGCAACAAGCCGCACGTTCGTCGGCAATGCGTAGTAGCCGTTGTCCACCTTGATCAAGTCGCCCGGCCCAAGGTCATACACGTTGAGCACGGCATTGAGCGAAGCCATCGGATCGCCGGGCGTCGTGCCGGAGTTGTCGTTGTCGCCCAGCGCCGTCGTGTATTCATCGCCGGCCGCCAGCGCGTCGTTGACGTAGTAAATATTTCCCGCCACGCCGACCGTGAAGTCCGCGTCGGAGATGTCGAACACCGCGCCGGGGGCGTTGAAGTCACTCACCGTGCCGTCGCTGATGCGCAGCCGCCCATGTAGCGTGAACGCGGCGGGATTCCACGCGAACACACCGTCGTTCAATTCGTCATTGGCCAGCAACGTCCATGAACTGCCGCCGTCCGCGCTGAACCACAGGTCCACTGCGCCGACGCCCGACGAGCGCCAGCGAACGAGCGATGCCTGCCCCTGCCGCACTTTGTCGCCGCCGTTGAACGAGATCAGCTGGATGAACTGCCCCGCCGAGCGCGAGGCATTGGCGGTGTTGCCCTCGAAACCAAGATTGATGCGTCCCCCGTTCGGGGCGGTTTCGTTCGCAAAAGCGGTCGTGAGGTCGCCGGCGTCAATGGCCGGTGAAGTCAGCGCGTCGTTCGTGAACGTGCCGCTGCCGGGTTTGTAGCTGCCGTAGGCGGATTGCAGATGGAAATTGTCATCGGTGCCGTTGCTGGGCGTGACCGGCTGATACCGCAATACGGCGCGCTCCGGTTGACCGGGCAGACGATCGAAGGCTGCCACGTTGCGCCGCTGCACCAGGTCGGGGGTGCTCCATTCCAAATGCGCCATCGTCGTGCCGCCCGCCGCCGGGTCAATCACTTCGTAGGCAATGCTGACCCAACCCGCCGAGGCGGCCGTGTAGTTTCCGTGTTGCTCCACGCCGGTCGCGGTGGCGAGGCCATAGTCGTTGATGATCGCCGTGCCGTTCAGGGTGAGTCGCTGCGGCCCGAGCGAGGTGATCCAGAAATCATAGACGCCCGCCGTCGGCAGATAAATCTCGCCGGTCCAGCGGAACGACTGGGCATCGCCCGGGCCGGGCAAACCTCGGAACGCGCCGCCAGTTGAACCAAAGTCAATCACCCGATCGTAGAGCGTCGTCGCTGGCGGGCCCGCAAAATTGCCCGTCCCATTGGCGAAGTACTCAAACTTCAATCCGGCAAAATCCTGGAAGCCACGCACATTGTCTGCGCCATCCGCGTCCACGAACACCGGATCGGTGTTCAACGAATGCGTGTCGAAGCCCAGTTCGTAGCGCCAGTCGGCCAGCGAGTTGAAATCGTTCTGCCAGAGGCCGAGCTTCGCGCCGCCGGTGAATTGCAGCAGGTTGTAGTCGCTGGCGAAACCGTTCTGCGCGGTGCTCGCGACGTTGAAGACGTAGTGCGCGCTGCCGCCGGACCAGAGGATGTTGTTCTTGAATTGTATGTTCTTGCTGTTGCCGGTTATCTGGATCACGTCCGCGTTCAACTCCATGACCGTGTTGTTGAGGAGGAACAATGTGCCGTTGCTCGTCTGGACGTTTTCCAGCAGAACGCCGCGGTCGCGATTGTCGTAAACGAGGTTGTTCGCAATGACGTTGTCGGTGTGATAGCCCTGCGAGTGGATACCGGTGACGTTGTCATAGATGATCAGGCCGCTGACGTTCCAATTGCCGTAGCCGAGATAGAGGCCCGTGCCGGTGTTGCCGTAGATGCGGGAATTCTGGAGCGCGCCGCCGTTCCAACTGACGCCAGTCGTATTGCGCCAACTGACCACGTCATGGACCAAGCCGGACAGCGCACCGCTCGGCGCATAGAAGCCGGTCGTGTTGTCGTGCGCCGTGAGGCTCGAATAGTCGCCCGCCCCGCGCAGTTCGAAGCCCGTGCCGTTGCCGTAGGCCACGTCGTCGTGCGCGTGGGCGATCAGCGGCGCGGAGGTGTCGTCGTAGTAGAAACCCCGTGCATTGCCGAACGCGACGTTACCACTGGACTCGAATTGCGCCGCGATCAGGACCAGGCCGGTGTCTGAGTTGTTGAATAGCACGTTGTCGCGCACCTGCACGTTCGTGCCCGCGTTCTCGAGATAGATGCCGTATTGCTGGCTGCCGTTGAGGTGATAAGCCTGATTCCGCAGCACGGTTGGATCGAGGCCGCGCGAGAACAGGCCGTAATTCTGATCGCGGCTCGTGCCGAGCGCGAGATCGCCGTAGAACAGGCTGTCAACGATCACCGGACTGCTCGAGGCGGCGTCGGTGATATTAAGTCCCGCATTGGCGTTATTGAAGACGCGGGCGTTCTGGAGCGCGAAATTGGACGAGCCGTTGTAAAGATAGATGCCATCGTAGGCGCCGGTGATGCCCAGGCGCGCCAAGGTCACACTGGTGGCACCGTTCAACTCGAAGGCGTAGGCGTTGGTGGAAGCGTTGCCGCGATCCAGCACCGCCCCCTGCCCCGCTCCCGCTTGGTAATGCTGCGCGATGCGGTCGGCTGACAGCACGCGGTCGTAGATGGCCGCCTCGTCATAGCCGCCCGCGTAATACGCATCCGCCCAGTTGCTCTTCGCGATGAAGTTGCTCGTGCGAGTGACGTTCACCGGCGCGTTGACTCCGCCAGTAGTCCACAACATGCCGTTCTTGTAGATAGCCGCATTGCCCGAGGCGTCCACGGTGGCGACGATGTGTTGCCAGGTGTTGAATTCCAGGATGCCATTTGCGGTCACGCTGCCGCCGGCGTTGGTGCCGTTGTAGATTTGCAGGATGAGATTGTTGTTCGTGCTCTGCCGGGCGAACCAGATGTTGTTGTTGGCGGAGCCGTTGCCGAGATCGAACAACCGCGCATAGCTGTTCGCCGCCGTCGGATAGATCCACATCTCCAGCGTCAAGCCGCCGCTGAAGTCGCTGAAGCCATCCGGCAGGTCCACATAATCGTTCACGCCGTCGAAAGTGGCCGCCGTGTTGCCGGGGACATTCAGCGCGCCGCTGCCACCGAGCGTCACGCCGCCCGCATAGCCTGCATTCAAGCTATGGCCCGAGGAGTCGTTTGCCGTCGTTCCCGTGGTTTCATTGAAGCGATACCACGCCAAGGGAGTGTCGGCGGAAACCAGTTCGCCGTAGGCCGCACCGAATCCACCGACGATGCCTGGCCCGAGGATCGAGATGCCCGCATCGTCCGCCGTGATGCGCACGTTGGTTGGCAACTGGTAGTAACCCGTGTCCACGTAAATGATGTCGCCGGGTTCGAGATCGTAGGCGCTCAACACCGCGTTGACGGACTTCATCGGGTCGTGGGGCGTCGTACCGCTGAACGCGTTGTCGCCGGTGTGGGTGGCGTAGAAATCGCCTGCCTGCGAACCGTCGTTCACGTAATAGACGCGGCCATCCACGCCGATGCTGAAGAAATTGTCCGAGGTGTCGCGCACGCCCGCGTCCAGCGAACTGGAGATGCGAATCAACGCCTGATTCGAGGGATTCGCCGGATTCCAGGCAAAGTTGCCGTCGTTGTTCAAACCGCTCACAAGCGGCGTGAAGTTCGCCCCGCCGTCGAGGCTCACCGCCAGGTCCACGAAGTCCACCGTGCCAATGGTACGCCACTGAATCACCACACCGCCGTTCACGCGGAACTTTTCGAAGCCGTTCGGCGAGAGCAGTTGCAACGTCGGTGCACGCGAACGCGACGCCGCGGCGGTGTTGCCCTCGAAGCCTAGATTGATGCGGCTGCCGTTCGCTTCCGTTTCATTGGCGAAGGCAGACGCCAAATCGCCGCCGTCAATCGCCGGCGAATCCATGTCGTCGTTGGCAAACACCGCGCCGTGCCAGCTGCCGGCGGTTGAGGCGAGATGGAAATTGTCGTCCGCGCCGGTGGAGACCGCATCCGATTGATAGCGCAGCACCGCGTGATCGGCGCCCGCGCCGCCCGCGGCGGCTGGCTCGGTCTCCTGGGCCCGGATGGGATGCGGCAAACGGAAGCTCGGGGTGCTCCAGTCCAGGAAGGCCTGTGTCGTGCCGCCACTGGCCGGATCGCTGACTTCGTAGAGGATCGTCACCCAGCCCGGTGACACCGCCGTGTAGCTGGCATGCTGCTCCGAATTGGACGGCGTCGTGAAATCGTTAATGAGCAGGGTGCCGTTGATCGTTAACCGCTGCGGACCGGCGGAGTCAATGTAGAACAGATACTCGCCTGCCACGGGCAGGTAGATTTCGCCGCTCCAACGGAACGACTGGCTGTCGCTCGGTCCGCCGAGGCTTCGGAAAGCGCCGGAAGTACCGCCGAACTGCACGCTCCGGTCGAACAACGTGACAGAAGGCGAGCCGGTAAAGTTCGCGTTGGCGAAGTACTCGAACCGGAGTCCGCCAAACTCCCGCAAGCCGCGAATGTCGTCGTTGCCGTCCACATCCACGAACAGCGGATTGGTGGACAGCGAATGCGTGTCGAAACCGAGTTCGTAACGCCAATCCGCCAGCGCCGCAAAGTCGCTCTGCCAGAAACCGAACTTGGCACGGTTGGTTGCGTAGATCAGATTGTAGTCGCTGCCGAAACCGGTTTGCGCCGAGCTCGCCACGTTGATGGCGTAATGACCGCTCCCGCCCGCCCACAGAATGTTGTTCCGCAACTGCACATTCTTGCTGTTGCCCGCGATCTGGAGCGCGTCCGCCGCCAGTTCCATCACGGTGTTGTTGGTGAAGAAGAGCGTGCCATTGCTCGTTTGCACGTTCTCCAGTAGGACACCGCGGTCGCGGTTGTCATAAACCAGGCTGTTCGCCAGCGTGTTGTCGCTGTGATAACCCTGCGAGTGAATACCCGTGTAGTTGTCGTAAGCGATAACCCCGGTCACATACCAGGCGCCGTACCCCAGGTAGAGGCCCGTCCCAAAGTTACCGTAAACTCGGGCTCCCTGAAGCGTGCCGGAATTCCAACTGATGCCGGTTGTGTTACGCCAGCTCGTAATGTCACGCACAGCGCCAGAGAGCGTGCCGCTGGGGACGTAAAAGCCCGTGCCGTTGTCGTGCGCGGAAAGATTCGCGTAGTCAGCCGCGCCGCGCAGTTCGAAGCCGGTGGTATTTCCAAAGGCAATGTCGTCGTGAACGTGGGCTACAACCGCGCCGTTGTTGTCGTCGTAATAGAAGCCGCGGTTGTTGTTGAAAGCCACGTTGCCACTGGCTTCAAAGCTGCCCGCGATGACCACCAATCCGGTGTCGGAATTGTTGAAAAGCAGATTGTCCCGCACCACGACGTTCGTGCCGACGTTGTCCAGGTAAATGCCGTATTGTTGGTTGCCATTGAGGTGAAAGGCCTGGTTGCGCAACACGGTGGGATCCTGGCCGTGGATATAGACGCCGTAATTCTGATTGCGCGCCTCGCCTGCGCTCACGTCGCCGTAGAAAACGCTGTCCTTGATCGTCGCCCCGCTCGACGCCGCATCCACGATGTTCAGTCCGCTGTTGGCGTTTTCATACACCTTCGCGTTCTGCAACGTGAAGAGGATCGAGCCGTTGTTAACGTTGACGCCATCGTAGGCGCCGGTGATCGAGAGATTTGCCAGGGTGACAGCATCGGCGTTGTCGAGCTCGAAGACAAACTGGCCGCTATTGACGTTGGCGCGGTCCAGCACCGCCCCTTGGCCGGTGGCCGCGTAGTAGTGATTCGCGACGCGCTCGGGCGTGAGGACGTGATCGTAGATTGCCGCCTCGTCCACCCCACCGCCGAAGTAACCATCCGCCGCAAAATTGCTGCGCGCGATGTAATTGCTCGTGCGCGCGATATTCCGCGGCACGGTGACCGTGCCCGACGCCACGAGCGCACCGTTCTTGTAAATCTTGGCGCTGCCGGCGTTGTCAATGGTCGCCACGAAGTGCTGCCACTTGTTCAGTTCAATCACGCCACTGGCCGTGACAATCGCGCCCGCGGTGGTGTTGTTCCAGACCTGGAGGATCAGGTCGTTGCTCGTCGAACGGCGCGCAAAGATGATGTTGTCGCTATTCGCCCCGTTGCCAAGATCGAACAACCGGCCGTAACTGTTCGCGGAATTGGGATAGATCCACGTCTCCAGCGTCAGGCCGTTCGTGAAGTTGGCGAACCCATCGGGCAGGTCCACGTAATCGTTTGCGCCGTCGAAACGCGCGCCGGCGTTGGTCGAACCGGGCAGCGCGTCCTCCTGATTGAGCAGCGGGCCGTTGACGTAGATCGCGTCCAGCGCGTGGCCGGACGAATCGGCAGCAATTGTGCCGCTGGTCTCCCCAAGGCGATAATAGGCGAGCGGATTGTCTTCCAGCACACGGTTGAAGTACGGCGTGTCCAACGCCAGCGCGCCGTCCGGCCCCCGAATTGTCACACCAGAATCCGCGTTCGTGATGCGGATGTTCGTGGCGAGTTGATAGTAGCCGGTGTCCACGAAGATCGTGTCGCCGTATTCGAGATCGTAAGTTTCGAGAATCGCCCGGATGCTGGCTTTAGGTGTGGCCGGCGTCAGGCCGTCATTGAGGTCGTTACCCACTGCCAGCGTGAACACGTCGCCATCCCGCGCGTTGTCGTTCACGTAATAGTTCGAGATCGGCGGAATGACGCTGAACACCTCGTCCGAACGATCCGCCACCGCCGGAGTGGTGATCGAGGTAACCCGGATGACGTACTGGTCCGAGGTGACAAAGTTGCCCTGAAGGATGTTCCAGTTGTAGCTGCCGTCGTTCGCTTCGTTGGCCGAGAGCGTCTGATACGCGCCGGAAATGCCCGTGGACGAATACTCGATCTTTACATTGCCGGTGAAGCCGTCCGAGCGCCAACGAATCTCAAAGATGGTTTTCTGCGGCAGGCGTTCGCCGCCGTTCGGATTCGTGACCAGGATGTATTGAGCGGGGCTTTTCGAGGCGGTGCCGGTGTTGCCGAACGCGCCGAGATTGATGTAACCGCCGTTCTCCTCCGGCTCGAGGTTGAACGCATCGCTCTGCTTGCCGCGGTCAATCGCCGGGCTGCTCGCGGCATCGTTGGTGAAGCCGAGGCCGACCTTGTAGCTACCGTAGAGCGATTGCTCGTGGAAGTTGTCATCCTTTCCATCCACGGGGATGTCTGTCGTAGCCAGATTGCCGGGCAGCATCGCCTGCCGCGTGCCGGCGCTGAGCGGCGTGATCCATTCGAGTCTGGCCTGCGCTTGCCCGCCATTGTCCGCCATCTCGTACGTGATCGGCACGAAGCCTGCCGCGGCGACGTTGAACGTATAGCTGCGCTCGCCGCCGGACGCGGGCGCGAAGTCGTCGATGACCAGCGCGCCGTCGAGGAAGAGCCGCTGTGGACCGAGCGAATTGATGTAAACCGTGTAATCGCCCGGGGCGTCCACGCGCAGGAATCCAGTCCAGCGCGCGGCCCAATTGTCATCCGCCACCGCTGCCACTGGGGCGCCGAAGAAAGCTCCGAAGTTCACCTGGCGATCCACCCGCGTGGATGCCACTGCACCCGCGAACGCCGCGAGCGTGTTGCCAATGTAGAACGTCGCAGTCAGACCTTGCGTGCTCGCTGCGCCAATGACGCCGTCCGCGCCGGCGGGCGAAACAAAGAGTGGATCCACACTCAAGCTGTCGCCGTCGCGGAAGTTGGCGAACTGCCAGGCCGTGAGGGTCGCGCGATCTCCCTGCCAGAAACCAACCCGACCCGCGCCCGTCGCATAGAGCAGGTTGAAGTTGCTGGTGAAATCGTTCTGGCTGTCGTTAGCAATGCGTACGCCGTATCCACCCTGCACCCAGATGATGTTGTTCCGCAGATGCACGTTGTCCGCCGACGTAGCGTAAAGGCCGTCGGCAATCACCTCGAAGATCGTGTTATTGACGACCTCGTAGGCATTCGTTCCCGAATGGGTGAAGCGGATCGCCGCCGTGCGATGGCCATAGAACAGGTTGTTCTTCAGCGTCTCGGTGCCGCTCGTGTAGGCGTCGCTGTAGAACCCGTAGTCGTTCGAGTAGATCGTATTGCCGGTCAGCGTCACCGGAATGTAAGGCGCGTAAACGCCGGTCGAAACGTTGCTGTAAATGCGGGAGTTGGAAATCTGGCCCTGCCGGATGACGACGCCGGTGTTGTTGCCGAAGACTTCCGAGTTCTGGAGATTCAGATACGAGCTGCTGCTGTAGCCATCAATGCCGTTGCCGACGTTTTCGCGCACCTTCGAGTTGGTGATGGTCAGGTTGCCGGCGAACTCGATGCCGGACGCGTTCCCGTAAACGTCCAACGCATCCCAATTCCCGCCTGTGCTCCCTTCCTGCCGGATGCCCGCGCCACGGTTGTTGTAGATCGTCGCGCCATTGATCGTCACATTGCTCGCGGAGACGTAGAGACCGTAGCGGTTGTTCGAACTGCGCAGGTTCTCGATCACGCCGCCCGCGCCACCGAGGATTTGCACGCCGTCGTAATTGCCCTGATGATTCACGGCGACGAGGTCCTTCAGCAAGGCGAAGTCGCTGCCGCCATCAAGGAGAAACCCGTTGCCCGCGTTGTTGCGCGCCAGCACGCGCTCGGCGGTCAAGCCGCTTGTGCCGCCGGTGGCCCACAAGCCGTGGAAGCCACCGGTCAGCGTGAGATAACGGACCGTCATCAGATCGGCGTCGTCCATGTAAATCAGCGTCTGGCCGGTGTTGTTCGGAATGGCGGTGACGAATTCAGCCACGCGACTCGCGTCGCCCGGCCCGCGCATCAGGAAACCGCGATCAAGGCCCAATCCTACGTCCGCCTTCGCCGTCGCGATGACCGTGTAGATGAGCGGATAAACGCCGGTATCAATGTTCAGCGTCGCGCCGCTGGCCAGTTCGTAAACGCGCAGCACGTTGACCGGATTCGGCTTCGGCGCGGTGGCCAGCTTGCCCGTGTGGCGATTCGAGCCGATGGCAGCCGGAGTGTATTCGTCGTTCGTGTTGCTCGCGTCATCCACCCAATACGTGTCGCCGCTCTCCGGCACGGTGAACGGTTCGGTGCTGCGGTCAATCACGGCCCGATCGTTCGCGTAGGAAATCATGATCCGCAGACCCGGCGTGGCGAAGTCAATGCCGTTGGACACCGGAATCCAGATGAACTCGCCGTCGTCCGGCGTCGAGGCCGCAATCGTGAGGAGCGGCGTGGGACCGAACGTGGCGTCGTCGCGGTAGAGATCAATGCGCACGTTCGCCTCGCTGACGTTGTTGAACGTGTCCCAGCGGATCAGGCGCGGCTTGTCGCGTTCCCAATCGGTGTACAGATCGGGGAAACGCAGCGCGAGATGCGCGCGCGTCGGTTCGGTGTTCTCCGCTGCGGTGTTGCCGTAAACTCCCTGATTCGGCGAGACGACATCGTTCACCACATACAGAAACGCATTGTCCAGATAGCTGTCGTTGGTGCCGCCGGTTTTGAGCGTCGTTTCGAACCGGAATTTCAGGCTGCGCGTGCCCACCGGCAAATGCAGCCGGCCACCGACCAGTTCCCAGCGATCCACTGTGTTCGATGCCGTGCCCAAACCGCCGACGCCGACCTCGGCGTTACTGCCGTCGAGGAACGTCACGGTGATCTTGCCCTCGTCCACGAAGCTCTCGTTGAGCGACCGCACGCGGCCACCGAAGATTACGACTAGGTCCTGCGAATCCAAATCCACGGCGGCAAACCCGGCGGTGAGGAGATTGACAGTTTGCTCGGCAAAGCCTTGCTGGATGTTCGCTGCATAGAAATAACCCGTGCCGGCGAACGGCGCGGGGTTCGTGCTCTTCGTTCCGGCATTCAGGTTGACCGTCCAATTGTTTGTGCTCGATTCAAAGCCCGGATTCTGGAGCAGGTTCGTGTAGGCTGGAGGCAGGCCCTGATCCGTCAACGGGTCGCCCGCATCCACCGTCGGACTGGACAATCGCAATCCCGCAACGAGGTCAAACACCCGGTAATCGTCCGCCGCGCGGTTCAGGAAGCGCGGCTCGGACCAGTTCGGATTCACCACCGTGCGCCCAATGGAATGCAGATCGAACGCGGCCACGTCGGCCTGGAAGTCGAGGATGTCCGTGAAGTCCTTCGTCCAATATGCCACCCGGCCCGTGCCGCTGACGTGCAGGTCGTTGAAGTCGCTGAAGAAGCCCGTCTGGCTGTAGTTGTCCACGTAGAGGTCGTAACCAGCCTCCGACCAGATGACGTTGCCGCGCACGTCAATGTTGCTGGAATTCCCGTCAATCCGAATGCTGTCACCCAGCGGCGAATAGATTGTGTTGCTGACAATCTGAACGCCCGAGTCCGCGTTCACCGCGATGGCGACCGTCGTGTTCCGGTAGATCAGATTGTGAACGATGATGAGATTGTTCGTGGCCGCGATGCCGACGATGTTGCGGGCGATGCGGCTGTATTGGATCGTGCCCGCGAACCCGCTGACGCCTGCCGAGTTTGCTTCGATCAAGTTCATCAGCGCCAGATCCGTTCCGCCGAGCACGCCGGAACCGCTGACGCCCGTGACATTGTCGTGGATGGACTGGTTCTGCATCTGGCCCGTGAGGGAAACGCCGGTGGTGTTCGCGTAAATCTGGTTCGGCAGTGCTGTGCCGACAAAACCGAATCCGGTTACGCTCCCCGCCACCGTCGCCAGTACGCCAGTCGCGTTGTGATGAATGCGGTTGGCGCTCAAGGTCGCCGCCGCGCCGTAGGTCACGCCCACCGACGCGTTGTGAATGTCGTTGTCGAAGATCAAGCCCGTGAACGCCGCGGAAAGGTTCAGGCCGATGGACGCGCCCTGGATGTCATTGCCGGCGATGTAACCGCTGGTCGGTGCCAGCACGCGCAAGCCGGTGGCACCGCCGAGTTGATTGCGCAGCACACGGACCTCCGAACCGCCGGAAAGCACCAAGCCGCTGCCGCCGATCGTGTCGTCCGTGATGACCAGCCGGTCCGCGTTCGTGGCGGTCAATCCGCCGTTCAGCGTCAGGCGTTGCAGAACAACGTCCGGCGCGCCGGTGACCGAAACCGCTCCCGCCACCGCCGTCGAGTAGTCCGCCGCGCCGAGGATCATCACGCCCGAGTCCGCCGCGGTTACGGTGAAGCCACTCGCGAAATTCGTTCCCGGAGCGACGACGATCACGTCGCCACGCACCAGCGTCTGCGCGTCGAGGATGGACTGGATCGTGGTCGCGTTGTTTGCCACGAAGAGCCGCTGCAAATCAAACGTGTTTCCGCGCACGAAGACCGCCGGTTTGCTGACCGTCATGTCGTCCCATGCGACGAACGGATGACCGGTTGGGTCCACTGCCAGCGCCAGCGTGCGGAGTTGCGAACTCGTTGTGGCGATGCCGTCGTAACTGGCGTCGCTAGGCACTTCTTCGACGAAGCTCGTGCCGTTCCAGACTTTCGCGTAGAGATTCAACGTGGTGCCCGTGCGTGACTCGATGCCGTTGTCCACCCAGACCAGGTGCAACTTGCCGCCATTCGCGGCAAGCCGCGGCTGCGACGCGATGCCAGAGCTGTGCGAAACGCCACCTGCGCCCAACGCTCCCGCACCAGCCGCCGTCCACGCGCTGCCGTTGTAGCGCGCCACGTAGATGTCCACCGAAAGCACGCTTTGATCGGATTCTTGCTGCCACGCCACGAAGAGATTGCCGGCCACATACGCGAGACTGGGCGCGAGGCTCGCCGCATTGGTCGCGCTCACGCCGCCACCGCTGGCGGAGCCGCCGAGTTGATTCCACGCGGTGCCGTTGTATTCGCGCAAATAAATCTGCTGATGCGCCGCGCCGTCCAGTTGCGACCACCCGACGGCGACTTTCGTCCCATCCGTGGCCGCCCCCAAGTCGCGAACACTCGAGGCGGAAATCGAGATGCCCGTTCCGCTGGCTGCGCCTGTGCCCAACGCGGACCACGCGCCGGCAGCAAAGCGCTTGGCGTAAACTTGCGTCGTGCCGCTCGAACGGTCGAGCCACGCCACCACCGGTCCGCCGGTGGTGTTGAGAATCACTGGACGATCCGCCGCGCCCGTGCCACTGATGCCACCTGCGCCGAGCGAGGTCCCCAGCGCCAACCAGCCGCCGAGGCCGCCGTTCGCCGTCGGGTCGTACTTCGCTGCGCGAATATCGCTGGCACTACCGTTGAACTCGACCCAGGCGACGATCGGCTGCCCATCCGAGCCCAGCGTGATGGTGGGCCGGCGCGATTGGCTCGCTGTGTTGCTGATACCGCCCGCTTGCGCGCTGCCCGCCAGTTCCTGCCACTGGCCGGAAGCGTGACGCGCGACGTAGATTTCGTAGTTGCCGTTCCGCGCGTCCGTCCACGCGACGAATTGCGCCGTCGCCCCAGCCACGATGCTCGGTTCGTCCGCCACGCCCCAGTCGCCGCTCAATCCCGTACCGCTGCCGGAGCCGTTGAACTCCATCCAGCGAATTGCGAGGTCGGGTGCGGTCGGCAGGGACTGCCCGTTCGCCCGGTCGTTGGTCAGGCCGCCCGGAGTCGTCGGCGTCGGTGGTACGTATGTGTAAACCGGACCGGGCGTGGCGGTGCCGTTATCCACCAGCGAACCCGCGCCGCTCGCCACGATCACATCCGCCCCGCCCTCGCCGTAGAGGAAATCGTTGCCGCCGCCGCCGTTCAGATGATCCGCGCCACTGCCGGTTTCGTTCTGGTTCGTGCCGTAGTCGCCGTAGAGATAATTGATCGCGTTGTCGTCGCCGGTGCTGTTCAACTTGAAGCCGTAAAGCGTGTCGTTGCCCGCGCCGCCCAGAATCAAATCGCCGCCCGCACCGCCTTCGATGTTGTCGTCGCCGGCCTGGCCATCAATCAAGTCATCGCCCGCGTCGCCACGAATGGTGTCATTCCCCGCGTTGCCGTAAATGCGGTCGCGCCCGAGGCCGCCGTTGATCGTGTCCGCACCGTCCGACCCGTAGATTAAGTCCTCATCATCGCCACCGTCTAACGTCGCTCCGGTCGCGCCCCGGGCGATCAATACGTCATTGCCCGTTCCGCCCCCGATTACGTCCGCGCCGCCGCCGCCATCGAGATGGTCATCCCCTGCTCCGCCCTGGAGGTTGTTCTCGCCCGGGCCGCCGAAGACCACGTCATTGCCTTCCGCTCCGTCTATCGTGTCAGCATCCGCCGTGATGTAGTCGTCGCCCGCCAGTCCGAGCACCGCTAGCGTGCCGGTGCGCGAACGCAGGTTGAGGTTGATCGTGTCCTTGTTGATTCCACCGGAAACCTGCGACGCTACCGCGGACAGCGCGCCGTACATCACGATGGTCGTTCCCACGCCAACGTGAGTGTCGCCATAGGCGCCACGCACGAACAAAGTCGTCAACGCTTTGATCAAGGTGTCAATCGCCGCGCGAATGTCGCTCCGCGAATTCAACTGCACGGTGCCACCGTCAAGCGTCGCTCCCTCTTCAACCCCGAGATGCTCGTTCAGCAACGTCAGCGCGGCGGTGGCTTTTACCAGCGCGCCCGGTTGCAGTGTCGTGTCGCCGGTGGTTTGCAAGCTGGCCGAACCGCCAATGAACTGCGTCATCCGCGCGATGAGCAGGCTGCTGCTGGTGAGCGTGAGCGCCCCCGAGGCGGACACCAGGCCGTCCGGGCCAAAGTACGAATAGCTGGTGGTCGTCACGTCCACTGAGCCACCGGAAATCGTCACCCGGTTCTCCGTCACCAGCAGGTTCGCCTGGATCGTGATCTCCGCTGTGGCCTGCAACACCGAATTGCCGGCAATGGCGACACTGCCAACCGCTGTGATGTGGATGGCGTTGCCGAGAATTTGCGTGGCGGGGCTGACGACGAGGTTGGCGCACTGGATGGTCACGGTTGCATCCGCCTGAATCAGTCCGCCTGCGCCGACGCTGATGTCGCCCGTCGCAGTCATGGTAACCGAGCCACCATCCACGGTGACGGTCGTGTCGAGCGTAATCGTGTCGCCTTGCAGCAGGATCGCGCCGCTGGCCTGGATGAACGATCCAAACGCCACCGCGATGTCGTCCGCCGCGATGATCGAAACCGAACCGCCACTGACGGTCACGGAATCCTCCAGCGTGATGTCGTCGCCCTGAATGAGAATCGCCGCGACCGCTTGAATCGTGGCAAACGAACCGATCAGCACATTGTCACCCGCGTTCAGTGTCACCGAGTTGCCGGAGATCAAAACGCCACTGGCCACGCTGAGGTCATCGCCCGGCGCGGGGAGTTCGCCCGCCGTGAGCACGATGGCGCCGGAGGAAATTACGTTCTCCAAAATGGTGAGTGGACTGGTTGCCGTGCCGATGATCGGGCCGGTGGCCGCCAGGCCCTCGAGCGTGGTGATGCTGCCGACGGTCAACGCACCGGAGTTCGTCAGCCAGATGCCGCCGGTGCCACCCCGGCCTTCAAGATTATGCACCTGCGTCGCCAGCGCGTGCGTGGACTCGCCGACACCGGTTCCGGACGTGAGCACGGCATAGGTGCCGATGACATCAAAGCCCGCGCCTTGATCGGCGTCCCGAATCCGCGCCAGGCCATTCAAAGTCACGCCCGCACCAGTGGAGATCGCCTGATCAAGATTCAAATCCCCCGCAGTCTCCGTAATGTAGATGTCCGAAGTTGCGGTGGCTTTGAGCAAGTTCGAGTTGATGTCGAGGTGGTTCGTGATGACGCCGATGCCGCCAGCCTGCGCGGTCAACACGATGCTGTTGCCGTTCACATCGCTCGCCGCGTCGTTGTCGGCGTCCACCATTGCCGCCGGCGAAGTCAGCGTGACATTGCCCGCGAGCGAGTTGATCAAGCCGACGCGCAGGTCGCCGCTGGTTTCCGTCAGCACGATGTTGCCGTTGGTCTGGACGCTCACTTTGCCCGCAGCGGTGAGATTGCTTTGTCCCACCACGGTCATGGTCGTGCTGCCGGGCACCGCCGTCACGCTGATGTCGCCGCCGGCTTGCGCAAGGCCGAGATCGTAGGTGCTGTCGAGCGGCTGCGGGTTGATGCCGTACAACCCAAGGTCACGCGTCGGCGACGGATCGCTGCCAGTCGGGCGGAAATGCGAGATGACGGGCGTGGTGGCTGGCACAAGCGGCTCGGAAACCGTGATTGAGAACCCCGCCGAACCCAGCGTGGCTTCCTTGACACTCGCCTGCAACGTGAGTGTGAGATTTCCTCCGGCGCTGATTGAATCCAGGTTGACCGTCAGCGCGTTAACCGCCGGGTCGCGAGCGGACGCCGACAAATCGAGCGTGATCGCCTGACTGGCCGTGGCGAACACCGCGATGGGCCGGCCGGCGCTTTGCACCAGCATCACCGGGATCGCGCCGCCCGCGAGACCGAAGCTGCCGGCGATGACATCGGCGCGGAGGATGTTCGTCCGCACCAGCGGCGTCGGCGTTCCGCGCACAATGTCGCCCTTGGCGCTGCCGAGCCGCGTCTCGCCGATGGGGTTGTTGATCGTGCCTTGCAGAATCAACTTCGGCGCCGGGGTGGCGCCGCTCTGATTGCGGATCTCAATAAGCGTGGGCGCGAACCCGTAGGTGACGTTGAACGAGAACGCCAGATCGTTCTGCACCGAGATTGCGACCGTCGGCGTCGCCTGCGTCAGCACGGTGAGGTTGCCGATCGCCAGGTCTTTGGCCGAGTTGTTGGTGATCGTGATCTTGTTGTACGTCTGCCGGAACGTGAACGTGGACTGGCTGCCGGTAATGATGCCCTGCGGCTGGCCGGACAACGAGTTGACCTCGAACAGCACGGGCTGTGTCGCGCCGCCCGCGAGGCCAGTCACGGTGACCTGCGAACTTGAGTTCGTGTAGTTCACGCCCACGCCCGAAGGAGTGCCGGCGGCGTCCACCGTCAGGCGCGGACTGCCGGCAAGCGCAAGGACGTTCGAATCGAACGAAATCGAGCGGGTCGCGGCCCAATCGAAATGATCTTCGCCGCCGGACACCGGCCACGCGCCCCAATAGTACCAGTAGAAATAGAACCCGTTCGCCTGCGCCAGCGCGCGGACTTGCAGCGCGCTGGAAGCGAAGACCGCGCCCGCCGCGCCGAGGATCACCGAATCGGTGTCGGGCGCGAACCGCACCGTGGCATCGGAATCGGAGAGCGCCTTGCCGTCCGCAATAGCCTCGGCGTAGTTGCCCAGCGTCTGATGCTCGGCGACGACACTGAGTTGATCCACGCCAGTCACCGAAGCACCCGCATCCACCTGCACCTTGGCCTGCGAACGGAAGACGATGCCAGCGTCGGCGTTGGTGTCAGCCAGCACGCCCCAGGCTTTGGCAGTCGCGTGGACCTCCAAGTTGCTGTCGGTGCCGACCTGCGCGAGCAGTTGGCCGATGCCCTCGGCATAGACGGTCGCCCCGGCGCCAATCCGCACGAGCGTGACCTGCCGCGAGCCGCCGCCCATGTTCAAGTTCGAGTCCACGTCAGGCCGCGTCGCGAAGCCGCCGCTCTCACCGGTGTCGTTCAACGCGCCCCCGAAGTGCGCAAGCGCGCGGAGGTCGAGATTGCCCGCCGCCACGACGCTGGCCGACGCGCCAACTTCCGCATGCGTCGAATGGTTGACGTTCGCGGTCGTATCCGAATCCACACCCGACAACCCGCCACCGCCGGAAGCGTAGGTGGTGCTAGTGACGTAGAAATGACTGTCCGCCTTGACCGATGCGTTTTGCCCCGAGGTGACGTGCGCGCCGGTGCCGATCAACGCGCCGACGTCCTGCGACAGATTCAAGTTCACCGTGGCGTCGCCATAACCGATCAGCCCGCCAGCGATGGTCCGGGACGCGCCGCCCGCATTCGCGTAGGAGGTCGCAACCACGGAAACGTCGCCACCCCCGTTCACCGTGGCGTTGTTGCCCACCGACGCCGAAACATTCACCGTGAGGTTGGTCGTCGCCGTGGTGAAAGCGAAACCGCCGAAGATGGCGCCAGCGGTGCCGCTGCCGTCCGCAGTGGAAATTCCATTCGTGCCGCTGCCGCCCAGCAAACTCAACAACCCGCCGGCGCCGCTCAGTCGTTGCGCAGCGCCGCTGCCCGAGCTGGTGAGGTCAATGTAAACGTATTGCGTCGTGGTGACCCCGGTGGAGGCGATTTCGATTCCGGCCCCGCCGACGGTGTGCGTGCCCGCGACGTTGGTCGCGTCAATGTTGACCACCGCTCCACCCGAAGCGTCTTTCAACTGAAGATTGTTCGCATCGACGACGTGAACGTAGTAGGTGCGGCCATTGACCAAGCCGCCCAGCGGGACTTCCTGAAAATTGCTGAGCGCGTGTTCAGCCTCGGAACCGGGCGCGGTGATGTCAATGGCCACGCCATTGGTCGCGTCGGTGGCGTTGGCGGCAAGTTTCAGAGAGTTATTGTCCACCCGGATCACGTAGTAGCCGCCACTGTTGGAAAGGTTGCCCACCAGGGCGCCGGCGCTGCGATAAGTGATGTGCTGGCCGGTGACGAAGCCGTGATTCTGAATGGCGATAGTGTCAGCCGTGCTGTTGACGCTGGCGGACGCAAAAGTCTTCGCCGCCGGCGCGCCGTAAGTCACCGCCTGATTCTCGGTGAAGCCGTGACCGGAGACGGTTATCGTGTCCGTGCCGCTGTTGACCGCACCGGTGGAGAACGTGCGCGGCGTTTGCGTGGCCTCGAAGGCGGTGTTGAACAGCTTGATCGTGTAGGCGTCAATCACCCGGACGAAATACGCGCCGGCCACCGTGAGGCCGCTCACCGCAGTGCCGCCGACGTTTCCGTAAATCACGCGCTGGCCGTTCTGCAGATTGTGGACGGCGCTGAATCGGATCGTGTCCGACGCCGAGTCCACATCGGACGCGCCAAAGGTCGCGCCCAACCGCAACGCCGTCGGGCTGACATAGACGATGGAGTAGCTGGCCTGGTTGGCCAGCCCGCCGATCGCCGCTCCGCCACCGGTGAGGTAAGTGATACGGTCGCCCGTGGACAAACCATGCTGGCCCGGCAGCGTGATGACTTCCGTGCCCGTGTTCACGCTGCTGCCGTTCGCGGTGAACGTGCCGTCGAAGACTGTGACCTGCTGATTGTGTTGCGCGGTGATTTCGATGCCGCCGACCGCCGTCACCGACGCACCGTTGCCAACCGACGCGCTCACGGTCGGGTTGTCCGTCACCGTGGCATTGGACGCGCCGCCGGAAACGCCGCCCGCTAGCGTCGTGCCTGTCGCCACGGAGTCACCTTCGCTCTGTGAATCGGCCTTCACTTTCACCCCGCCCGAAACATCCACCGTCGCGCCCGCGCGAATCGTCGCCGAAATCGTCGGCCGCACTGTCGTCGTCGCGGTTGCCGCCGTACCGCCCGCCAGAATGCCGCCGGAGGCCGCCGTTGTCGCCGCCCGTGCAGTGTCCACACCGATGCCCAATACGCTCAACCCGCCACCGGAGACGCCCGCAGTCGCGTCGGTCAAATATGCCGTCGTCGTCCCACTCGCCTCGGCGGTGGTTGTGATAATGCCGATGCCGGCCACACCACCGACGTTCACGCCATCGGCGGTCGCGTTCGCCACGTTCGAGGCCGCCGCCGCAATCGTCGTCGTGCCGCTGGTGCCGGCGAGATGCGCGCCCGTGCCGCCGGCGTGGGCGCTTACGTTGGCTTTCGAGATGGCAGCCGCCTTCGCGCCCGCGAGCGCCACGCCGAGCGAGCCGCCCGAGGAATGCGCCTCCGCAGAAGCCTGTTTGCCAGCGACGGACGCAAAAACGCCAGGCGTCGTTTCCGTCGCGTTGTGCAACGCCTGAACCGACAGCGACCCACCCGCCGTCACGTCGGACGTGCCGAGGTAGCCTTCCACCGTCGGCGTGATCGTAGCTTGCGCGTCCGAGTAACCAATCTTCGCCGCCAGGCCAAAGCTCATACTGACGTTGCCGCCGCCGACCACCGCACTGGCGTTCGCCGTCGAGATGCCGCGCACGGTGATGTTCTGGTTCGCCGTCACCGTCGCACCATTGAACAGGTAGGAACGGACTTCGTCCGAGACTTCGGCCTTGGCGGCATTGACCGCAACCGCCAACACGCCGCCCGCCACCGCCATCGAATTCGCGGTGACGTCCGCGTCACGCGAGGCGTGGATCAGGATGTTCGTTCCCGCGTGCAACGTGACGCCGTCGAAGTGCGAGTGCGTCGCACCGGCCAGCGTTGCCTGTGCGTAACTCGCGCCGATGCCGACCGCGCCGCCGGAAAGCCCCGCCGCTTCCGCCTCGGCGTCCAGCCGCGCATTCGCGGTAAAGGTCACCGCCCCCGCTGCCGACACGCTGGATTGCGAACCGGCGGCAGTCGTGGTGGTGGGCGAATTGCGGGCCGTGGCCGAAGCGCCCGAGCTGGCCACGATGCCGCCCGTGCCGGAGAACGCCTGCGCCCGGGAACGGCGCGTGTCGCCGTTGTTTAAGGTCGTGCGGAACGTGATGTCGCCCGCCAGTGAACTCACCACGGCGAAATTGCCCAGCAAAGCGGAAAGCGCCGGGTTGATCAGAACATCTGCTATGGATGCGCCCAAGCCTGCGCCCGCGCCAACGGCAATGCCGAAGACTTCCGCCAGTCCGTTGATGTGAGCGGTGGCGTCCACGGTCAAGTTGTTCGTGGCCGTCACGTCCGCGCCGTCGCGAATCTCCGCGCTGATGGTCGGACTGATGGTGAGGAAGACGAAGTTCGCCGTGGTGGCACCCACGCCGCCCGAACCCGCCGTGGTCTTGCCGTGGATGTCCATTGTCGCGGTAGCCACCACGGAGACACTCCCGACGGTGGCGGGCGGCGCCTGACCGATCTGCGCGTTCCTTCCGATGTAGGCTTGCACCCGGCCCGTCAGGCTCACCTTGCTGAACGACGCGCCGATGCCAACCGCGCCGCTGTTGGTCACGATGGTTTCGGCCTCGACGGTTTGCGTGGCGTTGGCCGTGATCGAAAGGGTCTGCGCACGCGTCACCGCCGCACCGTCGCCGAGATAGGATTGCGCGACGCTTGAATCGTTGAGCACGATCACCGCCGCGCCCAGACCGACCGCGCCGCCCGAATTGCCGAGCGAAAGCACATTCACCTGCTCGTTCAATGTCGCGTTGACATTCGCCGCTGCGCCGGCGGAGAGCGTGCCGTCCGCATGCGCGGAGACGTTCGCGTTCAAACTGATAATCGTTACGGACGCGCCGATGCCCACGAACCCGCCCGCCGCGCTGCCGGTTAACACAGTGACGAAAGCGTTCTCGACTGCGAGCACCTGAATGTTCTGATTCGCCGTGACGGTCGCGCCGCTGGCGATGGCCGCCTCCGTGCCGGTGGCCGTGGGTGCGTTGTTAATGGCGTTCGTGATGCCAGACTGGCTCGGGCCGGCAGCCGAGAGGCGGTTCGCGGCCTGATTGCTGGCGGCGCCCACGCGATCGTTCGTGCTGCCCGCGCTCCGGGAATAATCCGCGCGCGTGAGCGACTGGTTCGCGCCGCTGCCCGTGCTAGTGAGATTGATCGCCGTGCCGCTGTTCGCGTTCGCCTGTGAGCTGGCCAGCTTGATCACGTTCGGATTGTTCGTGGCGATGACGTAATACGTCGCACCGTCGGTCAATCCGCCGATCACCGTGCTCCCGGCGTCGCCCTTGCGATAAACCACGGCGTCACCGGTCTTCCAACCTTGGTTGCCAACGGTAATCGTGTCCGTGGCCGGTGCGACAACCGCAGCGGAATCGAACGAGGCCTTGCCGTAGTTGGCGAGTGAACCCGTGACCAGGCCCTGCGACGCGCTGGCCTGCCGGGCATTCTCGCTGTCCATGCCCGTCGTGGCGTTGCCGTTGTTGTCCTTGTTCTGAAGTGAATTCGCGGAGTGGCCCGCGTTGTCCGTGTAGTTCTTCTCGATCTTGCTGCCGACGCTCCAGACGGAAACCGCCGCCGTGACGCCGACAAATCCGCCCGCCGCGCTCACGGTGTAGGCGTTCAGATCAAGGATGCCCAAGCCGGTTACGAGCACGTCCTTCGCCGTGAAAATGGCCGCGCCGCCGCGCACGTAAGCGCCGGTGTTGTTGTTGATGCTGCCGACATTTACCGCGCCGCTGGCGCCGACGAAGCCGCCCGCACCCGCGCCAGAAACGGTCAGCGTCTCCACATGATTGGACGCGCTGACGATGACGCTCTGGTTTGCGCTCGCGCCGGAGTTGCTGTTCGTCTGATTGATTAGCGTGTTGACGCCGATGTAGGCGGTCGTGTTGGAACTGATCAACGTCACGCCGACGGCACCCGAGACACCGACGAATCCGCCGGCCGCCGCGATGCTGAAGTGGTAAACCTTTTCAGACGACTGCGCCTGGACGATCAAGCCGTTGGCCGTCATCGTGCCGAGGTCTTTGCCACCTGAGATCGTCGTCCCGTTCAGCACGCCGCTGAGTCCCGTCCCATTGCCGCGCGCGTCCACCCGCGCGCCATCAGCCACGAATGCCTGAGTGTTCTTGTTCACGATCATCACGCCCTGCGAACCGCCCACGCCGACGAATCCCGCGCCCAACGCGCCGGAAACCGCCGTTAGCGACGTGTCATCGGTGGCATACACCAACGCGTCACCACCGGCAAAAATCGTCCCGGCCAGCGAGGCCACGGCCGTGTTGTTCAAAGTGAGCACGTTGACGCTGCCGCCGACGCCGACTGTGCCCGCGGCAATGCCGAAGCCGAGCAGCACTAGGTCTTCGCGCGCGTGCGCCTGCACGGCCACGTCGTTGCGCGCGTTGACCGTCGCGCCCGAGTCCACGAACGCCATAGTGGTGTTGGCCAGCACCGTCACCTCCACCGCCGGGCTGACGCCCACCACACCGGCGGCCAGCGTCGCGGCTACCGCCAAATGATGAAAGTCATTGCCCGCCGCGACATGCACTGACTGTAAACCGCCGCCCGTGGAAGTGTCTTGATTCACCACCGCGCCGACGCCGATGTAAGCCTGGGTCGTGGTGGTGACGACGTTTACGCCAGCGGAAACCGCCACACCCACTGTGCCGCCGCCGAGACTGATCGTCAGCGCGCCAATGTTGTCGCTGTTGGTGGCGGTGACGGACAATCCGTGGAAGCCCGTCTGCGTGCCACCGATCGCAATATGTCGGCCGTCAGCCACACCCGCCATGTCGTTGCTGCCGTCGTTATTCAAGTCCGCCGCCGGCAAGGTCGGCAGACTGACATCGCCCTTGGCCGCGAGCGCCGAGGCGCTGGAATCCGTGCTGATGTCCGACAGCAGAATTCCTTGCGGGCTGGAGCCGGAGTTGGTCGGATCGTAGCTCGGAGCGGAGGTGATGCCCGGATTGAACGCGCCCGTCTTGACCGTGCGCCCGGTGGAAATGCCGTCGGCAGTGACCCACGCGCCGGCGCCGATGAATGCCTCCGTGATCTTGTCGCTCACGGTCACGCCGCCGGCCGCGCCGATGCCCGCCGTGCCGGAGACGGCGATGACGCCCACGATCTGATTCATCTTGGTGGTGTCGTCCGCCGAAAGAGCGATGTCGCCCTTCGCATAAACATGTCCTGCGCCCGCGGAAGTCACGGCGTCGCGCGGATCGTCGCCGATGAACGCGCGCGTCTGGAGATTGAAAACGTGCACGGCGGCATTGACGGCAACACTCACCGTTCCGCTGGCAGCCAGACCCGCCGCCACTGACGTGATTATTTCCGTGGAGACGCTGGCAAGGACGATGTCGCCCTCGGTGTTGGCGGTGACATTCGAGTCAACGTAAGCCACCGTCACCTTGTTCAACGTCGCCACGTCCGCACCAACGCCGACGCCAACCGTGCCCGCGGCGGCCAGCGAACCCGCGACCGAAACGATGGTGGTGTCATCCTGCGAAGTCAGGGACAGCCCCGGTGTACCCGCCACTGCCGCGTTGTCTGCGGTGATATTCGCTCCGGGCGCGATGTAGGCTTTCGTGGTTTCGTTCAGGACGTTTACCACAGCCGAGCCGGCGATGCCCGCCGTGCTCGCCGCGCCGCCCGCGGCGGCCACTGTGATCAACTCCTCGCTCGAATCGGCGGTCAACGCAATGCCCGTCGCCCCGCTGGAAGTAACGGACACACGGTTGCCGACGTACGCCAGCACGGTGTCGTTGTGGACCAGGGTCGTGTTCGCCGCGCCAACGCCGGCGGAACTCCCGCCGCCTACCGAACCGGCGATCATCGTTGCTTTCAGATCAGCTTGCGCCGTGATGGCGACGTTGCCGCCGGCCGTCAACGTAGTCGCGGTGCCCAGCGACGCGCCTTCAAGGTAAGCGCGCGTCGTCGTGTTCAACACATGAATCGAAGCCGAGCCGGCCACGCCGACGGAATTCCCGACCCCAACATTGGCCGCAACCGACAAAATCGTCTCCGAGGAAATCGCCTCCAGCGTCACATTGCCCCCCGCGCGAACCGCCGCGCCAACGCCAATGTAAGCGCGCGTATCTTTCGTGATGACGCTCAGGTCCAAACCCGCGCCCACGCCCGTGCCGTCGAGGCTCACGCCCAGCGCGCCCGCGCCGCTCTTCAGCACGGTGACATCTGAAGCATGAACCGTGAGCGTCTGGCTGCCGGCGCCACCGAGCCGTTGATTGATTTGCGCGCCGCCAACGATGAACGCTGTGGTGGACAGTGAGAAAATATTGATGACCGCGGAGCCGGCGACGCCCGCCGAACCGGAGGACAATCCCGCACCCGCGGCCACGGACGTGAGCGGCACCGCGCCCAACACCGGAATGTCAATCGTCAGCGGCTGGATGCTCGCATCGGCAGTCACGCTGAACGCACCGGTCGCATCCACGGTGGCATTGCCCACCGTTGCGGTAGTGGTGTTGATGATGATGTTGATGGCCACGCCGGCACCGACACCAGCGTCCTCCGAAACGCCGCCGCCGCCCGCGATGAGTTGCAGCCCGAGGTCCGCACGCGCGGTGACGGCCAGCGCGCCGAAGGATTTCACATCCGCACCGGTGCCGATAGAGGCGGTCGTGGTCGCATTGACGACGGTAATACCGACCGAGCCAGCGACGGAGGGATTGCCTGTGCCGCCCGCTGCAGCCAAGCCCCACGCGATGAAATCGTTCCTCTTTCCCACCGGCGTCACTGCTTCGATAGTCACGCCGTTGCCTTGAACGATCGCGTTAGCCCCGACTGACGCGGTGTTCGTCACTTCGACGTAGTTGAAGCCAACCGCCGCGCCAACGTTCGTGGATTCCGAAAGGCTGTAGGCCAGGCCGGTCGCCTTGGCCGAAGCGTCGCTTTCGTTCGTGGCACTGACGCGCACCGTGCCGCTGTCGGAAATGGCGCCCGCACCGGCACCGACTTCGGCGGTGTTGTGATCGAACACGACGTTGACGCTGATCGCCGCCGCAACTTCGACGCTGCTGGAATTCGTGCCCGAGTTGGAACTCGACTCGCTGCTCGCGCTCGTGGCCTGGTCGTCGGCTTTCGGCAAATCGGTGGTTTGTTCCGTGTTTGGATTGTCGGTCACGGAATCGTTGGCCGTGGCGTCCGCATCCTTGCCACCGTCATCGGAACTCTTGCTGCCCTTCGCGCTGGCGCTGGTGTCCACGGTGCTCGAAACCGCCGATTGTGAACTGATCTCAATCGCGCCAGTCGTGTGCAGGCTGCGGTTCAACGAAGCGAGGGCCGTTTCATGCACCACCGCGACGGCGACGGATGCACCAACGGCAACCTCCTCGCCCGCGGCATCCGCCTTCGCCTTCGTCAGCACCACACTGGTGTGATCCGCCTTCAACCGAGCGATGCCGGTACCGGCCGATTGCGTCCCGGTGCCGGCGCGCGCGGTCGTGGTGTTGTCCACAATCGAAATCGCGACGGAGGGGGAGATGGCGTCTCCGCCCGTGCTGCCCGCGTCGGTGTCGGCCGTCGCTTTGTGCGTGGCGATGGCATCGAGCGTGTAGCTGGTTTGCGTTCCGCTGATTCCGACGCCATCGTCAATCTGCGCCGTCGTAAGATTCAGCACCTTGTTCAGGGCAAGCGAAGCACCAATGCCGACCTCGCCGCCCGAAGCCGTGCCGCTCGGCGCGGCTTTGGCGAGACTGTCGGTCGTGGATTTCGCGAGCAGCGACAACGCACCGTTGTCCACCACGCTGCTTGTGCCGGCGTAAATCCGCGCCTCGGTGTTCGTGCTGACGATGTTGATCGCGACGGCGCCGGCGATGCCCACGTTGTCCGAACCGGCGCCGGCGGTCGAGCGCGCCGCGAAGCTGTGGGTTTGATCCGAGAGCGAATGCGCTGTTCCCGTCGCTCCGGAGGTCAGGTTGATGGCCTTGCCCGCGAGCGCGTCCTCGGCGGTGGCGGCGAGTTTCACCTTCGAGGGATCGGCCTTGCGCGTGAGCGACTGATTGCTGCCCGCGCCGTCAGCGGTCAGGTCAATGGCCGTTCCGGCGGTCGCATCCGCGGCCGAGGCGGCCAGCTTGATCTTCTCCGCGTCGCCCGTCGTGATCACGTAGTAAGTCGTGCCGCCCTTCAATCCGGCGATGTCCTTCCCATTGCCGTTGCTGTAAACCACGGTGTCGCCGGTCTGCCAATCGTGCATGCCGATCTTGATGGTGTTGGCGCTGAGGTCCACCACGCCGCTGCCTTTCGCGTCGAACGACTTCGTGACATCCTTGATGACGTAATAGGTCGCGCCGTCGGTCAGCCCGCCGACGTTCGCGCCGCCACCGTTGCTGTAAACCACCGGATCGCCCGTCTGCCATTCGTTGGCGCGCACCTGAATCGAATCCTCGGTGACGCTGAGTGCCGAGGCCGGATTGAACGTGCGATTGCTGCGCAAGGCCATGTCCGCCGCCAGCACAAGACCCGCGCTGCTGACGGACGCGTTCGCGCCGAAGTAGGCGCGATTCGTCAAGCCGGCCACGTTGACCGTCACGCCGACGCCCAAACCCAAACCGGAACTATCACCCGAACTGCCGCCACCGCCGCCTTTCACCACCGCGCTGCCATCAGCCACCAGCAAGGCGTCGGCGTTGGCAGACGAATGCAACGTCAGGCTGCCCGCCGTGCTGAGGTCCTCCAGCAACGCGGCCTCGGCGATCACATCGGAGATGTTCACGCTGATCGCAGCGGCGATGCCCACGGGACCGTCGCTCGTTTGCTGGTCGGTGCCCTTGCTGTCCTTCGTGTCGGTGCCGGCGGGCGCCTTGCTCTTGGCGTGGTCGCCGTTCTTGTCGGTTTGCTTTTGCGAACTGTCCTTGTCCGCGGGCTGGTCCTTGCTCTCGCCTTTGACGCTCGCTTTCGTCGTGACCTCGCTGCGCGAAACCGCCCGCGCCTCGATGAGCGACGCGCCGGTGGCGGTCGTCGTCAAAACGCGCTCCGAAGTTGCCCGCGCGCTGTCGGTGGCGATATTGATGGCGACCGCCACGCCGATGCCCACGTCGTTCCCGGCCGCCGCGCCGTCCGCAGTCACCAGATTCGTTCCTTCATCCTCGTAAGCTTTGAGTGAGACGACACCGGTCAGCGTGGTTGTGCCGGTGCGCAGGCCGATGCGCGACTTCGTCTTGATGTCCGCAATCGCGAGGGACACCGCGCCACCCAAGCTGAAGCTGTCGCCACCCGCGCCGGCTTCGGCCTTCGTCGTAAGCGTCGGAGTCGTGGTCGCCTGCAACGAAAGGTCGCGGACGCCGGTCAACGCCACCGTGTCCTCGATTTCCGCGCGGGTGGTAACGGGCACGATGTTCAACGCGAAGGAAAGTCCGATGCCTGTCTTCGCGCCGTCTTCGCTCTTTGAGGTGGCCAGCGCGGTGGCGGTCACCATGTTGGCGGCGGTCAGCGTGACGTTGTTTGCGTTCGCATTCAGACTCGCGCCGGTCGCCAGGAACGCTTCGGTTTTGACGATGGCGATGTTGATCGCCGCCGCGCCTGCCACGCCCACTTCCGGCGCTCCGGCGCCGGCACGGGATTGCGCGGAGAGGGTATGAACCCGCTCGGTCAGCGCGTGCGTCGTGCCCGTTCCATTCGACGTAAGATTGATGGTCTTGCCCGCTGCCGCGTCCGCCGCGCTCGCGGCGAGTTGGAGCTTCGTGGGCGTCGCGGCGTCGGCGATGACGTAATAAACCGTGCCGTTGGTCAAACCGCCGATGGCTGTGCCGCCGCCGCTGCTGTAAGTGATGGGATCGCCGGTCTTCCAACCTTGCAGCCCCACGTCAATAGTCTCCGCTGTCAAATCCACTCGCGCCGCGGGATCGAAAGTCGCTCCTCGATCCACCATGTCCGCAGCCAACGTCAGACCCACGCAACTCACGGCCGCCGCGCCGCCAAGGTAGGCGCGATTGGTGACGGTCACGACGTTCACGCTCACGGCCACACCGATGCCATCGCCCGAGGCGCGATCCGTGCCGGTCAACTTGTGCGCGGTGCCCGCCGCGCCGCCGGTGAGGTCAATCGCCGTCTTGCTCTTTGCGTCCGCCGCCGAGGCAGCCAGCTTGATCTTCGTCGAATCCGCCGTCGTGATGACGTAGTAACTCTTGCCATCGGTCAGGCCGCCAATGGCCGTGCCGCCGCTGCCAGCGCTGTATTTCACCGGGTCGCCATCCTTCCAACCGTGATTGCCAACGGTGATCGTGTTGCCCGCGAGGTCCACCACTCCCGAGGCGGTGGGATCGAACGTCATCGTCTTGGTCGGCAACACGGTCGCGCTGCCGTCGGCTTTGAGAACCGCGTCGCCGTTCGCCAGTGACCGCACGGTCAACGCGCCGGCCGTGGTCAAATCTTCCAAAACCGCCGCCTCTGATATCACAGTGGAAACGTTCACGGAAATCGCCGCCGCGACGCCGACTGGACCATCACTGGTGCTCTGATCGCTGCCCTGACCGTTTTGCGTGTCTGTTCCCGCTGGCGCTTTCGTCTTGGCGAAGTTGCTGTTCTTATCCGATTGCTCCTGCGAAGAATCCTTGTCGGCCGGTTGATCTTTGCTTTCGCCCTTCACGCTGGCAAGGGTCGTCACTTCGGTGCGGGAAACGACTTTCGATTCGATCGTGGAAGCGGCGGTGCCGGTCGTGGTCAGAATGCGCTCTGTCGTCGCGCGCGCGCGATCCGTGGTGATGTTGACGGCAATCGCCAGGCCGATGCCGACGTTGTTGCCCGCCGCCGCGCCGTCGGCGCTCGTCACGTTGGCGCCGTCCTCTTCGTAGGCTTTGACCGAGATCACGCCGGTCAGGCTGGTGCTGCCCGTGAGCGTTCCAATCCGCGCCGTGGTGCGCGTGTCGCCAATCGCGAGCGCCACCGCGCCGCCGAGGCTGAAGCTGTCGCCACCCGCGCCGGCGGCGGCGCGCGTGATGATCGTTGGCGTGGTGGTGGCGGCGAGCGTCAAATCGCGCCCGCCCGTCAGAACAAACGTGTCCTCCACCTCGGCACGGGTGGTGATGGGAGCGATGTTGAGCGCGAACGAAAGGCCGATGCCAGTCTTGGAGCCGTCCTCGCTCTTTGAGGTCGCAATCGCGGTGACGGCGACGGTGTTGACCGCCGCCAACGTCACGTTGCTGGCGTTCGCGTTCAAGCTCGCGCCCGCGGCCAGGAACGCCTCGGTCTTGCTCGTGACGATATTGATGGCCACTGCGCCCGCCACGCCAACTTCCGGCGCGCCCGCACCGGCGCGGGACTGAGCGCTGAGGGTGTGGACCTTTTCCGTGATGGTATGGGCGGTGCCGCTGCCGTTGGAGGTAAGATTGATGGCCGTGCCCGCCGCCGCCGCCGAGGCTGAAGCCGCGAGCTTGATCTTGGTCGGGTTCGCCGCGTCGGCGATGACGAAATACACGGTGCCGCTGGTGAGTCCGCCGATATTGCCGCCGCCACCGTTGGTGTAGGTCACAGTGTCGCCGGTCTTCCAGCCTTGATTGCCCACGTCAATCGTGTCGGCGGCCAAATCTACATTCGCGGACGGATCGAACGTCGCGCCGCGATCCGCCATGTCCGCGTTCAACGTGAGCGCGCGGCTGCTGACCACGGCGCTCGGACCAAAGTAAGCGCGGTTGGTCACATCTGCCACGTTTACGCTGACGGCGACGCCCACACCCGTTCCCGAAGAGCGATCAGCTCCCGTCAGCGAGTGGCTCGTGCCAGCGGAACCGCTTTGCAGGTCAATCGCCGTCTTGGTCTTCGCGTCGTCCGCCGAAGCGGCCAGCTTGATCTTGGAAGCATCCGCCGTCGTAATGACGAAGTAGCTCGTGCCGTCGCTCAAGCCACCGATGGCCGTGCCGCCGCTGCCGGCGCTGTATTTCACCGGGTCGCCGTCTTTCCAGCCGTGGCTGCCAACGGTGATCGTGTCCGCCGCCAGGTCCACAAGGCCGGAAGTGGACGGGTTGAACGTCAGCGTCTTCGTCGGCATCACCGTGGCACTGCCGTCGGCGCTGAGAATCGCATCGGCGTTCGCCGAGGAATGAACCGTCAGCGCGCCGGCCGTGGTCAGGTCATCCAGCACCGCCGCCGTGGCGCTCACGCTCGAAACGTTTACCGAGATCGCGGCGGCCACGCTGACCGGGCCGTCGCTGGTGCTTTGATCGGTGGCGTTTTGGCCGGTGCTCATGCCCGGCGCGGCTTTGCTCTTGAGAAAGTTGCCCTGCTTGTCGGTTTGCTCTTGCGATGTGTCCTTGTCGGCGGGCTGATTCTTCTTCTCGCCCTTCACGCTGGCTTTGGAAGTGGTTTCGATGCGCGTCAATGCCAGCGCCTCGATCAGCGAAGCAGCGGCGGTCGTGCTGGTCAGGATGCGTTCGGTGGTGGCGTTGACGATGTGCGTCGCAATGCTGATGGCAATGGCCGCTCCCACGCCAGTGCTGCTGCCGGCGACGGTACCATCCGCGGCGGTGAAGACCGTGCCCGGCTGTTCCAGCGCGCGAACGGAAATCGCCCCGGTCAGAGCGGTTGAGCCGGTGCGCGTGCCGACGCGCGCGATGGTCTTCACATCATCCAGCAACAAGGCGAACGAACCGCCGATCGTGGTGTTGCCGCCCGCCGCGCCAGCCAGCGCGGTGGTGTTCAACGTCGGTGTCGTGCTTGCCGTCAGGCTGAGATGGCGCACGCCTCCGATGGCCACCGTGTCTTCGACCTCGGCGCGCGTTGCGATGGATGCAATCGCAATCGCCACCGACGCGCCAACGCCCGTGCTCGGCTGGCCGGCTTGGGTGGACTTGGCACTCGTCGTCGCGGAAACCGAATTCGTCGCGGTCAACGTCAGGTCCCCGGCCCCGGTTACGGTCAGATTCGCGCCCGACTTGATCAGCGCGCGGTTGAGGTCGGTCAGTTTGACGAAGGCCAGCGATCCAGCGATGCCCGTGCTGTTGGCCGAACCCGCGCCGGAAG
>WBZT01000355.1_pt1 | contig 38289 bp, 28 predicted proteins | sample 5204241 | NCBI WGS metagenome assembly WBZT01 (sample SAMN12344358, study PRJNA552823) | activated sludge metagenome | biome: Activated sludge suspended growth; feature: Nitrification reactor; material: Wastewater; isolation source: activated sludge from nitrification reactor of wastewater... | reverse complement strand
CGCTAAGCATAAAAATGCCCGTTGGCCCAGGTCGATTAATAAACATTTCCATTTCCTGAAGAGCCACTATTTGCTCAGGCCCGGGTTGATATTGGAAACAATCTAAGATGGAAGTAGTAGAGGTTGTCATACGCTTGTAGTTTAACGAGTGACAAAGAAAAGGACAAGGATTGCAGCGTATTTGCAGTGAAAATATTTTAGGTACCACATTGCTAAGAAACCGTATGATGATTGTTTTTATCCCTCTTCTTCTGGAAGATGGTTTTTCAGAAGGCACGAGCGCAAGCAAGGCTGAAGCGGTTATCAGCCTTAATCCTTTTTATTCTGGAAGGTGGTTTTTCAGACGGAAAAGAGTTTACTATTACTCAACACAACAACAAGTCTTAATCCTTATTATTCTGGAAGATGGTTTTTCAGAATCCAAAGTACAACATTGCCGTTGGTGACATGATGTCTTAATCCATTTTATTCTGGAAGATGGTTTTTCAGTCCTCGCAAATATCTTGGACGTGCTGATGGTTCGTCGTCTTAATCCTTTTTATTCTGGAAGATGGTTTTTCAGGATTTGCTGAAAAGATTACCAGTTCACTCGCTGACAAGTCTTAATCCTTTTTATTCTGGAAGATAGTTTTTCAGCTACTCAGAGGAGCAGTATTAGCCTGCTTATTATGGGGCCTTAATCCTTTTTATTCTGGAAAATAGTTTTTCAGTCGATACCGATAACCTCGTTGGCGCTACCATCGGTGTGTCTTAATCCTTTTTATTCTGGAAGATGGTTTTTCAGGGGCGAAGCCGTTCTTGATTCTGCGGGTAATCCTGTGTCTTAATCCTTTTTATTCTGGAAGATGGTTTTTCAGTTGGATGATGGGTACTGTTATTGATCAATGTTATTTGTCTTAATCCTTTTTATTCTGGAAGATGGTTTTTCAGTAACATAAGATGAAAGATATAATCGACTTCGTTATGTCTTAATCCTTTTTATTCTGGAAGATGGTTTTTCAGAGATCAAAACTCACGAAGAACTTGCAAAAGTTAAAGTCTTAATCCTTTTTATTCTGGAAGATGGTTTTTCAGAGAAATAAAGTAAGATAAACAAAACAATTAAACTGTCTTAATCCTTTTTATTCTGGAAGATGGTTTTTCAGAAAGCAAAACTAACGAGCCTGAACCATTTGTTGCGGTCTTAATCCTTTTTATTCTGGAAGATGGTTTTTCAGAAGCTTTCACAGGACTATCTGGTGAAATACATTTCAGTCTTAATCCTTTTTATTCTGGAAGATGGTTTTTCAGACTTGTTGGAATCTTCAAAAAGTTAAACTACAAAATGTCTTAATCCTTTTTATTCTGGAAGATGGTTTTTCAGCTTGTGCTAACTTGTCGGAATCTTCAAAGTTAAACAACGTCTTAATCCTTTTTATTCTGGAAGATGGTTTTTCAGCCCCGTAACATTCACGGGTGTGATGGAGCTTAGAGAGTCTTAATCCTTTTTATTCTGGAAGATGGTTTTTCAGCCCGTGAAAGTGGGACAAAACAAGCTGTGTTACAAGTCTTAATCCTTTTTATTCTGGAAGATGGTTTTTCAGATGAATACATTCGCAATGTTGTCTTTTGATCAAGAAGTCTTAATCCTTTTTATTCTGGAAGATGGTTTTTCAGAGAGAAATGCAAGGATATTGCACGACTTTACGAGTTGTCTTAATCCTTTTTATTCTGGAAGATGGTTTTTCAGTGGTGGTAGTGGTGCTGTTGCTGCAAAGCAATCAGAGTCTTAATCCTTTTTATTCTGGAAGATGGTTTTTCAGAATTAAAACTATAAAGTTCATGAAAAGTCCCAGGACAGGTCTTAATCCTTTTTATTCTGGAAGATGGTTTTTCAGGAAATTTAAACAATCAATCGGTGTCTCTGAAATAGTCTTAATCCTTTTTATTCTGGAAGATGGTTTTTCAGCTTGGTGGGCTTGCATTCTTACGTAATTTACGCAATGTCTTAATCCTTTTTATTCTGGAAGATGGTTTTTCAGAAAACTTTGACAAAACGAAAGAGGCGTTTGTGATTGTCTTAATCCTTTTTATTCTGGAAGATGGTTTTTCAGTCATTAGAGAAATTCAAAGAAAGTCTGGGAATTCAAGTCTTAATCCTTTTTATTCTGGAAGAGGGTTTTTCAGTGGAGATAATATCTTGGTTGTATGCAACCAAGGATGGTCTTAATCCTTTTTATTCTGGAAGATGGTTTTTCAGACCAGTTATGATTGCAGTGGTGAACAAAGCCTACTATTGTCTTAATCCTTTTTATTCTGGAAGATGGTTTTTCAGACATCATGATGATCGCCACCAATATGTTCAGAATGGTCTTAATCCTTTTTATTCTGGAAGATGGTTTTTCAGGCGCCTTGCTCGATGCTGGTAAATACGCTGCACAAATGTCTTAATCCTTTTTATTCTGGAAGATGGTTTTTCAGATAATTATGTTCTTACTGGTAGTAAAAGAATTGCTTTGGTCTTAATCCTTTTTATTCTGGAAGATGGTTTTTCAGAGTAAAAGAATTGCTTTGTAAATTAGTGACCGAGTTGTCTTAATCCTTTTTATTCTGGAAGATGGTTTTTCAGTGTTGTTTGTCGTGCTAATCTTAAAAATTGTCTAAGTCTTAATCCTTTTTATTCTGGAAGATGGTTTTTCAGAGTATGTATCTGTACGTGCTCAGCGTGCTCCACGTGTCTTAATCCTTTTTATTCTGGAAGATGGTTTTTCAGCAGATAGTAAAATTACCTTAGCCGGCTCAGACATGAGTCTTAATCCTTTTTATTCTGGAAGATGGTTTTTCAGATTATTTTTCTGCTACTACACTTTAATAACATCATAAGTCTTAATCCTTTTTATTCTGGAAGATGGTTTTTCAGATAGTAAAATCGTTATCGCTGGCTCGGACATGATTGTGTCTTAATCCTTTTTATTCTGGAAGATGGTTTTTCAGCTAATATTGCTGAAGTAATTGCACATCCTACTGAAGGTCTTAATCCTTTTTATTCTGGAAGATGGTTTTTCAGATCTGACAGGGAGGAGGGTAAACAAATCGAAGTCTCGTCTTAATCCTTTTTATTCTGGAAGATGGTTTTTCAGAACTATAAAGAACTGCGTATTGTTCTGAAAGCTCTTGTCTTAATCCTTTTTATTCTGGAAGATGGTTTTTCAGACAGAGGTACCGGAATGGTAAGATATGTGGCAGTTAATGGTCTTAATCCTTTTTATTCTGGAAGATGGTTTTTCAGAAATCACTGCCATCCAATATGAAGATGGTTCAAAAGTCTTAATCCTTTTTATTCTGGAAGATGGTTTTTCAGTTTCGCTAATTCACTGTAATAACATCATAGTTATAGCAGTCTTAATCCTTTTTATTCTGGAAGATGGTTTTTCAGTTCATGCTTCTCCTGCAGAGCGATCTGAAATCAACTGTCTTAATCCTTTTTATTCTGGAAGATGGTTTTTCAGACTGGAGATGTTGGTGAATGTGGCGAGTAGGTTGTGTCTTAATCCTTTTTATTCTGGAAGATGGTTTTTCAGGCTGAACAACTCTGCGGAACGGTTCGCTGAGAAGATGTCTTAATCCTTTTTATTCTGGAAGATGGTTTTTCAGAAAGATGAAAAAAGTAATCAATTCAGCTTCTGACCTGTCTTAATCCTTTTTATTCTGGAAGATGGTTTTTCAGCTGAGAATGGCCTTGTAAGGCGCACCCAGTTCAATGTCTTAATCCTTTTTATTCTGGAAGATGGTTTTTCAGTGCAAGAGAATGCACCTATCCATCGCGGGTAGGTGCGTCTTAATCCTTTTTATTCTGGAAGATGGTTTTTCAGTGAATTTATCCTGATGACAAAAGCCCCAAAGTAAAGTCTTAATCCTTTTTATTCTGGAAGATGGTTTTTCAGCACAGTTTAATCATGATGGTCCTCCTAAAATACCAGGTGTCTTAATCCTTTTTATTCTGGAAGATGGTTTTTCAGGCGGTTTCTTAAAACAAACACAATAAAAACAAAAAGTCTTAATCCTTTTTATTCTGGAAGATGGTTTTTCAGTATTCCAAGATCTTAAAGAATCTATTAACCACATGGAGTCTTAATCCTTTTTATTCTGGAAGATGGTTTTTCAGAAATCAGTATTTATATATTTATGGTCTTGTTAATGGTCTTAATCCTTTTTATTCTGGAAGATGGTTTTTCAGTATTGTATCTAATACTCCAATTCATAAAGACAAAGTGTGTCTTAATCCTTTTTATTCTGGAAGATGGTTTTTCAGAGCTGATATATTTTTGTTTGATACGCGTCATTTAATGGTCTTAATCCTTTTTATTCTGGAAGATGGTTTTTCAGATCTGGATTGCATTTGCATGGGATATTGCAATGTGTTGTCTTAATCCTTTTTATTCTGGAAGATGGTTTTTCAGTGAGGTAACTGCTATCCAGTACGAAGACGGAAGTAAAAGTCTTAATCCTTTTTATTCTGGAAGATGGTTTTTCAGAAGATGGATCAGGATGGGTAGATTCAACTCCAGAAGTGGTCTTAATCCTTTTTATTCTGGAAGATGGTTTTTCAGTGGACACCTACACCCTCACAGGCAAAAACATTCACGAGTCTTAATCCTTTTTATTCTGGAAGATGGTTTTTCAGTCATGAGCTGCCTGATCTGGTTAGCATTTGCAGTCGAGTCTTAATCCTTTTTATTCTGGAAGATGGTTTTTCAGTGACGGGACTACCGAACAACTGACTGAGGACAAATGGGTCTTAATCCTTTTTATTCTGGAAGATGGTTTTTCAGTCCAATCTGAAGTTTACATTGAGGATGATGGAATATGTCTTAATCCTTTTTATTCTGGAAGATGGTTTTTCAGATGCTCGTCGTAGACAGTTGAATAGAACTGTAAAATGTCTTAATCCTTTTTATTCTGGAAGATGGTTTTTCAGAGCCCTGTGCATAGGGCTTTTGTTTTAAACTATGGAAGTCTTAATCCTTTTTATTCTGGAAGATGGTTTTTCAGCAAAACTAAACTAGTGTTGTCCGTGGCGATGTTATTGTCTTAATCCTTTTTATTCTGGAAGATGGTTTTTCAGAAGGTAAAGGCGAACCCTAAATTCAATATCTCAGTTGGTCTTAATCCTTTTTATTCTGGAAGATGGTTTTTCAGACGGTGCTGAACTCGTTGATGAAGCAGGAAAACCTGGTCTTAATCCTTTTTATTCTGGAAGATGGTTTTTCAGAGCGTTCAAGCGCCGATACGCTGAAAGTCGTCAAGAGTCTTAATCCTTTTTATTCTGGAAGATGGTTTTTCAGGATGTAGCATTGTATCTGATGCTTCCTGAATGGAAGCCGTCTTAATCCTTTTTATTCTGGAAGATGGTTTTTCAGATTGCAGTTCTGGTATCAGGCATCAGTCTGGTGATTGTCTTAATCCTTTTTATTCTGGAAGATGGTTTTTCAGTTACCAAACCACTGGGGTTAAAGAAATTGCAGGTCGGTCTTAATCCTTTTTATTCTGGAAGATGGTTTTTCAGTAATTCAGTTCGTTTCTTCGGAAGTCCTGAGAAACAGTCTTAATCCTTTTTATTCTGGAAGATGGTTTTTCAGAGAGCAGTTGTTGGGGTTATTACCCAATGGTCCAAGGAGTCTTAATCCTTTTTATTCTGGAAGATGGTTTTTCAGCATGTGTAAACCGTGGAATACGAACACGCCAATCGGTCTTAATCCTTTTTATTCTGGAAGATGGTTTTTCAGTTGTTTTAAGCTATGAAAAACACTATTAAAGACGGTCTTAATCCTTTTTATTCTGGAAGATGGTTTTTCAGCCGTCAAACTGCAAACGATTGTTTATTAATGTGTTTAAGAGTTCTGCTATGGGCAAATCATTCGAAAATGGGGAAATTTTTGCCTTTAAATTGAGCGGTGCAAAGGTATTAAAAAAATAGTGTGTTTTTCCCATCAATTATCAAATCTGTGTCAATATTCTGTCCAACCATTTTTATACTTCGTAGTTCGTCTTCTGCAACCTGCAAAAACAAAATGCTATCTGTGTTATCGTAGAGTTCCTGTACTTTTTTAAGAGTAGTATGTATTTCCTGAAAGACCTTTCGATCAATTTTTGCTAAAAATACAGATTTCTGAACCCGGATACAGCCTTTCCGAATAAGATATTTTGCAATTTTTGTTCTGACCTTATTGTTTTCAATATCATAAAAGATAAAACATAGCATCTCATTTATTTTTTTTGTGCGTGCCTTTCGCATGAACTGAATTATTGCCTCTACCCGTTCACTCAAAATTTGAACATTACTTGCAAATTTTGATGGATTCATAGCCCCTGGAGAAACAATACCTGCCGCCTTTATTTTACTTATTTGTTCTGAAAATGAATCCTCTGCACTTTTCTTCGATGGTTTTTTACGGGCTGGCATAATCCTCGATTTATTGCTGATAATTCTAACCTTAAAACTACATCAACTATGACAAACTTCCAACTCTACCTAGGACAAGCAGTGAAAAACAGTAAAAATGACCAATTAATCGAAATGTCTATTGAAGAGCTTATAAGCCGAATAATTGAACCCGACCCCCAGCTTTCTTCATTGGTTTCAAGGCTTAGGGTAATTTCATCTATTGATAAGCGAAAATATGCTGAGATGAAGACATCACTTCCGTACTTTATACCGGCCTCATTCACAGGGAATATTAGAAATGCACAAAATTTTGAAAAAAGTACAGGGTTTGTGATCGATCTTGATGATTTGCCTTCAGCAGGTCTTGACCCGGATAAAGTTTTTGAAAGGCTTAGAAATGACGCTCGCATTATTATGCTTTTTCGTTCGCCGGGAGGTTACGGTTTGAAGGCTTTGTTCGGGTTTCAGCAACCGATTTTGGATACACGCATTTACACCGCTTTCTATAAAACATTTACGTTACGATTTGCTCGTGAATATCAGTTGGAAAAAGTTGTCGATACAAGCACAAGCGATGCAATGCGCATCTGTTTTCTAAGCGCTGATCCTGGTGCATATTGTAACATTAATGCTACAAAAGTAAGCCCTAGCGATTATATTGCCGATTCTATACTTGAGCCTATTGAACCTGAAGATATGGACTCATTAAAGGTAAACCGGATTGATAACAACAGCACCAACCAAAAAGAAATAAAGCAAAGAGATATAACAGGTGAAGTTATGAGAGAAATTTCAACAATGCTTGCTGCAAATCCCAAGAGTATCCGAGAGCCCAAAAACTATTATGTTCCAGCAGAACTTGATCGCTTGGAGTCTGTGCTTGAAGCAGTTTTAGGTGGGACGAATATTACCATTAGCACTGTTAATCCTATTCAATATGGTAAACAAGTAAGATTTAATATTGGAGATCGTTTTGCTGAGATAAACTTCTTTTATGGAAAACGTGGCTATTCTTTTGTACATACTACCCGTAGCGGATACGATAAAATATTAATGGATGAGTTATTGAGAATTTTAGGTGGATCAGTCTGGAGCCGCGAGTTATACGCCGTTGTCTGTTAGCTTTGTTGCCAATTGCTGCATCCATAATCCTATATGCGTAAGTCTGCTACGGGATAATCCGTTTAGGATTATAACTTCACCAAGATAGTCATTCATAGCTTGTATTAGGATCCGTTTACCTTCAGTTGTCAACCAAAATCCGTTATTTTCAATCTCAAAGAACTCTATAAAAATTACTTCCTGCATACACAAGCTTATCACCACATTGTCAGCCCATGCCCTGTATTTTTCAATAACGTCATAAACAAAAACCGGCCGATTATATTCATCACGATGATGTATTCCAATACTAGGGTCAATACCGGCTGTTATCATGGCAGACTCGATATTACCATATAAAATACCATATGCATAATTGAGCAAACAATTAAACATATCCTCAGCCGGATGTTGGGAGCGTTTTTCAAAACGATATTGTTCCGGTAAGTGAAGGCTAATCGTTTCCCAATAAATCCTGGATGCATTTCCTTCAACTCCTCGCAGGGAAGGGCCGGCGGCTGCCGGTAAATAGTTTAGAAAATTTTCCAGTTTACTTCTGTATTTTTCAATACGGTCATAGGCCCGTTTTATTTCACCATCAGTACTTCGATCGGGTTTTGACAGACATAGTACCATCGCCTGTTGTGCAAGCATCTTATCATTTAGAATAGAGATTACCAATTCGGTTCCCTTAATGTCGGAAGCAAACTGCAGTTGTGCTTTCCTGATGGAGGAAACAGAACCAAAACGGTTGCTCCAGATTCTCCCTAGCGGAAATCCTTTACGATCAGTAAACAGTATTTCAATGCTTTGCTCTATTGCCGCTAGTATTGCATCACTGGTAATACTGACCCCTTTGGCGATTAAAAAAGATGTAACTTTATCGTAGGGTATGGCTTGCTTTCCATCTTTATGGACGACTTCAAACATGCCGTTATTTACCCTTAGTAGCGCACCATATGATTGTACAACAACCTGCATAATTATGAGTAAGATTAAAGATGAAGGAAAACCGAAGGTAATTATTTCCTGGATCGCAACCAATAACGATTTTAAAGATGGGCAAGTAAACAAACAAGGCCCGACATTCAGTTTGCATCGGTTATTTTACGGCACATCAGGAAATCATGTTAAACACATATTATTAAACGCTGATACCGGGAACAATGCTAATTCAGCACAAGCAACCCGCTTGTTAGAAAGCTTAAAGGAGTATAAAGGTTTTAAAATGCATAAAATTGAACTGGTTCAAGTTAAAATTGATGACGTAATAAGCTTTGAAGCGATCATGCCGAAAATCGAAACGATTTTGATGGACATCAAGGATGACTACGATATTGATCTGTTTATATCTCCTGGAACGCCCATGATGCAGGTTTGTTGGGTCATAGCACATTTAAATGGCATTGCAAGAACCCGGCTGTTTCAGGCCAGACGCCCGGAACATAGTAAAAAAGGCAATCAGGTTGAGTTTTTTGAGACGCATATTCAGCGATCTACCCTGCCGTATCTGGTTACGGTTAAAGCAACACAAGACCAACATGAAAGCACATATTTAACTGATGGGATTGATGATATAATTAACAAGGCAAAACAAATAGCTTCACGTAGCGATGTAAGTGTGCTTATAATGGGGGAAACAGGAACGGGAAAAGAGGGGCTTGCAAAAATTATTAAAAATTCAAGCCCAAGGTCAAACCAACCATACATCGCATTGAATTGTGCTGCATTTAACGATACGTTACTGTTAAGTGAGCTCTTTGGATCCGTGAAGGGGTCCTTTACAGGAGCAATTGATCGTAAAGGATACTTTGAAACACTACATGGAGGGACTATTTTTTTAGATGAAATAGGGGATATCAGCCCTTATATGCAGGCAGTTTTACTGCGGGTATTACAGGATGGAACATATTACAGATTAGGTGAAGTGAAACCGCGTAAAACGGATGTGCGAATCATAGCTGCGACCAATAAAGACCTTTATCATGAGGCGCTGAACAAAAGGTTCAGGTTGGATTTATACTACCGACTTGCTCAAACAAAACTATTGTTGCCTCCTTTAAGAGAACGTGGAAAAGAATCTTTGCAAAGTATTGTGAAGAATAAATGGGAAATAAAAGCATTAAGATATTATCCGGGGAATGAAATTTTGATATCAGACAAAGTAATGCAGTCTTTAACAGACTATCACTATCCGGGCAATCTTCGTGAACTGGATAATATACTTGATGAGATATTCATTTATTGTGCTAATGGTGTTGTATTGGAAGAAGACGTTAGAAGGGTATTACCAGTTAATTCAGCAGATTCATATGAGGAGACAGATTCTAGTATAGACCTTGATCATTTAATAAGAAGACATTGCCGTCTGATCTATAAAAAAACTGCGAATAAAAGTTTAGCTGCCAAAGCACTAAAAATAAGTATCAATACATTGAATAAATATTTATCGTGAGATATGTTCCGAGAAACCGTTGCCTATCTACGATCGATTTGTGAACTCTGTCTCTAGCTCTTTACTAAGTGAATATTTATGAGATTTTTAATTTTTGAATGAATAAACTATTCTATCAATTTGTATTGAATTCGGGAATGTTTCAGTTTTTGTGACATTCATTGTTTTAAGCCATTCACGCCAGAAAAATGCTAACATGGCAGTTTCATCCTGACGCTTGGTTTTTGAGTGAAGGCAAGCAACAAACACTTGTAAATCCGGAAACTTTCGGCTAACGGGTAACAAGCCGGTTTTTGTTCGTATGGCATATTCACTCCAACCGATTTGTGGAAGTGATTTTAAAAAATTGGTTGTAGTATGGTAAAATTCTGTGTGAAATTTATCTTGCGAATGTTCAAAATCAAAATATCCATCTGTTAATACTATTAGTTTGTTTTGGTATTCAGCAGGAGCATCCATATAAAGTTGTTCATCGAAGTATCGCCAGATATCAGTTCCAGGATAATCTGATGATTGTTTACCACGGATTGCCAAGCGATAGATTCTTGCAATTTTCGATGGAAAAGTTGCGGAAAAATTTTGTAGCGCTTTAAGTTTTTGTGCAGGTGGTATTGATCCCAGATCAATACTAAGTGTTTGTTGTACATTCAATAGTTCAGGTGGCGTATTCTCCTGTGGTGCAAGTACAATACTGAATCTGTTTTTACACGTCACTATCAAGCGGGATTTGGCTTTTTTTTCAAAGGAACGCCAGGCTTCCATGATGATCGCGGTGTCACGTGACCCTTGATTTGGTATAAGTAGCCGGTCGGATAGGTCCAGAAGAATAACAGTGTTTTCCGGTTTAACCGCTTGATTTGCAAAACTCCCATATGGGAATAGACAGATCACTAGGAGTATACTTTTTTTCACGATTGTTGTATATGTGTTGGTCATAAGTTTGGTTTTTAAGGTTAGTAATGATTTAGTTAGGTTGATAGAGTAATCAATTGAACAATAGATGATCATGACGTACGGGTTGCCAGGATTGAAATGCCTGTCGGTATTGTTCATAGACATCCTGACAGAAAGGAATCAGGATTTCTTTATCAGGATGCGTACTGATAAAACGAGTCCATCCTTTGTAGAATGCATCTAAACTATGGTTAATATCACCAAGACCCCTGTATGCACGTTCAAGCATAACATCTATTTTATTCAGCTCATGATTGATACGTACCAGATCCAGTTCAACAGTGGTTACCTCTTGCTGTAATTGAAGCAGGTCTTTTTCCAGCATTGATAACTCGCGCTCCAACTGATCTTTAAAGTAGTACTTTAGCTTGCGCACATTTCCTAAAGCATGTTCATCAATGATTGCTTCATAGATACTTTTCCAGGCCATATAACCACCAAAACCTAAAATGAAAACTCCCCAGAACATTAAACTTGTATATACAGGTTCAGGTGACGCCAGCCCATTCATTATTTTGAAAGCCTGATTTTCTGTTTCTACGCGATAGGCAATTATTAAATCAGCAGACAAAGCGACGAGTATTGCTATCCAAGGCTCCAGTTTATTCACAAATGAAACAGGACCTCTTTTCTGCTCCACTTTTAATTTTCTTTCGCGGATAGATATCCAAATAGCAAATCCCATGAAAAAGAATGGAGCAATGTAGACCCCAGGTAACCCCGATTTGAGAGCAGCAGAACTGAAGGTCGTATTAAATAACTGGCTGACATCATTTCCGGTAGCCTCCAGCTGCGTGAGTTCTGTTTGAATGTCGCGGAAAAAGGCTGCATATATTGCTGAGGAATAAAAAATATAGATGAAACCTGTAAGTCCAACCCATACCAGTATATAAAGCCAAAGCCTGAAAGTACTGTATCCGGACTGATGCACCAATTCCTCAGCCTGATGATCTATTTCCGCTATTGCTAACTCTTTTCTACGTATTTTTTGCTGCGTATCCGGCATCTGGTGTTCTCTCAGATGAGTCAGTTTACCTTGTGGCCCTGTTTTCGCTGCCCGGATATCTTCACGCTGCTGTTTCAATCGGTCAATTGTTTTATCATGCTGCTGACGCGCAACCCGCTCATCCAGCAACCTACCTGAAACGATATGGTTCAGGTTGGTTTTTAATGCGGATGGATCTCCGTTGTTTTTACCGGCTTCTACATAGGCGTATTCGTCCAGTTTCAAACGAATTACCTCATCATCCGGTACCGGCAATTCTGGCATAGAAGGAAATGTAATACCGGAATTATGGACTGATTTTACTGTTTTTTCATTGTAGCTTTTAAACAGCCGAGCGATTGGTGTGAAGAAGTTCGTCATAGGGTTAAGGATTTAAGGTTAGAATTACTGCCGGCAAAGTTCTAATAGCCAATTGCAGCCTTTCTTCAATTACAAGGAATCGGGTTTAAATTTTGAAGTAGGGCCCATAGATTTACCGGAGCGGTAAGGCAAAAGAAAGACTCCCCATTGCAATCTATTTGCAAGGAAAAATTAATTTGTATTAATAGGATGCTGAAGCCTGACCTTAAAACTCTGGCATATTAAATACCTAATAATCCTTTAAGGTGATTATTGACAGCATCGTAAGGAGGAAGCGACTTGTCTGTTAAATTGAAGAATGCGCTTAACATCCGGTTAAAATCTATTAGCTTCAGGTTTTTATCCTTGAGTCGGTTGTTAATATCCTCCAGGGAAATGCCCTGCATACTATGAGCAATACTATTTCTTAAACTACTTAAGAGACCAATACATTCCAATAATATAGTAAAGTCCTTTGGCCGCTCAGGATGACCTTCGGGATAGAAATAATTATAGACATGTTCAAAGACAATGCGGTTAGGAGTAGAAAAATTTAGTGGTATGGAGCTTTGCCCAATTCGCAGACTTGACAGATGAGTTTTTAATGCAACATTACGATTAATTAATTCATTCCACGAAGCATGATTGGTTTTTGCATTGAATTCAATGATCGCACCTAATTTTTTTTCGAGCGTAGGTTTGAGGATATTTTCTGCAATTGTAAAAATTCTCCATAGATAATCAGGGATAGCATTTTGAATAAAATGAATGATCGCAGACATAAAAAGTTCTTTTTGGACATCTATTTCACTTCCTGTCGGTGAAATTTCGCTATCCCAAGTCATATACAACCCCCTGTTGTCAGGGTCATTTGTGAGTAGTTTTTTTAAATTCTCTCTGGCCGAATTAAAATCTAACTGATACCGTGCAAGAGCATATTTAGCACAAAGCTGTTCTGTGCTTTTGTTTTCTGCGATTTCACAAATAAAACTATAGTTGTATTGATCCAGTGCATTTTTTATTTTTTCACGATACCTTTTCTTACGCAGATCACCTTCAAAAGTACCAATAAATTTCAGTGGAATAGCGAAATCACTATCTGCAGTTTTCTGCAATTGAACCAAATTAGGGTAATATTCAATCAAATTCAGCAATAGTCCGGTATTCAGTGCGTCTATACCTCCCTGCGAACAATAAAATACTTTTTCTGTTTGACCATGATATTTTTTAATCTCATTTTCGGTAAAGTACTTTTTAAAGTAATTATACATGGAATCAAGATAAACTACATTCTTTTCTACATTGATTTGCTCAAACACATCATCAACATCAGCCAGAATATCAGAGAAATCTCTTCGGATGAGACTTTTTAAAAATACAACGTAGTGTAGAGTATCATTTCGGGTGAACTTCTCCGGTGCATCTTTTTGATCAGTGGAAACAAAAACGATCCAGTGGAGTTTAAATTTTTCTGATTTAATATAATCGAAAATTGGGCGAATAATTGGGTATTCAAGTTTGTTAAGAATCGACGAAGTAGCTTTGGGATCAGGCAGAAACTTACCAATTTCTCTGGGTGCAGCTAAATAGCGGAAAGGCAGGTCATCATTTTTCCTCGAATCCAGACCTTCAATTTCAGCGTTTAGCTGTAAGTCACGCGTTCCAATAGTAATGATTAATCCTGCTTGCTTCATTTTTTGTATCTCTCGAAATTAACTTCTTTCAATTTTCCTAAAGGCAGTTGTGCAACTAATACTACAATAATTGATCCTATATCCGGATTATTTAAACGACGAACCAGTGCTTCCATTCTTTCACCATTTACCTCAAATTCTGCAATTCCCAGATTATTTTCTAATCGCACGATGGTTCCTTCCAGTTTTATATTGGGTTTTAGTTTTCCATTAAAGGGAATTGGTTTACGAGCGGCTTCTTGCCGCTCCAGCTCTTCAGCTAATTTAATTTCAATTGCTTTTTCTATTTCTCTTTTTGCACTCTCGGCCTTGTCTTTATAACTCTTTATAACTCCATCAATTTCTGAAGTGCCCATCAGTGTAAGTCGTATAAAGCCTAATGGAGTACCATTGTTTACCAGACGTCGGGATTTTGGGAACTCGAGTCCCTCGTATTTAGAATTACGCCTAACTGCATTTGCTACTTCTTTCTGCAACTCGGTCCCAAGAGATACGGATTGCCAGCCTCCTGTTAGTGAATCATGTCCTGAGCCGAACCCGAGTCGGATAACCGCGGCACCATCCGTATTTTTACACGCTTCAGCTTCTTGTTTTAATCTGTATAGCTCGGTAAGGAAATGTGTGGCTCCTTTTGGTAAATTTTCCTCACGTTGCTCCCAAAGCCTTATTTCCTTGTTGATAATTGCAAGTGTTTGCTCGTTCGCCCGGCTAAGCAACTCGAGGATGGAGAAACTTTCCATTCCGGGCAATTGATTTTCTCTGGTGCCATGCGTTTTTATACTTTTCTTTAAATCCGTCGCTTCCTGAAGTCGTCCCCGGCTGTAAGAACCGGTGGGAATACACTCAATAAACTGGGAAACGGCATCTTTCATTTCCCATCCTTTTCCGCGTAGATTCAGCGTTTCTGATTTAAGACATTCTGTATGATCAAAGATATAATCGTCAAGCCGCAAAAGCCGAAATAAATCCTGGTTAGGGTTTCCCCCTAAAATTTCTCTCTTTAAATTTTCATCGCTATATTTTATTTTTCCATGTTTCTCAGTAGATATCTCTCTTTTACTAAGAGGGCCTTTCTTCAAAACTTCACGACTGAACCACGCCGTTCTTAAACTGCCTTTAAGTGAGGAACCGGGAATGATAGGCTTTTGTTGCACTGTAAGAATTTGTTCACGAATACTATTCTCCTGAGCCGGTAAATGGCTTCCTTTTATCAAACGAAGAGAAACATCCTCAGGTTTAAGTGTACTTCGCATGGCAGTTAGCAATTCATAGATACTTGTGCCGGCTGTAATTGCTGCTACCCATTTGGAAATGTTTGATTCACCAATCGTTTCTAATATTTTTCTATCATCCAAAACAGCGATGACTCCGGCAGTTTTAAAAGGAATATGTTCCGTACCCCCCAGCAATATCCGACCGCTTCCTATGTGAACCGGTGTTAATGTTTCTATAAGAATTTCCTTCATGTAGTCATGAAATTAGGCAAGGTAAAAAGAAGGCACGACCATCTCGCCAGACCGGATGGTTTATTCTTTCATCAGGCTGAAGATTTTTAATTTCTCCTTTATACTTTGTGTAGTCTTTAAACACTGAACCTTCTCCAAACATATAAATGGAGTTTTTCTGTAATGTCATCATTGATTCATTGGCAGGACTGGAAATATAGCCACCCCGGCGATGTAAGTTATATCGTGCATCATCCAGAAAATTTTGATCGGTATACTCTGCATCAGCAGGGGAGTACATTGACAGCAAGACTCCATAATTACTTTCAGGAAGTCGGAATGTTGTTTCAGAAATAGTAAAAGTAAATTGTCCATTACCCACTGAACGATCAGTCCCCAAACCTTGATCACCCAACAATGCCAAACACTGCTGCAAGCTAACTAAAACATCCGGATCAATATTTAGCATGAAATAAAGCCCTGCATCTGGTGCAAAATGAAGTCTTTCTACAGAATATGGTAAACTGTCTGCACTATCCACTGGAATAAAGACACGCTCCTGAATTTCTGATTTGATGATAGCTGTCTCACGTACAGATTTACTGATAAATGTACCCTCCATGTTAGACTTGGCATCCTTCCAGGGTCCCAATGGTTCGTTCATCAGTTTCTCAAAATATTCCTTACTTATGTAGCGAATACGCTTAAACTTTTTAGCATTGGTTTCGTCATCAGTCACATCTCCAAAAGGTGGAAGTTTAATCATTGGTTTAGGAAGATATAACTCCTCTCCGGCAAAAGGGAATGCAGAACTAATGGAAAGTTGCTGACTGAAATCATCGGCAAAATCCCCCCATAAATTTCGGGCAGCCACATGTAAAGCAGCGGCAATCGCATCAGAATGCAAGATAGTATCACTGTCAGCATAGTGACTCTTCCCCAACCCAATATGTAGACCGGAATGAAAATGTAATTTGACTACATGGTACTTTTTATTCATCAGTTTATTTGAATTGTGGAGGAACTGTGTCTATTTCTTTTTCAGATGGGTGATCACCGTACGTTTTTTCACGCATTTTTATATTCGAGAATTTAATCCGTCCGCTCCCTCTGCTACCGCTGCCGCCCAAGTAATCATCCTCTAATAATTGTAATCCTTGGAAAAACAAGTCTTTCAATTCTTTTTCGGAGTGACGATCACCTTGAAAAATATTTAGAATACATTCAAAATCAAAGTTTGCTCCCGCAGGAACTCGCTCAAATTGCCGTGGCATAGCCGCTGACGTTATTCGATCAATGACCACTTCTGTTTTTGCTTCAGTGTATGGAAGATCAGTGTTTTGTAAAGATTCCGGATTGTTAAGTTTAGCATCACGGAAGATTACCCGTGAAGGCCTTTGATGCTCATCACCTTTAGAGTTTCCAAAAAACGTTGTGGTTATATACTTTGGATCATCTGAAGGTCCATTTTTAACTTTGCCCATAGTTACAGGTTTTATATAACCAAAGGCTATTTCAAGAAGTGATCTTATTTTACCCTTCAAAGAACTACCCGGGATATAGGGCATATTATCGACGGGATTTCGCACTACCATTTTATCCGGCATTCCAATAGCCATGGAATTGTTTGTGCCACCAATCATCAAACCTGTTTTGGTTTCTATTACTCCGGTAACAATTATTTTTTTTTCGAGCTTACTCATAGTTTAAATAATTTATTGATTATGAAATTAATTACCACCTGCGGCCTTATGATATGCAAGAATTGCTTCTAATAAGTCGCAAAAATTTTTAAATCGTTTATCAGCTCCGCCCTGACTACACTGAACGGCATCTATGGCTTGATCTATAACTCGTTTAAAGTCATCTGCTCCTTTTGCTGATGCACGTTTAGCTGAATATGCTAACTTTGGTTTGAGTAGCAAGAAATCAGATTCATTGCCAGCTAATCCTTTCATTTGAATACGCTTTACTTCACCAAAGAAATTACGTATTTGAGAAGTGGTGAAACGCCCATCATGTAGAGCTTTTCCAAAATTTTCAGCTTCACTGATTGCTGATTCAGTAATTCTTTCAGTAATCCATTCCTTTTTAAAGTTCATAATAAACTGTTTTAATGATTATCTTATTTCTAGTTCTGCCCAACGCGCAGCAACACGCATCAGCGAGAGCGTTTCATAGTTGGATTTGTTTGCAATACGATTCATGCTATTTGCATAGGCATCAATTTTTAGATTGCGAATAAATTCATGTGCGGTTTTACTTTTATTGCGATCAATCGTACGTGCAAAATCATATGCCATTAACCATTTCCAGCTGATATTCTTATAACCTCCTTCCGTTTTTCTTTCAGACATATAATGGAAGGATCCAATTTTCCCCAAAAGGGCACGCGATATCTCTTGCCGATCGCCGATAAGACTTACCATTTCTGTTTTTAAATTTTGAACATATGGCATTTCTTCGTCCCAGTTTAGTGGTGTTTCAAATATTGTTAATGCGTTTTTCTCTTTACCCTGACAAATGTGTTTTTTTGCAGACTCTTCAGCACCTCCAGCCAGCAAAGCAGCTTTAGCAATAGGGAATTTTGGATCGATAATTGAAATACCACCAGAGATGCTTATAGCTTTGTTATTGCAACACCAATTATTAAATTCTTCATGTATCTGTTTTGCAAAACGAATAACAACTCCCCAATAACCCAGAATAAATAAATCGTCACCTCCGGAATAAATTATTGTCGAATATGAATTATAGTCGGAATTATTCTTCCAAATCGTATTCAAATAACCTTTAAAGAAGAAATCCAGATTCCTGCTTAAGGTACTATAACGTGAGAAGGTGTTTTTCTTAAAACCTTGTTTAAAAAGATTTCCCAGGCTGTCCACATCCATACGTAAAACCCCTAGTTTTTTATATCCGGAACCAGGATATTCTGCCAACTCGTTGAACGATTTGGGACTTCCATCAGATTCGCATGGGAAGTCATTACCACCATATAGCAGTATTTTGGCAGCAGCCCTTGTTCCGAATGAAGCAGCCATTTGTATGTTGAAACTGTTTAATTCTGAAACAAGTATAAAATCGGCTGTACCTTTCAGTTTTTCTTTTAATTTCTCATGTTTTTCTCTGGAAAAAAGATACCAGGTCGTATTGCTATCAAGGGGCGATATACTAAAAACCTCTTGCGTGTCCCAATATTGTATACGATGAGACGCAAGCACTAGATAATCTGTATTTCGTAGTTGTCCACCTAGTTGTAAAATGGAATCATTCAGTTCAGATAAATATAGTGCATCATCTTTTGAATTATCCAAAATTTTGGCTTTCCCTTTAATAGGTTGGCCTGATATCGCATCCCGCTTTGCCGTATGATCAAAGCGAATGGGTTCGAAAAATGCTTGCGGGTTCTCTTTTAGCAAACTCTTGTATTTGGTAGTCTTCCCAACACTGATGTTTATAGCAAGGTCACGCCACACATCTTTCAACCCTACTTCTGAAATTACAGTTGCTCCATTAAAGGCCTTACGATCTATTGCAATCGATAGGCTATTTTCATGTCGACTGAAAAGTTGTTGGGTAATTTTTTCAGTGTATTTCCCAAGTTTCTGTTCAACAATAGGGGTGTTTGGGGCTAAAATATAGAAGCCGCCTCCTGATGCATATACCACGTTTGAGTAAGGCAAATTCAATTCCTGAAGTAACTCAAAAATGATAGTATCACTCAGTAATTGAAGATAGAATGATCTCCCCTTCAAGTTTTGGGCAGCTTTCTTACTTACGATATCATATATAAATTGCTGTATACCGGAAATGTCTCCACCGATAAGGAGAAACTGCTCTATTTCCAGTTGCGCCGGATTTTCGTTGCCTGACGCCAGCATGTAATCGTACAGGCAGATTGCATAAGCGGCCGTGCTTTGAAGGTGATCATATAAAGATACGTCAGGAAGGTGAATTGTACTCGATGGAATGCAAGTTGTAAACTTAAGAAGTAACGCCTGTAATGAATGTACAAACGTATTAATATCGCCTCGGTTTAATTTTATAAATTCCTCCACAAATTCTTTCCAAAGCACATCGTAACCGGATTCGTTAAGTTCGCTATTTTTTTGCGGGAATGTATCTTTCCCTAAACTCATACTATGAATTGGCCAGCTAAATTCTGAGGTTGTATTTTCGCCCAGCAAAGCAAGCATTGGAAGTAAGCGCTTATTTTTAAAGTTATCGATTTTGTTTTCTTCCTGTCCTTCTTTCAAGCTCTCTGCTTTAGTACGATCCATCCCTGAAGAAAGATGATCAGCCAATCGAACAATCTGATGGTATGGGTTTCCGTCTGCACGGTGATGACTAACAGCTGCCTCAAACAATAGCCGCTCTCCTTCACCTAAAAGTTCTGTAAACACCGATTTATGATCCTCAAGAAACTGAGCGGTCCATAAAACGTGCTTGTGCGAATATTTTCCATCAAATAGAGGGCAATACGTGGATTCCAGCCCTTTAATATGGTCTGAAAGTTCTTCAGAGTTACGAACCCCGGTTTTGTCTGCTCTCTGGTAAAACTTCCCTATATCATGCAACAGGGCTGCCAGGTAAATGATCTGTCGAGTATTCTCCATTGCTATTGGTAAAATTATTTTCGCGGTAAGGTTTAACACTGCCGTAACCAAATGTCACACTTTTGCCCAACCCAATATGATGGGGCAAAAACACATTGCAAAGAAATCGAACATCAAAGGCGCTTACACGAACTCCCTTTAGGTTAACTTGGCGCTCCCGTTCCATTTCCTGGATATTAACTAAAATTTTCTTATCAATATTCCATTCAATTCCTTTTGCCATTGAAATAATATTTGCAGTCAGAATTGGTTCTAATATTTCTTTTTTTTCTTCCTCCGATTTTAAAGTTTTGAATCGTTGAAAGTTTTCACTGTTTAACGCTACCCAATTACGAATTCGATAGGGGAACATACGATCCCAGACCTGCATTGTAATTTGTTTGAGGTCCAATTTATCAATTTTAAGTTGCAGAGTTCTATCACTGATTTCAATCGACCAATCACGTTGGCTAAACACTTTATGAATTTCATCTACTCCCTCGTCTACACAAAATATAGCCGGCTTCCCGAATATCTCTTTATATTGAATTACCGGATATTGATAAATGACAGTCCCGTCTTCGCGATGATTATGAAATAATGTGTTTTCAAGCCCCACCTTTTTGATAATGGCCCCACGAAAGGCAGGGATTTCAAAGGGCTTGATTTCGTTGTCAAAGACAACTAAAAGCGTCTTCAGTTTTTTAATCATAAAACAATTAAATATTTTTACAAAGACATAAAGACTTATTGCAACCTATTTGCAATTCGACTTCACACCAAAATTATTTTAAAAAACAAACTATTCAAATGCCTGTTAATAAAAATATGCTTTATCGTATTCGTAAAATCGATGAAGTACTTCGTACACATGCCAGATATGGTGTCAGTTTCGATAGGCTGAAAGAAGAAGTGGAGGAGTATTTGCGCGAGCGGTGTGATATAGACGGGGTAAGCGAAAGAACCTTGCGTTCTGACTTTCGTCATATGGAAGAACTATATGATGTATGTATAAAGTCATTAAAGGATGGTTATTACAGGTATGATCCACCGGATAGTTCTATTTTCAAAAGTCCTATAACAGAGGAAGATGCAGATAAACTGCAAGAGGCACTTCAGATTTTACGCCATTTTAGTACTTTGCCCCAGTTTGGTGATGTTGCTGAAATCCTGCTTAAACTCGAAGAAAAGGCATCCATTAAGTCAAATAAAAGAAATGCTGTGCTTGAATTCGACACTGTAGTTAGTCTGAAGGGAATTGAGTTGCTCGATGAATTATATAAAGCAGCCAGCGGGCAACACGTTCTTGCTGTAGATTATCAGCCATTTAATGAGGAAAGGTCTCAGTTTAATTTTTCTCCATGTTACTTAAGGGAATATAACAATCGATGGTTCGTTTTTGGTAGAAAAAATGAAGAGGAAGCCATAGTTACGTTAGCATTAGATCGTATTATTAATCTTAAAGTAAGTGATGCGCCATATCAGTTTAGCCTGAGTTTTGTGCCTTCAGATTATTTTAATCCTATTATTGGCGTTACTCGTCCTTCCGGTGTGAAGGAAACCGAAATTACGCTTCGTGTCTTAAATCCAAGAGGTCAGTATGTTAAAACGAAGCCATTGCACTCTTCACAGGTTATTATTGAAGAAAAAACTAAGCATATAGTAATTCGTATAAAAGTAATACCCAATAACGAGTTGTTTGCACAACTACTTTCGTTTGGTGCAGATCTTCAAGTAATAAAGCCCAAATCAATTGAAAATTCAATGAAGGATAAGGTTGAAGCAATGTTTAAGATCTATCATAGTTAAATTATTAAAATAGCAAGGTTATTACGCAATTGTCCACGTAATACAGTTCAACAATCCACCATGATTCGCAATTTCGTTGATGTTAACCGGAAGCACTTTTTTTGTTGGGAAAACGGTGCCGAAAAGGGTTGTAATCTCTGAATCTAACTTCTCATTTATTTCAAATATTGGTAAAAATAAGAAACTGGATATGTCTAAATAGTTTAAATAGCAGCCAATAGAAGAGAGTGGTGTTTTGTAGGATTTGTGTTCAAAAAATGGAACCTCGACATAATCCAGTGAGTGGTTTGCCATTACTTTTTTAGCAGCAGCAGCCCAATATTTAAATTCTTTATCCAGTTGATTAATGAATATAGACCTTTCATTGATCCAGCGTACATATCCATCAGCATGCCCTGTAAAATCACTCTTTATCTGAGGAAAGATGATCACTTCGGATTCAAGCAAATCTTCAAGTTCGGAAACTAGTTTTAATTTGCTTCCATAGTGCGGGTTCTCATCGAAGATCCGGTCAGATATAATCGTTCTTGATCCACAGGAAACAATATTTCCACCATCAATTATGATTGCTGAAGATACACATTGTGCATCTGAACAGATATTCTTTAGCTTGGGTACTGTGATTAGATGTTCATAACCTTTGAGATATCTGGGGTGGTAAGTGAACTGTACATATTTATTCTTGGTTACCTGAACTGGCATAAAATCACGGCACCATATATCTTTCGTATTTGAAAGATATTCAAAGGGAATAGCATTTTGATTTAACAGTACTTCAATTCGGAGCGCCGCCGGTGAATACTCTTCGTTTTCCTTAAGTAGAGATGAGAGATAGACTTTATTTTTGTTTTCTTCGGCAATCATGATCTTAACACATTTGACCATTCGTTTTGCTTGATATTATTGTAATATCTTGCCGGAGATGCCAGAGCGAAGAATGAAATATTTTTACTTTGGCACAGATCACGTATTTCTTCAATTTTCTTTGATATGTTCGGAATATCGTTGAATGTTTTCCTTGTGAAACATACTTTCTTTAGATAAGGAAGACTATTGATGATTGACAGAACATCATTCCATTCACTCACCTTTGTATCAAGATAACGATCTTCATAATTGCCAGGATCGTCAACATCTACACTAGCGATCAGATCGATGAAATCAACATGGGATTTTTTCATGAAATCCTTTTTTTCAGCAAGTTCCGCAGGCTTTAAATCTGGGTGTCCCAGGGCGGTTGGTAATAATTTCCATAGATAATTACGACCCCTTCCATAAAAAAAGGTTGCATTGTTGCCACTATAATCCGGATTAAAAGTGCCAACAATTAGAATCTGTGTGTTTTTATCAATAACATGCGACTTGAATTTATGATCAACTATCATATTGAAATATTTATCATTTAATAGGGCTTTAAATCGGGTTACTAAGAGCGGAATCAAGTATTCTCTCCATTTTTCAATACAAACCATTCCAGAGGACATTCCACCATGTGCATATCTTTCCACATAAATGTCCTTATTTATTGAAATAGGATTTCCTGTCAATTTGTTAAAGCGATCAAAAATCATTTTCTGAAATGCATCAGCCGAAGATGGTGTAATTTCAGAATCAAGCTCCAACTTCAATTCTCCCCATAAATAAGGGTCGCCTCGTAACCCCCAGCCATTTGGTTTTTCAAATAAAAGGTCTGTTTTCATTCTATTAGGATTGTCTCAATGATAATGAAACAAAGTTCAGGATCATTAAGTGTAAAAACTATCATTTTGCGATTAAACGGTTGGATTACACTTATTATATAAAGGAATATATTTACCAAATAAAATCCCCCACCAATGATTTCACCGATGGGGGATTGTTATGATAATGGCTGATTACCGCACCACCAGCTTCGATTGCAGGACCTGATCGGCGGCGCGCAGAACGATGGTGTACACTCCGGATGAAAGCGCATCGGCATTGACTTCAGCTTTGTAGTTGCCAGCACTCAGTTGCTGATTTAACACGTTCTGTACAAGTCGTCCGTTGAGATCAAAAATGCGGATATCCGCAACCGTTGTACGGTCGAGGGTGAAGGGAACGAGGGCAATGCCGCTGGCCGGATTGGGGCTGGGAGAACAGAGGGAAATTCCGGCATCATTTATTTCTGCAACTCCTGTTCCCATACTGAACGCGACATCGTCAATGGAGACATTTGATCCAATAGTTCCTCCGCCTCCCAATCCTATTGATAATGTAATTGTGGCTTTGGAGGCCGCAGTACCACCGAAATAGGTGATGGGAGCAGAAACCAGGGTATATACGGTAGCGTTAGCCGACGTGGCAGAACCTCCTCCTCCGATGGGATTACCGCCGGCATCATAAATGACTATGGAGGATATTAAATCGTCGGTTCCTGACAAGGACGATTTGTAGTAGAAGGAGAGACTGTTATAGGCTTGTGGAATCGGGAATCCGGGTCCTCCGGCGCCACCACAGTTGATCAGCCCTGGGAATGGATTTCCGAATACATCTTCAACACTCAGCAAGGCAGCCCATGCTCCCCCGTGTGCATCATTGTTTTGATAAACCATTGTCGCAACGCCTGGCATATTGTTGCTGGTCCATGAATTGGGTTCGCCATTGGTCCAGTTTTCAAAACCTGCATTGGGAATCTGCGCCGGCAAGGTGCCCATAAGCAGGGTCGTGCATAAGATGAGTATTGCTCTTTTCATTTTTTGGTGTTTTGTATCCTGTAAAATTTGCACGAAAAGAGCTGGAAAACAATGATAACCATTACCCTTCATGCTGATACCCGGCGGAGAAATATGGTTTGTTGGTACTGCTGAAAGGCAAAAAATCAAAGCGGCAATGGGATGGCCGTTAGAGGCGTAAGTGCTGGTCGAAAAAAAACCGTCCGGTGTACGCTCGTACAACCGGACGATTCAGATAAGCAATGTACAGCTTAGGTTATTGCACTACCAGTTTTACCTGACGCTGTTGATCACCTGCCAGCATGACAACCTGGTAAACGCCGGCACTGAGTGCTGCGGTGTTAATTTCCGCTTTGTATTTACCTGCGCTGAGTTCCTGATTCAGTACATTCTGTACCAATCTCCCGTTGAGATCAAAAACTCGGATATCCGCAACCGTTGTACGATCGAGGGTGAAGGGAACGAGGGCAATGCCGCTGGCCGGATTGGGGTTGGGAGCGGAAAGCGAGATACCGTCCGCCGTTAATTCATCTACACCAACCGGACCTCCGAAAGCGATATCATCAATTTGCGCCCAGCTGCCAATGTGGGGAGTTCCTGAATTGCCCATTGCAAAGTAAATCAAACAGGTAACCGGGTTAGGACCGGACCCATTCACTGGAATAACCCCTTGAGTATAAACGGATTGGTTGATACCAAACTGTATACTTCCACCGGCTGTGGGTTGAGTGTTGAAATCGGAAAAAATCACCGAAGCATCCAACACATCACCACCTATTAAGTTGGTTTTATAGTAGAAGGAAATACTGCCATAATTTTGAGTTACCGCAAAACCACTACCACCGGTTCCGGTACTGGAGATAAACCCGGGGAAATCTCCGGCAATCGACGACACCACATCCAGACGCACTGCTGAAGAGCCATTGTGCGCATTCGATGTTTGTGTTACCGGAGTGGCTATACCGGGAATATTATTTGATGACCATTGATCCGGGGTGCCATTTGCCCAGGTTTCCATTCCTCCGTTGGGAACTTGAGCCATCAGGCCTAGAGGGAGCAGCGATAAGATAGAGAGTAAGGATTTTTTCATGTAGGTAGATTTTTCACTGCAAAGATCGTTGAACCGGCCCGATAAAGAAAACTGTTTCTTGTCATTAAGCTGATCGGAGCTTTCAACCGTCGAAACAACCACCTCATCCACCATTTTTGTTAACATTCACCTCCTGAAAAGCCGTCCGTCAGCTGACAAATCCCCCATTCAAATTGGCTACTTTCGTGACCATTCACATGCAGGTACACATCATCAACCGATCCGGGCACGCCCTGCCGTCCTATGAAACCGTCGCCTCGGCGGGTATGGACCTCCGCGCTTGTCTGGAAAACCCCATCACCATACATCCCGGACAACGATTGCTGGTTCCCACCGGACTCTTCATCGCCCTTCCCGTAGGGTTTGAAGCGCAAGTGAGGCCCCGCAGCGGTCTGGCTGCCAAATACGGTATTACCGTGCTCAATAGTCCGGGCACTATCGATGCCGACTACCGCGGAGAGATTAAAGTCATCCTCATCAACCACGGACAAGAAGCCTTCGTCATCAACAACGGCGAACGCATCGCTCAGATGGTGGTTGCCCGCCACGAACGTGTGGAATGGGCCGAGACCAGCTCGCTGGAAGAAACGGAGCGCGGTGCAGGAGGGTTTGGATCGACGGGGAAATAAGAGGGACGATCCCGCTGGCTTCGGCTCCGCTGGCTTCGGCTCCGCTCAGCCACCGGGAAGTGAAAACTGACAACCGCCCTTCGTCCGATAGCTATCGGGAACAGCAAACTGACAACCGAAAACTGAAAACTGATAATATAATTTTATGAGAATCATCGTTCCAATGGCCGGCATGGGCAAGCGCATGCGGCCTCACACACTCACTACTCCGAAACCACTGGTTCCGGTAGCAGGGAAACCGATTGTACAGCACCTGGTGGAGGACATCATCCGCATGTGCAACCAGAAGGTGGAGGAGATCGCCTACGTAGTAGGGCGCTTTGGTGAAGAGGCTGAAAAGAACCTGGTGAAGATTGCCGAGAACCTCGGTGCGAAAGGCACCATCCACTATCAGGATACGCCACTCGGCACTGCGCACGCCATCCTCTGTGCTGAAAGCGCGTTGAGAGGTCCGGTGGTGGTCGCATTTGCTGATACCCTCTTCAGCGCTGATTTCCGCATGGACGACGACTGCGATGGTGTGATCTGGGTAAAACAGATTGAAGATCCCCGTCAGTTCGGTGTGGTGAAAACAGGCGCTGATGGCGTGATCACCGACTTCGTAGAGAAGCCACAGGAATTTGTGAGCGACCTTGCCATCATCGGCATCTACTACCTGAAAGACGGTGAAAACCTCCGCAGCGAACTGCAATATCTCATCGACAACAACATCAAGGACAAAGGCGAGTTCCAGCTCACCAACGCCCTCGAGAACATGAAGGCCAAGGGCAAACGCCTCAAAGCCGGAAAAGTGGACGAATGGCTCGACTGTGGCAACAAAGACGCCACCGTGTACACCAATCTCCGCGTACTCGAAATCAAATATCCCAACAACCACATCGCTTCTACAGCCAGGGTGAACAACAGCGTGATCATTCCGCCCTGTTACATCGGCGACGGAGCGGTGATTGAAGCATCGGTAGTAGGTCCTCATGTGAGTGTAGGAGCCAACACCAAACTCAACCATTGCGTAGTGAAGAACAGTATCCTCCGCGATCACAGCGTGTTAAAAGAAGCCATGATCGACAATTCACTCGTAGGCAGCTACGTTCACTACAAAGGCGGATTCCGCGACCTCAGTACAGGTGATTACAGCACCGAATCATAAATGATGAACTATACCAAATCGTTTCACGCGTTAATCCTCTGTGCGCTCTGGCTTTTCTCAGCCTGTTCAGGTACGAAGCCAACAGCCGCAGGACCCTCTGCTCCACGAGGCGGATCGGGTCTCAGCGAAAAGCAGCAGATCGACGCTACCTATGCGTTTTTTGATGCGCAGAAAGAAAAAGTATCCGGCAACGACCAACGTGCCCTCGAACTCTTTGCTCAATGTTTGCGCATTGATACGAAGAACCACGCGGCCATGTACGAGATGGCTTCCATTTATAACCAGAAAGGAAAAGTAAACGACGCATTGTTCTTCGCGAAGAGCGCTTCTGACCTCGACCCGGGCAACGAATGGTATCAGCTCCTCCTCGCCAATACCTATGAGAAAGGCGGGAAGTTCAACGACGCCATCACCATCTACCAGCAGCTCTACAAAAAACATCCTGATCGCGTAGAATATCTCTTCAGCGAATCGGATGCCTTGCTGATGCAGGGGAAACTGCAGGAAGCGATCAAAGTGTACGACGAGATTGAGAAGCACATCGGCGTGAGCAGAGAGATGACGCAGCAGAAACAGCGCCTCTATCTCAAGATGGGCAAAGTGAATGAAGCAGCGGCTGAGCTCGAGAAACTCATCAAGAGCGAACCCGATAACCTCGACAACTATTCGCTGCTCGTTGAACTCTGGCAGGTAAACGGGAAGACCGACAAAGCGATGGAGACCATCCACCGCATGCAGGCCATTGATCCGGAAAATCCCAATATCGCATTGGCACTGGCCGAGCAATACCGCAGTGAAGGGAAGAGAGCTGAATCATTCGAAGAACTCAAGAAAGCGTTTTCCTCTCCACAGCTGCCCAGCGAAGTCAAGATCCGCATCCTCACCAGCTATTTACCGTTGGTGGAAACGAGTCCCGAGATGCTCGATCAATCGCTTGAACTCAGCAAACGCATGAGTCAGGCCCATCCTGCCGAAGCGACACCACAAACCGTGTATGGTGATTTTCTCACCATCAACAAGCAATACAACGAAGCCCGCACACAGTATCGCGCCGGACTCAACATCGACAAGAAAAGCATTCAGGCCTGGCAGCAACTGCTGCTGGTGGAATCGGAGCTGAAAGACTTCAACGCGATGGAGAGTGAAGCCGAAGAAGCGCAGGGATTGTTTCCCGATCAGAGCGTGATTTATCTCTTCAACGGTATTGCCAAGATTCAGAACAAGAAATTCGAAGACGCGGCGCGCACCTTACTCAGCGGCAGCAAGCTGGTAGTGGACAACGACCAGCAGCTGATGGAATTCTACTCCAACCTCGGCGACGTATACAATAAGCTGCAGAAATTCGACGACTCCGACAAATACTACCAGAAAGCCCTCAACATCGACGGCAGCAACGTGTATGTGCTCAACAACTGGGCATATTACCTCAGCGTCCGCAACGAGCAACTCGAGAAAGCCGCTGATATGTCGAAGAAAAGCAATGAGCTGAGTCCGGCCAATGCCAACTTCCTCGACACCTATGCCTGGATCCTCTACCGGCAAGGCAAGTACGAAGAGGCACTTACGTGGCTCGACAAAGCGCGACTGGCAGGAGGAGAAACCAACGGCACCGTGCTCGAGCACTACGGCGATGTGCTCTTTAAATTAGGCCGCACCAACGACGCAGTCGGGTACTGGCAGAAAGCCAAAGCCGCCGGTGATTATTCCGAACTCCTCGAGAAAAAACTGAACGAGAAAAAGCTGTATGAGTAATATGCGATGTTTTCGTATATGGATGGCCGTTATACTTCTCGCCACGTTGGCGGGCTGTAAAACGCGTCAGAAAGCGCAACCGGTTGCTCCTGTAACCACGGTGAAGCCGATGGAAAACGAATCGGTGCAGGATCTCCTCAGCCGCCTCGACTCTGCCAGCTTCAAACCCGAGTGGGTCACGGCCAAAGCCAGCGTCACCACCATCGACGACGGCAACGAAACCAGTTTCAACATCAGCATGCGCGCGAAGAAAGACAGCGTCATCTGGATCTCCATCTCTCCGTTGCTGGGCATTGAAGTAGCCCGCGTACTCATTACTCCCGACACCGTCAAATTTCTCGACCGCCTGCACGGAAAATACCAGGTCAACACGTTCGAGACCATTAACAAGCTCCTGCAGCTGAAAGTAAACTTCGAGATTGTACAATCGCTGCTCTACGGCAACTTCTTCGCGTACAAGAAGAATGAAAACCGTTTCAACAGCGTTTACCTCGAAGACAAATACTACATCCTCAGTTCACTCACCAAGCATAAGCTCAAGCGTTCGCTCGAGGAGAAAGATCCCAACAAGCCGGTGATACAGGATGTGTATGTCAACCATACTGACTTCCGGGTGCAGAAGATGTCGGTGGAGGACCAGAAAATCGGCAAGGCACTTGAAACCGAATACAATGACTTCCGGGTGACGGATGCCGGCCAATTTCCTTTTAAGTCGGTCACGAAAATCACAGCAGAGAAGAATTTCGAAATACGCATTGAATACGGAAAAGTAAACACCGGCGAAGCGCAGGAATTTCCGTTCAATGTCCCCAACAACTATGAGCGTGAACGGTAAGCGGATACTATGGATGATAGCGGTGCTGATGATAACCATCGGCCAGATCAATGCGCAATCGAAGAAAGACCTCGAAGCAAAGAAAGCACGTATTCAGAAAGAGATTGACTTCACCAACAAGCAGCTGAAGATTGTAGAGAAAAACAAAAATGCTACAGCAGAACAGTTAGGTGCTTTACGCAAGAAAATACAATTACGCGAAGCGTTGATTGGTACCATCAACGGCGAGATACGGAGTCTGGGCGGAGAGATAGAAACCACCTCTAAGGAAATCGGGAATCTCGAATCGCAGTTACAGAAGCTACGCAACGAATACGCGGCGATGATCCGCTATGCGTACAAAAACCGAAACGTATATCAGCAGATGATGTTTGTGTTTGCGGCCACCGATTTCAACCAGGCCTACAAGCGCATGAAGTACTTGCAGCAATACGGCATGTACCGTCGCCAGCAGGCCGATCAGATCACCAACACACAGACCGAACTCAACGGAAAGAAGACCGAACTCGAGGCACGCAAAAACGAAAAAACCTCGCTACGGAACTCCGAGCAACAGCAGAAAAGCACACTTGAGAAAGAAAGGAAGGAGCAGGACAAGCTCCTGCAGAATCTTACTGACAGAGAAAAGCGGCTTAGAAAAGACCTTGCCGACAAGCAGGCGGCCAAGAAAAAACTCGACAATGCCATTGAGAACATCATCCGCAAGGAGATAGAAGCAGCGAAGAAGAAAGCCACTGCGGCGGGCAAGAAAAACGTGACTAACGCCAACGTGTTTACGTTAACACCTGAAGCCGCCAAGCTCAGCAACAGTTTCAGCGGCAACAAAGGATCGCTGCCCTGGCCGGTAGAGTCGGGCACTATCACCGAACTCTTCGGCGAACATCCGCACAAAGAACTCAAAGGCATAGTTGTGAAGAATAATGGTATCGACATACAATCCGGCAAAGGTGCGGCAGCGCGGGCTGTTTTTGAAGGAACGGTCAGCGGCGTGGTTGCTATTCCCGGTGCCGGCAAAGCCGTCATCATCCGTCACGGCGACTATCTCACTGTCTACTCCAATTTAACAGCTGTGAATGTAGGCACCGGCGACAAAGTCACCACCAAGCAAAAGATTGGCACCATCGGCGATGCTGATGAAGGCAACCGCGGACAGATCCACTTAGAGATCTGGAAAAACTCTGCGAAGCTGGATCCTAAGCTTTGGCTGGCGAGGAGGTAGAAAGGCAGTTATAGGTTATAGGTTATAAGTTATAAGTTATAAGTTATAGGTTATAGGTTATAAGGCCAGACAGCCCCGGGGATATCTTTGGTTATGTAGGCGATGAGTAGATGATAAAAAGTTGCCCTGCGCCCTCCGCGCCTCTTTGCGTCCCCGCGGTTAAGTCCGAGAGTGACTCGCTATCTACACCAATCGCTGATTAATCGCCTTCGCCACCGCTTCGGTCATAGAAGCCACGTGGAGTTTCTCGTAGATGTTTTTCATGTGCGAACGCACGGTCTCGTACGAGATATGACAGGAATCGGCGATCATTTTATAGCTCATCCCCTTTACCAGGCAGCTGAGCACATCCTTCTCGCGGTTGGAGAGTCCGTAGTTGGGCACCTCCTCTTGCTTCACCACTGGGGCCGGCGCCTGCAGGAAGCCCAGCACCTTGCGGGCCACGCTCGGACTCATAGGAGATCCACCCTGATACACCTCCACGATCGACTCCAGGATACGGTTCGGCGAGGTATTCTTCAGGATATAGCCTGAAGCCCCGGCGCAGATCGCGTTAAAGACCTTATCATCGTCCTCGTAGGCCGTTTGCATCAACACATTCAGCGTAGGGCGGATCTTCTTGATCATCTTCACCAGTTCGATACCATTGATATGCGGCATCTGGATATCCATCATCACCACATCAGGCTGGCTCTCGGCGATCTTCTCCTCCAGTCCGGTACCATCGGCATACGAACCCGCCAGTTCAAACCCCGGCGCATTTTGAATCAACGACGACATCGAATCCCGGAACAGGTCGCTATCGTCGAATACAGTAACACGAATTGACATGGAACGAAGGTAAGGAAAATCCCCGAATGTAGGGGTTGCTGGTAAGGGAGAAATTACGGCTGGAGTAGCAGAGTGGCAGAGGTTCAGAGTTACAGAGGAGCAAAGGTGAGGAGGTTCGGAGCGGTTGCACTCTGTCCCGCAATGTGTACTCCGTGCAAGTTGCGGGAGAAGCCTCGGGGGTTTCTGGGTTACGAGGTTAGGAAGTTTCTAAGTTGCGGAGTTTAAGGGGTTCTGGGTAGATGCGACCCTCCCTGCCGTGAACGTTCGTTAGCAACAGGTCATGAGCTTGCTTCGTGAAGTAGCGATTATGTTTTTTTTACGTAATCGGTACAGATGATATGAGTCACGCAGAACCGCAAAGACATCAAAAAACGCATGTAGATTTTGAGTTAGGATTAACATTCCTATATAGCGAAGGATGCCTCATGGTATCAGTCGTGTAACTTTAGTAATAAGTAAAGGTTAACAACCAGTGAGAAAGAATAAATAAAAAGGCTAAGGTATTTAAGACGATAAGTAAAGTTTAACAGCGAAATAATGTCGAATGTCATCTACAAACGACAACTGAATTCATGAATACGTTCAAGCAAGGTATTGAATTCTGGTTGTCCTTTGTAATACAAACTGGCGGTCGCTTTATACCGCTGTTCAAATCTTGCACGAAGATTTGGATCGGATAATTTTAGTGCTTCGTTTTCAGCGAGGGGTATCTCCTGATCTCTAATGGGAAACCTTGTTTTCTTATGAGCTATATACTCATCAGTACCGATAAATGCTTGTACTTCGGTATGACCAAGAAGTGAGTACAAGTCGTAGTATTGCCGAATTAAATTAGGTAACTCTTCGCCACTTTCTTTTTCTCTCCTGAATTTAGTAACGATTGTCTGAAGTTTTTCGACAAATGTATATCCCGGGTTGTAACACAAAACTTCTTTCGCTCTGTTGTCAATTATTTCGATCCCCTTCGTTGACACTGCTTCATCAAAAGCCCAGGACGAAATTGTTAAAGGTTGATTCGGCGTTACTGTATCGAATCCTGATTCAAGTAGAATACCATCTTTAATTCCGGCAATTGATGAGGTTTTACTTTGGTAAAGTAAACGAATTCCTCCGCTGTTATATGTTCTCTTGTTATCAAAAGCTTCATCCCTCATTACTCCTTCTATACCATCAATTTGAATGTTCGAAGCGAGATAATCATAATAATCCTTTCGGGATCGAACCTGATCTGGTTTTATTTTTTTGGGATTAGCTTCAACATTTGATCCGGCAGGTGGTTTAATGTGGATGTCGATATCTTCCGAAAAGCGATCGATAATTTTATATCCTTTTGAAAGTGATGTCCCACCTTTTAGTTCAAATTCAAACCCTTGTTTCCCGAGTCCGTACAACACATGCATGATCCAATAATCTTTCTCTATCAGTTGAGCAAGAATGCCTGTTTTCTCTTCGATTATTTTTAAGAGATTTTCGAACTCGGGATGTGCATGAAGATAGTTAACGGACATGCAGAACCTCCAGCCGTTTTAACAGGGGAGCAAAAAATGTTTTTGCCCGGGTATTTCCGAAATCGTTAACGGCTCGTTTCAGTTTTTTCAGGTCCATGGTTAAAGCTTTTGTTTCAACGTTCTTCAGGACCTCATCTGCCTCTTCTGCTAATTTATCAAGATTGGAAACAAGATCAACCAGCAGAAATTCAGTAGTTGGTTTTGATGGAAAACGGTGCTTAACCCGGAATATAAAAGTTCTGTTTCCGAATTTAAATTCGCCATGACGTTTATGGTTATACACTACGCGTTTATTGTACAGTTGAGTTGTTCCAACTCCCAGTGAATTATAATCGTTTAACGAAGTCACCAGAAAATAATCATCTTTCAGAAAAGATCGGATGAGCAAATTTTCATCCGGAGGTACGATCCCGAAAACACTAACAACCGGATAGTAATACAAACCCTGTTGAAGTTTTTGTAGTGTACCGTCTTTTACCAATCCAGCAAGATCTCTATCGACGGCATTCGACCATTGTTCAAGGTCAGAACGCCGATAGACTTCACCCGGCTTAAGATGTTTTTTAAGTGCAGAAACTTTAGACAACATACCCATTTCTACGACAAAAATACAGTTATAGGATTCATGTTGCAAGAAAAATTATTGAAAATTCATGCAAATAGGCACATAAATAAAACAATAACAAATAGATATGAAAACACATAAGTTTCTGAAACCTAACTTTATTGTTACTATTTGCCCCCTGTCTGAGCCTCCCTTCTCACTGTAATTTGCGGTTTATGATTCCATCCCCGTTCACCCCAACCGTTCCCCGCAACCCGCACAAAACCGATCATCACCATAGGAGACCTTTCCGCAGTTGTTGCAGGTTTTGATGGAGCCGGGCACCTCAATTTGCACGCTGATGCGCTTGAGAAATGCGGTAGGTAATTCGGCGATAAATTCGCTCTCGGCTCCGGCTGCGGAAATCAGGAAGAGGTGTTCGCGGGAAGGATCAGAAGCTCCGCGAATACCAACGAAATGTTGTTAGGAAAGCGTAAAGGGTTCAAAGCGAAGAACTCTTTATTTATGCGTAACCAATAGTTTCTTACTACAATATTTTTCACCATCAAAGACCCAAATGAAATAGATACCATCTGAATAAGATTCAATACTAATTTCCTTTTTAGATTCATTCGTCATTTCCCCTGAATAAATACAATTGCCGAGTGTATTGGAGATCATTATCCGGCCAGAAGTAATAACAGATCCCAAAGAAATAGTAATCTTGTCTGATGAAGGGTTTGGAAAGATATAGAAGACATCCGAATACCCAATTTCGTTTACTCCCACATTAATGACAGAGTAACAGGAAGAGGTATCTATACACCCGTTTTGTGTTATAATTACTGCATATGATCCATTGGCAGTGGCAAGGAAATTCTGGCTAACCTCCCCCTGAATTATTGATGAATCGCAGAATAGCCATTGGTAATTGGCACCAATTGCGTTTGCAGTTAATAGTGGTGGTACAGCAGTAACGGATGAATCCACTGTATTCACAATAAGATGTATATTAATTATAGAATCGCAACCGATGCTATTGGAAATGGTATCAAGATAATTTCCCGAAGTTGTCCAGACATGCAATCCGCTTGGTGAAGTATAGCTATTGCATTCAGTAAAATATTGTGTAGAAGACGAATTATTTAATACAGTTAGATTTATAACAATTATCGAGTCGCAACCCATTACATTGGGAATTGTGTCATTATAGACACCAGAGGAATTCCAAACATAATTGGTACTTGGCGAAGTAAAGTTTTCGCAACTGCTGACCGTTAGTACAGCGTTTGATCTTGGTATTATCGTCAGGTTAATGGTAATGACAGAATCACATCCATGACTTGTTAAGATTGAATCAGTATAAGTACCTGATGAAGACCAGGTATAATTCCCGCTTGGCGATAAATAGCTATCGCAAGCCGAGGTAAAGATGGTTGAATCAGAGGAATTATTAATAGTGAGATTGATGAACAGAATGGAATCGCACCCCTGAAAATTTGGAATGGTGTCGTAATAAGTGTCAGACGATGTCCAGACATATTTCCCGCTCGGTGATGAATATTGGTTGCATTCACTGATAGATACCGTTGAAGATGAAGAATGGTTAATAGCAAGATTAATGGTAATAATAGAGTCACAACCAATGCTGTTTGTTAATGTGTCGGAATAAACTCCGGAAACGTTCCACGTAAATTTCCCCGAGGGCGATACATAACTATTGCAAGACGTGGCATTCAGAGAACCGAAAGAAGTGCCAATATTAAGATGTATTACATATACAGAATCAACGCCAGACGTACCGCCAGGTATAGTGTCAAAATAAAGCCCATTTGAGTTCCAGGTGTAATTTCCACTAGGCGAGATTAAACTATCACATACAGTAGTATACAATTCAACAAAATTATCCGGATAAACAATTCTTGTTACTGCATTATTTGTTATTACCGGCAAATTGTAATCGAAATAAATGGCAGCATAATTTGAGATGCTGTCATGAACAGGGATAGTAGTTTTTGGGTGTATCCGGTAACGGACATAGCCATGACTTTTTAATTCATCAACCGTACTGTCCGGTAAAAGAATGTTCTCAAATTTAAACTCTACATTACCCTCATATGAAAGGTAATCCAGCGAAAAAGGATGGGAAGATGCGATAATCTCAAAGGACATTATATCCAACTTGAAGGTATCAATTGGATTTAAGATTTTCACAGTGAAGGCTGTATCATTTCCAGTATTCTGAAACCGAATAATATAATCCAGTGCTGGTGATGCCAATAATTCTTCCGTTGTAATACTATCCCGATCAACTAAAATCTCATTTGGGTCATAGGAACCTGTAATAAACTGATTCCAGGAGGCCATGTTATCACTGGGATTTGTATCATTCATCAAAGGTTCAATTTTAACGGATGAATTCACCCAATGGCCGATTTGTGTTGAAGAGTGAACATTTAAATAAACATTAATACTACCTTGTTGAAAAGGCTTTAATATTTGTGTTTGCCATAAAATGGAATCCATTGTTATTGCTTGAGGTGTAACAGAGGAAGAGAGAAATGTTAGATTGGTATCGGGGTAAAAAACAATTGTTCCCTGCTGCGGGATCGTTCCCACATTTTTAAATTCAATATTGTACCAGGCATTAAACCCGGGTCGGAATGGTCCTACGGGAGTAATTGATACTTGTAAATCATTAATAAAAACCGTTTGGGTGGTGGCAAAATCATTCAATGAATCAATTTGATTCAGACTGGAGAATGTTGCCACATGATTAATTGGAGAACTGTTTAAATAGAATAAGCTTTGATGTTGTGATACCTGGTAGGTACCTGTATCAGGTACTGATAGATGGTAAGATCCATCAGCCTGGGAAAAAGCAAAATGATTCGTATTTACTTCTTTTATTATTTGGTACGGCAGATTCAAATCGGAAGAATCTTTTATATTATTTCCGTTATAATCGAAAAACGTTTTGCCTGTAATTAAATTATATTCACTGTTGTCATCAATTTCTAATACCCAGTAATCACTTTTACCTTTCGAGTTTTCGGTCTTGTTGCCGGAGATATTTGAATCAGAATATCCGGCAGCTATATAATTGCCATTAGGTGCTTGATGAATTGTGGTAAAATTATCATCCCCGCTACCGCCAAAAATTCGTTGCCATTGAATATTACCAAGCGAATCTAATTTTAATATCCAATAGTCAGAATAGCCAAAACCCGAGCTAGTTTTTAAACCTGATATTGGGGAATTGGAAGGACCTCCACAAATGAAACCATTGTCAAAAGTGGGAGCTATAAAATTCACATAATCGTTCCCACTGCCCCCAATATCTTTTTGCCACATTATATTTGCATTAGTATCCAGTTTATATATCCACATATCCACTAAGCCATACGAACCCACGGTTTTTAGTCCGGATGAATCTGAATTGGAGCTGGAAGCACAAATGTAACTTCCATCTGGAAGTTGTTTTATTATAGGGGATAAATCATTTTTATTACCACCGATCGCTTTAGCCCCGAGAAAATCGCAATTTGTATTGAGTTCTACAATCCAATTATCATAACCTCCATAATTTGGGCCCCCATAATATACCCGTGACGTACCTGCGCACATATAACCTCCATCAATTGTAGCAGAAATACTTATTAATGTTTCCGAAGAATGTGGAGACCGGCCTGACGTTTTCTGATCAAGAATATTTCCTGTTGTATCGATTTTTACAGTCCAGAAGTCGTTTGAACCCTCATCACAAGGGGGTGTTGAAGATGTAGCAGATGTGTTGTTTTCTGTTTTATCACAGGTAGCATTTGATGTAGAAGTGCCTCCTAAAATGTAATTTCCATCGGCCAACTGTTCGAGGGTTACAAAATAATCATTAGAACATGCGCCAATAGTATTTTGCCAAACTATATTTCCTGCAGAATTTAATTTAACAATCCAATAATCACCCCAATCAGCCACTGGATTACAAAAACCCTCGGTTTTATCACCCGAAGAGTCAGACTTACTAGTGCCACCCAACAGAAAGCCACCATCGAAAGTTTCAATTACATCCATTAAATAGTCCTCATGGTATCCACCAATTGTATTTTCCCATTGAAGTCCGCCTAATGAATCTAATTTAACAACCCAGAAATCATTGGAATTATTAATGTTGTTTTCTGTTTTATCCCCAGATATTACAGATTTTGAATATCCTGCA
>WBZT01000354.1_pt1 | contig 38432 bp, 37 predicted proteins | sample 5204241 | NCBI WGS metagenome assembly WBZT01 (sample SAMN12344358, study PRJNA552823) | activated sludge metagenome | biome: Activated sludge suspended growth; feature: Nitrification reactor; material: Wastewater; isolation source: activated sludge from nitrification reactor of wastewater... | reverse complement strand
ACGACGAGGGCTACCTCACGATCTCCGACCGGCGCAAGGACGTCATCATCACCGGCGGCGAGAACGTCTCCTCGATCGAGGTCGAGGACGCCCTCTACTCCCACCCCGACGTCGCCGAGGTCGCGGTGATCGGGGTGCCCGACAGCAAGTGGGGCGAGACGATCAAGGCCCTGGTCGTCCTGCGGCCGGGCGGCGCGGTCACCGAACAGGAGCTCATCGACCACTGCAAGGCGAAGGTGGCCCGCTACAAGGCACCCTCGTCGGTCGAGTTCCGTGACGCCCTCGCCCGCACGGCCACCGGCAAGCTGCAGAAGTTCAAGCTGAGGGCCCCCTATTGGGAGGGTCGGGGCCGCCAGGTCAACTGAGGGCATCAGCCCCCCGGGGCCACGGCTGGCCGTGGCTCCGGTCGAGCCGACCGGCTCAGCGTGCGGGTGCCGGCCGGCGCCGCAACACCCGGTCGGCGACGCCGGGCAGGTGGCGGATGCCCAGCGCGAGGGTCCGGTTGCCCGCGCCCGGGACCACGAGCAGGCCACCGTGCCGCCTCCCCAACGCCGTGAGGAGGGCGTCGGCGACCTCGTCGGCCGACATCGGCCGGGCGCTCTCTTCGGCCACGAGGACCTCGGCCGGCTTGTGTCGGTTCTCCTCCTCGAAGCCCGGGGTCCGGGTGTTGGGTGGGCGCATAGTCCAGTTCGCCGATCCGGCTCACGAGCGCGGCGAGCCCGGCCAACCCGGCGAGCACGACGGCCAGGCGCACGTCGTCCCCCGGCGTGTCCACCGAGACGAGGGCGTCCGACGGCAGCATCGTCACCATCGGGAGGTCGCGAGGGTCACGCCCCAAGGATGTCCGATCCCGCGATGGCCACTCACGGCGATGCCCGTCCGGAGTCGGACTCCCGCCCTTGCCTCACGTCGGGCTGTAGAAGCCGTCACCGGTGACGCCTTCTACAGCCCAAACGCCGTGGCGTGGGTGGCGCGGCATACCGCCCTAGACTTCGGCTCGTGATGAACCGGACCGATCTGCGTGGCTCTCGCCCCACGCGGCGCGCCCTGCGGGACGCGCTGCCGCGGGCCGAGTTCGACGTCGCGGCCGCCGCCGAGTCGGTGCGCCCCGTCGTCGAGGCCGTCGCCCATCGGGGCGCCGAGGCGTTGCGGGAGCTGTCCGCCCGGTTCGACGGGGTCGTCCCGCCGCGGCTGCGGGTGCCCGCCACCGTGCTCGACGCGGCCCTGGCCGCCCTGGACCCCGGCCTGCGGGCCGCCCTCGAGGAGTCGATCCGTCGCTCCCGGCTCGTCCACGCAGACCAGCGCCGCACCGACGTGACGACGCGAGTCGTCCCCGGAGGCATCGTCACCGAGCGGTGGGTGCCGGTCGAGCGGGTCGGCCTCTACGTGCCCGGGGGACTGGCCGTCTATCCGTCGAGCGTCGTGATGAACGTCGTCCCCGCCCAGGAGGCCGGGGTCGGCTCGCTCGCGGTGACCAGTCCGCCGCAACGCGAGAACGTCGGCGTCTTCGCCGGCTACCCCCACCCGGCGATCCTCGCCACGTGCGCGCTGCTCGGTGTGGACGAGGTCTACGCCGTGGGCGGCGCCCAGGCGATCGCGATGTTTGCCTACGGCTTCAGCGAGACGGTGCAGGGCGCCACCGAGCCCGGGGGCGGGCCGGCGCGGACCGAGACCGACGTCTGCGAGCCGGTGTCGATGATCACCGGCCCGGGATCGATCTGGGTGACGGCCGCCAAGCGTCTCGTCCAGGGGCTCGTCGGCATCGACGCCGAGGCCGGACCGACCGAGATCGCCGTTCTCGCTGACGACGGGGCGGACCCCGAGCACGTCGCGGCCGACCTGCTCAGTCAGGCCGAGCACGACCCGCTCGCCGCCTCGGTGTTGGTCACCGACAGCGAGCGGCTCGCCGACGCCGTCGACGCGGCGCTTGCCCGTCGGGTCCCCGAGGCCAAGCACGGGGAGCGCATCCGCGAGGCCCTTGCCGGCAGACAATCGCGGATCGTCCTCGTCGACGACCTCGACGCCGGGATCGACGTCTGCGACGCCTATGCCGCAGAGCACTTGGAGATCCAGACCGCCGACGCCGATGCCGTGGCCGCCCGGATCACCAACGCGGGCGCCATCTTCGTCGGCCCGTGGACCCCGGTGAGCCTGGGCGACTATGCGGCCGGATCCAACCACGTGCTGCCCACGGCCGGCTCGGCGGCGCACTCGAGCGGCTTGTCCGTGCAGTCCTTCCTGCGCGGCATACACGTCGTGCGCTACGACGAGGCCGCCCTGCGCGCGATCGCTCCGCACGTCGTCGCCCTCGCCCAGGCCGAGGACCTGCCCGGCCACGGCCAGGCGATCACCGCCCGATTCGGCGACGAGGTGCCCAGGTGAGCGCCACCCCCGCCTCGGCGACGGTCGCGCGCCTGCTCCGCGCGGACCTGCGCGGCCAGAGTGCCTACGGCGCACCGCAACTCGACGTCCCCGTGCGGCTCAACACCAACGAGAACTCGTATGCCGTGCCACCCGACGTCGTCGCCGCCATCACCGAGGCGGTCGCTGCGTGCGCGAGCGGGCTCAACCGCTATCCCGACCGGGAGTTCACCGACCTGCGGGCCGACCTCGCCGCGTGGGTGAGCACCCAGACCGGCATCGCCGTGGGTGCGGAGCAGCTGTGGGCCGGCAACGGCTCCAACGAGGTGCTCCAGCACGTCGTGGCCGCCTTCGCCGGTCCGGGTCGGACCGCGCTCGGCTTCACGCCGGCCTATTCGATGCACCCGATCATCAGCCGCACCCTCGGCACGACCTGGGTCGACGGACACCGGGGTGCACCGAGCGGCGTCTTCGACCTCGACGCAGCGTCTGCGGTCGCCCAGGTGCGCGAGGTGGCACCGCAGGTCGTCTTCCTCTGCTCGCCCAACAACCCGACGGGCACGGCGCTGCCGCTCGAGGTCGTCCGGGCGGTTCTCGACGCCGCCCCCGACACGCTCGTCGTCGTTGACGAGGCCTATGCCGAGTTCGCCCGGCCGGGCACGCCCTCGGCCGTGAGCCTGCTCGCGGCATACCCGCAGCTCGTCGTCACCCGCACGATGAGCAAGGCCTTCGCGCTCGCCGGCGGGCGGCTGGGCTATCTCGTGGCGGCCCCGGAGGTGATCGACGCGCTACGGCTCGTGCGGATGCCCTATCACCTCTCGAGCCAGACCCAGGCGGTCGCCCGAGCGGCCCTGGCCCACCGGGCCAGCCTGCTCGCCGAGGTGGAGGCGATCAAGGTGCAGCGGGACCGCATCGTCGACGTCCTTGCCGCACAAGGCTTTCCACCGGTGCCCAGCGATGCCAACTTCGTGCTCTTCGGCGGTCTTGCCGACGCCTCGCACACGTGGGAGACGCTGCTCGCGCACGGAGTGCTCGTCCGCGACGTCGGCATCCCGCACCACCTGCGGGTGACCGCCGGCACCCCCGAGGAGACGACTGCCTTCCTCGACGCCATGGCAGCGCTACCCACCGACCACCGCCTGCCCACGCCCGTGGGAACCTGGACCCGAGGAGGTCCACGATGAGCGACCAGACCCACCGACTGGCCACCGTCGAGCGCACGACGGCCGAGTCGAGCATCCGGCTCGAGCTCGACCTCGACGGGGTCGGCGAGAGCTCGATCACGACCGGGGTGCGCTTCTACGACCACATGCTCGCGACCCTCGCCAAGCACGCGCTGTTCGACCTGCGGGTCGACGCGACGGGCGACGTCGACGTCGACGCCCATCACACGGTCGAGGACGTGGCGATCTGTCTGGGCGACGCCTTGCGGGCGGCGCTCGGCGACAAGCGGGGGATCGCTCGTTTCGGCGAGGCCACCGTGCCGCTCGACGAGGCCCTCGCGCAGGCGGTCGTCGACGTCGCGGGTCGGCCCTATTGCGTCCACACGGGCGAACCGCCCGGCCAGGAATACGTCGTCATCGGCGGTCACTACGTCGGCTCGCTCACCCGGCACGTCTTCGAGTCGCTCGCACACCGGGCGGGGATCGCCCTACACGTGCGGGTGCTCTCCGGTCGCGACCCCCACCACATCGTCGAGGCCCAGGTGAAGGCTCTCGCCCGGGCGCTGCGCGCGGCGGTCGCGCACGATCCGCGCGTGCAGGGCATACCGAGTGCGAAGGGGACGCTGTCCTCGTGAGCGGACCGGCGCTGTTGCTCGTCCGCGGCGAGCACGAGCGCGTCGTCGACTGGGCGCGCAAGGGCGTGGTCGCCGTCCATGTCGTCCCCCTCGCGGAGGGCTGGACCGGGGTCCTGCCCGCGGGCGAGCGGTCGGCCGCCGCCCCGCCCTACGACGACGCGGTGAGCCTGCTGCTCGGGCGTCCGGTGTCCCGGCGACTGCTGCCGGCCATCGGCACGGCCCGGGTCGGCGCGCGGCAGGTGTGGTCGCTCGTCCCCCGGGTGCTGCGGCCACGGCGCCGCTGGCTCGTCTGGGAGCCCGGTGCCGGACTCGTGCGACCGGGCTCGCTGCCCGCCGCGACGGTCGCCGACCTCGCCGCGGTCGCCGGCCGGCGCGCGGAGCGCGAGGTGCTCGCCCGGGTTCTGCGCGACGGCCGGGGCGACGCCGACCGGCTCGTCACCGACGTCCTCGGGGCCCTCGGGCTGCCCGGGGCCGCGCTCGCGACGGGGCAGCCGGTGCCGCAGGGCGCGACGAGCGTCGAACCGGACCGACAGGATGTCACCCGATTCGACCGCGCGGTCCACGAGGACCGGCGGTGGCGGGCCGAGGTGGGTGGGGAGTGACGTGCGGGTGAGCAGGAAGGTCGTCGTCTTCGACTACGGCAGCGGCAACGTCCGCTCGGCCGTGCGCGCTCTCGAGCGCGTGGGGGCCTCGGTGACCCTCACCGCCGACGCCGGCACCGCGCTCGAGGCCGACGGCCTGTTCGTGCCCGGCGTGGGCAACTTCCACGCCTGCCTGGCCGGTCTGCGGGCCGCCGACGGGGCCCGGATCATCGAGCTGCGGCTGGCCGGTGGGCGCCCGGTCCTGGGCGTCTGCGTCGCGATGCAGGTGCTCTTCGACGGGTCGACCGAGCCGTCGCCCGCCCCGCAGGAGGGCCTCGGGGAGTGGCCGGGGATGGTCGAGCGGCTGCAGGCGCCGGTCGTGCCGCACATGGGCTGGTCGCGGGTGCAGGTGGGTGAGGGCTCGGTGCTGTTCGCCGGCGTCGAGTCCGAGCGCTTCTACTTCGTCCACTCCTATGCCGCCCAGTCCTGGACGCTCGAACCCGCCGGACCGTTCGCGCGCGTGGCCCCCGTCGTCACCTGGGCCACGCACGGTGGTCCGTTCGTCGCCGCGGTCGAGAACGGTCCGCTCGCCGCGACGCAGTTCCACCCCGAGAAGTCCGGCGACGCCGGCGCACACCTGTTGGAGAACTGGGTGAGGTCACTATGACGACACGCAAGACGGGGGCCCGCAGCTCCGGGCGCCGCAGGACGAGCAGCCGGTCCCGTTCCGGCACCTCGCGGCTCTATCCCACCCGCCGACGGCGTCGCCCCGGGGTGGCCTCGACGATCGGCTCGGGCCTGGGCGTGCTCGTGGTGGGTGCCCTCCTCGAGCTCTCCTGGCCGGCCCGGATCGGGCTGCTCGTGCTCGTCCTGCTCCTCGGACTCGGCTACATCGTGTGGAAGAACCGCGCGCAGATCGCCGCCGACGTCGCGGCCGACCAGGCGGCCGCGCAGCCAGGCACCCCGCAGCCGGGAGCGGGCGGCATACCGGCGGGTCCGCAGGACCAGCCCTCCACGGGAGGTGCGGCATGAGCCCGCGACTGCAACTGCTGCCGGCCGTCGACATCGCCGACGGGGGAGCCGTCCAACTCCAGCAGGGCGTGGCCGGCTCGGGCTGGCAGTTCGGTGATCCCTGGCTGGCCGCGAAGCGATGGCAGGACGAGGGGGCCGAATGGATCCACCTCGTCGACCTCGACGCCGCCTTCCGCCGTGGCAACAACCGCGAGCTCATCGCGCAGATCGTGGGCCGGCTCGACCTGCAGGTCGAGCTGTCCGGCGGGATCCGCGACGCGGAGTCGCTGGAGATCGCCCTGGCCACCGGCTGTCGACGGGTCAACGTCGGCACCGCGGCGCTCGAGGACCCCGAGTGGACGGCCCGGGCGATCGCCGAGCACGGTGACCGGGTCGCCGTCGGGCTCGACGTGCGCGGCACCCGGTTGGCCGCGCGCGGCTGGACCACCGAGGGCGGCGACGTGTGGGAGACCCTCGCACGGCTCGACGCCGAGGGCTGCTCGCGCTACGTCGTCACCGACGTCGCCAAGGACGGGATGCTCGCCGGGCCCAACCTCGCGCTGCTGCGCGAGGTGTGCGCCCGCACCGACCGACCGGTCATCGCCTCCGGCGGCGTGTCGACCCTCGAGGACGTCGCCGCGATCCGCGAGCTCGTGCCCGAAGGGGTCGAGGGTGCGATCATCGGATCGGCGCTCTACACAGGCGCTTTCGGTCTGCCGGAGGCCCTCGACCTCGCCGGTCGGCCGTGACCGACCCGCTCACCGGACCGGTGACCGAGCCAGTGCCGCCGGGCGAGCGGGAGCGCGTGTGGTCGGGTGGTCCGTGGGAGCGCACCTACGGCTACTGCCGGGCGCTGCGCGTGGGGGAGCGGATCGTCGTCTCGGGCTGCACGGCCGCCGCCGACCCCGAGGTCCTCGCGGGACGCGATGCCGCCCCACAGCTCCGGGTCGCGCTCGACACCGGCCTCGCGGCGATCCGTGAGCTCGGTGGCGATCTCGCCGACGTCGTCCGGACCCGGATGTACGTCCTCGACCGGGCCGACTGCGACGCCGTCGGTGCCGTGCACGGGGAGGTCTTCGCCGCCCACCCGCCGGCCGCGACGATGGTCCTCGTCGCCGGCCTCCTGCACCCCGACATGCGCGTCGAGGTCGAGCTCGAGGCGGTCACCGGATGACCCACGCGCACCATGACAGCCCGCACCACGAGGGACCGGCCGATTCCTCCGGTATGCCGTGGGCCCACCGCGCGCTCTCGCCGTCGGGTTTCGAGGAAGACCGGGGAGGTGCCGACCCCGAGCTGCTCGAGGCGATGGCCCAGGTGGCCGAGACGCCGTCGGTCGAGGGCGACCGGCGGTTGCTGCGCCTCGTCGCCGGCGCCCGGTGGCTCGTGCCCGTCGTCGCGATGGCGGTCGACACCGAGATCCGCGACGGTCTGCGCGTCGACGGGCACGCGGAGATGGCGACCGTGACGCTCACCGGGCCGGACGGCCAGCGGGCGCTACCGGTCTTCAGCGGACTCGACGCCCTCGCCGCCTGGGACCCGCAGGCCAGGCCGGTGCCGGTGACGGCCGACCGGGCCGCGCAGGCGGCCGTCGCCGAGGGCTGCGACACGATGCTCCTGGACCTGGCCTCACCGCATGCACTCGCGCTGCGACCGAGCATGGTGTGGGCCCTCGCGATGGTCCGTGACTGGGAGCCCGCCCACGAGGATCCGGTGGTCGCGGCCGGGGTGGCCGCGGCCGTCGCGGCGGAGCCCGACGTCGCAGGACACGATCTCGGCGACGGCGAACCGCCCGCGTCGGGCGTGCTGCGGGTGCGTCTCGCGCTGCGTCCCGGCCTGGGCGACGAGGCCGTCGCGGCACTCGCGACCCGGGTCGGCGAGCGACTCGCCACCGACGGCGAGCTGCGGGCGCGGCTCGACGGACTCTCCTTCGCCGTCCGCCAGGCGGACGGCTGACCCCCGGAGCGGCACGCTAGACCAGCAGGTCGAGTGGTCCCGGGCTGCCCGGCGGTAACACCCGCTCGGGGTCGGTGTCGAGGACGCGTGCGAGCACCGCGGCATACACGGATCGGAAGTCGGTCGTCGTGCGCAAGTCTCCCCGGTCCAATCCGGTGAGCGACGGCCGCTCGCCGTGCAGCCCACCACGCACCCGGTCGCCGAGGAGGAAGACCGGTCCGGCCGTGCCGTGGTCGGTGCCGTCCGAGGCATTCGCGGCGACCCGGCGGCCGAACTCGGAATAGGCGAGGACGACGACGTCCCGTGCCCGCTCGTGGCCGGCGAGTGCCGTGCGGAATCCGGCGAGCGCACCGTCCACCCGGGTCAGCAACGACCGTTGAGTGGCGAGTTCGCCTGCGTGCGTGTCGAATCCGGCGAGCGACGCGGCATACACGCGGGTGGGTGCGCCGGCGCGGATGCAGCGCGCGACCACCCTGAGCTGGGCCGCGAGCCGGTCGGTCGGCACGGGATCGCCGTTCTCGACGCCGGCGGCGAGCGAGGCCAGCCGCCCGTATGCCGCGTAGCTCGCCCGCACGGCGGCGGTCGCCTCGGTCTCGGCCGGGCCACCGGAGCGAGGAGCGTTGGATGCGAGGGCCGCGAGGGTCCGGCCGACCACCGGGCGGACCGGCCGCGTCGTGGGGGAGAGGGCGGCTGCCACGCTGCGCTCGCCGACGAGCAACGGCGGGAGCACTTCGTCGATCCCGAGCGCGAGCAACGGATCCCCGCCCGAGGCGTCCAACCAGCGGCCTAACCAGCCGCTGGTGGCCGGGGTCGCGGGCGATGCGGTCTGCCAGACGTCCATCGACCGGAAGTGGGACCGGTCGGCGCCGGGATACCCGACGCCTTGGACGATCGCCACCCGGCCGGCTCCGAATTCGGTTGCCACATGGGCAAGTCCGGGATTGAGTCCGAAGTCGTCGTCCAGCCGAAGGACGGTGTCGGGCGCCAGAGCGAGTCCGGGCCGGGCGGAGTGGTAGGCAGGGTCGGCAAAGGGCACGAGCGTGTTGAGCCCGTCGTTGCCGCCATAGAGGGTGAGCACGACGAGGATCGGCGTGCCGGCCGGGAGCGGGTCGGTGCCGGCCCTCGCGAGCACCGTGTCGAGGCCGACCTTGCCGAAGCCGGATGCGAGGGCGGTGGCCCCAAGGACCCCCGAGGCCCGCAGGAGGCTTCGACGGGTGATTCCGTCGAGGGGGCGGCCGAGGCGGACCGGTGGTGCACTCACGGGAGCTCTCCTTCCCTGGACGAGCCGTCAGTGGACGAGGTACTCGGGGCTCACGAGCAGGGTGGTGGCCAGGGCCCGGGGGTCGCCCAGGTCCGGTCGCACGGCGGCCAGGGTGTGCTCGCTCAACCGCGGGATCCCGAGCAGGTGGGCGGCGGCCCGCGCCCGGTCGGCCGGCGCCGCCGCCTCGACCGGGCCGAGGTCGCCGGCCCGCACGAGGAGCGCGGCCAGTTCGACCCGGGTCGCCGCCGACGCGGTCGACAGCCAGGCCTGACCCGCGGGCCAGCCGGAGACGTTGGGTGGGAGGAACGGGAGCTGCCCGAGGCGTCGCAGGCCGAGCGCGAGGGCAGCGTTGGTCCGCCCGTCGAGGGTGACCCGCAGCGCGCGCACGGCCCCGACCGCCCACTCGACCGGCGCCACGACCATGGTTCCCTCGGCCGGCGCGAAGTCCGGGTCGGTGAGGATCGCGCGGATGAGCTTCGTGACGTCGCCGGTTGACCCGTATGCCGCCGTGAGCCGTTCGAGCGCTCCTGCCCCCGGCCCGACGGGCGCCGCGAGACGGCGCCACCACCGGGTCGCGACATGGCCGGGGCAGGCGGGCTGGGCCAGCACGAGCTCGGCGAAGGCGTCGGCGTCCCACCGACCGGTGTGCCCGAACACGGTCTTGGACCCCGGGTCGTGCCGGGAGGGCACGAACTGCGCGCGGTCCGGCCGGACCACCCAGCCGGTGAGCGCACGCGACCCCTCGCGCACGTCGACCTCGGTGTAGCCCCCGTCCACGCCGAGCGTGAACAGCTCGAGGAACTCTCGGGCGAGGTTCTCGTTGGGCGCGCTGCGGGTGTTACGCCCGCCGTCGAGCCACCGCAGGAGGGCGGGATCGGTGAGCATCTCCCGGGCCAGGACGGGGAAGGAACCCCGACCGAGCCCGCGCAGCCGCTCGTTCTGGACGAGCATGAGGTGCGGCGAACCCACCTTGGCCAGGGACGTGGCGAAGTGTTCGTGCCAGCCCCAGGTGATTCGCTCCGTCAAGGGATGCTCGGCGGCGGCCATCCGACGCAGCCACCAGCCGACGAGCTGTTCCCCCTGGGCCCGCACGGCCGCCCGGTCGGTCTGAAGGTCGGCGCGGTCGACCGGGGGCAGGGCCGGAGGCGGGGTCGCGCGCACGCCCGCGTCGAGGCTCGGGTCCGCGCCCAGTTCGCGGTCGAGCCACCCGCCGACGCCGAGGTCGAGCGCCGCGTCCACGTCGGCTCCACGTGCACCGAAACCCGCCCGCCGCAACACCCGTGCGGCGGCTACCCATTCCGGTGATCCCCACGAGGTCGCCATGCGTCCAGGCTTGCCCGGGATTGTTCGAGGACGGTCAGCGGGCGGTGACGATCCGGCGTCGGTCAGGTCGTGCGCGGCAACCGCAGGGCGAAGGCCGCGCCGCCCTCGGGCGCCGGGTATGCCGCGACCGTCCCGCCGTGGCGGGTGACGATGCGGGCGACGATCGCGAGACCGAGCCCGGTGCCGACCTCACGGATGCCCCGGTAGCGCTCGTAGAGGACCGAGCGTTCGAAGGCGACGGCGAAGTCCTCCGTGCGAAGGCCGGGGCCGCCGTCGCGGACCTCGAGCACGGCATACCCGCCGTCGGCATGGGCGGCGACGACGACCGGGCGCCCGGCCGGGGTGGCACGTAGGGCGTTGTCGAGCAGACCGTCGAGTGCCTGGCGCAGCCGGTCGGCGTCGGCGCGGACGACGAGCCCCTCGTCGGGGACCTCGAGTCGGAACTCGACCTCGACGGCCGCGCAGCGGTGGCGCCACACCGGCTCGCCGGCCAGGAGCAGACCGCGCAGGTCGACGGGGGAGAGGTCGACCTGCAGTTCGCCCGCGTCGAGCCGAGCGAGGTCGAGCAGGTCGGCGACCATCCGCTCGAGCCGGGCCGCCTCCCGGCCCACGACGCGGCCGGCCTCGGGCGCGCGGTCGGCGGGGATGATCCCGTCGGCGAGTGACTCCGCATAGCCGGTGATCGCGGTGAGCGGGGTGCGCAGGTCGTGCGAGACGGACAGCAGGAATTCCCGTTGCCGGGCCTCGGAGTGGGCCAGGGCCCGGGCCAGGCTCGTCACCGAGGCGGCCACGGCCGCCACCTCGGCCGGGCCGGACTCCTCGACGGCGACCTGCCGATGCCCGGCGGCGAGTTCGGCGGCGGCCGCCGCGGTCCGGCGCAGGGGTGCCGCGAGCCGCCGGGCGACCCACCAGCCGAGCAGGACGGCCAGGACGGCGACGGCCGCGAAACCCCAGACCATCCGCACGATCGCCGCCTGACCGAGCGCCACCGCGTCGGACCGGCGTTGGACGAGCACGAGACCGCCGGATCCCGAGGCGCGCGCCTCGACGAAGACCCGGCCGCCCTCGTCGACCACCTCGTCGGAGGCGTCCTCCCCGCGGGCCAGCCGATCGAGCAGGACGGCCGTCGTGAGCCGCCGCGCCAGTGGATCGCCGGTGACGACGGTCCGCCCGGCCACCGTGCGGACGACGGCCACCTGGACGCCCATGCCGTCGAGCGCCCGCCGGGCTCGCCCCAGACCCAGGTCGGCATTGGCCGACTGCCCGGCGAGGGTGCTCGCCGCGTCGGCGAGGGCCGCGAGGGTGCGCCCGGCGGCCTGGTCGTTGGCCCGCTGGACGAGGACCACCGCAGCGCCGGTGCCGACGACCGCCGTGACGAGCACGACGAGCAGCGCGAGCCCGGAGATCTGCGCGGCGAGGGAGCGGCTCCATGCGCGCAGCCCGGTCACGCCGGACCCCCGGGACCGCCGAGCTCGCGGGCGCTCCGTCCGGCGTAGCCGACGCCGCGGACGGTCCGGATGACCTCGTGACCCCCGAGCTTCGCGCGCACCTGGGCGACATGGACGTCGACGGTGCGCAGCCCCGCTGGGGAGGTCTGACCCCACACGTCGCGCAAGAGCTGACCGCGGGTGAACACCCGCCCCGGCGCCCGCAGCAGGTGCACGAGCAGGTCGAACTCGGTCGCCGTGAACGCGATCTCGACCCCGTCGACGAGGACGCGCCGCTGCGCGGGGAGGCACTCGACCCCGCCCATGCGCACGGCCTCCTCGGCGGGCCGACGGGCCGGACCGACCCGGCCCGCCCCCTCGGCCACGGCGTCGGACCGGCGCAGCACCGCGGTCACCCGGGCGAGCACCTCGCGGGGAGAGAAGGGCTTGGTCACGTAGTCGTCGGCGCCCAACTCCAGCCCGACGACCCGGTCGACGACGTCGTCGCGGGCGGTGAGGAAGAGCACCGGGGTCCAGTCGCCCGCGGACCGCAGCGCGCGGCATACCTCGATGCCGTCGCGTCCGGGCAGGCCGATGTCGAGCAGGACGACGTCGGGGGTATGCCGGGTGACGGCTTCGAGGGCCGCGTCGCCGTCGCGGACGGCCAGCGTCCGGTGGCCGGCGTGCTCGAGGGTGAGGACGAGCAGGTCGGCGATCGCCCGGTCGTCCTCGACGACCAGGACGAGCCGGGTCGTGGGACCGGTCGGCGTGGCTGACTCGGGGGACGGCACGTGAGGCACTGTAGAGGCCCCGGGTCACGGGCCCTTCTCGGGTGTGTGAGGGTTGTGTTCGGACCCGCGGCCCGGGGCGGAACGAGCCGCCCGCTGCGGGCGTTGCACGGACGGCCGCGAGGCCGGTTCGAGGCCGGCGAGCGCACGGATGGACAGGGAGGCACGAGCAGGTGTCCAGGGTGAGCGTGATCGTCGACTCCGACGCCGACGAGGAACGCCGGCGCGGGCTGCGCCGGATGCGGTTGGTGGCCCTGGGGCTGCTGATCTTCGCCGCCGTCGTCTACGTCCTCACCCTCGGGCGCGACGGCATCTGGGGCTTCGTCAACGCCGGGGCCGAGGCCTCGATGGTCGGCGCGATCGCCGACTGGTTCGCCGTCACGGCGCTCTTCCGCCACCCACTCGGCCTGCCGATCCCGCACACGGCGCTCATCCCGCGCAAGAAGGACATGCTCGCCCGCAGCCTCCAGGACTTCATGGGGGCCAACTTCCTGCGCGAGGAGATCGTCCGCGACCGGGTCCAGGCGGCCGCGATCGCGGCCCGCAGCGCGGCCTGGCTGCTCGTGCCCGAGCACACCCGCCGGGCGGCCGACGAGGTCGTCTCGGTCAGCGTCGCCGCCCTCACAAGGTTGCGCGACGACTCGGTCGCGGGGCTGCTCGACGAGGCCGTGCTCCCGCGCCTGCGCGAGGAGCCGGTGAGCCCGATCGCCGGGACCTTCCTCGGCGAGGTGGTCCGCGACAAGGCCCACCACGGACTCGTCGACCTCGCCATCGCCGAGGGACACCGGTGGCTGCTGCTCAACGAGGCGACCTTCGCGGCCGTCCTCGAGGAGCGGGCTCCCTGGTGGGCGCCCAACCGGGTGAACGAGCTGGTCATCAAGCGCCTCTACGCCGAGGCCCTGCTGTGGGTGGAGGAGATCCGGGAGAACCCGTTCCACCACGCCCGGCTCGCCCTCGACGACCTGCTCGCCCAACTCGCCACGGACCTGCTCGAGGACCCGGAGACGATGGCCCGCGCGGAGCGGCTCAAGCTGAGGATGCTCGAACACCCCCAGCTGCTCGCGACGGCGACCTCGCTGTGGTCGGCCTTCCGGGCGGCCCTCATCCGGTCGCTCAGTGAGCCCGACTCCCCGGTCCGCGGTCGGATCGAGGGCCAACTGCGCGCGTTCGCCGAGCACGTCCGCGACGACGCCACCCTCCGCGCACGGCTCGACGGCTATGCCGCGGACCTCGCCGCCTTCGTCGTCGACCGCTACGGCGACGAACTCACGACGGTCATCAGCCACACGATCGAGCGTTGGGACGGACGGGAGACCGCCGAGAAGGTCGAGCTGCACGTGGGCCGCGACCTGCAGTTCATCCGGATCAACGGCACGATCGTCGGCGGTCTGGTCGGCCTGATCATCCACGCGATCACCCTGCTCGCCGGCCGCTGACGCGCAGCCCGCGGCCCGGCCGCCGCCCCCGACCTGCGTGGGAAACCGATTGGTGAGCCGTCGGTGCCGTCTGAGAAGCTGATCCGATGCAGTTGACCCCCTACCGTGACGTCACCGCGATCCCGGCGGCTCGGCGGGTGCTGCTGCTGGGCTTCCTCGTGCGGATGCCGATGTTCGGGACGGGGATCGTCCTGACCATTCACGTCGTCTCCACCCTGGGTCACAGCTACGGAGAGGCCGGGCTGGTCTCGGCGGCGTTCACTCTCGCTCTGGCCGTCTCGGCTCCCTGGCGCGGCCGGCTGCTCGACCGGCACGGGCTGCGCCGGGTGGTGGCCCCCTCGATCGCCGTCACCGCCCTCGTGTGGACGGCGATGCCCTTCCTTCCCTATGCCGTGCTGCTGCCGGCGAGCGTGCTCGGCGGCCTGTTCGTCGTGCCGAGCTTCTCGATCCTGCGCCAGGCGCTCATCGCCGCCGTGCCCGACGAGCGCCGCCGCAGCGCGCTCTCGCTCGACTCGGTCTTCACCGAGCTCTCCTTCATGATCGGTCCGGCGGTCGCCGTGTGGGCGGCTGCCACCTACGACACCCGCGCCGTCCTCGTCGTGCTGGCGGTGCTCAGCGCGGTCGCCGCGGTAACTATCTGGCTCGTCGACCCGCCCTTGCGCAGCGACGCAGGCGGCCCGGTCGCGCCGGTCGAGGCAAGGGACGCCCCCTCGGACGAGGGATCCGGGGTGAGCGCGCGCGAGCCGGGCTGGGTGTCGCTCGGCGCGGTCGCCGTCCTGGGCGCCGCGGCCGCGAGCACGGTGGTGCTGGCCGGCACCGACGTGTCGATCGTCGCCGCACTGCGCGCGACCGGAGACGCGGCCGCGATCGGTTGGGTGCTCAGCGTGTGGGGGGCGGGCTCGCTGCTCGGTGGCCTCGTCTACGGCGCCTGGCACCGGTCGATCTCGGTCTTCTGGCTGCTCGGGGGGCTGGCCGCCTCGACCCTGCCGGTCGCCCTCGCCGGGTCGCTCCCGTGGCTCGTCATGCTCCTCTTCCTCTGTGGGGTGCTCTGCGCGCCGACCATCACCGCGACCGTCGACCATCTCTCCCGCCTCGTCCCCGAGGGGTCCCGCGGCGAGGCGATGGGCTGGCACGGTTCGGCGATGACCGCGGGCCAGGCCTTCGGGGCGCCGCTGGCCGGCTACGCGATCGACCGGGGCGGCTGGGGATGGGGCTTCGTGTCGGTGTCCCTCGTCGGCCTCGTCCTCGCGGTCGCCGGAGGTGTGGCCATGCGGCTTCGCCGGTCGCGGCGCGTTCCTGCCGGGTCGGCCACGGCCTCGGCGTAGGCACGTACGCTCACGCGCAGAGGTGCCTGGCGACGAGGTCGGCCCCGCGGGGCGCCGATGGCGAGGGACACGCCGCGCGGGGGAGGCTCGAGCCGCGGGGCCGCTCAGGGCGGACCGCCATCGGTGCTCCGATCGGCGATCGGGTCAAGGGTGCGCAGGCCGAGGAGAGCCGCCAACCGCAGCATCGCCGCGTCGTGGCTGGCGACGACGGCCGAGCTGCCGAGGGCGAGCGCACTGGCCAGGTGGATGGCGTCGAGGGTCTTCACGTGCTCGGTGATCGCCTCGGCCGCGGTGAGGATGGCGTCGCTCAGCGGCACGAGGTCGACGTGGTCGAGGACGAGATCTCGTTCGACGACCGGGCGGCCCTCCCGGCGGAGGACTCGGCTGAGCTCGGTCCGCAGGAGACGGGACGAGACGATCCTGGACGTCGCGTCCGCGGTGACGGTCTCGAACCAGAGTGCCCCGGGTCCCTCGACGAACAACGCATCGACGGCGATCGAGGTGTCGAGGTAGTAGGTCGTCACCGGTCGCTGGCCATGTCGGCCAGCAGATCGACCACCTGCTCATGCGTGTAACGAGGCGACCCCGGCCGACCGGTGAGTGCGGCTCCGCCGCGCTTGCGTGCCGGGATGAGGGTGACCGGTTCGGCGTCCACCGGGACGAGCTTGGCGATGGGCCGGCGGTGGCGGGTGACGACATAGGTCTCCCCGGCCTCGACCTCGGCGAGGGCCTCGGTTGGGTTCTGCCGGAGCTCGGCCACGGTGATCGCCTTCATGAACCCAATATAGACTTTATGTCTACCTACGTCTACGTGGGTCTCGTGGCGGACGGCTCGCCGTCGAGGACCTGCTATCCTTGGCGGTCGACCAGTCACGTCCGCGTGCCCACGGGCAGCGGCGTGATGTGCAAGAGGAGCCCTGAGCTTCCACCCGCGCCGACCGTGAGGTCGCCGGGTCGGGTCCGGACCGCACGCCAGCCGTGCGGGCCTTGGCGTATGCCGCGCGGGTGACCACCCGGCATACGACGAGTCGCGGACAGGCGAAGGCTCCTTGCGCACCGACGGTGGCGAGGGGCCTTCTCTCGTTGCCCGGGGTCGATCCCGCAGACGACGAAGGAGCACCACATCAGCGAGCCTCGTATCAACGAGCGCATCCGGGTCCCCGAGGTGCGCCTGGTGGGACCCAACGGGGAGCAGGTCGGCATCGTGCGCGTCGAGGATGCGCTCCGGCTGGCCGCCGAGGCCGACCTCGACCTCGTCGAGGTGGCCCCCATGGCCCGTCCCCCCGTGGCCAAGCTCATGGACTTCGGCAAGTACAAGTACGAAGCGGCCATGAAGGCCCGGGAGGCCCGCAAGAACCAGGTCAACACGGTCATCAAGGAGATCAAGCTCCGGCCGAAGATCGACCCGCACGACTACGGCACGAAGAAGGGCCACGTCGAGCGCTTCCTCAAGGGCGGCGACAAGGTCAAGGTGACGATCATGTTCCGGGGTCGCGAGCAGTCGCGGCCGGAGCTCGGTTTCCGCCTCCTCCAGCGCCTCGCCGAGGACATCCAGGAGTTCGGTTTCGTCGAGTCCGCGCCCAAGCAGGACGGGCGCAACATGATCATGGTCATCGGGCCGACGAAGAAGAAGTCCGAGGCCAAGGCGGAGGCACGGCGGGCGCGGGAGACGGCGGCGGGAACGCAGGGTCCGATCCGGGCGGAGCGTTCGCACTCGGCTCCGCCGGCGTCGGGGGATCACGACGATCTGGTCGAGTCGCTCGAGGCGGACCTGGCCGAGGTGACCGGGCCTGCTGACGAGGCGCTCGACGCCCCGGTGGCGGGCGATGCCCTCGACGGCACCGTCGCGAGTGCGCCGGCCGCGCCGGAGGCGGACCTCCAGGTCGTGGATGTCCCCGTCGTGGACGTCCCTGCGGTGCAGACCGCAGACGCGGCAAACGCGGCAGAGACGGAGCCCGCGGCGACGGTGCCCGAGCCGATGCCCGAGCCGATGACCCAGCCGACCCCCGAGCCGGTCACGCCGGCACGGGAGCCCGCCCCCGCGGCCGCCGCACCGAAACCGGCCCCCCGTGGGGCAGCCAGCCCGAAGCCGGTTGCTCCGGCTCGCAAGGCCGCGGTGCCGGGACCCTCCACCACCGGCGCCCCCGCGGCCCACCCGACGCCGCGTCCCGCGGCCCCGGCGCGTGGGGCAGCGCCCAAGCCCACGGCCCCCAAGCCCGGACCCCGGGCACCACAGGCCTGACACCGAGAACGACCCCGAGGCCGACCGGCCCGGGCCGACACGAAGGAGATCGGCTCTCATGCCGAAGAACAAGACCCACAGCGGGGCCAAGAAGCGCTTCCGCGTCACCGGCACCGGCAAGGTCATGCGCGAGCAGGCCGGCGGCCGGCACCGCCTCGAGGTGAAGTCGAGCAAGGAGATGCGCTCGCTCGCGGGCGATCTCGAGCTGTCCAAGCCCGACACCAAGAAGGTCAAGCGGCTCCTGGGCCGCTGACGACCCGCCGACGAACACGTAAAGGAGACCTCACGTGGCACGCGTGAAGCGGGCAGTCAACGCCCAGAAGAAGCGCCGAGTCGTCCTCGAGCGCGCCAGCGGTTACCGCGGACAGCGTTCCCGGCTTTACCGCAAGGCCAAGGAACAGGTGATCCATTCCCTCGGCTACGCCTACCGCGACCGCCGGGCCAAGAAGGGCGACTTCCGCCGCCTGTGGATCCAGCGGATCAACGCGGCAGCCCGGGCCAACGGGATGACCTACAACCGGTTCATGCAGGGCCTCAAGGCCGCCGGTGTCGAGGTCGACCGCAAGATCCTCGCCGACCTCGCCGTCAACGACCCAGCCGCCTTCGCCGCACTCGTCGAGCTGGCCCGCACGAGCGTGCCGGCCCAGGGCGACGCGGCCTGAGCCCTCGCCGCGTCACGGCGGCCGGTTCGGCCGGAACCGTGATCGCGCGAGCGCAGCGACCGGAGCGCCGGACCATGGTCACCGCGACCCTCGTCAACCCGAGATCCGAACGGGTGCGAGCGGTGGCGGCCCTGGTCCGGCGCTCTGCGCGTGAACGCACCGGCACCTTCCTCGCAGAGGGCCCCCAGGCCGTGCGGGAGGCGGTCCGGCACCGGCCCGACCTCGTCCGCGACGTCTACCTCACGGCGGCGGCGGCCACGCGGCATACCGACGTCGTCACGGCCGCGCGGCAGGCGCGCGTGCGCCTCCACGAATGCTCGCCCGAGGTGCTCGCCGCGATGTCGGCGACCGAGGCGACCCAGGGAATCGTCGCGGTATGCCGCGCAGCCCCGGCCACGCTCGCCGAGGTTCTCGCCGCGGGCCCGAAACTGCTCGTCGTGCTCGCCCACGTGCGCGATCCCGGCAACGCGGGCACCGTCGTGCGCGGAGCGGACGCCGTCGGCGCCGATGCTGTCGTGGTGACCTCGGCGAGCGTCGACGTGTGGAGCCCCAAGGTCGTGCGCGCGACGGCCGGCTCGATCTTCCACCTGCCCGTGGTCACCGGCATGCCGGTCGAGCAGGTCCTGCATGAGCTGCGTGCCGCGGGGATCGCGGTGCTGGCCGCGGACGGCGCGGGCGCCACGACCCTGCCGGACGCCGACCTGCACGGCCCGCACGCCTGGGTCATGGGCAACGAGGCGTGGGGCCTGCCGGCCGAGGTCCGCGCGGCCTGCGATGCGGTGGTGCGGGTACCCATCCACGGCAAGGCCGAGTCGCTCAACCTCGCGATGGCCGCGACCGTCTGCCTCTACGCCTCGGCGGCCGCTCAGCGCTCGCAGTCCGGCTGACCGCCAGGGGCCCCCGCACCACGCATGTCCCGGCGATCGTCCCCACGGCTCGCTACGCTGACCGCGTGAGTGTGGATGCCGGCCACGGGGGGCCGACCGCGGATCTGCCACTGGAGCAGGCCGGCCGGCTGGCCGGATTCCTTCCCGACGGGCTCGTCGTCGTCGACGAGTCGGGGAACGTGCGGATGGTCAACGAGCGGGCGGCCGAGGTGCTGCGGATGCCGCTCGCCGACGCCGTCGGTCGTCAGGTGACGGAGGCGATCCCGCTCACCGACTCCGAGGGACGCTCGTGGTGGGCGGTTATCGACCCTTGGCACGGTCTGCGCTCGCTCAAGGGCCACCGGGAGAAGCTGCTGTGGACCTCGGCGGGGGTCGAGGTCCTCGTCACCGCGCGCTACCTGCGCAACGGACGCGGTATGCCGCTCACCAGGGTCGTCCTGTCCCTGCGCGACGCCGTCGCGCGCGAACGCGCCGAACAGGACCACGCCGCACTGCTCTCGACCCTCGCGCACGAGCTGCGCTCGCCGCTCACTTCGGTCAAGGGCTTCTCCAACACCCTCCTGCGTCGCTGGGACCGGTTCAGCGACGCCCAGAAGCGACTCATCGTCGAGACCATCGAGGCCGACGCCGAACGGGTCACTCGGCTGGTGGCCGACCTGCTCGACGTGTCGCGGATCGACGCCGGCCGGCTCCAGGTCCGTCCGCAGCCGCTGTCCGTGCGCACGATCGTCGAACGGCACCGCACCCGGCTGGAGAACCTCGGGATCCCGTCCGAGCGAATCGTCGTCGACGTGCAACCGCCGCTGCCGGTCACGTGGGCCGACCCCGACCGGGTCGACCAGATCCTCATCAACCTCGTCGACAACGCCCTCAAGCACGGCTCGGGCACGGTCACTGTGACCGTGCGCGGTGGCACGGTCGACCTCGTCGACGGCACCGACGGCGATGCCCGCCCGGCGGCGGTCGTCTCGATCGCCGACGAGGGGGCTGGCATACCCGCCAGTCTGCGCTCGGTGATCTTCTCGCGGTTCTGGCACCGGCCGGGGGCCGGCAACAGCGGCCTCGGGCTCTACGTCGTCAAGGCACTCGTCAACGCCCACGGAGGCCAGGTCGTCGCTGCGGACGCTCCTGGTGGGGGTGCGATGTTCACCTTCAGCCTGCCTGCGGGCGAGCCCGCACCCGTGCCGCCCGTCGACCCGCTGCCGGCCGGCGCCGCTCCCTGAACCACCGTCGCGCGTCCGGTCGCCGGAACCCTCGGGCACGGGGCCGCCAGAGCGGCCTAGACTCGGCCGCCGACATCCAGTCACCGAAACGTGGGAAGCATGTCCGCTCCGAACAACCCCTATGACCCGGTCCGCGTGGCCGCACTCGACCCGGCCACGCTCGACGCGGCGGTCGCGGCGGCCGATGCCGCCTTTGCCGCGGCGCAGGACCTCGAGGCCCTCAAGGCCGCCCGGCTCGCCCACCTCGACCGGGGGCAGGTCGCCCAGGCGCGCCGCGAGATCGGGGCCCTGCCGCCTGCGGCCAAGGCCGAGGCCGGCAAGCGGGTGGGTGCCGCGCTCGCGGCGGTCCAGGCGGCATACAGCGCTCGCGAGGCCGAGTTGGTCGCACACCGCGACGCGCAGATCCTCGTGCAGGAGCGGGTCGACGTGTCGGTGCCCGCCGCGCGGCGGCCGCTCGGCGCGCGTCACCCCGTCGAACTCACGATGGAACGGCTCGTCGACGTCTTCGTCGCGATGGGCTGGGAGGTCGCCGAGGGGCCCGAGGTCGAGTCGGAGTGGATGAACTTCGACGCCCTCAACCTGGGCGTCGACCACCCCGCACGCCAGATGCAGGACACCTTCTTCGTCGACCCGCCCGACGGCGGTCTGGTCCTGCGAGCCCACACCTCTCCCGTGCAGATCCGCACGATGCTCACCCGGACCCCGCCGATCTATGTCGTGGCTCCCGGCAAGGTCTTCCGCACCGACGACCTCGACGCCACTCACACTCCCGTCTTCCACCAGATCGAGTGCCTCGCGGTCGACAAGGGCCTCACCATGGCCCACCTGCGTGGTTCCATCGACCACTTCGTGCGGGCGATGTTCGGCGACGTCCGCACCCGCGTGCGCGCCTCCTACTTCCCCTTCACCGAGCCCTCGATGGAGACCGACTTCCAGTGCTTCGTATGCCGCGGTGGCGACGAGGCCTGCCGGATGTGCGGCGGCTCCGGGTGGATCGAGCTGGGCGGCTCGGGGATGGTCAACCGCAAGGTGCTCCAGGCCTGCGGGATCGACCCCGACGTCTACACCGGTTTCGCCTTCGGCTTCGGCATCGAACGGGCGCTCCAGCTGCGCAACGGGGTGTCGGACATGCGCGACATCGTCGAGGGCGACGTCCGGTTCTCCGGCCAGTTCGGGATGGCGGTGTGAGATGAGAGTGCCCCTGTCCTGGCTGCGCGAGCTCGTCGAGGTGCCGGCCGCCGCCCGCGGTGCCGATGTCGCCGCATCCCTCGTCTCGGTCGGCCTCGAGGAGGAGGCCCTGCACGGGGGCGGGGTGAGCGGTCCCGTCGTCGTCGGCCGCGTCCTCACCATCGAGGAGACGATCCAACGCAACGGCAAGCCGATCCGCTTCTGCACCGTCGACGTCGGCGACCACGGCCAGCGCCTCACGGACGGCATACCGCAGGAGATCGTCTGCGGTGCAACCAATTTCGAGGTCGGTGACCTCGTCGTGGTCGTGCTGCCCGGGGCGACCCTGCCCGGGGGTTTCGAGATCTCCGCGCGCAAGACCTATGGCCGGGTGTCCAACGGGATGATCTGCGCCGAGGACGAGCTGGGCATCGGCGAGGACCACAGCGGGATCATCGTGCTGTCCCGGTTGCTCGGCGAGTCCGCCGCGGCGGCGCTGAGCCCCGGCGACGACGCCGTCGCCCTGCTCGGCCTCGGTGACGAGGTCGTCGAGCTCAACGTCACCCCCGACCGTGGCTATTGCTTCTCCATGCGGGGCGTGGCCCGCGAATACTGGCACTCGCAGGGCAGCCCCGAGGGCGGCTACCGGGACCCGGGCATCGTGCCCACCAATCCCGACGGCAACTGGCAGGGCTATGCCGTACACCTCACCGACGCGGCGCCGCTGCAGGGTGCCCTCGGCTGCGACCGCTACGTCGCCCGGATCGTCCGGGGCATCGACCCGAGCGCACCGTCGCCCTCGTGGATGCAGCGCCGGCTCACCCAGGTCGGGATGCGCCCGATCTCGCTGGCCGTCGACGTGACCAACTACGTGATGATGCTCGTCGGCCAGCCCCTGCACGCCTTCGACCTCGACAAGCTGTCCGGATCGATCACCGTCCGCCGGGCCCGGGCGGGGGAGACCCTCACCACCCTCGACGGTGTCACGCGGACCCTGCACCCCGAGGACCTGCTCATCACCGACGGAGGCCAGACTCCGCTCGCGCTTGCCGGGATCATGGGCGGTGCCTCGAGCGAGGTCGACGAGGGCACGACCGACGTCCTCGTCGAGGCCGCCCACTTCGACCCGGTGACGGTGGCCCGTTCCTCTCGGCGCCACCGGCTCGTGAGCGAGGCCTCCAAGCGGTTCGAGCGGGGCGTGGACCCGCGCGTGACCGACGATGCCGCCCAACTCGTCGTCGACCTGCTCGTCCGCTTCGGCGGGGGTAGCGCCGACCCGGGGTCGACCGACGTCGACGCGACGACCAGCCGCACGGCATACCCGCTCGACCTCACCCTGCCCGGCCGACTCGTCGGGGTCGACTACCCGCCCGCGCGGGTGGTGGAGATCCTGCGCGACCTCGGTGCCACCGTGCAAGCGCAGCCCTCGGCGAGGCCCGACGGTCCGCCGGTGGCGCTCGTCACCCCGCCGTCGTGGCGGCCGGACCTCGTCGACGGTCCCGACTACGCCGAGGAGGTCGCCCGGATCGACGGCTACGACCGGATCCCCTCGGTACTGCCGACCCCCTCCGACGGGCGCGGGCTCACCCACGGCCAGCAGGTCCGCCGGATCGTCGCCGACGTCCTCGTCGGGCGTGGGCTCACCGAGGTGCTCACCTATCCGTTCGTCGCCGCCGACTTCGCCGACCAGCTCGGTATGCCGCCCGCGGACCCCCGTCGCAACGCCATCCGGCTGGCCAACCCGCTGTCCGACGAGGCTCCGCTCATGCGGACCTCCGTCCTGGACACGTTGCTCGACGCGTTGCGTCGCAACGTATCCCGCGGCCAGCGCGATCTCGCCCTCTTCGAGCTCGGACTGGCCACGAGGCCCGAGCCGGGATCGAGCCACACGGCTCCGGTGCCGGGGGTCGAACATCGGCCCGACGACGCGACGATCGCCGCGATCGACGCGGCCGTGCCGCCTCAGCCCCGCCAGCTCGCGGTCGCCTTCTGCGGCGACGCCGAGCGCGCCGGCTGGTGGGGACCTGGTCGGGCAGCCGACTGGGCCGACGCGGTCGACGCGGTCCGGGCCGTGTGCGCCGCCCTCTCGCTCCCCGTCGCCGCGACTGCCGACGACCTGGCCCCCTGGCATCCCGGGCGGTGCGCCCGGCTCACCCTGGACGACGGCACCGTGCTCGGTCATGCCGGCGAGCTGCACCCCGCGGTGCTCGCCCGGCTCGGCCTGCCGCCTCGGGCCTGCGCCGCGCTCGTCGACGTCGACGTCCTCACGGCCGCCAGTGCCGCGCCCACGCGGATGCGGGCCTTCTCCTCGCATGCGCTCGCCCTCACCGACGTCGCACTCACGGTCGACGAGGCGGTGACGGCTGGTGCCGTCGAGGCGCGGCTGCGGTCGGCGGCGGGGGAGCTGCTCGAATCGGTCGCCCTCTTCGACGTCTACCGAGGCGAGCAAGTCGGGCCGGGCAAGAAGTCGCTGGCCTTCCGGCTGTCCTTCCGGGCACCCGACCGCACGCTCACGACCGGCGAGGTGAGCGGCTTCCGCGACGCGGCGGTTGCGGCAGTGGCCCAGGAGTTCGACGCAGTCCAGCGCTGAGTCGCCGGACACCTGCCCCCGCCCGGCCCCGCAGCCGCAGGGCGCTGGGCGGCTCAGCCGGCCGACCCCGCTCGGCCGGTCCAACCGGATCGGCCGGTCGCCGTCTCACGCCCGGGTGCCGCCGGCGGTCCGGCGCTACAGTGCGAGGGTGAGAGGGCGCGGCATACCCGCCTCGTGGGTCGTGCTCGCCGCGGGCGTGGCAACCGCGTTGCACCAGGGCAAGTTGCCGCCCGCCGTGCCCACCCTGCAGACCGAGCTCGGGATGACCCTCGTCCAGGCCGGCTTCCTGCTCTCCCTCGTCCAACTCGCCGCGATGTGCCTCGGCCTGGTCATCGGGATGGTCGCCGACGGCTTCGGTCCCCGCCGCTCGATGGTCCTCGGGCTGTGGATCCTCTCGGGCGCCGGGGTCGCGAGCGGTTTCACCCACGACATCGGCGGATTGCTCGCGCTGCGGGTCCTCGAGGGGCTCGGTCTGCTGCTCGCCGTGGTGCCCGCGCCCGACCTCCTGCGCCGCACGGTCGAGCCGGCCGGGCTCACCCGCGCGCTGGGTGCGTGGGGTGCCTATGTCCCGGTCGGCACGGCCATCGGGATGCTCGTCGGGCCGCAGGTCCTCGCCGCTTCCTCGTGGCCGGTCTGGTGGTGGATCGTCGCGGGCGGCACTGCGGTGATGGCTGTCGCGGTCGCCGTGTGGGTGCCCGCCGATCCGCCCCGCGAGGTCGGCGCGGCGACCGTGCGCTGGCAGGACCGAGCGCGCGAGACGGTCACCGCGCGGGGTCCGTGGCTCGGTGCGCTGGCCTTCTGCGTCTACGCCTTCCAGTGGATGGCCGTCATCGGCTTCCTGCCCACCTTGTATGCCGCCCTCGGCTGGGTCGGCGCCACCGGCGCGCTGCTCACCGCCGTCGTCACCCTCGGCAACGCGGTCGGCAACATCGCCGCCGGTCTGCTCTCCCATCGAGGCTGGACCGCCACCCGGCTGCTCGTCGTGGGCTTCGGTGGCCAGGCAGTCGGGACGGCGCTCACCTTCATGTCGGTCTTCGACCCGTGGCCGGTGGCCAAGTTTGTCGGGGCCCTCGCATTCTCCACACTCGGCGGACTCGTGCCGGGGACCCTTTTCGGCCTTGCGCCGCGGCTCGCGCCGAGCGCCGCGACGGTGTCGACGACCGTCGGGTGGATCCAGCAGTGGTCCTCGGCCGGCCAGGTCCTCGGGCCGCCGATCGCGGCTTGGCTCGCGGCACGGGTCGGCGGCTGGCAGTGGACGTGGGCGCTCAGCCTCGGCTGCTGCCTGGCGGGGATCTTCCTTGCCGGGCGGATCCGCGCCCGGCTCGCACCCAGGTGACAGGGTGCGGACATGGGCCGGTCCGACGGCCGATCACCGGCCCATTGCCGCACCCTGAGGGAGGCTGCCGGCCCATCCCCGCACCCTGAGGGAGGCTGCCGGCCCATCCCCGCACCGCGCACCGGAGCCGGAGCGCACCGACCGGAGCCTGGCCGCATACATTCTCTCTTCGCTGTATGATCATGCACATGTGGACGGCTGCTGTCGCGGGCGCCAGCGGATACGCCGGAGGAGAGATCCTCCGGTTGCTCCTGGCCCACCCGCAGTTCGAGATCGGTGCGTTGACGGCTGACTCCTCGGCGGGACGACGCCTCGGCGACGTCCACCCCCATCTCGTGCCGCTCGCCGATCGGGTGATCGAGGCGACGACCCCGGCGCGGCTCGCCGAGCACGACCTCGTCTTCCTCGCCCTCCCGCACGGGGCCTCGGCCGCGCTCGCCGCCGAGCTGCCCGAGCGGGTCGTCGTCCTCGACTGCGGAGCCGACTTCCGGCTCGCCGACGAGGTCGCCTGGACCTCCTTCTACGACACCCCGTATGCCGGCCGGTGGCCCTACGGGCTGCCCGAGCTGCCGCTCGCGGACGGATCGACCGCACGGGCAACCCTCGCCGGGGCGCGCCGGGTGGCCGTGCCCGGCTGCTATCCCACGGCGTGCTCGCTCGCCCTCGCACCAGGCTTCGTCGCCGGTCTGCTCGACCCGGGCGATGTCGTCATCGTCGCCGCCTCGGGTACCTCGGGAGCGGGCAAATCGCTCAAGCCCCATCTGCTCGGTGCCGAAGTCATGGGCTCGATGTCGCCCTACGGGGTCGGGGGAGTGCACCGGCATACTCCCGAGATCGAGCAGAACCTCGCCGCAGCCGCCGGCCACCCGGTGAGCGTCTCCTTCACCCCGACCCTCGCCCCCATGGCTCGGGGGATCCTCGCGACCTGCACGGCGCGGCTCACCCCCGGCACCGACCCCGCGGCCGTCCGAGCCGCCTGGGCCACGGCCTACGCCGCCGAGCCGTTCGTCCACCTCCTGCCCGAGGGCAGTTGGCCACGGACCGCCGACGTGCTCGGGTCCAACAGCGTCCACCTGCAGGTGGCCGTCGACGAGCGGGTCGACCGGGTGGTCGTGGCCGCCGCCGTCGACAACCTCGCCAAGGGGACCGCCGGCGGCGCCATCCAGTGCGCCAATCTCGCCGTCGGTCTGCCGGAGACGACCGGCCTTCCCGTGGCGGGGGTGGCCCCGTGACCGGCGCGAAGCACACGGCCGCACCAGCCGGCGTCCCACTGCCGCTGGGCTTCCGGGCCGCCGGTGTCGTCGCCGGCCTCAAGGCGAGCGGACGCCCCGACCTCGCCCTCGTCGTCAACGACGGTCCCCTCCAGGCCGCGGCAGCGGTCTTCACGAGCAACCGGGTCGAGGCCGCGCCGGTCACGTGGAGCCGTCAGGTCGTCACCGACGGGCGGGTCGACGCGGTCGTCCTCAACTCCGGTGGCGCCAACGCGTGCACCGGCTCACCAGGCTTCCTCGACACCCACCGGACCGCCGAGCACGTCGCCGCGGTCCTGGGCATCTCGGCGGGCGACGTCGCGGTCTGCTCGACCGGGCTCATCGGCGAACGGCTCCCGATGGACCGCCTTCTTCCCGGAGTCGACGCCGTCGCGGCCGCCCTCTCGCCGGACGGCCACGACGCCGCGGCGACGGCGATCATGACGACCGACACGGTGAGCAAGCAAGCGACCCAGGTCGCCCCCGCGGGCTGGCGGGTCTCGGGCATGGCCAAGGGCGCCGGGATGCTCGCGCCGGCACTCGCGACGATGCTCGTCGTCGTCACCACCGACGCGGCCGTCGAGCCGGCCGAGCTCGACCGGGCCCTGCGCCGGGCGACCTCGCTCACCTTCGACCGGATCGACTCCGACGGCTGTATGTCGACCAATGACACCGTCCTGCTCCTGGCCTCGGGTGCCTCGGGGATCGCCCCGGCCCCGGGCGAGCTCGAGGCCGCGGTCACCGCGGTCTGCGGCGACCTCGCTCGTCAGCTCATCGGCGACGCCGAGGGTGCGCATCACGACATCGAGATCGAGATCCGTTCGGCGGCAACGGAAACCGACGCGCTCGAGGCCGCCCGGGCGATCGCGCGCAACAACCTCTTCAAGTGCGCGGTCTTCGGCAACGACCCCAACTGGGGCCGGGTCCTCGCGGCGGTCGGCACGACCCGGGCCGCCTTCGACCCCGCGCAGCTCGCGGTGACGATCAACGGCATCCAGGTATGCCGCGACGGCGGCGTCGGGGAGGACCGCTCGCTCGTCGACCTCGCCCCGCGGCATACCCACGTCGTCGTCGACCTCGACGCCGGCGGGGCGACGGCGACGGTGTGGACCAACGACCTCACCCACGACTACGTCCACGAGAACTCGGCCTACAGCACATGAGCCGACACGACACCGCCGGCAGCTCAGCCCACACCGACCGCGCAGGACACCCCGGCCAGGAGGCCACACGATGAATTCCGTGCGCCGGCTCGTCGACGCCGCCGCCGTCCGGGTCGCCGCCGGCAAGGCCCGCACGCTCGTCGAAGCGCTGCCCTGGCTCGAGCGCTTCCGCGGCGCGCTCGTCGTCGTGAAGTACGGCGGCAACGCCATGGTCGACGACGGCCTCAAGCGCGCCTTCGCGCAGGACGTCGCCTTCCTCCGCTATGCCGGGCTGCGCCCGGTTGTCGTCCACGGGGGCGGTCCCCAGATCGGGGCGATGCTCACCCGGATGGGTCTGCCGAGCGAGTTCAAGGGTGGGCTGCGGGTGACGACGCCCGAGGTGATGGAGGTCGTGCGGATGGTCCTCACCGGCCAGGTCCAGCGCGAGCTCGTCGGGCTGCTCAACCAGCACGGTCCGCTCGCGGTCGGCCTGTCCGGCGAGGACGCCGGGCTCTTCGAGGCCCGCAAGCGAGGCACGGTCGTCGACGGGGAGGAGGTCGACCTCGGGCTCGTCGGCGACGTCGTCGGGGTCAATCCCGAGGCCGTCCACGACCTGCTCGAGGCGGGCCGGATCCCGGTCGTGTCGACGGTCGCCCCCGACGTCGACGAGGCCGGCCAGGTCCTCAACGTCAACGCCGACACCGCGGCCGCCGCTCTCGCCGTCGCCCTCGGGGCACGCAAGCTCGTCGTCCTCACCGACGTCGAAGGCGTCTACGCCTCCTGGCCCGACCGGGACTCGCTGCTCTCCCAGATCACCGCGGGGGAGGCCCGGGTCCTGCTCGGACGGGTCGACTCCGGCATGGTCCCCAAGCTCGAGGCGTGCATCCGGGCCGTCGAACACGGTGTGCCGCAGGCCCACGTGATCGACGGCCGAGCGGCACATTCGCTCCTGCTCGAGGTGTTCACCGACGAGGGCATCGGCACGATGGTGCTGCCCGACCCGCCGGGGGAGGTGTGGGCATGACCGGTCACGTCCCCGAGTGGCTCGGCCGGTATGCCGCGTCCCTCCTTCCCGTCTTCGGCACGCCGCAGACCGTGCTCTCCCACGGCCAGGGCTGCTACGTCGTCGACGTCGACGGCAAGCGCTACCTCGACCTGCTCGCCGGGATCGCGGTCAACACCCTCGGCCACGGGCATCCCGCACTCGTCGACGCCGTGACGAAGCAGGCCTCCCAGCTCGTCCACGTCTCCAACTTCTTCACCTCCCAGCCCCAGGTCGAGCTGGCCGAGGCGTTGCTGCGGATCGCCGAGGCCCCGGCCGGCTCGGCGGTCTTCTTCGCCAACTCCGGCACGGAGGCGATCGAGGCGGCGGTCAAGCTCTCTCGGCGGACCGGGCGCGGCACGATCGTCGCCGCCGAGAACGCCTTCCACGGACGCACCACGGGAGCGCTCGCGCTCACCTGGAAGCCCGCCTATCGCGAGCCGTTCGAGCCCCTCATCGGTCGAATCCTGCACGTCCCCTTCGACGACGAGGCCGCCCTGCGTGCCGCAGTCGCGTCGGCGGGAGACGACCTGGCGGCCGTGGTCCTCGAACCCATCCAGGGCGAGGGCGGGGTGATCCCGTCGAGCGCGGCATACCTGCGTCTCGCCCGTGAATTGACCACGGCGGCAGGGGCGTTGCTCATCCTCGACGAGATCCAGACCGGGATGGGACGCACCGGCCACTGGTTCGCCCACCAGTCGCGCGGGATCCGACCGGACGCGATGACCCTCGCCAAGGGACTCGCCGGAGGAGTGCCGATCGGCGCCCTCGTCACCTTCGGCGCACAGGTCACCGGGCTGCTCGGCGCGGGCCAGCACGGCAGCACCTTCGGCGGCAACCCGCTCGCCTGCGCAGCCGGCCTGGCCGTCGTCGAGACGATCGAGTCCGACGGTCTGCTCGCCCACGCCCGCGCGATGGGGGAGCACCTCGTCGTCGCGGTCGACGCGGTGGGGCATCCGCTCGTGGACGGCGTGCGTGGTGAGGGGCTGCTCCGGGCGATCGCGCTCACCCGGCCGGTCGCTCCGGCCGCGATGACGGCGGCGCGCGAGGCGGGCTTCCTCGTCAACGCGGTCGCGCCCGACGCGCTGCGGTTGGCTCCGCCGCTGGTCGTCACCGCCGAGGAGCTCGACACCTTCGTGGCCGCCCTTCCCGGCATCCTCGACGCCGCGGGGGCCGGGGAATGATCCCGGCGACACCGACCGCCCGGCGAGCCCGGATCGCCGAGCTCATCGAGACCCGGTCGGTGCGCTCGCAGGGCGAGCTGCTCGAGCTGCTCGCTGCCGAGGGCATCGAGGTGACCCAGGCGACCCTCTCGCGTGATCTCGTCGAGCTCGGCGCGGTGAAGGTGCGCGACGGGAAGGCTTTGGTCTATTCGCTCGCCGACGAGAGCGGGCGCTCCCACGGCGAGGCCGCGCTCGACCGGTTGCGTCGGCTCTGCGAGGAACTGCTCGTCACGGCCGAGTCGTCGGGCAATCTCGTCGTCGTCCGCGTCCCGCCCGGCTGCGCCAACCACCTCGCGCTCGTCCTCGACCAGAGCCGCCTCGACGGCGTGCTCGGCACGATCGCCGGCGACGACACCATCCTGCTCGTCACTACCGCCCCCGACGGAGGAGCGGCGCTCGCCCGGCGGCTGCTCGAGCTGGCCGGCCTGCCAGACTGATCTCCACCTCTCGCCGCCAGGAGCCGATCCCGTATGCCGTCCGACGCCGCCGACCGCCCGACCGCCCCGCCGAGCGACCCGCCCAGCGGTGGGCGGGTCAGCCTCTGGGGGGGACGGTTCGCCGGAGGCCCAGCCGACGCACTCGCCGAGCTGTCCCGCAGCACGCACTTCGACTGGCGGCTCGCGGCATACGACATCGCGGGGTCGCGGGCACACGCGCGTGTCCTGCACCGGGCCGGGCTCATGTCGCAGGCCGACCTCGCGACCATGCTCGCCGCCCTCGACAGCCTGCTCGTCGACGTGCGGTCGGGGGCATTCGTGCCGGCGCCCGACGACGAGGACGTCCACACGGCGCTCGAACGTGGACTCATCGAGCGGGCCGGGCCCGAGGTCGGCGGGCGGTTGCGGGCCGGGCGCAGCCGCAACGACCAGATCGCCACCCTCCTGCGGATGACCTTGCGGGATTCCGCACGCGTGCTCGCGGGCCTCGTCCTCGACCTCGTCGACGCCCTCCTCGACCAGGCCACCGCGCACCTGGGCGTCGCCATGCCGGGCCGCACCCATCTCCAGCACGCCCAGCCGGTGCTGTTGTCCCACCATCTGCTCGCACATGTGTGGCCGCTGCTGCGCGACGTCGACCGGCTGCGTGACTGGGATCGCCGGGCGGACGAATCCCCTTATGGCTCAGGCGCTCTCGCCGGCAGCTCGCTGGGCCTCGACCCGGAAGCGGTCGCCCGGGACCTCGGCTTCTCACGGTCGGTGCCCAACTCGATCGACGGGACCGCCTCGCGCGACCTGGCGGCGGAGTTCGCCTTCGTCCTCGCGATGACCGGCGTCGACCTGTCCCGGCTGGCCGAGGAGGTGGTCCTCTGGGCGACCAAGGAGTTCAGCTACGTCACCCTCGACGACGCCTATTCCACGGGGTCGAGCATCATGCCGCAGAAGAAGAATCCCGACATCGCCGAGCTGGCCCGCGGCAAGACCGGCCGGCTGGTCGGCGACCTCGCCGGTCTCCTCACCACCCTCAAGGGGCTGCCGTTGGCCTACAACCGCGACCTGCAGGAGGACAAGGAGCCGGTCTTCGACGCCGTCGACACCCTCGAGGTGCTGCTGCCGGCCTTCGCGGGCATGGTCGCCACGCTCACCTTCCACACCGAGCGGTTGGAGAGCCTGGCGCCGCAGGGCTTCGCCCTCGCCACGGACGTCGCCGAATGGCTGGTCCGTGAGGGTGTGCCCTTCCGGGTGGCCCACGAGGTCGCCGGCGCCTGCGTGCGGGCCTGTGAGGAGCGCGGCATCGAGCTCTGGGAGCTTGCCGACGAAGACCTCGCAGCGATCAGCCCGCAGCTCACCCCCGGGGTGCGCGAGGTCCTCAGCGTCGAAGGGTCCCTCGCCTCACGCGACGCCCGGGGCGGCACGGCGCCGGTCCGGGTCGGCGAGCAACTCGCCGAGGCGCGCTCGACGGTCGACGGCGCCCGTGTCTTCGCCAGCTCGAGACCGGGCGACTGACCGGCCTCGCTTCCCATGACTGCCCCGGCGGACGTTCAGGCGCGTCGAGGAGCCCCCGCGGTGAGCGCGGGATCGTTGCGCAAGGCGGTGAAGTCCTCGGCAAGGCGTTGCGAGGCCCGGTCGACCTCGGTCCGGGGCGTCCACGGGGGCACGGCGGTGGGCGTGCCGTCGGGATCGAGGGCGACATAGACGCTCGTGCATTGCGTGGTGAGCACGAGTTCGCCGGCCCGTGGGTTCCCCGCGAGCACCCGCAGCGCGACGTGCATCGACGTGCGGCCGGTGCGCACGAGCCTCGCCTGGATCTCGACGAGATCTCCGATCCGGATCGGACGGACGAACGAGACCCCGCCGGAGAACCTCGACACGACATGTCTGCGGCTCCACGAGGAGGCGCAGACATAGCCCGCCTCGTCGAGCCAGCGCATGAGGATCCCGCCGTGGACCTTGCCGCCCCAGTTGACGTCCGTGGGGGCTGCGAGGAAGCGCAAGGTCATCGCGTGCGCGCCCGACTCCCCGTCCCAATCCTGCGCTGCGACGAGTGCCTGCACCCGCTCGCGCAACCCGATCCGTCGCTGCGCCTCGTCCTGGGCGGCGCGCAGCACCGCACCGGGCGGGTCCCACTGCGGGACGGGGACGGTGCGTCCGTCGTCGTCGACGGCGACGAAGACCATCCGGCAGGCGAAGGCATGCTCGACCCGCCCCTCCCGGGGATTTCCCGAGGACACGTTGACGACGATCGTCATGCTCGAGCGTCCGGTGAGGACGAGCTGCGCAGAGACCTCGACCAGGTCGCCGATCTGCACCGGCCGATGGAAGTCGATGTTGCCGACATAGGCGGTCACGCAATAACGCCCGGACCACCCTGCGGCGCAAGCGAATCCGGCCTTGTCGATCCATTCGAGGATGCGCCCGCCACTCACCGACCCGCCTTGTCCCGCGTCGGTCGGGGCGGCCATGAGGCGCAGGGTCACCTCCCCGGAGGTGGCGATCGACGGCATACGCGCCACTGTATGCCGCGCGGATGCCGCGCAGGTCCGCCCGCGCGGATGCCCCGGGCACTGGCGGGGCAATGGCGGGGCAATGGCGGGGCATGGCCCAGACTGGGCCGATGCCGCCGCGCCTCGCACCGTCCCTGCCGGGGGCCTTCTTCGACCGGCCGGTGCTCGAGGTCGCCCCGGAGTTGCTCGGGGCGACGGTGAGCCTGACCGGGGTGACCGTCCGGCTCACCGAGGTCGAGGCCTACGACGGCGTCGGCGACCCCGGCTCGCACGCCTTCCGGGGCCGGACCCCGCGCACCGAGGTGATGTTCGGTCCGCCGGGAGGGCTCTACGTCTACTTCACCTACGGCATGCACTGGTGCGCCAACCTCGTCTGCGGCCCCGAGGGCCACGCCGCAGCGGTTCTGCTGCGGGCCGGGGAGGTGGTGGCCGGCGAGACGCTCGCCCGCGCCCGCCGAGGCGGGGTTCCGTTTCGCGACCTCGCGCGGGGACCGGCCCGGCTCACCGTCACCCTGGGGCTCGGCCGGGAGCACAACGGGTTGCGGACCGACCGCCGGGGGAGCCCGGTGCGCCTCGAGGCGGCCAGACCCGCCCCGGATCCCCGACGCATCCGCACCGGCCCACGAGTGGGCGTGAGCGGACCGGGAGGTGACGGCACGGCATACCCGTGGCGGTTCTGGCTCGACGGCGAGCCGACCGTCTCGGTCTACCGGCCGGGAACGCTCAGGTCTCGATCGCCGTCGGTCGGCTGACCCCTGCCCCACCGACCGCTCCCCGTCTTGCGCCGCCCCCCAGCCGGACCCGCGACCCGCCCACCACTGCACAGGAGGACGCCCGTGACCTTCGTCGAGCTCAGCCACCCCATCCGCGCCGGCATGACGACCTATCCCGGCCTGCCCGGTCCGGTCATCGACAGCCATCTGACCTTCGAGGCGTCCCACGGCACCTACGCCCCGGGCACGGAATTCCAGATCGGGCGGATCGCCATGGTCGCCAACACCGGGACCTACCTCGACACGCCCGCGCACCGCTGGCGCGAGGGGCACGACCTGGCCGGGCTGGCCCTGCACCGGTGTGCCGACCTCGACGCGGTGGTCGTCGACCTCCGAGAGACGGGACACGAGATCGGCCCCGCGCAGCTCCCGCGAGCCGACGCCGTGCGCGGGCGGGCCGTGCTGCTGTGGACCGGCTGGGATCGGCACTGGGGGGCCGCGGCATACGGCGACCCGGACCACCCGCATCTCACCGAGACCGGTGCGCGCGCGCTCGCCGATGCCGATGTCCTGCTCCTGGGCATCGACTCGGTCAACGTCGACGACACACGCACGGGCCACCGGCCGGCCCACTCGGTGCTGCTCGCCGCGGGCATCCCCGTGGTCGAGCACCTCACCGGCCTCGCGCAACTGCCGGCCACCGGGGCACGGTTCACCGCCGCCCCGCCTCTGGTCGAGGGGTTGGCGACCTTCCCGGTCCGGGCCTATGCCGTGTTGCCCTGACCGGCCGACCGCCCTGTGACTTCGCGGTGGAGGGGCTACCCTGCCCGTCGTGAACCCGATGCGAGGTCTGGCCGTGCGCCTCGGTCGTCAGCCCTGGCTGCCCCGCCTCGCCCCGCTCGTCGTCGGTGGCGACCGGTTGCTCCTGCGGCTCAGTGGCGGTCGCGTCGCGCTCATGTCGAGCAGCGGTCTGCCCGCCCTCTCGCTCACTGTCCGCGGTCGTACGAGCGGGGCCGAGCGGACCGTCCCGCTGCTCGGCATCCCCCACGAGGGCACCTGGTTGGTCGCCGCCTCCAACTGGGGTGGGACGAGCGCCCCCGAGTGGGCACGAAACCTGCGCGCCGCCGGTCGGGCGGTGGTCACCGTGCGCGGGAGCGACGTCCCGGTCGTGGCCCGCGAGGCGGCCGGTCCCGAACGCGCTCAGCTGTGGCAGGTGCTCCTGCGCGTGTGGCCCAATTTCGAGGTGTATGCCGCGCGCACCGACCGTGAGATCCCCGTCTTCGTGCTCGTACCCGAAGGTCCGCGCACTCGACACCGCCGAGCCCGGTCCGCTCGCCGGGGCGGGGCCGCGGCGCGGTCGAGCGCAGCGCCACTGCCGGGGGGCACGGCCGAGGACTGACCCGAACCGAGCGGTCCTGGCCCGGTGCGCGAGGCGCGCGTATGCCGCCGGGTGATACCCGGTCGCGAGGGGCGGACGGCATACGGCAGGCTTGTCCGTCGGGTGACGGCGGGCGCGGCCCGCCCCCACACGAAGGGAACGTTCGATCGTGACCGACATCCTCGACGAGCTCCAGTGGCGCGGCTCGGTGGCCCTCACCACCGACGAGACCGCGCTGCGTGAGGCACTCGCGAGCGGACCCGTCACGGTCTATTGCGGCTTCGACCCGACGGCCCCGTCGCTGCACTTCGGCAACCTCGTGCAGCTCGTCGTGCTTCGGCGCTTCCAACGGGCCGGCCACCGGGTGATCTGCCTGGTCGGCGGATCGACCGGGCTCGTCGGCGACCCACGCCCGACCTCCGAGCGGGTGCTCAAGACCAAGGAGGAGGCGGCGGCCAACGTCGCGCGGATCAAGGCCCTCGTGCTGCCGTTCCTCGACTTCGAGGGCACCGACCCGCGGTGCGCGCACGCAGCGATCCTCGTCGACAACCTCGACTGGACCGCCCCGATGTCGGCGTTGGACTTCCTGCGCGACATCGGCAAGCACTTCCGGGTCAACCAGATGATCCGCAAGGAGGCGGTCGCCCGGCGGCTGGAGAGCCAGGAGGGCATCTCCTACACGGAGTTCTCCTACCAGTTGCTTCAGGCCCTGGACTTCCTCGAGCTCTACCGCGCACACGGGTGCACGCTGCAGACCGGCGGTTCCGACCAGTGGGGCAACCTCACCGCCGGTGTCGACCTCATCCACAAGGTCGAAGGGGTGTCCGCGCACGCGCTCGCGACGCCACTGCTCACCGACTCCTCCGGCGCGAAGTTCGGCAAGTCCGAGGGCAACGCCGTCTGGCTGTCGGCCGACTCGACGAGCCCCTACGCCTTCTACCAGTACTTCCTCAACGTCGAGGATGCCTCCGTGATCGAGCTGCTCAAGGTGCTCACCGACCTGGACCGGGGAGAGATCGACGAGCTCGAACGCCTCACCCAGGACGAGCCCTTCCGCCGCGCGGGGCAGCGCCGGCTCGCGGCCGAGGTGTGCACGCTCGTCCACGGACCCGCACAGACGGCCGCGGTGCAGGCCGCGAGTGAGGCGATCTTCGGCCGGGGGGACCTCGCGGCTCTCGACGAGGCGACGCTCGCGGATGCGACGGCCGAGCTCCCCGGAGGGCGGGTGCCGGTGGGCGCGAGCGTCGTCGATGCCCTCGTGGCCACCGGCCTGGTCGACTCGCGCAACGCGGCGCGGCGGGTGCTCGCCGAAGGAGGGGTCTCGGTGAACAACACCAAGGTCACCGACCCGGAACGGGTGCTCGGCGACGCCGACTTCCTCCACGGCAGGGTCGCGCTCGTCCGGCGTGGCCGCAAGGCCCAGGCCGCGGCGTTCCGCGAAGACTGAACCGCGCGCGAGCCCCGGATGCCGTTGTGGCGCAACGGCATACGGGGCTCGACCAGCGTGCGAATCGGTCCCGATTTGGTGGGCCGGTGGCCGTCGGGCTAATGTTCTGCTCCGTCGCCCGAACGGGAGGAACGGACGCCACACACGATGTGACGGCCGGTCCCGACGGGGGACTCACCACCGAAAAGTCCGGCCTCGCGCCGGGGATCCGCGCCCTCCTCGAGGGCGGCGGAGCGGGTCGGCAGACCTGCTACAGTGGTCACCACCCGCAGAGAGCCAAGCGCGCTCGACCCGCATCTGGACGCCCATCGAGGCGGCCGAGCGGATTTGACGCCCAAGATGGACGCGGGTAAACTTGAAGGGTTGCCCCGGAGCCGGGACCAGTGGTCTCGGTGATGGTGTGCGTCCGAACCTTGAGAACTCAACAGCGTGCCAAAAATCGATGCCAATAACCTCGTCTCGAGGTGGCGCGGGGCGGCCGACGGCCGTGACCGACCACGTCGAACGAAAATCCTTTGGTTGACAACGAACAACAGCTAGTTGTTCTTGCTCAGTCAGCGAAACAACCCTTCGTGGGTGACAGTTTCCGGGGCCTTCGGGCTGCCGGAGCACTTTCTCAACGGAGAGTTTGATCCTGGCTCAGGACGAACGCTGGCGGCGTGCTTAACACATGCAAGTCGAACGGTGACGAGGAGCTTGCTCCTCCGATCAGTGGCGAACGGGTGAGTAACACGTGAGTAACCTGCCCCGGACTCTGGGATAACAGTTGGAAACAGCTGCTAATACCGGATACGAGACGGAGAGGCATCTCTACCGTCTGGAAAGTTCTTCGGTCCGGGATGGACTCGCGGCCTATCAGCTAGTTGGTGAGGTAACGGCTCACCAAGGCGACGACGGGTAGCCGGCCTGAGAGGGCGACCGGCCACACTGGGACTGAGACACGGCCCAGACTCCTACGGGAGGCAGCAGTGGGGAATATTGCACAATGGGCGAAAGCCTGATGCAGCGACGCCGCGTGAGGGATGAAGGCCTTCGGGTTGTAAACCTCTTTCAGCAGGGAAGAAGCGAAAGTGACGGTACCTGCAGAAGAAGCACCGGCTAACTACGTGCCAGCAGCCGCGGTAATACGTAGGGTGCGAGCGTTGTCCGGAATTATTGGGCGTAAAGAGCTTGTAGGCGGTTTGTCGCGTCTGCAGTGAAAATCCGGGGCTCAACCCCGGACTTGCTGTGGGTACGGGCAGACTAGAGTGTGGTAGGGGAGACCGGAATTCCTGGTGTAGCGGTGGAATGCGCAGATATCAGGAGGAACACCGATGGCGAAGGCAGGTCTCTGGGCCATAACTGACGCTGAGAAGCGAAAGCATGGGGAGCGAACAGGATTAGATACCCTGGTAGTCCATGCCGTAAACGTTGGGCGCTAGGTGTGGGACTCATTCCACGAGTTCCGTGCCGCAGCTAACGCATTAAGCGCCCCGCCTGGGGAGTACGGCCGCAAGGCTAAAACTCAAAGGAATTGACGGGGGCCCGCACAAGCGGCGGAGCATGCGGATTAATTCGATGCAACGCGAAGAACCTTACCAAGGCTTGACATATACCGGAAACATCCAGAGATGGGTGCCCCGCAAGGTCGGTATACAGGTGGTGCATGGTTGTCGTCAGCTCGTGTCGTGAGATGTTGGGTTAAGTCCCGCAACGAGCGCAACCCTCGTTCTATGTTGCCAGCGCGTAATGGCGGGGACTCATAGGAGACTGCCGGGGTCAACTCGGAGGAAGGTGGGGATGACGTCAAATCATCATGCCCCTTATGTCTTGGGCTTCACGCATGCTACAATGGCCGGTACAAAGGGCTGCGATACCGCGAGGTGGAGCGAATCCCAAAAAACCGGTCTCAGTTCGGATTGGGGTCTGCAACTCGACCCCAT
>WBZT01000107.1_pt5 | contig 38494 bp, 22 predicted proteins | sample 5204241 | NCBI WGS metagenome assembly WBZT01 (sample SAMN12344358, study PRJNA552823) | activated sludge metagenome | biome: Activated sludge suspended growth; feature: Nitrification reactor; material: Wastewater; isolation source: activated sludge from nitrification reactor of wastewater... | reverse complement strand
GATGCGCTCGAGGAAGTCCTGGCCGCTGCCGTCCGGCAGGCGGACATCGCAGAAGATCAGGTCGAACTTGAAATCGAAAGGATACGGTTCCATCAAGTTTTGATGGCGAAACTCGAGGTGGTGGCGCAGTTCGGGTTTCACGCGCGCGTGGCCTTCGTATTGGCCGGTGCCGCGCTGAAAATACCGCCGGAGCATGTCCGGCGACGGCAGCTTGATCCGTTCGAGCCGGTAAACACCTTCGCGGGCGCGATCCAGCATCCGGGTGCTGAGATCGGAAGCGGTGACGCGCCAGTTGAAGCCGGGATGTTCGCGGGCATACTCCGCCAGCGTCATGGCCAGCGTGTAGGGTTCTTCGCCCGAGGAACAGGCAGCGCTCCAGACCTGGAACACATCGCCCTTTTTGCGGTGTCTGGCCTGGCCCCACTCCGGCAGCGCGGTTTCCCGCATGAATTGGAAATGCACCGGCTCGCGGAAGAAATCCGTTACGTTGGTCGAGATCACGTCCAGCAGGTCGGTGACCTCCTCCTCGCCGGCGGGCGAGCGCAAAAAATCGAAGTATTGCCCGAAGCCCGCCATGTTGAGCGTGCGGAGTCGTTTACGCAGCCGGCTGCAAACCAGTTCCACCTTGTCGTGGCCAAGGTTGATGCGGCTGTGGTCGTAAACCAGCCGTCTGATGAACTCGTAATCCGTCGCGCTAATCGTTGACATACACCGGAAATCCCGACTCGCTGCCCCGGAGGCAGACCGGAGCCGTCAGTCATTATTCGGCGCGAACGCATGAAACTTGAGATAAAAGAAAGCATAGCCGGCGATTCGCGGAAACCGGCGCGGACCGGGGTGCTTCCCGGGGCGGAACTTCCTCAAGTTCCGCCGGCAAATGCCGACGAAAAGAATTGCGGGATGGCAAGGCCCGGGTTTCCGCCGAGGTGAAGCACGGTTTCCAGGCCCAGCCGGCTACGTTCAGGTAGGTCGCCGGTGGCTTTGGTTCGGCTCGTCCGTAGAATGAATGATTCCATCAACCACACGCACGCAGGCGCGCTGAACGACGCGGCACCGGCCTGCCCGGACCTCGGTTCGCCCGGGGTCGAGGCTTTGCTGGCCAGCGTCTGGCGCGCCAGTCCGCTGGGCATCGGTCACCTCGTTAACCAGCGCCTCTGCGCTGCCAATCCCAAGCTCGCCGAAATCACCGGCCGCACCGAACTGATCGGCCTCCGCTTTCCCGAGCTCTTTCTTTCCGCCAAGGAATTCGAGCGCGTGCAGTCGCACCTGGAACGCGAACTCGCCCTGCATCCGGTCGCCAGCATCGAAACCCGCTGGCTGCGGGCCGACGGCGGGCGGGTGGAAATTCAACTCAACGTGACCGCAACACCGGGCGAACTCGGAACACAGAACGCGGAACGCGGAACGCATTACACTTTCACCGCGCTGGACATTACCGCGCGCCGGGATGCGCTGGAGGAAATCGTTTTATGCCACCAGCAGTTGGCGGGTTTCCACACCATCTCGGAGATCATGCAAGGGGATGAGCCGGGAATCGAGACTTTCAACGCCATCGCGCGCGAGGTGAGTGAGATGACGGGTTTCCCGGTGGTGGCCATCGAGCTGTGCGATTTTCAGCGGTCGGTGATGGTTTACTGTGGTTCGCATGGGGTGGAACTGGCGGGCTTGCCTGAGCCGTTGGAAATTCCCATGGATGTGACGCCCTCCGGTCAGGTGGCGCTCACGGGGGAAACGTTGGTGGAAACGGAGGCAGCGGTGCGCCGGGAATGCGCCGCGCCGTTCTTCCGCCAGATGGCGGCGGAGACGTTTGTGTGCGTGCCCATCAAGACGAACCGCCAGGTGGTGGGGGCATTGAGTCTCGCGCATCGGCGGCGGGAGACGGTTCATTCGCGGGTGTTGTTGCAGATCGAGAGTCTGGCCAATTATCTGGCTACGCTCTTTGCGCGTTTGCGCGCCCGCGAGGCCGTGCGCAAGGGGGAAGCGGAGTTGGCCGCAGTCTATGACCGCGCGCCCAACGTGATGTGTTTGCTGGACGAGAAGCTGCGGATCGTGCAGGCGAATCGCGCCGCGCTCGAATTCTCGCGGCGGTGGGATGCGCAACGCAGCTTGTTGAGCCCGGGGGCTTTTTTGAACTGCGAAGCGCTGGCCAAGAATCCGGGCTCGCGCTGTGGCGGAACGGAGGTCTGCACGGTGTGCGATTTGCGGCGGGCGGTGACGGAAACGCTCAAGTCGGGCAAGGGCTGGCATCAGGTGCGGATCACCAAGCGGGTGGTGCGGGATGGCGGCGTGGAGGAACTGACGTTGCTGATTTCGACGGTGCGGTTGCGCCTGGACACGAGCACGCGGGTGTTGTTGTGTCTGGAAGATATTTCGCAGAACGAACGGGCGGATGAAAAAATCAGGTCACAGGCGGCGCTGCTGGATGTGGCGCGGGATGCGATCATTGTGCGGGATTTCGCGGACAAGATTACTTATTGGAACGAGGGGGCGCATCGGCTGTATGGCTGGACGGCGGCGGAGGCGGTGGGGCGGACGATGAGTGAATTGTTGCTGGGGGAGGATGGGAAGGTGGCGGCGGAGGCTTTCCGGGCGGTGCAGGATCGCGAGGATTGGGCGGGGGAGATGCAGAATCTCACGCGGGCGGGGGGTAAGTTGACGGTGCAAAGTCGTTGGACGGTGGTGCGGGATCGCACGGGCGCGCCGCAGGGGATTCTGGTGGTGAACACGGATCACACGGAGAAGAAGCGGCTGGAGGCGCAGTTGTTGCGGGCGCAGCGGCTGGAGAGCATCGGCACGCTGGCGAGCGGGCTGGCGCATGATCTGAACAATGTGCTGGCGCCGATTATGATGTCGGTGCACATGCTCAAGGAGGAGGCGACAAGCGACACGATGCGCACGTGCCTGGAGACGTTGGAGACGTGTGCGCAACGGGGGTCGGATATTGTGGGGCAGGTGTTGCTGTTTGCGCGGGGGGTGGAGGGTTCGCGGGTGCCGGTGCATCCGAAGCATTTGCTGGCGGACATTCAGCGGATCGTGCGGGAGACGTTTCCGCGATCGATCCGGGTGGAGAGCAGCATCTCGAAACAGCCGGCGTTGGTGGAGTGCGATGCGACGCAGTTGCAGCAGGTGTTGATGAATTTGTGTGTGAACGCGCGGGACGCGATGCCGCAGGGGGGCACGCTCTCGTTGCGCAGTGAGGTGGTGCGGCTGGGGGCCGAATCCACCGGCCTGCATCCGAAGGCGCGGGCGGGGAGTTATGTCGTGCTTTCGGTGACGGACACGGGCACGGGGATTGCGCCGGAGGTGATGGAGAAGATATTCGATCCGTTTTTCACGACGAAGCCGCTGGGGCACGGCACGGGGCTGGGGTTGCCGATTGTGATGGGGATTGCGGAGAATCACGGTGGCTTTGTGCAGGTGGAGTCCAAGGTGGGGGTGGGGACGACGTTCCGGGTGTATCTGCCCACGGCGGTATCGGAGCAGGAGAAGCTGGTGGGGCCGCGGGGCGGGGCGGATTTGCCGCCGGGTCATGGGGAGACGGTGTTGGTGGTGGATGATGAGCCGGCGATCCGGCGGATTGTGGATGTGATTTTGTCGAAGAATGGGTATCGGACGGTGGTGGCGGCGGACGGGCGCGAGGCGGTGGCGTTATTTCATCAGCACAAGGATGAGATTGCGGTGGTGGTGAGTGACTTGATGATGCCGTATCAGGACGGGCCGACGACGATCCGGGCGATTCGGCAGGTGAAGCGGGCGGTGCGGGTGGTGGCGATCACAGGTTTGGGGGAGGAGGTGCGGATGGCGGAGGCGAAGGCGGCGGGGGCGGAGGTGTTCGTGAAGAAGCCATTTACGGCGGGGCAATTGCTGACGACGATGCGGGATTTGCTGGCTACGTCGCGGGCTTGAATCCGCGCGGATCCCGTCTCCGCCGGAATCCGGTCGCCGGCCCGGCGCCATGCGGCAAATTCACGAACGGGCAACCGGTTTAGGAGAATCTTTCCCACAGGGCGCCGGTTCATGGTTTCAAGACGCGCATCACCTCAGGGAAATTTTTCCCCCGCCGGTCAACCGGGGTTGGGGACCGGCAGTCAAAATCAGAACCTTCCAACAGCGGTTTCCAAGCTCAGTCCTGCGTTTCCCGATAGGGCTGGCGGACGCGATACAGTTTGAGCAACTCGGTTTGTCGCGCGGCGAAGTTTTTCATCCGGCTGGTTTCGGCGAGGGCTTGCGCTTGCTCGGTGAGTTTGATGGCGTCGGCGAATCGTCCGATTTCAGCCAGAGCCAGCCCGAGGGTCGAGAGGGCGAAGGGCTCGCGGTAGCGGGTTTGCGCGCAGGCTTGCTCGGCGAGGCGAACGGCTTCGGTGCCGTTGCGAATTTCGGGTTTGGGGCAGGTGGCCAGCAGGTTGGCAAAATCTCGCAGCAGCCAGGGGTCATTGGAGGAGATTTCCGATGCTTGGCGATAGGTCGTCAGGGCTTCGTCGTATCGGCCGAGTTTTCGCGCGGTCTCGGCTGCGAGCAGGCGGGCTTTCAGGAAGCGGGGTTTGAGTTCGATGACTTGGCGGTAACATTCGGCGGCTTCGGCGAGGCGGTTTTCGGCGGCGAATGTCAGGCCGAGGTTCAGGCGGGCGTCGGGGTGCTGCGGCCAGAGGCGCAGCGTGGCGAGGAAGTGGCGGCGGGCCTCGGCGTAATCTTGGGTGAGCAGTCGCGCGCAACCCAGGCTAAGTTCGGCCAGCGGATTGTCCCGGGTCACGCTCAAGGTGTGGGCAAACAGAGTTTCGGTGTCGCGCCAGTATCGGACTTGCCGGTGGGTGAGCGCGGCGAGCGTCGCGAGCAAACCGACCGCCAGCGCACCGGCGGGTTTCGTCCAGTTCGGCCGAACTCCGATCAGGGCGTGCGTTCCCCAAACCAAGGTGATGAAAATGCCGGTGAGCGGAAAGTAGGTGTAACGATCCGCGCCCGCTTGCATTCCGACTTGCACGAGGCCGATGACGGGAACGAGCGTTCCCAAATACCAGAGCCAGCCGGCAAGGAGGTAGGGCTGCGCATGGCGGCGGCGCACTGTGAGCCAAGTGATCGCCACGAGGAAAGCCGCCGCCGCCAGTCCGGCGGCCAACGTCGGGTGGAAGGGATAGAACACCGCAAGGTTGGCGGGCCAAACGGCGAGCCGGAGATAATTTCCAAAAGCGATGATGGCGTTGACGAGCCGGGAACTTAACGGGACAAACTCCATGGCCAAGGTCGCGCCGCCGCGTTGTTGCGCGAGAAAAGTCACGATGCAGGAGGCCAGCGACAAAGCAAACATCGGCATTTTTTCGCGCAGCAGTCCGGGAAGTGTTCCGACGTGCAACGCGGGCCAGCGGTTCAACGGCCAAAAATCAAGCAGGAGCATCAGAAATGGCCAGGTCACCAGCATGGGTTTGCTCATCAGGCCCAACGCGAGGAACAGCACGGCAAGCCAGTAAGCCGGTCCTTTGCGCAGCCGCGAGGGCGTGGACGCGGTTTGCTGGGCGTATTGCGCGTAAGCGAGCAGCGAGAGCAGACCAAAGCAGGTGCTCAAGACGTCTTTCCGTTCTGCCACCCAGGCCACCGACTCGACGTGCAGCGGGTGCAACGCGAAAAGGCCCGCCACGATCGCGCTGCGCCCGATTGAACCGGTCTGTTGACGAAGGAGCAGGAGCACCAACAGGGCGTTCGCGGCGTGCCATCCCAAGCTGACCAAGTGATGCAGTCCGGCGCGGTCGCCGAAGAATTGCACATCTGCCATGTGGGAAAGCCAGGTGAGTGGATGCCAGTTGCTGGCTTCCAGGCTGGTGAACGCCCACTTGAATCCGGCCACGCTCAGGCCGGCTTGGACGTTCGAATTTTCCAGCACGTAAGCGGGGTCATCGAGGAGAACGAAATCGTTTTGGACGATCGGCCAATAGGCGATGGCCGTCAGGCTGAGCAGCAACAGCGCCGCCGCAATCGCGGCGCGGCTCTTGTGAAACGCGACGGTCATAGATAGTCCATTTTGCGGCGGCGGGGAATCATGTCACACGTCATCTTCCCGCGTCCCCCATTCCCTTTCAGTGCCGGCGCAAGATCAACCGATGGTCCACGCGGCGGGTTTGGTCGTATTCGAGCGGCGGCAACTCGGTGAGCGTCGGCGATTCGGTTTCGTCCAGGATGGTTTTGGCCATCGCTTGAAAGGCTCGCCAGCGCGGCCAGTCCAATTCCGGCGCGTGGGCGATCTGCCGGAGCAGGCTGCGCCATTCGATGATCGCCCGGTCAATGTCGCCGGCGCCGAGCAGATCGGTGATCCAAGCTTGCTTGGCCAGCGGGTTACGGTGAACGCTTTGGACCACGTCCTCCGCGCCCGCGCCGTATTTGGGCGGCAGGCCGTTTTCGAGGTAGCCGGGAAAAGTCTGGAGTTGGAATTCTTCGTGGCAGACGTCTGCCAGGCGTCCGCCCCAACGGTTCTCGTCGCCGCAAAAACGGAAGCCGGCATCCAGATTCGCAATGTCGTAAATCAGCGAGTCGAGCGGATAGCGTTCGTCCTCCAACGCGGCGGCGATGGCCAGTCCGTCGCCTTGCTGAAAGAAACTGACCACGCGGCCCCGCAACGTCGGTTTACCTTGGGCGTCCACCAGATTGAGCCTCCGCCAGGTAAGCGCGGTGCCGGTGGCGGTGGGAAGGTTTTTGCAGGTTTCCACCAGCGAACAACGGGCGCAGTCGTAAGGGAGCACCTCGCGTTCGATGGGTTTCCACAGCGCGACGCCGTGTTGGTCCACGGGCACGCGCATCGTCAACTCGGCGAGACTGACGTAGGCGAGGATGCGTTGGGCCTGGCTTACAAACCGCACCACCGGAGTTTTTTGAGCGGCCAGTTTTTCTTCGAGCAGCGGGGCGAGTTTCTCGTTCCAAGTCGGCAGATCCGTCTGGCGGCCGTTCCAATTCGTCATGCGCCTCACCCATTTGGCGATGATCACGCGGTCGTCTCCGAGTCTGTCGGCGACGGTCGAAGCACGACCGTAGATTTTCCGTCCGTCCCGTTTCTCCAGGAGAACGATCATGCCGGTGCCGACTTTTTCGAGGGCGAGTTGCACGGATAGGGCGGGGATTAATTCCGTGTCCTGGGTGGCGGATGGCGGGTGGCGGGTGGCGTCAAGTTCGGGGGCGGCGTCCGGTGGCTGCTTGACGGAACCCGCAACCCGCAACGCGTCCCGCGGAACCAAAATCTCCGCCAGTTTCGTCTCGGTTGGCGACGGGAATGTTTCCCATTCGCCCCGGCTGTTCAGCAACTCGCGTTGACGCTTGCGGACGTGCCGGGCGCGTTCGGCATCCGTGTGCAAACCGCACGGCACGTCGGGATGCTTCATGGATTCCTCGACGCCCAAGAGGATCGGCTTGGTGGTAAACAACCGTTCCTGGGCGCGGACGGCTTCGGTGAAGGGATCGCGTCCTTGCTCGGCAGCGGAGTGCATCAGGCTCAACAGCGCGCTCCAATCCACCGCGCCGCTGCGGGCGAGGTGGCAGGGCCGGGCATCCAGCAGCCGGATTTCATTGGCGGTGATGAGCACATAGCCGGTTTCATCCAAACCGCGTCGGCCGGCCCGGCCAAACATCTGGAGAATTTCATCGGCCCGGAGCGGTTGCTCGGCGGCATCACGCCGGTAGGATTCGCCCGCGAGGGCCACGCTGCGGAGGGAAAAGTTGATGCCGGCGGCCAGCCCCATCGTTGCCACGACCACGCGCAACTGGCCGGCTTTGGCCAGTGGTTCGATGACCCCTGCCCGGGCCGCGTAGCTCAAGCCGCTGTGATGAAAGGCCACGCGGCTTTTAAGAATGCGTGCCAGGTGGTCGCCGACGATTTGTTTCTGCGCGGCGCTGAGTTGGAGCGGGTGCGGCGTGGGCAATTGCCGGGCGAGTTCGGCCGCCATGCTTTCGGCGGCCTGCCGGCGCGGGGCGAAGATGAGGATCGGGCCGAGGTCTTCGGCGAGCGCCTTGCACACGAAGCGCGGCCAGTAGCCGCGGATTTCGTTGGGAACGTGATAACTCAATTGATTGGCGAACACTTCCTCCTGCGGCACGGGGCGGAATTCGTGCCGGATCAAGGCGGCTTTGCGACCGAGTCGGTTGAGCCATTGGACGACGTGATGCGGGTTGGAAACGCTGCCGCTGAGGAGCAGGAATTGGGTCTGGGCCGGGGCGAGGGCGAGGGCGAGTTCGTAGTTCAAGCCGCGATCCGAGTCGCTCAACATCTGGTATTCGTCCACGATCAGCAACGCCGGACCTTCTCCGGACAGCAGCCGGCTTTTCTGGGTCTCCAGAGTGGCAACGATCACCGGCGCACCCAGGTTTTCCGACAGGTCACCCGTGGCGATGCCGACATCCCACCCGCGCGCCCGCCATTCGGCGAGTTTGTCGTTCGCCAACGCGCGGGTAGGGACGGTATAAATGGCCTGGCCGCGCGCCTTGCCCTGGTTCGACCACAATTCGAAGATCAGCGTCTTGCCCGAGCCGGTCGGAGCTTGAACGACCACGTCCTTGCCTTCCCGCAGCGCGGCAACCGCCTGTTGCTGCCACAAGTCCGGCACGGCGACTTGGGTGAGGGACAAGTGCTCGGTGAATTGTGATTCGAGCGTTTGCACGGCGCGAAGATAACCGGCGGGCGGATGAAAACGCAAACTCGCGGTCGCGTCGCAAATGGCCCGGAAATGCGCCGGGTCGGAGGCACAACGGGTTTGACTCGCCTGCTTGGCGACTTTAGAGTCGTGCGAGCATGTTGGCTGCCGAAACCAAGTTGGCGCGAATCAACGGAGCGCCGCACCCCAGTTTAGCCGGTTCCTGGAAGGAGATTGTGGAACCGGTGGAGCCGTTTCTGGATGCGGTTTCCCTGCGGCTTGCCCGGCAGGTCAAAGAGTTTGACCCCGAACTGGCCCCCTACGCGGAGTACGCGCTTACCGGGCACGGGAAGCATTTGCGCCCCACGCTGGTGGCTCTGGCCGCGCGGGCGTTGGGCAAGGATAACGATGCCCATATCACGGTCGCGGTCATCATCGAAATGGTTCATCTGGCGACGCTGGTCCATGACGACATCATGGACGAGGCGGAAATCCGGCGCGGCCAACTAACCTTGGCGGCCAATTGGGGCAATGAAATCGCGGTGTTGTTCGGGGACTGCCTTTTCGCCCAGGCCTTGAAGCTGGCGGCCAGTTTTCCGACGCCGGAAGTCTGTCGCGCGGTGGCCAGTTCCACGAACACGGTTTGCTCGGGTGAGATTTTGCAGACACGGCATCGCCGGCGGTTTGAACAGGCGCAACGGGAGTATTTCCGCGTGCTGGAGATGAAGACGGCGGAGTTATTTGCGTTGTCCTGCGAACTGGCGGCCTTGTTGAGTGGTGCCGGCAATGCCGAGCGCGCGGCGCTGCGCCAGTTTGGGCTGGCGTTCGGGACGGCGTATCAGATTTACGACGACTGCATTGACCTTTTCGGGTCGGAAGCAGCTGTGGGGAAGTCTTTGGGAACGGATCTGGCGAAAGGGAAGCTCACGTTGCCGGTGTTGCTGGCTTGGGAGCGTGGGACGAAAGCGGAATGCGCCGAGTTGCAGGAGTTAATCCGGCATTGGCAGCCGGCTGCGTTGGGGCGGGTTGGCGAGCTGATGACGAAATACGGTACGCTAGCCAGTTCCACCGTGGTTTTGTTTCAGTATTTGGATCGCGCCCGTGAAGCGCTGGCGGGTCTAGGCCAGACGCCCGGGCGCTCCGGCCTGGTGGCCTTGACGGATTTTCTTGCGCGACAAACCGAGGCTTTGGGTGTTGGTGCCTAGACCCGGTTATGACCAATCCTGCTTCGGACAAAGTCACCCACCCCTCGCCCGAACCTACCGAGGAATCGGTTTTGGTGCGCCAATCGCAGAAGGGTGATCTGGCTGCTTACGATGACCTGGTCCGCCGGTATCAGGAGCGGATTTATGCAACCATCTACCACATGACGGCGAACCACGAAGATGCCGCCGACCTTGCCCAGGACACGTTCATCAAGGCCTATCAGGCGCTGAAGTCCTTCAAAGGCGGATCGAGTTTCTACACCTGGGTCTATCGGATTGCCGTCAACAAGACGATCAACTTCCTGAAGCAACGCAAGAACCGGGCGCATATGAGCCTGAACGACCTGGATTTCAACGCCGAGCACGATCCCGATTTGGTGGCGTTGGTTTCGGACAAAACCCCGCGGCGGGACGCGAACCTGGCGGAGTTGCAGGAAAAATTGAACGAGGCCATGCAGAAGCTGTCAGAACCTCACAGATTGGTTGTAACATTGCATGACGTGCAGGGTTTGGCGCATGAAGAGATTGCGGAAATCATGGATTGCAACATCGGCACGGTGCGGTCGAGGTTGTTTTACGCACGCCAGCAATTGCAAGGTTACCTAGCGGATTATCTGAAATAACAATGAACTCGGATCATCAAAACTTCGCCGCGCTCCGCCGGTTGCTCAAACTCAAACGCCACGAACAACCACCGCCCCGCTTCTTCAACGATTTTTCCACGCAGGTCATCAACCGCCTCAAAAACCCAAGCGCGAGTGATCAAATTGGGTCGCTGGAGTCGCTGGCTTGGGAAGCCCCGTGGTTGCAGCGGTTGATCGGGGCATTTCAATCCAAGCCGATGCTGGCAGGTTCGTTTGGCGCGGCTGTGTGCGGCATTTTGTTGTTAGGCATGGCGTATGCAGAAAGAATCCGGGTGCCAGCACCAGGTTCGGAACTCTCGGCCAGCATTCAGTCGCCAATTCCCAGCATGCCCACGGCCTTCGCCAATTCCGCCGCCACCTCGGTTGCGGGCGGCGGCAGCAATCTTTTCGATTCGATCGGAACCCCGTCGTTCCAGCCGGTGCGGTATCAGACCCTCGGCCAATAATTTTGGTAGTTCCTCCAACGGGCGCAGCTTCAACACCTGCGCCCGCCTTCCTTTTATCTGCGCCGGTCAATCCTCCGGAATGAACATCAGGGACAAGTCTTCACCCGGGAGGGCAAGCCGTCCGTTTTCGAGTTTCCCGCGGCGCTCGCCCAAGCTGCCAAGGCTGATCGCGTAGGTGCTGCCGGTGGCTTTCCATGTGCCTTGGATGTTTTGGTTCTCAGTCGTGCCTTGGGCGTTTACTTTTGGATAGTTCTTCAGATAAACAGTGCCGTCCGGCGCGGCAACCAAAAGGGTTTTGGCAAAAGTCTGCGTCATCCGCTGTCGGGCTTTCAGCATTTCACCGGATGGCAGATTGGGGCGCGACTTGCGGAAGGCCATCACGGCGGCATTCACGTCAAATGTCCACCGGCCCAGGATTTTCTCGTCGTACTTCTGCGAGATGCCAGTCTCCAGGAAAACCCGGAGGTCGGCGATGTCCGGTGTCACCACATTCCAGACCAACTTGAGGGTGTCAGGATTCTGCGTGATGGTTTGGACGCTCGGATTGGCCAACACCTCGCTCAACGGGGCCCGCCGCAGGCGCAACTCCGAAAGGCCTTTGTCCTGGCCGAGCCCTTGAAACTCCGGTTTCTCGGCGAGCGTCAGGAAGGCTGGGTAACGGGAGAGCCGCGCTTCCAGGAGGGAGTTCTGAAAGAGCAGGCCCGCCATGTCGGCCGCTTCATAAAACAACGACGGCAATGGATCAATGGCCCGGGCCGCCTTGGCGAAGCCGGTGCTGTTAAGATCCTGGCCCAGACGATTCAGCAGGCGGACGGTCTTGGGATTCTCCGCCTCGGAAGCAATCTGAACGGTCCAATAACTGAACGGGTAGATTGCGAAGGCGATCAGCACGAGATAGGCAATGCCGTTGAGCACCCCCAAGCAGGCACCTAAACGCGCATTCAAACGCTCCCACAGTGCCAATCGCAGGTCGCCGGCTTTGTATTTGTAGAAGACATCCACCTTCTTGTGGACGGCGAGGGCGATCACTTTGAAAACCGCATTTACCACGATGAACCCAACCAACGGGGCCAAAGCCCAGAGCAGTACGGGGTTGGCGACGCCGAGAGCAGAGAGAGCGGGACGTGCCAGTTTTCCCAGCGGCGCCGCCAGCAACGCGGCGACGAGGATGCCGATGAAGGAAATGCCCACGCGGATGGCGCCCTGGGTGTAACCAATCGCCACGAGACTGCCCAACAACAGAATGGCAAGAAGCCAGATAGTCATGGCCAAAGTAAAAAGACAGTCTGCCGCAAATGCACGCCGAAAATTCCGCTCGCGCTCCCGGCTCGGCGTCCGACCGCGTGTGGGTCAGGGAGTGTTCGCGTATTCCGCGAAACGGGCGGCGACGTTGCCTTGCTGCGCATCGCCTTCGTGGAGGTAAAAACGGTAGCGGAACTTCAGTTCCTTGCCGGCGGCGATATGGATGTCCCCGGCGTGCGGGTCGCTGGTCTTCTCGAAATCGTGCTGGCCAAACGGGTTCGCGGCGTGAAGGCCATAGTCCCGCACCATCCACCAGGTGGGATGTTTGGGATTGCCGGGATGATCGAAGATGGCGATGCCGAGGGTTTTCCCGTTGACCGGGCCCGAGTAATCGCACCACGCCGCGCGCTTGCCCCAGGCGTCCTGGTCACGCGCCCCGGCGCTGGTGACGATGCGGCCATCGCCACGCGGCGGTGGCTGGCCTTTCACGATGGGCTTGGTGACGCGCATCGTCTCCGCGACGCGAATGGACATCGCGGCCTCCTTCGTGTCGCCCAGCGTCAGGTCGCCGTGCATGGCGTGGAACGTGATTTCAAAATCAAACCGCCGTTCCTGCTCCGGCGCCGCGAAGATCCGGAACACCCGCTCGTCGGAGCATACGATCTTGCCGTCGGCGGCCACCCAGTCGTTGGTTGAGCGGATGATTCCCACGTTGCCGGACGATTTGATTTCATTGAATCCGCGATGGACGATGCGGCCCGCGCCCGGTTTCTCGGTCCAAAAGTCCTGCCCGTTCACGGCCCCGTGCGCATACCAAAGGCCGCGATGGTGGAGGTGGTCATGTTCTTCCCCCGGCGTTTCCTTGAGCGGCCAATTGCGCGTCATGCCCGCTCCACCCGGCCCGATCACTGGATAAAAATACGGGCGCGGCACGTCGGGGCCGAAATGGTATTCCGAGAATAGCTGGCCGTGGATTTCAATGCGCAGACGATTAGTTTCCGCGGTGATCCGAACCGCGTCCGGGAGTTTCGTTTCCGAAGTGGCCGCGCAGGCGGGTAGCAGGCTGGCCAACAGCAGGCCCGCCATGCGGCCGAGGTGGCGTTGGAGTTCACTTCGCATTGGCTTTTTCGATTCCCTCGACTTGCGCGTTGTGCAAAAGGTAAGGCTCGCCTTTCTCCGGCTTCACCTTCACGTTGCGCAGCACGACACCCTTGGCATTCGCGATGGTCAGGCCCTCCTTGGCGGAGAGCGTGACGTTCTCCAACACGAGATTTTCCACTGGGCTTTCCGGCAGGCCGACGATCAATCCCGCGCCGCCCGTGGAATGGCCTGTGACGTTTTTGATCGTGATGTTGCGGAAGATCGGCGTGGTGTCCGTGACTGGCTGGGCCTTGTCATCCTTGGGAAACTTGTCGCGCGTGCTCTGCTGGTAGTATGCCGCGAGCGAAATGGCGGGATGGACGTTGGTAAGCGTGCAGTTCTCGTAGCTGATGTCCTCGACCCGCCCACCGCGCTCGCGCCGCGATTTGATGCGTAGGCCGTTGTCGGTGTTTTCAAAGGTGCAGTTCCGCACCGTCACGTTGCGCACGCCGCCCACCGTCTCGCTGCCGATGCTCATGCCGTGGCCGTGCTTGAACGTGCAATCGGTGACCGTGATGTTCTCGCAGCCAAATTCCCGCCCGGCGACCTTCTTGCCCGATTTGATTGCGATGTTGTCGTCGCCCACGTCAATGAAGCAGCGGGTGATCGTGACGTTCCGGCAGTTGCTCGGATCAATGCCGTCGGTGTTCGCGGCGCGTTCCGGCGCGAGCACGGTGATACCCTCAATCGCGATGTTCTCGCATTCGCTCGGCACGAAATGGAACTTGGGCGAGTCGCGCAGCGTGATGCCGGTGAGGCGGATGTTGCGACAGCGTTGCAACGTGAACAGATTCGGGCGGGGCAGGGTGTAGCCGGAAACCTTCTGGCGCGCTTTCTCAGCCTCCTCCCACCAGACTTCACCGCTGCCATCAATCACGCCCTTGCCGGTAAAGGCGATGTCTTCAAGGTCTTTTCCGGCCAACAGCGGGATGAAATCGCTGCTGGTGGCCTTGGTCCAGTCGCCGGGAGCTTTCATGAAATCCTGCTGGTTCGTGGAGGCGAGCAAGGTTGCTCCTTCATCGAATTGCACGGTCGTCTTGGTGCGTAGGGTCAACGGTTGGCTCAGATAGGTGCCGGCTGGAAATCGCACCGTGCCGCCGCCGGCTTTGCCGCAGGCATCAAAGGCTTTCTGGATGGCGGCGGTGTCGAAGGTAATACCGTCGCCTTTGGCGCCGTGGTCACGGATGTTGAACTCCGCTGCGGCGGCTACGGAAGCCGCCACGGTTAGCCATACCGTCAGGCTGAGGAGCGCTGGTGCTCCGGCGTGTTGTTGCATTGGCGGTATGGACGGCTGACGGGAACAGGAATTCATTCGCCACGTCTAGCAGAGTGGGCTGCGGAAGGACACCGCGCTTTTCGGCAAATTGCTGGCCAAAAAATGCACCCGCTATTTCGCTCCGAGCCGGCCGGTCGCCAGGGCGGAATTACAGGACAATCTTCTTGTACTTCGGCACCAGGAAGTGCATGATCAGCCATGCGATGAGGTAGGCCGAACCACAGATCGCAAACAAAATCCCGTAACCCACCTCGACTTTGCCCAATTGCGTGTAGTGCTTGAGCAACACGCCTGCCGCTCGAGCGATGAGGATGCCGCCCACGGCGCCGGCCATGCCACCGATGCCGGTGACCGATGCCACCGCCTTTTTAGGGAACATGTCCGAAACGGTCGTGAAGATGTTGGCTGACCACGCCTGATGCGCGGCACAGGCGATGGCGATGGTGGCCACAGCCAACCAGGTGTTGATCGTGCCCAAGCGGGAGGCGAGCAGCACGGTCAGGGGAAACAGGGCAAAGATGAACATGGATCGTTTGCGGGCTTTGTTCGCGTCCATGCCGCCGTTGATAAATTGTTTGGGCAGCCAACCTCCAAAGATCGAGCCAAAGGTGGAAACCGTGTAAACGACGGCCACCGCAAACGGCCAACTGATGACACCCGGGATATCCGCTTCCGTGCCGGTGTAACCCGGGTTCGCGGCCATGTAATCCTTCACTTTGCGAGCATTCTCTCCCGCCAGAAAGGCCGGCAGCCAGAACAGGAAGAACCACCACACCGGGTCCGTCATGAACTTGCCGACGAAGAATGCCCACGTCTGCCGGAACGTCAGGAGCTTGAACCACGAGACTTTGGCTTTTGCCAGGTCGGCTTTCTCGGCTTCCTGCTCGTCCACGTCGCTATGAATGAAATCGTACTCCGCCTGCGAAAGTTGACCGTTTTGAAGTTTCGCCGCGGGCGTTGCGTAAAGGGCATACCAGAACACGAGCCACAAGAGCCCCACCACGCCCGTGAGAATGAACGCCCATTCCCAGCCCCATGCCTTGGCGATGTAGGGCACGAAGAGCGGGGCAACGATCGAGCCGATGTTCGCGCCTGAATTGTACAGGCCGGTGGCGAACGCCCGCTCTTTTTTCGGAAACCACTCGGCGATCGTCTTGTTGGCCGCCGGGAAATTGCCCGCTTCGGTGACCCCCAACGCCGCGCGCCAGAAGCCGAAACTCCACGTGTGATGGCCAAAAGCGTGGCCGATGGCCGCGATGCTCCAGCCGATCAGCGACCAGGCGTAGCCTGACTTCGTGCCTACCTTGTCAATGATCTTGCCGGCGGCGAGCATGCCGGCCGCATAGGCAATCTGGAAACAGATCACCACCGTGGAATAGTTCAACTCTTGTTGTGCCTTGTCCGCGCCGAACACGCCGGCGGCGGAAAGCACCGGCTTGAGCAGGCCGAGGACATTCCGATCCAGGTAATTGATGGTGGTGGCGGCGAAGACCAGCGCGCAAATCGTCCACCGATGGCGGCCGATCCTCTCGTTCACGGATGTGAAGCTCATCGTTTGGCGGTTTTGGCGTGAGATTTTCCGCGCGCCGTGCCGGTGATGCCGCCCGGCAGTTTGAAGTAATTTTCCGCGTTCTGGTAGCAAATGTTCCGGATCATCGGGCCGACGAGCGAATCATCATCGGGAATCTCGCCGTTCTCCACATCGCGCCCGATCAGGTTGCAAAGTGTCCGCCGAAAGTATTCGTGGCGCGGGTAGCTCATGAAAGAACGCGAATCGGTGATCATGCCGACGAACCGCGAGAGCAGGCCAAGATTCGACAGCGCGTTCAGTTGCCACTCCATGCCTTCCTTCTGGTCGAGAAACCACCAGCCCGAGCCAAGCTGCACTTTGCCGGGAATCGTCCCATCCTGAAAATTCCCGATCATCGTGGCGAAGGCGTAATTGTCCGCCGGGTTCAGGTTGTAAAGGATCGTCTTCGGCAGCGCGTTTTCCTGATCCAGCCGGTCGAGATACGCCGCGAGCGCCTGGCATTGCGGGTAATCGCCGATCGAATCGAAGCCCGTGTCCGGCCCGATCGTCTTCATCAGGCGCGTGTTGTTGTTGCGCATCGCGCCCACGTGCAGTTGCTTCACCCAGCCTTTTTCGGCATCGAGCCTTCCGAAAAACAGCATCATGAAACTGGCGAACTGGCTGTGCTCGGCGGGCGAAGCGGCCTTGCCCTTGCGCGCCTTCGCGAAAATCTCCGCCGCTTCCTTCTCCGTGCAGAAATCCGCGAAGCAATGATTCAATCCGTGATCGGAAATCCGCGCGCCGAGGTCGTGGAAGAATTGATGCCGCCGCTTCAGCGCTTCGAGCAACGCGGCAAAATTGCGGATGTCCACGTCCGCCGCCGCGGCCAGTTGATCCAGCCACTTGTTGAACGCCACCGGTTGGTGAACGATCAGCGCCTTGTCCGGTCGGAACGCGGGGAGCACCCGCGTCGCCACGACGTCCGCCGCGATCTTCTGATGCGATTTCAAATCGTCCACCGGATCGTCCGTCGTGCAAACCGTCGTCACACGGAATTGTTTGAGGATGCCCTGCGTCGTGAACTCGGGCCGGGCCAGCTTGTCATTGGCGCGTTTCCAGACGCGCGCAGCGGTGGCTTCATCCAGCAGGTCGTCAATGTCGAAGTAGCGCTTCAACTCCAGGTGCGTCCAGTGGTAGAGCGGATTGCGCAACGTGTGCGGCACGGTGGCGGCCCACGCCTGGAACTTGGCGAACGGCTCGGCGTCGCCGGTGCAAAACCGCTCGGCCACGCCGTTCGAGCGCATGGCCCGCCACTTGTAGTGATCGCCCTCCAGCCAGATTTCAAACAGGTTGTTGAACTGGCGGTTGTTCGCGATGTCGTGCGGCGAGAGATGGCAGTGGTAGTCGAAAATCGGCTCTGCCTCGGCGTAGGTATGGTACAGCCGCCGCGCGGTGCGGTTGGTCAGCAAAAAGTCGTCGTGGATGAATTTCATGCAGCACCTCGTTCTAGGGCAAGAATGCGAGTCGAGTCCAGAGTAATCCTGCCGCGGGTCGGCGCACCATCCCTTTTCTGCAACCCGGCCTGACTATTTTGCACCCAAAGCCGCTGCGGCGCAGTCGGACGTTGCTCAAGGGCCGGTGGCTTTGCGTGGGGAAGTTTTTTCATTTCGGTTTGCAGAAAAAGGAGGACTTGGGCGGGGGTGGAATTGCTACATTGAAGCCACAAGAAATATGACAACCAAGTCAGTCCGGCTTTCCAAATTCTCGCTCGGTGTGGGCGACCGTTTCGCCCAGCAGGGGGCCGCGCAATTGCACGCGTGTGTGCTCGCGGCAAAGGCGGGCGTCGAAATCAGCCCCGTCTGGAACAAGTCCAATCGCGAACACCTGATCGTCGGCTCCGAGCCCGCCAGCGTCCACGCTGCCGCCGCCGCCGCCGTGAAACAACTCGACTGGCAGAAACCATGGCACGTGGACGCCGATCACATCCGGCTCGAAACGGTGGACCGGTTCATTCCGCATTCGGACTTCTACACGATTGACGTGGCGGATTCCATCGGCAAACCCGCCGCCGCCGAGGCGGTGGCCGCTTTTGTCGCGCGGCATCCCGAGTTGACCGGCAAGGTGGAAATCCCCGGCGTCACGCCCACGGCCACGATCTTGCGTGAGGAAGTGGAGCGGGTGGCGCGCAAGTTCCTGTTTGCCGTGCAGGAAGCGGGCGGAATTTATCGCCACATCGAAAAGCAAAAGGGCGCGGGCAACTTCATCACCGAAGTTTCAATGGACGAAACTGACGCGCCGCAGACGCCGGTCGAGTTGTTGATCATCCTCGCGGCGCTGGCCGACGAAAAAATCCCGGTGCAAACCGTCGCGCCAAAGTTCACTGGGCGCTTCAACAAGGGCGTGGATTACGTCGGCGACGTGGCGCAGTTCGAGAAGGAGTTCAACGACGACCTGTGTGTGATCGCGCACGCGATCAAGCGTTACGGTCTGCCGGACAACCTGAAACTCAGCGTGCATTCGGGCAGCGACAAGTTTTCGATCTACGGGGCGATTCATCGCGCGATCAAGCGGCACAACGCCGGCCTGCACGTGAAAACCGCCGGCACGACGTGGCTGGAGGAGATCATCGGTCTGGCGGAAGCAGGCGGCGCAGGGCTGGAACTCGCGCGGGAAATTTACATCGAGGCGGTGGCGCACATTGACGAACTTTGCGGACCGTACGCGACGGTGATTGACATTGATCGCTCGCGCTTGCCCGCCGCCGGCGTGGTCGCGGGCTGGAGCGGCGCGCAGTTGGCCGCCGCTGTGCGGCACGACCAGCGCTGCCGGGAATTCAACCCGCACATTCGCCAGTTGCTGCACGTGGGCTACAAGCTGGCCGCTCACAGAGCAGAGCGTTATTTGCGATTGGTGCAGCAGAACAGCCGGCTCATCAATCAGGGCGTCACGGACAACCTTTTCGTGCGCCACGTCCAACCGATTTTCCTCGGGGTGTAACGAAAGACCCCGGCCCGAACCAACCTGGCCGGTGTTCCGGAGTCGTGGTTCGGCGGGCGGGTTGGATGCTTCCGGCACTCCATCGGTGCCGAAGATGACTTGTTGAAACGGCGCTGGCCTGCAACTCTTGTCGGGCCTGGCTCGGCGGCGCAAAACGCGCGGCTCGGTCAGAGCGGGATCAACCTGATGGGACGACTGGGGCACAGCATGAAACCGCCGGCTCTCGCGCTTGGACTGCTTTGGCTTGTCGCCAGCGCGCGCGCGGAGCAGGCCGCTGACGAGGCTCAACGTTCAGCGCATTCCACCCGGCGAGTCGCGTCAGACACCGCATTCAACACCAGCACCCCGATCAATTATCCTGATGCCCGCCCCGCCGCGCGCTGGCGTCTGGCGGCGCGCGATGCCGGCCGCGTCTTCCGCCACAGCAGCGGGCCGGCGAAATGTGATTACCTCGGCGCGCGGGACCTGTGGATTTACGAGCACCGGGGTGTCTTTTACCTGACTTATGATGGCGCCGGGCCGAAGGGTTGGCTGGCCTGTCTTGCCATCAGCACGAATCTCACGGACTGGACCGCGCACGGGCCGGTGCTCGATTTCGGCCCGCCGGGCTCGGACGACTCCGCTTCCGCCTCGTACGGCACGACCTATTTCGATGGCCGCAAGTGGCACATGTTTTATCTCGGCACGCCGCACGTCACGCCCGCACCGGATTTCATTCCATCCTTTCCCTACCTGACCATGAAGGCGATCGGTGATTCGCCGGTCGGTCCATGGCGCAAACAACCCGAGGTGACTCCGTTCCGACCCAAGCCAAGTTCGTATTATTCCGCCACGGCCAGCCCGGGGCAGATTATTCGCCAGGGCCGGGAATACCTGATGTTCTTCAGCGCCTCAACGGACCGCCCGATCCTGCGCACGATCAGCCTTGCGCGAACAAAGAACCTGAACGGCGCGTGGGCGATAGATGCCGAACCGATTGTTCCGCTGGCCGAGCAGATCGAAAACACCTCGCTCTATTTCGAGCGCGCGAACCGGACCTGGTTTCTGTTCACGAATCACATCGGCGTCGAGAACGGCGTCGAGTTCACCGACGCGGTCTGGGTTTACTGGAGCAAGAATTTGAATCACTGGGACGCGCGCAACAAAGCCGTGGTACTCGATGGCAGCAATTGCACCTGGAGTCGCAAGTGCATCGGCCTGCCGGGTGTGGTGCGGGTCGGCAAGCGGTTGGCCGTTCTTTACGACGCACCTGGCGGTGACAGCATCAGCCACATGAAACGCGATCTTGGCCTGGCGTGGCTCGATCTGCCGTTGGTCCCGCCGCAATAGCATTCGCCATGAAGGCAATGAACCATGTCGAGCGCTTCCGGGCCGTGATGAATTTCCAATCGGTGGATCGTCTGCCGCGCTGGGAGTGGGCGATGTGGTGGGACGAAACCATCGCCCGCTGGCATGGCGAGGGACTTCCGCGGGAGTTGCGGTTCAGCCAGGTCTTCGATATTTCGCAATGGCTCGGCCTCGATCCGTATCAACAGTTCTGGTTCAGCACGACCGATCCGACCATCGAAGCGACGCAACATCACGTCGAGGGCATCGTGGCGAACCTGGACGATTACCTCCGCATCCGGCCGCGACTTTTTCCCAATCACAGCGCCAGCATTGAAACGATGCGCGGTTGGGCGGAGCGCCAAGCTCGTGGCCAAGCCGTGGTCTGGGCGACGATTGAAGGCTTTTTCTGGTTTCCCCGGACCCTGATGGGTTTCGAGAAGCTGATGTATGCCTTCGCCGATCAGCCGGAACTGCTGCATCGGATCAATCGCGATCTGCTGGAGTTCAACCTGCGGCTGCTCGATCAGTTCCTGCCGCTCTGCGTGCCCACGTTCATGACGATTGCCGAGGACATGAGCTACAACCATGGCCCGATGATTTCGCAGCGGACCTTCGAGGCTTTTATCGCGCCCTACTATCGCGAACTGGTGCCGCGTTTGGAGGAGCGAGGCATTCCGCTGTTCGTGGACACGGACGGCGACGTAACGAAGATGGTGCCATGGCTGGAAGCCGTCGGTGCGCGCGGCGTGTTGCCGCTGGAACGTCAGGCGCGGGTGGACGGGATGAAGTTGCGCGAGAAGTTCCCCCGGTTTCTGCTCATCGGCCACTACGACAAGATGGTCATGAACCAGGGCGACGCCGCGATGCGCGCCGAGTTCGAACGCCTACGACCCTTGATGAAGGCCGGCGGCTTCATTCCGAGCGTGGATCATCAAACGCCCCCGGGCGTTTCGCTGGATCAATATCGCTCCTACTTGCGGCTGCTGGAAGAATACACGCGGGTTTGACCTGCCGATGAAATCAATCCGACTTTTTTCCCTGCTAATGCTGCTGGCCGCGCTGCCGGCTCAGGTCATGGCCGCTTCGTGGGACGAACTGCAACGCAGTTTTGCGCACCCGCCTCCGACCGCCCGCCCGTGGGTCTATTGGTTCATCATGGGCGGGAATTTCTCCCGCGCAGGTGTCACTGCCGATCTGGAAGCGATGCAGCGCGCGGGCATTGGCGGGGCGATTCTGATGGAAGTGGAGGTGGGCCTGCCCCGCGGCCCGGTGCAGTTCATGAGCCAGGAATGGCGCGCGTTGTTCAAACACGCCGTCGCGGAAGCGGAGCGGCTCGGGTTGGAGATCACGCTCAACGCGGGGCCGGGTTGGACCGGCAGTGGCGGGCCGTGGGTCCGGCCCGAGCAATCCATGCAGCACCTCGTCGCCAGCGCGGTCGAGATTTCCGGGCCGACGAATCTCAACTTCGCGCTGCCGCGCCCCGCGCCGCGCAAGCCGTATTTCGGCAACGGCGGGCTGACGCCGGAAATGATCCAGGCGCAGGAGGATTTCTACGCGGACGTGGCGGTGCTCGCTTTCCCAAGAACGACCAACGCTTCGCTGATTGCGGACGTGGACGAGAAGGCGCTTTTCCTCCGGCATCCTTATTCGTCGCGACCGGGAACGAAACCGTTCCTGCCGTCGCCGGCCCGGGCGGGTGAAGCCGCGGTTGGGGCCATTCCGAAAGGCAACATCATTGACCTCACCGCGAACTTGCAGCCGGATGGCCGGCTCGCATGGCAAGTGCCGCCGGGCGAGTGGACGGTGCTGCGCTTTGGCCGGACGAGCACCGGTGCGAACACCCGGCCCGCGCCGCAGCCGGGGCTTGGTTTGGAAAGCGACAAGTTTGATCTGGCGGCTCTCGATGCGCACTTCGAAGCGTACATCGGTCCGTTGCTGCGGGACATAGTGGGGCAGCCGTCCCGGTTGCCGACAGGCGGGACGCCCGCTCGGACGGCCGCAGGCGGGGATGCCCGTGCCACAGCCACGCGGGGCTGGACGATGTTGCACATTGATAGCTGGGAAATGGGCGCGCAGAACTGGACCGGCAAGTTTCGCGAGGAGTTCAAACGCCGGCGCGGCTACGATCCGCTCAACTATCTGCCCGCTTACACCGGGCGCGTCGTGGAGACTGCGGAGATCACGGAGCGCTTTCTCTGGGACGTGCGGCTGACGGCGCAGGAACTCGTGATCGAAAATCATGCCCAGCATCTCAAAGACCTCGGCCATCGCCACGGCTTCGGGCTGTCCATCGAGCCGTATGACATGAATCCCACCGCCGACCTCGCGCTCGGCGCGGTGGCGGACGTGCCGATGTGCGAGTTCTGGGCGGATGGCGACGGCTTCGAGACCTCGTTCAGTTGCTTCGAAGCGACATCCATCGCGCACACTCACGGTAAAGCGATCGTGGCGGCGGAAGCGTTCACTGGAGCGGGAGGAACATCATGGCTGCGGCATCCGGGTTCGATGAAGAACCAGGCGGATTGGGCGTTTGCGGCGGGCATCACGCGGCTCGTGTTCCATCGCTTCGCGCATCAACCGTGGCTGAATGTCGCGCCCGGCATGACGATGGGCTTTTACGGCACGCAATACGACCGCACGCAGACCTGGTGGGAAATGTCCGGCGCGTGGCACAGCTATTTGGCGCGCTGTCAGTTTCTGCTGCGGCAAGGGGTGCCGGTGGCGGACATCCTCTACCTCACACCCGAAGGCGCGCCGCACGTTTTCCGACCGCCGCCATCCGCGCTCGCCGGCAGCCCGACTTTGCCAGATCGGCGCGGCTACAACTTCGACGGCTGCGATCCGGCGACGCTGCTCGAGCGCGTGAACGTGCGCGGCGGCAAACTCGTTTTGCCGGACGGCGCGAGCTATCGGGTGCTGGTCCTGCCCGAGAGCGAAACGATGACACCGGGTTTGCTCGCCAAGTTGAAGGAACTCCTTACCGCCGGTGCGCTGGTGGTTGGCCCGCGTCCGCTGAAATCACCCAGCCTGGCGAACTTCCCGCGCTGCGATGCGGAAGTGGATCGGCTGGCGGAGGAACTTTGGGGTGAGCCGAGGCGAGGCGCAAAACCGGCCGCGCGTCGAGTCGGGCGCGGCACGCTCATCGCCACCGAAAGGCCGGCCCGTTTTCTTGCGCCTCAGGCAGTGCCGCCGGGAATGCGCTGGATTTGGTTTGAGGAAGGCAATCCTGCCGTGGAAGCGCCCGTGGGCACACGCCACTTCCGACGCGAGTTCGTAATTGCCAATCTGGCGGACATAGCCTCGGCCAACCTGCACCTCACAGCGGATAATGACTTTCGAGCGCGGCTCAACGGGCGTTCCGTCGGCGAGGGAAACGACTTCCATATCCTCGGCAGGTTCGATGTTGCGGCGCAACTCCGATCGGGCACGAATGAACTGCGCGTCACGGTGGTCAACGGCGGCGCAGCCCCGAATCCAGCCGGCTTGCTCGGCGCGTTGGTCCTGCGCTTCCGCGATGGGCGGGAGCAGATTGTGCCGACGGACCGTTCGTGGGGGAGCGCGCTGAGTTCGACGGGGACTTGGGCGGCGGCGAAGGATTTGGGCGCGTCGGACATGACGCCGTGGGGCGCTCCGCAATCGCCGGCGCATGATTTTCGCCCTCCGTATCCGGACTACGATTTCACGGCGGCGCTGCTTGCCGAACGTGGTCTGCCGCCGGATTTCGAGTCGAGCCAGCCGCTGCGCTCCTTTCACCGCCGGCTGCCCGATGGAGAGGTTTTCTTCCTGAGCAATCCATCTTCCACGGCGGGCGAGGTGGTGTGCCGCTTTCGGGTGAAAGGACTTCAGCCCGAGTGGTGGAATCCGCTCACCGGTGAGCGGCGCGCTTTGCCTCGAAGCCAATCCACCACGGATGGCCGCACGGAAATTTCGCTTTCGCTGGCCGGCACGGAGAGCGGTTTCGTCGTGTTCCGGCGGAGAGCGTTGGCCTTCGACCGCCAGAGAAATCACGGTGCGTCCACGGCGAACCATCCCGCGCTCGAACTCGCTGGTCCGTGGGAAGTGAGCTTCCCGCCCCGCCTCGGCGCACCGGCCGGCGTGCGGTTGGAGCGCCTTGCCTCACTGGCCGAGCACCCGGATCCCGGTGTGAAGTATTTTTCCGGCGTGGCGACGTATCGGACGAGCTTCGACTGGTCGCCCGTCCGCAACGCGACACGCACTGCCCCTGCGATTCTTGATCTGGGCGACGTGAAGGTGATGGCGGAAGTGATGCTGAACGGAAGGAATCTCGGCACGCTTTGGTGCGCGCCGTATCGCGTGGACATTTCCTCGGCGATCCGGCCCGGCGTCAATCAACTGGAAATCCGGGCCGCTTCGCTCTGGCCCAATCGCATGATTGGCGACGCGCAACTGCCGGAGGTCGGCGGCGCGCGGCGCAACGGACTGGCCGCCGCGTGGCCGGAATGGTTGCTCAACGGCGAGCCGATTCCGAATGGGCGCGTTGCCTGGGCCGCTTACGAGCCGTTCAAAAAGGACTCGCCGCTGGTGCCGTCGGGATTGATCGGTCCGGTGACGATTCAAAGCGAGTAGCGCCGCGCGGAATTTGCTGACATTCCGCCCGGTTGATGGTACTTCCACGTCAACGCATCTGAATTTGGACGGACCACTACCGTTCGCACGACGATGACTCGTTACATTAAATCTCGCTGGCCAGCATGGCTCCTCGCGCTGCCTTTGGTGCTTTGCGCCCAGGCGCGGATGGCTTTCGCGGCGAACCAGCCAATCAGTTACAACCGGGACATCCGGCCGATTCTCTCCGACAACTGTTTCTTTTGTCACGGGCCGGATGCCGGCAAGCGCAAGGGCAAGCTGCGCCTGGATATGCGCGAGCAGGCGCTGGCGCGGGAGGCGTTCGTGCCCGGGAAGGCGGACGAGAGCGAGTTGATCCGGCGGATTATCGCCACCAACCCGGACGACCTGATGCCGCCCGCCGAGTCGAACAAAAAGCTGACGCCGGCGCAGAAAGAGTTGTTGCGTCGCTGGATCGCCGACGGCGCGAAGTACGAAGGCCATTGGGCTTACCAGAAACCTGTCAAACCCAGTACGCCGCCGGGCAAAAGCGCGGTGGATTTCCTGGTGCAACAACGGCTCAAAGCCGTGGGTTTGGCTCCGTCCGCCGAGGCGGATCGCCGCACGCTCGCGCGCCGGCTTTACTTCGATTTGATCGGCCTGCCACCGAAGCCCGAGGAGGTGGAAGCTTTCCAGCGTGACAAACAGCCGGACGCTTACGCGCGGCTCGTGGAAAAACTCCTGGCTTCGCCGCACTACGGCGAGCGCATGGCGTTGGGCTGGCTCGACGTGGCGCGCTTTGCCGACACCATCGGTTATCACTCGGACAACCCGCGCAACATCTGGCCCTATCGCGACTACGTCATCAAGGCGTTCAACGAGAACAAACCCTTCGACGTTTTCACGCGCGAGCAGCTCGCCGGCGACTTGTTGCCGAACAGCGGGCAGGAACAGAAAGTTGGCTCGGCTTTCAACCGCCTGCTGCTGACGACCGAAGAAGGCGGCGCGCAACCCAAGGATTACGAGGCGCGGATGTTGACGGATCGCGTGCGCGCCGTCGGCACAGTCTGGCTGGGGCAGACCATCGGCTGCGCGCAGTGCCACGATCATAAATTCGATCCCATCACGATGCGCGACTTTTATTCGCTCGGCGCGTTCTTTGCGGACCTGAAAGAGCCGATCATTGGCAAACGCGAGGACGGCATGTTGGTGCCGACCGAAGCGCAGTCCGCCGAATTGGCGAGGCGCGAGGCCGAGGTGAAACGGTTGGAAGCCGATTACGCCGCGCCGCACGAGGAACTGCGCGGCGACTTTGCCGATTGGAGCGACACGCTGACGAAGGCTGCCTCGGTGGATCAGCTCTGGTCCACTCTGGAACTGGCCAAAGCGACTTCCGATGGCGGGGCGAAATTCCAGGTAAAGTCCGAACGCTCCTTGCTCGTGCCCGGCAAAAAGAAACCGGACAAGGACACTTACACGCTCACCTTTGCGAACCTGCCGGCGCAGGTTCAGGGTTTGCGAATCGAAGCGCTGCCTGACGATTCGTTGCCGGCGAAAGGGCCAGGTCGGGCGGACAATGGCAACTTTGTTTTGAACCAGGTCAGTGCGAGCATTGAGCGCGCGGACGGAAAGACCGAAGCGATCACCTTCGCCGCGGCGCGGGCCAGCTTCGAGCAATCGCAATTCGCCGAGAACAATCCGGGCAAGTTGTTCAGCGCCAGCTCGACCATTGACCCGAATGCGAAAGAGGGAAGCTCCGGTTGGGCGATATTGCCCGAGGTCGGCAAACCGCAGCAACTCGTGCTCGATTGCGGTCAGCCGCTGGGTTTCGGGCCGGGTGACAAGCTGAAGCTGGTGCTCGTGCAGAATCACGGCAGCGGGCACACGTTGGGGCATTTCCGCGTCGGCGCCTCGGCGAACGTGACTGCGGTGCGCGGGCCGTTCGTGTTTCCGCCGGTGAAGGACCTAGCGGAGATTCTCGCGTTGCCGGCGGAGAAGCGCGAGCCGGCCCAACGGGAAAAGCTGTGGGAGGAATTCAAGCGGACCGCGCCCGAACTGGAAGCGTTGCGCCAGCATCTCGCCGCCGCGCGCAAGGCGAAGTCCGACTTCGAGGCGACGCTGCCGCGGTGTCTGGTTTCGGTTGCCGACGAAAAGCCGCGCACCGTGCGGATTCTGCCCCGCGGAAATTTTCTCGTCGAAACGGGCGACATCATGGTGCCGGCTTTTCCCGCCTACCTCAAGGCGTCTTGGGCGAATCAGGAGAAGCCGAAGCTGTCGCGGCTCGACCTGGCCAACTGGCTGGTTTCCCGGGAACACCCGCTGACCGCGCGCGTGACGATGAACCGTTTGTGGAAACAGTTCTTCGGCGCGGGCCTCGCCAAGTCGCTTGATGACTTCGGCGCGCAAGGCGAGCCGCCGCACAATCAGGAATTGTTGGACTGGCTCGCGTGCGAATTCATGGACAGCGGGTGGGACGTGAAACATATCGTGCGGCTGCTCGTGAACAGCCAGACGTACCGGCAATCGTCCGTGCCCGCGAAGCGCGCGAGCGAAAAGGACCCGTACAATCGCGAGTTCGCCGCCCAAAGCCGCTGGCGATTGGATGCGGAACTCGTGCGCGACAACTCGCTGGCCATCGCCGGATTGCTCGTGCCGAAAATCGGCGGGCCGAGTGTGAAGCCGTATCAGCCGGACGGTTATTGGGAGAATCTCAACTTTCCGCCACGCACATGGGAGCCGAGCACCGGCGACGGCCTGTATCGCCGCGGGCTTTACGTGTGGTGGCAGCGCTCGTTCCTGCACCCGAGTCTCGTGGCGTTCGATGCGCCCAGCCGCGAGGAGTGCGTGGCGGAGCGAATCCGGTCGAACATCCCGCAGCAGGCGCTGGTGTTGTTGAACGACCCGAGCTACGTCGAGGCATCGCGCGTGTTTGCGGCGCGCATTCTTAAAGAGGGCGGGCGCGCGCCGGCCGAGCGAATTCGCTGGGCGTGGGAACAGGCGTTGGACCGCAAACCGCGGCGGGATGAACTGGAAACTTCCTTGGCGCTGCTCAATAAGCACTTGGCCGAGTTCCGCCAGGACGCGAAGGCGGCGGAAGCCGTCGTGCGCGTCGGGGCATCGGCAGTGCCGGCGGGCTGCGATCCCGTGGAACTCGCGGCGTGGACGAGCGTGGGGCGGGTTATTTTCAACCTCCACGAAACCATCACGCGCAACTGAAGCACGGATTCGAGATCATGCCCAATTCACTGTTGCCTTTCGCGGACGAGAAATCGAGTCGCCGCGTTTTCTTTGGTCGCGCCGCCCACGGCGTTGGCAAACTCGCGCTGGCGTCGCTGCTCAGTCCAACCCTGCTCCAAACCGCGCTCGCCGCCGCGGCCAAGCCGGCCAAGGCTGACAAGTGGGCTGGCGTGGTGAAACCGTTTCATTACCCGCCCAGGGCCAAGCGCGTCATCTGGCTCACGATGGCCGGCGGGCCGTCGCATCTGGAGACGTTTGATCACAAGCCCAAGCTCGCGGAGATGCACGGCCAGCCGATGCCGGAGTCATTCACGAAGGGCAAACAGATCGCGCAGTTGCAGGGCGCGAAACTCATGTGCTTCGGCCCGCAGCACAAGTTCACGCGTTTCGGCAAGAGTGACGCGGAGATTTGTGAACTGTTTCCGCACATCGGCTCCGTGATGGACGAGATTTGCCTCATCCGGTCCATGACCACCGACGCCATCAACCACGACCCGGCGCACATGTTCATGAACACCGGCTCGCAGATCGCCGGTCGCCCGAGCATGGGCGCATGGGCGGTGTACGGCTTGGGCTGCGAAGCGGAGGATTTGCCGGGCTTCGTGGTGCTGACGTCGTTGGGGCAGGGCGGTCAGAACCAGCCGATTGCGGCGCGGCAGTGGGCTGCCGGTTTGTTGCCGAGCCGATTCCAAGGCGTGCATCTGCGCGGCAAGGGCGATCCGGTGCTTTATCTCGGCACGCCGCCGGGCATTACCCGCGGCCAACAGCACGATGTCGTGCAAGCCGTGAACAAGATCAACGCCCGTTACGACGCGGTGGCGGACGATCCCGAAATCGCCACGCGCATCGCGCAATACGAAATGGCGTTCAAGATGCAGGCCAGTGTGCCGGAATTGATGGACATCAAGCAGGAGCCGCAGAAGATAATCGAACTCTACGGCTGCCAGCCGGGCGATGGTTCGTTCGCCTCGAACTGTCTCCTCGCCCGCCGGCTCGCGGAACGTGGCGTGCGGTTCATTCAGCTTTATCACAAAGATTGGGATCATCATGGCGGTGTGAAGGACGGAATCAAATTCAAGGCGCAGGAAGTGGACCGCGCGTGCATGGCATTGATCACCGACCTGAAGCAGCGTGGCATGTTGCAGGACACGTTGATTGTGTGGGCCGGCGAATTCGGTCGCACGCCGATGAGCCAGGGCGGCGACGGTCGCGATCACCACAACGCCGGTTTCAGTGTCTGGCTTTGCGGTGGCGGCGTGAAGCCCGGATTGATCTATGGCGCGACCGACGATCTCGGTTACTCCGCGGTGGAGAACGTGGTGGATGTCCACGACCTCCACGCCACGATGCTCAAGCTGCTGGGCATCGAGCACACGCGGCTTTCGATCAAGTTTCAGGGCCTCGACGTGCGCCTCACCGGCATTTCCGGCAAAGCGATCAATGATGTGATTGCGTGAGGCAAGGGCGGGGGGGACGAGTTGTCGGATGCTCGTGGCGATCGGCGTCAGGGCTGATTACTTCAACGCCGCCGTCACAATCGCCTGTGCATCCGCAATCACATCGTCCAGATGCGCCACGCCGCTGAAACTCTCGGCGTAAATTTTGTAGATATTCTCCGTGCCGGACGGTCGTGCCGCGAACCAGCCGTTGGCGGTGCAGACTTTCAAACCGCCGATGTCCGCATTGTTCCCGGGCGCGCGTGTGAGTTTTTGCGTGATGGCATCACCCGCCAACGAACTGGCTGCCACTGCTTCGGGCGTGAGTTTCTTGAACGCCTGCTTCTGTTCGGGCGTTGCCGGAGCATCAATGCGCTTGTAGCTCGGCGCGCCGAACTTCGCCGTGAGCTCGGCGTAATGCTGGCCGGGGTCTTTGCTCGTCGTGGCGCAAATTTCCGCCGCGAGCAGGCCAAGGATCAACCCGTCCTTGTCCGTGCTCCACACGCTGCCGTCGCGTCGCAGAAAACTTGCGCCGGCGCTCTCCTCGCCGCCAAAGCACACCGAGCCGTCCGCCAAGCCGGGCGCGAACCACTTGAACCCCACCGGCACTTCCAGGAGCTTCCGACCCAACGAGGCGACCACGCGATCAATGATGCTGCTGCTCACGAGGGTTTTGCCGACGGCCGAATTCTGGTTCCACTGCGGGCGATGCGTGAGCAGGTAGCTGATCGCGACGGCAAGGTAATGATTCGGGTTCAGCAATCCCGCTGATGGCGTGACGATGCCATGCCGGTCAGCGTCAGGATCAGTCCCGAACGCGACGCTGAACTTGTCCTTCCAGCCCACCAAGCTCGCCATCGCGTGGGGGCTGGAGCAATCCATCCGGATTTTGCCATCGTGATCCAGCGTCATGAAGCTGAAGCGCGCGTCCACCTTCGTGTTTACCAGCGTGAGATCGAGGCCGTAGCGCTCCTTCACCGGCTGCCAGTACGGCAACGCCGCACCGCCGAGGGGATCAACGCCGATGCGCACGCCAGCTGCCTTGATCGCCGGCATGTCAATTACCTCGCCGAGCGTGGCAATGTACGGCGTGATGAAATCGTATTGATGCGTGGTGCCGGTCTTGAGCGCGGATTCATAGGCCAGGCGCCTCGTGTCACGGTTGCCGCCGCGCAGGATTTCATTGGCGCGATTCTGCACCCAGCCCGTGATGTCCGTGTCCGCTGGACCACCATTGGGAGGATTATATTTGAATCCGCCGTCCTCCGGCGGATTGTGCGATGGCGTGATGACGATGCCGTCCGCGAGGCCGGTCGTGCGCCCGCGATTGCAAGTCAGGATCGCGTGCGAGATCGCGGGCGTGGGCGTAAAGCCGTCGTCACGCTGGATGAATGTCTCGACGCCGTTGGCGGCGAGTACTTCGAGGGCGGTGCGCTGTGCCGGTGCGGAGGCGGCGTGCGAATCCTTGCCGATGTAAAGCGGGCCCGAGATGCCTTTGCCTTTGCGATATTCACAAATGGCTTGCGTCGTTGCGAGGATGTGCGCTTCGGTGAACGTCCCGCCAAACGGCGTGCCGCGATGTCCGCTCGTGCCAAAGCTGACGAGCTGGTTCGGATCGGCAAGGTCGGGTTTGCGTTCGTAGTAATCGCGTTCGAGTTTGGCGACGTCAATCAGCATTCCCGCGGGAGCGGGTTTGCCGGCAAGTGCGTGTGATCCCATGCGCAAAATGGAACCATGCGGCGCGCAGGGAGTAAACTGAAAACCAGCGATGAGGGGTTGCCGTCACGAGTTGCAGGTGACGATTTGAACGTTGCACGGTCAAAACAGTCTGCGTATAAGACATCTCGTTCAAGCGGCGGGTATCAACCATGTTCCAACATTCCAAACCCGGTCCCCTTTCCAGCCGACTTGGCGTGGGTTGGTGGCTTCGTTGGCTCGCGGGCATGTGCCTGCTCGCGGCCCCGCTGGCGCGGGCGGAATTGCAGTTCGATGTCTTCATCGGCTACGACGGCGTGGTGCGCGAGGCGAGTTGGACGCCATTCGTTTGCGAGTTGCGCAATGACGGTCTGCCGATCTCGGGCTTCATCGAAATCTCCCCCGGCGGTGCGGGCAAGGGGCAGTCGTATCGCGTGCCGATTGAACTGCCCAATGGCACGACGAAGCGCCTGACGATCCCGGTTTTTACCGCCGGCCCGTACGCCACCGCGTGGAACATCCGCCTGGCAAACGCGAAGGGCAAAACCATCGTGGAAAAGGCCGGCGAACGCGCGCGCCGACACCTGGGTTGGGAAATTCCGTTGATGGGTTCGCTTTCACGGACGGCGGCGGGGGCGCCCTCGATCCGGCCCATTCTGCGCGATGATCCGGCGGCGCAACCGGCGGTGGCGAAGATTCAACCGGCCATTTTCCCCGAGAATCCGCTCGTGCTCGAAGGGCTGAACGCCATTTATCTCAGTTCCGACGTGGTGGCGGGGTTGCGCGAAGGCCAGGTGAATGCGTTGCTGGCGTGGATGAACGCGGGCGGCCATTTGATCGTGGCGGTCGAGCAGGTTTCCGATGTGACCGCGTCGCCCTGGCTGCGGAGTGTGCTGCCGTTCGAGCCGCGCGACATGAAGGTGATTTCGGCGCACACAGATTTTCAAGCCTGGTTGCGCAGCCCGCTGGATTACGCGGACGCACTGGTGGCGCTGCCGCAACTGGACTACGGCGGCGGCCGGCGCGGCCCGGACCTGCGCGTGAATGCTTCCGCTGAAGCGCCGTTTGCGAGTCTGCCCGATGACATGCAGTTTGAACTGGCGGATATGCAGATCGTCATCGGCTCGCTGCGCGGCGGGCGCACGGTGGTTTCGTGCGGCAACTTGCCGGCGATCGTGACGGCGGATCGGGGCCGGGGGCGGCTGACCGCGCTGCTGTTCAGCCCGGAGCGAGAGCCGTTCAAATCCTGGAAGAACCTCTCCTCATTCTGGGCGCGTCTGCTGGAAGTGCCGGGGCTGCTCTACACCTCGACGGATTTTTACCGGGGGATGTCGCAAAGTCCGGACGGAATTTTCGGCGCGATGATTGACAGCCGGCAGGTTCACAAGCTCCCGTTGGGTTGGCTGCTGATCTTGCTGGTAGTTTACCTGGTGGTGATTGGGCCATTTGATCAGTGGTGGCTCAAGCGCATCGGCAAGCCGATGCTCACTTGGATCACCTTTCCGATTTACGTGCTGCTGTTCTCCGGCTTGATCTACCTGCTCGGCTACAAGCTGCGCGCCGGCGAAAGCGAGTTCAACGAATTGCACCTCGTGGACGTACTGCGCAACGGTGAGAAGGCCGAGTTGCGCGGGCGCAGCTACGTCTCGATCTACTCGCCCACCAACGCGAAGTTTCCGCTCACGGGCAAGACCAGGTTTGGCACGCTGCGCGGTGAATTTCTCGGCTACGGCACGGAGGTGTCGGATCGCGGCGTGGTGGATCAGGTTGGCGACTCATTCAAGACCGAGGTCTTCGTGCCGGTTTGGTCGAGCCAGCTGTTCCTTAGCGATTGGTGGCAGAGCGCGGGACTGCCGTTCGAGGTGACGACCTCGCTGACGATTGACGGCTGGAACGTGGTGGTCAAGAACCGCACGGCCAACGTGGTCAAGGCGTCGCATTTGGTGATTGAAAACCAGATCTACGCGCTCGGCGAGATCGGCAAGGAGCAAACGGCGACGTTCGCGCTGCACAACGGCGGCGGCGTGGCGTTGAATGATTTCGTGCAGCGCAGCGGGGGCAACAACTTCACGCGCGTGGCGCAACGGCGGCAGAATGTCATCGGCACCACGAAGAGCGGCCGGATCACCGATGTCCCGAACGCGGTGGTGGCCGCTTCGTTTCTTTCGCGGCTGCGGCCGGATCAATCTTTCAACATGTTCATCCTGCCGCCGGGCTTGGAACTGGGCCGCTATGCGGAGCGCGGCGGCGCGTTGTTCCTGGCGTGGTCGCCCGAGACGCGACCGGGCGAACCGATGCACCAGTTCAAACCCAAGCGGGCTTCGACCGGCACGCTGTGGCGCATGCCCATCACCGTCGCCGCCAACAAATGATCAGGTCGCCGGCCAAGTTGGAACCCTGTGGCAGCCGATGCAAGTCGGCCCAGACATTCTGGAAGTCCGGGTTAACTCACGTTCGCTGCGACAGTTTTGAAAGAGCCTTCTATGAGTAATGGCGCTCCTCCGCTCCCCGCGGTTCAGACGAACGGTCTGACGCGCATGTATGGCAGTCTGGCGGCGCTGTCCGGCCTCGACCTGACCGTCAACAAGGGCGACCTGTTCGGCTTCATTGGCTCGAACGGCGCAGGCAAGACCACCACGCTGCGCATCCTGGCCACGTTTCTCGCACCCAGTTCCGGCAGTGCCACGATCCTCGGTCGGGACGTGGTGAAGGAGGCGGACGCGGTGCGGCACGTGATCGGTTACATGCCGGACTTCTTCGGCGTGTACAAAGACATGGAGGTGACCGAGTATCTGGATTTCTTCGGCGCCTGCTATCGGATTCCCGCTGCGCAACGCGAGAAAACCGTCAGCGACGTGTTGGAACTCGTCGGCTTGAGCGAGAAGAAAGGTTCGCTGATCGGCGCGTTGAGCCGTGGCATGCAACAACGGCTGGGCCTGGCGCGCGTGTTGATTCACGATCCGCAGCTGTTGTTGCTCGACGAGCCGGCCAGCGGCCTCGACCCGCGCGCGCGCATCGAGATGATGGAAATCCTGCGCGAACTGCAGCGGCTCGGGAAGACGATCATCATCAGTTCGCACATCCTCAGCGAGCTGGAGAGCATCTGCAATCGCGTCTGCATCATCGAGAAGGGGAAGTTGATCTATGCCGGGCCGGTGCAGGGCGTGCGCGATCAGATGTCGTCTGGGCGTGTGATCTGGGTGCGGGTGAGCAGCGACGCGCAACAGGCGGCGGCGTTGCTCAAGGCGCGCAGTGAAGTTTCCGAGGTTGCCACCGTGGACGGCAAATTGAAGGTGACGCTCGCGACGCACGACATTGACCACAGCCTGGTGGCGGACGTGCTGGTGCATGGCGGCGCCAAGCTGCTGGAGTTGCGCGAAGATGAGATAGGCTTGGAGGAAGTTTTCCTGCGGGTCACGCGCGGCGAAACGCAGTGACCCGCGACATCAGCATGATCTTCCCTCCGATAGTCGCGCGCGAGTTGCGGGTGCTGGCGGGGAACGCGCGCTTCCATTGGGGCCGGGCGCTGGTGGCGGGGTTCGCATTATTGGTCTGCCTGCAATGGTTCAACTCGGGCGGTGCGGGAATCAATCCAGGAACTGTGGGACAAACCGGTTTGGGGATGCTGACCGCCGTTGGGTTGGTGATCGCGCTGGCTTCGGTCGTCGTCACGGCGGATTGCGTGAGCCACGAGCGGCGGAACGGTACGCTCGCGTTGCTCTTTCTCAGCACGATGCAAGGACGGGATATAGTGTTGGGTAAGCTGGCGGCGTTGGGCATGGTGGTATTGTACGCGTTGATGGGGTTCGCTCCGGCTCTAATGCTGACGATGCTTCCCGGCGGTGTGACGGGCGGTGAGGTGGCGCGCGCCGCGCTTGGGCTTTTGAACATTGCGTTTGTGTCGCTGGCCATTGGCGTGCTGGTCTCCGTCTTTGCGCGGAGTCAATTGGGAGCCATACTTGGCTCATTCGCCCTGCTCGCGCTGATCAATCTGCTGCCATTCGTGTTGGAAGTCATCGGGCGAACGATGGCGGTCATCCCTTTTATCGTGCTCAGTCCGGTGGCAGGATTGCGGCTTGCGGGAGACGCGGATTATTCGGCGGAACAGTTGAAGTTCTGGCTGACTTTGGGCGTGGGGCATTTTGAAGGCTGGCTGGTGCTGTTCGTGGCGATGGTTGCGCTCAAGCGTAACTGGCGAATGCTCTACGAGCCGCGGGCCCGCATGAGAGTGGGCGCGGAAACGCGGCGGCTCGTCGGCGCGCCCCGGGTATTGGTGCAAGGCCGGGAAAACCAACGACGCGCCTTTGCGCCGGTTGCCCGCGCGATGTTGCGATTGCCGCACCAAATGGCCTTGGCCTGGGTTGCTGCCCTCATTTCAGTGATTGGCTCCATCGGCAATGCACTGGTAATGAGCCGGACGGGGTTGACCTGGGCCGGGGCTGGTTTCGCGGTCACGTTCGGCTGCGTCAGTTCCGGGCTGTTTGCGTTTCTCGCCGCCCGCTTCCTGTTCGAGTCCCGTCGCAGTGGCGAATTGGAATTGTTGCTGGTGACGCCGGTCGGCGCGAAGGGGATTCTCCGCGAGCAAAAACTGGCGCTGCTGCGCATGTTTCGCGGACCGCTTTATCTCGTGCTCGTCGGCGCGGTGCTGGTGGCGGCGTGCAGCATCGGCCTGGCCGGCGGCAACGACATTCTGGGATTGGCGCTGGGCGTGGGCGGGATCGCCAACATGGTGCTGGGCATACTCGCCGTCAGTTGCGTGGCGATGTCGCAAGCCACGCGGGCCAACAGCTTGTTCGGCCTGATAGGTTACGCGGTCGGTTTGGTCGAAGTGCTTCCCGTCGTGATGGCCTACCTGCTCGCGGCCCCAGTGTGTGTCGGCCTGGGGCTGGCTGGCCTTGCACCCCTGTTGGTGGCACTGCTGCTCGTGGTGAAAAACATCGGCTTTACATTTTGGGCGGCGGGCCGGCTGCAACGTGAGTTTCGCACGGGCCGGGAATCGGCGCTCCGGAGAAATCTGCGCCGTTGGTTCAGCGCCGCGCCCGTGACCTTGCCGACGGAGCATCCGCAAGCATCCACATGAAGCGAAGGCGAGTCGGCAATCCCGGTTGGAAAGCTAACGGCTGTGTTCAGGCAGCCGATGGCCGATCCTGTTGCTCTTGTCCGCTGCTTGTTGAACGGCGATCATGAAATTCCTGCCGATCGTCCAGCGTGAACTCCGGGTTGCGTGCCGCCGCTGGACCACGTACTGGCTGCGAACCTGGGTGGCATTGACCGTTGGCGTGGTCGCTTTGGGCGTAATTCTATCAAGTGGGGACGAGTCGCCACCGACCGTCGCCTTGTTCCTGTTTCACGGCGTTTGCGGCGGGACGCTGCTGTATTGCCTGCTCACCGGGTTGCGCACCACGGCGGATTGCATCAGCGAGGAAAAGCGCGAGGGCACGCTGGGCTTGTTGTTCCTCACCGACCTCAAAGGCTACGATGTGGTTTTCGGCAAGCTCGTGGCGAATTCGCTGAATGGATTTTACGGTTTGCTCTCGGTGATTCCGCTGGCCTGCCTGCCGCTGCTGATGGGGGGAATCACCGGCGCACAAGTCGTCTATTCGGCGATTGCGTTGGTGAACACGATGTTCCTGTCGGTGTCGGTCGGGATTTGCGCCTCGGCCTGCTTCCGAGCATCGCGCCACGCATTGGCGGCAACGCTTATCATCCTGCTGTTGCTTACCCTGGGAGTTCCGGGATTGGGAATGTTCCTCGCCTGGCAGGGGCGGGCTTGGGGAGCGTCACAAATGAACTTCTTCCTCACGAGTCCGATTTTCTCTTATGTCGCGCCGCAGGAAGGCCTGATTGTCTGGCGTCAGAACCCTTTGTGGTTCTGGCAGTCAATTGGTTTGATTCACGGTGTGGCCTGGGTGTGCCTGGGGATCGCGTGTCTGGTGGTGCCGCAGGCGTGGCAGGACAAGCCGGCGGGGGTGCGGCGATTGAAATGGTGCGACCGTTGGAAGCAATGGAGCTATGGCGACGCGGCGGAACGGAAGGCATACCGCGCGCGCCTGCTGGACGACGGTGCGTTCTACTGGCTGGCTGCGCGCGATCGGCTGAAACCGGCGTGGGTGTGGGCGTTGCTCGGCGCGGTGGTCTGCGCCTGGTGTTGGGGAATTGGAAAATTCAACCAGGCTTGGCTATCGCCGCCGACCTATCTGGTGACGGCGTTTTTGCTCAACGCCACGTTCAAGAACTGGTTTGCTTCCGAGGCGGCCAAGACGCTCAGCGAGGAACGGCACGCGGGAACTTTGGAGTTGTTGCTGGTCACGCCCTTGAAACTCAGCGACGTGTTTCATGGCCAGTGGCTGGCGTTACGCCGCCAGTTTTTCCGGCCCCTGCTGATGGTGCTGGTGGCCGAAATCTGGATGATGGCTGCGGGTTATCGCCAGGTCGATCCGACCGATCAAGCGTTTTGGCTGGCTTGGTGGATCGCGAATCTGGTCTGCCTGTTCGCCGACCTGATTGCGCTTTTCTGGGTGGGCATGTGGATGGGGCTGGCGTCGCGGAATCCCAAACGGGCGTACAGTGACGCCGTCGGCCGCGTGCTGGCGTTGCCGTGGGCGGTGTTTCTGGTTTTCCTGTTTTACCTGTTCCTGATCTCGGTGCGCGGGCCTAACAATCTCACCTGGCAATCCGGCCTCGGAGTTTACTTTGCCTTGGGAATCGCGGCCGACATCGGTTATGGCGTCTGGGCGCGGGCAAATCTGTACTCGCAATTCCGCGAGGTCGCCACGCGCAGATTTCAGCGAACGGTTTCGCTTTGGCGGCGCGTATTCGGTGGCGCGTCGGAGCGGCCCTCCTCGGGCGAGTGAGAGCACGGAATTCCTGGGGTGACTTTTTCACAGCTCCCGCGGTGGGGAGAATTTGCCGGTGAATAAATCGGCGCGCTGGTTTGCAAAACCCCCGTTCTGCTTGTTGTTTTAGAGTTGTTCACCGGGCACGATTGCAGGGAAATCGGTTGATAAGCTGTGCATAACAATCCGTTGTCGAAATGGGCTTTCGCGTTATGCTGACCACAGTTCATTGAAAGAACTGAAGTGGACATCGGTGGTGAAAATCAGCGGTGGGCGAGCTTCAGGATAATCCCAGGCGACTGGGGAAAGGTTGGGCCAGGCTGGTTGGCGCA
>WBZT01000353.1_pt1 | contig 38590 bp, 35 predicted proteins | sample 5204241 | NCBI WGS metagenome assembly WBZT01 (sample SAMN12344358, study PRJNA552823) | activated sludge metagenome | biome: Activated sludge suspended growth; feature: Nitrification reactor; material: Wastewater; isolation source: activated sludge from nitrification reactor of wastewater... | reverse complement strand
TCTCATCCACCCCTTCAGCAAGGGCGAAAAAACGTAAAATTCCCCGTCGGTGGGCTGTCAGGCGGCCCAGGGGGCTGAGGCGAGTTATGTCGATGGTACCCTGGGAAGATCAAGCGGACACCGTTGCCTTGAGGATATTAGCAATAGGTTGACGCTTGTATCGCTTTAAGTGAATTCTAGATGCAATAAGATCGGTTGGAGTGGTTAGGGGTATCCTGGCAAGCATCCGATGTTATGCACCTAAAGTGAAAGGTAGATAAGGTATTAGTATCGACGGTTTGCCGCATTAATTTTGCGATCTTCCGTCCCTGTGCGCATTCCTGATCGGCCATTGCCTGTGCCTCTTTTGCTCTGTTGGTTCGAGCACTGACCACGACCAAATTATTACTTGACCTGATGAGTTCAGTATCGCAACCGGCTATTGAAAGAATGGGAATCACTACAAGCAAGATTTTCATTTTATGAGTTTGGATAAGTGGCATTTTTTAGTATACCTTTCAGGTACTGTGAGATTATATATCCGCTATTTAATCAATTCAGAGCATTGCTTTTGCCAAACCTTCAGTACCTGAACTGTCGCTAGGTATCCTGGCGCTTAATATGTGATCCAATACCGCCTCCGGCGGGCGATCTGGAGGCAATAGGATCATCCGATTTGCTGGATACCCGCGATGAACCAGTCTCCCTCGGGGGTGTTCCAAGCGTGCTGTATATGCCATATCTCGTGGAATGGGTTGGCGCCTTGACTCACTTCTTCGCGAATCAGGCCAGAAAATTCCAGGCTGACCACGGCCAGATCTCCATCCCGGCGAGTCCCGGCGATCTGGACATTGAGAACCACAACCTCGGTAATCTGGGGTTCTCTCCCCAACCCCAATCGCTCGCGCTGCAGTTCTTCGAATAACTGTGGAGTGGTGTATTCCTTAATGTCCCTGAAGTCTGCCTTATCCCAGGCCGTCTGCAGGCGTAGAAAATGGGACTTGGCGCCCTCGGCAAAGGGATTGGCATCAAACCAGGCCGGGACCTGATTTTCATCCACACTGGCGGCTGACGTGAAGCCACTCGCCTGTGCTGAGGTCGGGGCGTTCCGGGTGAGGACGTTGTCGCCAAGGAGGTTGGTTCCTCGTCCAGATCCACCACCCACCCCAGCCGGAACTAGGGTTGCTCTGCGCCTCATGAAGCGGAACATCATGATACCGCCGAAGATGAGGAGGGCGGTCAGGAGGAGATCCATGACCTGCAGTCCCTGGAAGCCATCCCCAAAAAAGAGGGACGCAAGTAGGCCTCCAGCCGCGAGACCTGCCAGTGGTCCTAACCAGCGACTGGCTCCCCTAGCAGGAGGGAGGGCATTGACGCCGGGGGCAGCTGTAGGGGAACTGGCGGCAGCACCAGGGGGCTTAGCCTGTTGAGTAGGGAGGGAGGAACGGGGCGCGCTGTACTGCTTGCCCAAGCTCAAACCTCCACCTAGGCGTTTAGCCTCGGCGACGGGAATAGCGATCAGGGAACATACCAACAGGGTGACGGCGAAGGCAATAAGGCGTTTCATGAGATTCCTCAAGGGCCGAGGTGTTCAAGAACAGGTTACGGGTAGAAATGACGGTTCCCACCAAGATCTACAAGGCTTATCACGATCCGGGTCAAGGTGTTTGAAAGGAAATTCTTGGCCGAATCGGGATTCAGAAAAGATATTTAAGCCAACCGGGGACACAATACTTCACAGGAAGCCATGACGGCTTCCTGTAAGTTAGATCAATAGAGGGGCGGGGAATTAGAATTGATTTAGCCGGTAATTCGCTTGTATTTCTCGGTCAGTTGTTCCTCCGTCTCCTCGTGGTTAGGATCCTTGAGGATGCAATCAACCGGGCAAACTTCGACGCATTGGGAGGTCTCGTAGTGACCCACGCACTCGGTACAGAGGTCAGGGTCAATCTCGTATATCTCGTCGCCCTGACTGATGGCTCCGTTCGGGCACTCAGGCTCGCAAACGTCGCAGTTTATGCATTCGTCAGTGATGTAAAGGGCCATGAATTTACTCCTGAGGCTGTTGTCAGCCGGGTTGAAAGTTAATTTGGATGCTCATTAGTTTCCAAGGGACTATGGTAGACATATTACCCAAAGCGTTCGCGCAATGCAGCATGCACAGGGATCGGCACGAAAGCAGCGACGTCCCCGCCGAGGCTGGAGACCTCGCGGACGAGCGATGATGATAGAAAGGCGTATTCCTCCCCTGGGGTTAAAAACAGAGTCTCGGTCCCCGGGGACAGGCGACGGTTCATGCTGGCTAACTGAAATTCGAATTCAAAATCGGACAAAGCCCTTAACCCACGCATGATGACCTTTATACCCGTGGCCGCGACGAAGGACACCAGCAGGCCGCTGAAGGCGGTGACCTGGACATTTGGCAGATGGGCGACCGATTCTTTCACCAGGGTTAGCCTGCGATCCGTGGCAAAGAGCGGTGTCTTGTGGGTATCCGCCGCCACGGCTACTACCACTTGGTCGAAGAGTCGACCGGCACGTTCGATCAAGTCGATATGGCCGTTGGTGATGGGGTCGAAGGTCCCCGGATATATGACCCTACGCATGGTCTCACCCAGCATCGAGAACGAAGTCGCGTCAGAATAGCAGGGGCCATTTAACCTGTCTCGGCCAGTCCATAACGGACCTGCCCAGCCTGCTTGCAATGGGTAAGGCGCCATCCCTCAGGGAGGGCAGGAAAACCCGTCGCGGCCGGCGCCTCCAGATAGACTCGCGCACCCCTCGCAAGCCATCCGCCTTGGTCGAGGGCAACGCAACTCGGACCCAGCAGATTCTCGGCAAAGGGAGGGTCCAAAAAGACGAGATCGAAGGCTTCTGATTTTCCCGCCAGCCAATGTCCTGCGTTGTCATGAATCACTTCGATCTGCCGGGCGCCCATTATCCTGGCGTTCTCGTGCAACTGCCGAACCACTTTGGCCATTTTTTCGACCAGAACCACCCGAGCCGCGCCTCGCGACGCGGCTTCGAAACCCAAGGCGCCGCTACCGGCGAAGAGGTCCAGACAACGCGCTGCCGTGATCAGGGGGGCTAGCCAGTTGAACAGGGTTTCCCGGACCCGGTCTGGGGTGGGCCTTAAGCCAGGCTCGTCTAACACCGCAAGTCTCCTGCCACGCCACTCGCCCCCTACGATGCGCACGCGCCTCGGTGGACCAGGGCTTGGATGGGTCATGAGCACAGGCCCTCAAATTGGCCGCACAAGCTACACAAGGCCTGTCCTGTTTGCCATGATGATTCTCACCCCTTAGCCTCAAGGCTCCTTAGGCTCCACCGCCTTCACTTCCGGTCCGACGATGACCGTTGCGAAGCGGGTCGGGTCGATCCGGCGATGGAAAGCATCGCGTATGTCCTTGGCGGTTACGGCCGCGATGCGGTCATTGAAACGGTCGAGATAGTCAAGGGGCAGGCCGTAAAAGCCAATCACGGCAAGGTATTGCGCGATTTTGCCGTTACCGGCGATGCGCAGTGGAAAGCCGCCCGTGATGTTTTTTATGGCTGCCGTCAGTTCCTCCGGTGTTGGCCCCTGGGTACGGAAGCGTTCGATGGTCTCCATCAGCACCTGGCGGGCACTCTGACCCTGTTCGTTCTTGGTAGAGAGCCCGGCTAGGAAGGGGCCTCGTTCTGCCAAGGGCAAGAAATAACTGTATACGCTATAGGAAAGGCCGCGCTTCTCGCGAACTTCTTCCATGAGCAATGAGACCAGCCCGCTACCTCCCAGGATGTGGTTGCCTACATACAAGGGAAAATAATCAGGATCCGTTCGGGTCATGCCGGGCTGGCCGGTATAAACATGGGTCTGGGTCGAAGGAAAGACAATTTGCTCCAGGACGCTGGTCGGCAAGTCTTGAACCGGTGGTAAGGCAGGCAATGGCTCGCCCTCGGGGAGCCCGGCGGTGAGCTGCTCGGCGATGGTCGCGGCCTCACTCCGGGTCATTGCTCCGACCAAGGCGATCACGGCATTACGGGCGACATAATGGCGGGCATGGAAGCGCTTCAGATCTTCCCGGCTCAAGGCCGCCACGGATTCCGGGGTGCCGGTGGGTTCGGTGGCATAGGGGTGATCGCCGAAAATGCGATGGTAAATGGCCTTTTGGCCGAGTGTGCCAGGGTCTTGTTCATCCCGGCTCAGACTGGTCAGAACATTGGCGCGCACTCGTTCGAAGTCGGACTCCTCAAACCGAGGCTGGGCAATTACCATGGCCAGGGTGTCCAAAGCCTGGCCCAAGGCAGGTTGGCGGGTCAGGGTACGTAAGGAAACCGAGGTCATGTCCCGTTGGGCCTCGATGGCAAGTGTTGCGCCATAGGCCTCAAGGCGCTCGGCGATGGCATCTGCGTCCCACTTCCCCGCCCCCTGGTCAATCAGATCGGCGGTCAGGGAGGCCAGACCGGGTTTGCCTTCGTCCCTGGCGCTGCCGGCCCGGAAGGTTATGCGCACATCCAACATGGGCAGATCAGAGGCTGCCACGAACAGCACGGGGATACCCTGAGTGGTATTCCAGGTCTGAATGCGGGGCGTAGCCTGCAGATTGATGCCCCCCACCAGGAGCAGCAGCCCGAAAAACCAGGCAAACATACGGCTATTGACGCGCATGTATGTGAACTCCTGTGGTAGAGGGTCCCGGTTCCTTGTCGTCAAGGGGCAGTGGTTCCAGCAGGGCCACCGTTAAGTTGTCGGGTATCAGGAATTTGCGGGCGACGGCCTGGATCTGTTCGGGGGTGATTCCGCTCAGTTGGGCAACATATTCGTCCATGAGTTTCCAGCCAAGCCCAACAGTCTCCAAACTACCGATCTGTCTTGCTTGGGCGTTGACCGAATCCTTTTCGTAAACCTTGGCCGCGATAAGTTGATTACGGATACGTTCCAGTTCGGCATCCAAAACGGGCTCGTCCCGCAGGTGCTGAATCTGGGCTAGAAGGGCTTGTTCGAGCTCGTTGATAGTGCGTCCCTGGGCCGGGATGCCGTCAAGGACAAACATGCCGGGTAGCCGACTGAAGGGGCTGTAGCTAGCCCCGGCTGAGGCGGCCACGTGTGCGCCGCGCACCAGGTCGCGGCTAAATCGGGAGCTAGCACCGCCGTCCAGGACCGAGGACAGCATTTCCAGGGCATAAGGTTCCCAGTCCTCCCCCCCCTGACCGATAGCAGTGGATTTAAAGCCCATGAGCAGATAAGGCTCCTTCGCGGGGGCCTTGACCTTGATGCGCTTCTCGCCGCGCTGAAGGGGATCACCCTCACGCTTGGCCACTGACACCTTTTCGGCGGCCAGGGGGCCAAAATGTTTTTCGGCAAGGCTAAAAACTTCCTGAGGGTCCACATCGCCGACAACCACCAGGGTGGCGTTGTTTGGGGCATACCACTGACGATACCAATGCCGAAGATCGGCGACGGTCATAGTCTCCAGGTCGCTCGCCCAGCCAATGACCGGGATGCGGTAGGGTGAGACCTCGTAAGCCGCGGCATTGAACTGCTCATAAGTCAGGGATTCGGGGTCGTCCTCGGTTCTCATGCGTCGTTCTTCCTTGACAACCTCTAATTCCTTGAGAAACTCCTTTTCCGGTAAGGCCAGAAAGCGCATGCGCTCGGCCTCCAACTCAAAGGAGATAGGCAGGCGATCCGCAGCCATAGTTTGGAAATAGGCCGTGTAGTCCCGTCCCGTGAAGGCGTTCTCGTCGCCACCGTTTTCGGCAATGATCCGGGAAAACTCACCGGGTGCCAGCTTTTCAGTACCCTTAAACATCATGTGTTCTAAAAGGTGAGATACCCCGGTCAGGCCGCCATGCTCATAACTGGAGCCAACCTTGTACCAAACTTGGGAGGTGACGATAGGCGCGCGATGGTCCTCCTTGACCAGAACCTTGAGACCGTTGTCGAGAAGGCGTTCGTGGACACTGGGGGCTTCGGCAGTCGTGACCAAGGGGAAGGCCAGTGCCGTGGCAAGAAGTAGTCGGGATTTCATCGTAGCGCTATTTCCTGGACTTGGAGGGTGACCCTGGCGTCGAACGATCGATACCGGGAGACGCGTCAACCGATGTTTGTTAGGATGACTGTAAAGGTCAGGTATTGGCAAGACCCGCAAGTAATAGTCCCCCAGCCTGGCAATACGTCCATTAGGTCCCTCATCAGATGTTTGGATTTGGAAAAAAGAATTCACAGCCCTCGCCTGTTGTATTGACATCGGAGCCGGGGATGGGACGCCCCAATCCCAGGAGTGGCCTTTTCGCGCGTTTGCGCGAGGGGTTGGCACGGACTCGTGCCGTCCTGAATACCGACATTAGCGACCTGGTGCTCGGCCGCAAGCGTATTGACCAAGACTTGCTAGATGAGCTTGAGACCCGGTTGCTGAGCGCCGATGTGGGGGTGGATGCCACCTTGCGCATCATCGGGGACATCTCGGGGCGGGTGAAGCGCCACGAACTATCCGATCCAGCGGTGCTTGTGAGCGCTATCAAGGACGAACTGGCGGGGATTTTACGCGCCAGCGAGAAGCCTGTCCGAGTCGCAGCACCCGGCCGTCCCCAGGTTATCCTGATGGTGGGAGTCAATGGCGCCGGTAAGACCACCACTATCGGCAAGCTGGCGAAAAGGCTACAGGATGAGGGTAACAGTGTCATGCTGGCCGCTGGTGATACCTTCCGCGCAGCCGCAGTGGAGCAGTTGCGGACTTGGGGCGAGCGCAACAGCGTCACCGTCATCTCCCAACAGTCGGGGGCGGATTCCGCCTCGGTAATCTTCGATGCCCTCCAGGCTGCTACCGCTCGCGGCATTGACGTTCTCATCGCTGACACCGCTGGACGCCTGCATACCAAGACTAACCTGATGGAGGAATTGGCCAAGATCGCCCGGGTTTTGAGGAAGATCGATCCCGATGCCCCTCACGAGGTCCTGTTGGTGGTGGATGCCACCACGGGTCAGAATGCCATTGTCCAGGCCCAGCAGTTCAATGCCGCCGTCCCTTTGACCGGCATTGCCCTGACCAAGCTCGATGGCACCGCTAGGGGTGGTGTGCTGTTCGCCATCGCCGAGCGATTGCGCGTACCCATTCGCTTCATCGGCGTGGGTGAGTCCATTGACGACCTCCGGCCATTCGTAGCGGAGGAATTCCTCGAAGCCCTCTTCGGGTCCTAATTAACTCCTTGGATATGATCCGTTTCGACCAGGTCAGCAAGCGCTATGCGGGGAGTGGTGAGGTTCTGGGGAACCTAAGCCTGGAGATAGCGGCTGGTGAAATGGTCTTTCTGACGGGCCATTCGGGTGCCGGTAAAAGCACTCTCCTGAAGCTGATAGGCTGTTTGGAACGGCCAAGCCGAGGTCAGCTTATGGTCGATGGGCGAAATGTGGGACGCTTGCCACGGCGCAAGATTCCCTTCCATCGCCGTCAAGTGGGCATGATTTTCCAGGATCACCGACTGCTGGCGGATCGCTCCGTCTACGACAACGTGGCGTTACCCCTAGTGGTCGCTGGCCTGGGAAATCAGGAGATTGCACGGCGAGTAAGAGCCGCCCTCAATCAGGTGGGGCTACTGCAAAAGGAGAAGTCCCTCCCCATTATCCTCTCGGGTGGAGAACAGCAACGCGTAGGCATTGCCCGGGCCATTGTTGCCCGTCCACCCTTACTGCTGGCTGACGAGCCTACTGGTAACCTGGATCCCGAACTTTCGCGGGAAATTATGGACCTCTTTGCACGCTTCAACCAAGTTGGCGTCACGCTCCTGATTGCAAGCCACAACCTGGATCTCATCGCTACCTTGCCATACCGCACCCTGACCTTGGAAAAAGGGCGCTTGGTCGCCGATTCCCATGCGCACAAGATCAAAAAATCTAACTCCTGAAAAGGCTAGCCGACCTATGCGCCGGCTGCATATTCCCTTTGGTCGGTTGCCGGGTATCTGGTTTGGGCATCATGTTCAGGATGCTGTTTCCAGCCTGGCCCGACTTCGTGGCACCCCGCTACCAACCCTAATGACGACCTTGGTCATTGGTATCGCCCTGGCCTTACCGGGGGCTCTCCATGTCTTGACGCGCAACCTGGAACGTCTCGGCGAAGGTTGGGAACAAACAGCGGCTATTTCACTGTTTCTTAGGTCGGAGATTGGCGCAGACAAGGCCAAGGCATTAGCGCGCCGCCTGGCGGGGCGGGCGGATCTAGAGTCCGTAACCTTGATCCCGCCAGAGCAGGCTTTAGAGGAACTCAGGGCCGAATCTGGTTTCGCCGAGGCGGTTGAACAACTGGAAACGAACCCTCTTCCCTATGTTTTGGCCCTGCGACCGGCCCAAAGCCTGAGGGACGCGGCTAGTCTGGAGGGGCTGCGCGAGATCCTCACTGCCCTCCCGGAAACGGACCTGGTCCGTATGGACACCCTCTGGGTGCGACGTTTCCAAGGGGTCATCGACCTGGGTGAGCGTGCTGCTCAGGTGCTGGCCAGTGCCCTGGCACTTGGTGTCTTACTGGTGATAGGGAACACGATTCGCCTGGAGATCGAGAACCGGCGTCAGGAGATCGTCATTATGGAAACCGTGGGGGCCACCCATGCCTTCATCCGCCGCCCCTTCCTCTGGCTCGGGGTTTGGTATGGCCTTTTGGGTGGGCTCATCGCCTGGTTCCTGGTTTCCCTGGCCATCCTATTCATGCAAGGCCCAGTATCCCGGCTGGCCGCACTCTATCAAGCGGACTTCATTCTTGTCGGGTTGGGCCCCGGCGCCTTGACGATGCTGCTGGGTGGTAGCCTCGCCCTCGGGCTTACAGGGAGCTGGGTCTCCGTCAGCCGGCATCTCGCGGCAATCGAGCCGGGTTAAGGGCGGCAAGCTTGGCCAGGCCATCCGCTAGGAAATTATTCCACAGTTTCGGCCGAAAAAAAGAGATTTGCAGGTTGTATGACCCCTGATGGATTTGTTAAACTCAATTCCATAGAAAATTACTTGGGTATTGGCACCATGACTAAAGACCTCGCTCTGCTACCTACCGGCAACATTGACGCCTATATCAGCGCCTCCTACCAGATCCCCATGCTGACCCCGGACGAAGAGCGTGACCTGGCCGTTCGTCTGCGTGATCACGGTGACATGGATGCCGCCCGCCGCCTGGTCCTCTCTCATCTGCGCTTTGTCATCCGCATTGCCCGGGGCTATCTGGGATACGGATTACCCTTGCCAGACCTGATTCAGGAGGGCTCGGTCGGACTCATGAAGGCGGTCAGACGGTTCGAACCGGACATTGGGGTCCGGCTGGTATCCTTCGCGGTGCATTGGATTCGTGCCGAGATTCATGAATATATCCTGCGTAACTGGCGCATCGTCAAGGTTGCTACTACCAAGGCCCAGCGCAAGCTCTTCTTTAACCTGCGTAGCGCCAAGAAGCGCCTAGGCTGGTTTACTCGCGAAGAGGTGGAGAGCGTTGCCAGGGAACTGGACGTTAAGCCCGAGACGGTCCTTGAGATGGAATCGAGGCTTTCCAACCAGGATCTGGCCTTTGATGGTGACGACAGCGATGATGACGAGGGCCCCGCTGCCCCCTCCACCTATCTGCCGGATATGCGCATGGAACCTGCCAGCGACCTGGAGCGTCAGGATACGATGAAGGATCGCTACGATCGGCTCCACGCCGCCCTTGGGGGACTCGACGAGCGCAGCAAAGCCATTCTGCAGGCTCGCTGGCTGACGGAGAAAAAGCAGACCCTGCACGAACTCGCTGCCCAGTTCGGCGTCTCCGCCGAACGCATTCGCCAAATTGAGAAGAATGCCATGAGGAAAATGAAAACCCACCTCGAGGCCTGACCCGCCTCCTTTGCCTCAACCAAAGCCCGCAATCCTGCGGGTTTTTTTTCGAAGTAATCCCTTGCTTGGTGATTCATCAGGATTTAATACCCAAAATAGCACAATGTGCACAACTAATTGATTTATTTAATAATAAATAATTTATTGCGCCCTTGAAAACAGAGCCATGACCGTCTAACTTTTTATTAGGGAGGAAAGACAACAGGAGTGAAAGCCATGAAGACCAAATCGACAGAGTTGCGTGAAGTGACACCGCATCGCGATATCGATGTGTTCGATAGCATGGATCGGGTGTTTGACACCCTCTATCGTGGTTGGATGCGGCCATTCCGTGACTTGCTACCGGAATGGGCGCCGCTTACGGGTCGTATGGAGTTTGCTATGCCCCATCTCGACCTCATTGAGCGTGATAAGGAGATTCTGGTCCGGGCCGAGATCCCGGGCGTGGACAAGAAGGATCTGAAGCTTGATCTTACGGGTGATTTGCTCACCATCGCAGGGGAGCGCCGGCTGGAGGAGGAAACCGAAGAGGGCGAGGTGCATTGCGCCGAGATTGCGCGAGGTTCCTTCACGCGCAGTATCCGCCTGCCTGTGCCGGTCGATTCGGAACGAGTGGAGGCCGATTTTAAGGACGGCCTGCTCGAAATCCATCTCCCCAAGGCCCAGGTGACCGAACGCCGCCGTATTGAGATCAAGTGATGATGTAAACCCACCCGCGCGCTGTGGGAGTGCCTGCGGGTTTGCCACGGGGGCCGGTCACAAGCCGGCCCCCGTCATTTTAGGTCTGGATAATGGCTACGCGATCCAGCCTGCCCGCGAGAGTGGCGGCCAGTTCCTCTGCGATCTTCTCCAGGGATAAATTTACCCCTAAATCGACCAGCCGGGTAACAGGCAGACCCGGATAGCCACAGGGGTTAATGCGCGAGAAGGGTTCGAGGTCGAGATCAACATTCAGCGCCAGGCCATGGTAGCTACAATAACGCCGCACCCGCAGGCCAAGCGAGGCGATCTTGGCGCCCTCGACATAGACACCGGGGGCGTTAGGCCTGGCTTGGGCGTCGACACCCTGGGCGGCAAGGAGATCGATGACGGTGGTCTCGAGGAGTTGGACCAGGCCCCTGACGCCTAGCCCGGCACGTTTCAGATCAAGCAGCAGGTAGGCGATGAGTTGTCCGGGTCCGTGGTAGGTCACCTGGCCACCACGATCCACCTTGAGCACGGGAATTCTGCCCGCGTCCAGCAAATGCTCCAAACGGCTTGCCTGGCCCAAGGTATAGATGGCCGGGTGCTGCAGGAGCCAGAGTTCATCGGGAGTTGCTGGGTCGCGGGCATCCGTAAAGTCCCGCATGGCTCGCCAAATAGCCTCATATTCACACAGGCCAAAATACCGAATAACGAGTTGGCCATCACTCGTCGCCCGGGCGTAATCGCTCAAGGGGTGATTTAGGTTAAAGCGCCCATGCCACGCGCTCGTTGCCGCTGAGATCGCGATAAATGGCGTCAAGTTGGTCCTGGCTTTCTGCCTGGATTACCAAGGTCACAGCAACCCACTTGCCGCCGCTGCTTTGACGCACCTTGACCTGGGCTTCGGAAAGGTCGGGAGCGTGGCGACGAACGATGTCGGTGGCCAAGTCCACGAAGTTATCTCCCACCTTGCCTATGGCTTTGATCGCAAAGGCGCAAGGGAACTCCATCAGTTTGGTGGAGCCTTCCTTTATCGACCGCACTTCTAGAACCAGCGAAGTATCGTGTCCCTAAGCCATTCCCACCAGCCACCTTCCGCAACATCCTGAAGCGCAATCAGGGGTTCCCGGCCTATCTCCTTTCCCTCTAGGTCTACGACAATCTCGCCTACTTTGTCTCCCTTGGCGACCGGGGCTATGATGTCTGGGTTTTTTTCGATTCGGGCTGAAAGCTTGTCGTAACGGCCACGCGGAATGGTGGCATGGAGATCAGCAGCCGGTCCCACCGGTACTTCCTTAATGGCACCCATCCAGACTCGCAGGTTCTCAATGGGCTGGCCGCCGGGGTAGAGTCTGGGGGAATCGTAGAAACGAAATCCATAATTGAGCAGGGCCAGGCTGGCTTGGGCGCGAGCCTTCTCACTCTTAGCGCCCATGATCACCGAGGTCAGCCGCATGGCGTCTCGCTTGGCCGAGGCCACCAGACAGTATCCAGCGGCGGCGGTATGGCCCGTTTTGACGCCATCGACCGCGGGATCCTGCCACAAGAGACGATTGCGGTTATTCTGCTTGATCCCGTGGTAGACATATTCTTTCTCAGAGTACCAGGCATAAAACTCAGGGAATTCACGAATAGTCGCGGCGGTAACCAGGGTCATGTCACGCGCGGTGGAATAGTGTTCAGGGTCGGGGAGCCCTGTAGCGTTGGTGAAGTGACTATGCGTCATCCCCAAGCGCTGGGCATGGGCATTCATGAGGCTGGCAAAGGTCTCCTCACTGCCGGCAACGTGTTCAGCCAAGGCCACGCTGGCATCGTTACCGGATTGGATTATCATGCCGTGTATCAAGGCCTCTAGGGGGATCCGCTTACCAAGTTCGACGAAGGTTTTAGAACCACCCGTGCGCCAGGCATTTTCGCTGATGAGCACCTCGTCCGTGAGCGCCACCTTCCCTGCTGCTAATTCCCGAAAGACGACGTAGGAGGTCATGATTTTTGTCAGGCTCGCGGGTTCCATGCGCTCGTCGGCCTGGTGTTCGACCAATACTGTGCCCGTATTGTGATCGACCAGGATGTCGGCGAGGCTGACGATTGTCGGCGGTTCTGGGATGGGGGGCTGGGGGATATCGGCTGCCGACTTGTCGAGTGCCAAGACCGGCCTAAAGAATAACACCATGATAATAGAAAAAATTTTGACGAGGGGCTTCATCGGCAAGGCTCGGCGCTAGTTTGAAGGGGGCGAGGATTAGGTGTAAATCCTAGACAAGCCCGGAATACGCCCATTCTAAGCGCTAAAGCCCAGGCTTGCAGCCGCACTGAACGAGAAACTGCTCCCAGGCGGTATTCGTTTAGGTTGGGTTGGTTTGGGCTTCCGGGTCAGTTGCCCAAGGGAATTGCGGACCCATGTGTACCGTTAGGAATTCCCGCTCAAGAAAAGTATTCGTTAGCGGCTAACCACGCTGGGATTGCTTAAGCCCAAGGAGGCTAATTTGCGGGAAAGGTCTTGAGCCTTATCCTGGGATGCAACAGGCCCGATCTGAACCTTGTATGGTGTGGTTTCGTTCGAAACGTCGGTTTGAACCAGTACGCCTTCCTCAAGTTTTGCCACCAGTTTTTGCCGCAACTCTTCCGCGTTGGAGCGGTTATCAAAGGCCCCAACTTGCAAATAGAGGCCCAAGGCATCGTAGGATTTGGCCTTGGGGTTGGGTTTAGCCCTCACCAGGGGGGTACCCAGGATATCGGTTTCCGCTCTGGCGACAAGCTGAGGTTCTGCAGAGCTGGGCTGGTCAGGAGTGGCTGCGCTGCTCGTTCGTGCCTTGTCGGAGGCGGAAACGAACATTTGTTGTAGACCTATCTCAAGATTGGGTTTACTGGGATCCACGACTTGTATTGCCACCTTGGCTGAGCCCTTAGCAACCATGTCAAGTTTTGACGCTGCGGCATAAGAGAGGTCAAGAACCCGATTGCCATGAAAAGGACCTCGGTCATTAACGCGTACTAAGGTACTCAGGCCATTTTCAAGATTGGTCACTTCAATCATGCTTGCAATCGGTAGATTCTTGTGAGCGGCGGTCATGGCATGCATGTCGTATTGCTCACCACTGCTGGTGCGACGCCCATGGAAACGCTTGCCGTACCAGGAGGCCGTGCCTTTCTCGACAAAACCTGCCGCGTCACTCTTAACATAGTAACGCTTGCCCTTGACAACGTAAGAGGAAGGATTTTTGGATTTGGGGGGTGACTCGACCCTGGGGGCGGGCTTTTCGATTTGGCCTGAAGGCTGTTCCAAACCGTTATCTTGACTCGTCGTAGCGCAACCCATAAGGGAGAGAGCTAGGAAAAGAGTAACGAAAATGCCGAGGGCCTGGCCCCGCGGGACGGCTATCCATGCGTGGTTGCGCGCATCTCTTGTCGTCATCGTTTGCCCCCAATCTCTCGTCAAGTAACCGTTCGGCCATGAAATTTCCTTTAAGCCTTAAGGCCTTAGCCTGGATATCTGGTTAGACTCAAAATAGACATAAGTACAAGCATATCTTGGTAGAAGAGGTTGAGCACATAGAAATTATGCATGGCATACCATAAATTTATTTATTATCGGCTCGGGGATGGACCCATTCCGAGTCGGCACTTTTCCCTGTAATCAATTAAATACAATATGTTATGATTTTTTAGTATTGACAGGGCCGCGTACCCCCTTCGCCTTGCCTGTTGAGGCCGCCTCAGAGCGCTCGAGGATCTGTTTCGGCTTGATGTGACAAGAATTCGCCCTCCGGGCGCCGGTAACCAGCCCGGACCGCCCAAGGCTTGAGCATCTGGCCCAGGCAGGGGGGACAGGTAGGCCTAATTTCACCAGCAACTTCCTATAGCAACTGAGGGTAACGACGATGAACGGGGCATTGGTTGGCATCATTATGGGTAGCGATTCAGACTTGGGTGTCATGCGGGCTGCGGCGGAGGTTCTCCGGGAGTTAGAGATACCCTGTGAGATGACCATCGCCTCCGCGCATCGCACGCCCAAAAGGGTAATCGAATATGCCGAGGGGGCGCGGGCGCGCGGCATCAAGGTCATCATCGCCGGGGCAGGCGGCGCCGCTCACCTGGCTGGGGTGGCGGCTGCCCTTACCCCCTTGCCCGTGATTGGCGTCCCCGTCAAAAGTGCCAGCCTGTCGGGCCAGGATTCTCTGCTTTCGATGGTACAGATGCCACCGGGCGTACCCGTGGCGACGGTCGCTATCGACGGTGCCAGGAATGCCGGTATCCTGGCTGCCCAGATAATCGCCACGGGTGATGCCGCCCTGATGGATCGCCTCCTAGCATTCAAGCAAGGTATGGAGGCAGCGGTACTCGCTAAGGCGGAGCGCTTGGAACGCGGAGAATTGAACTGAAATGCGCGGCTTCCCAAGCAGTTCGCCAGGAATGAACAGAGTACGTCATGGATATCACTGAACTACTGACATTTTCCGTAAAGAACCAATCCTCGGATCTGCATCTTTCCGCAGGGTTGCCGCCCATGATTCGGGTCAACGGCGATATGCGCCGCATCGACTTGCCTGCCATGGACCACCGCACGGTCCATACGCTTGTCTATGAAATCATGAATGACAAGCAACGCAGGGACTACGAGGAGTTTCTGGAAACTGACTTCTCCTTCGAGGTTCCCGGCTTGGCTCGCTTTCGCGTCAATGCCTTCAACCAGAAGCGCGGGGCCGCCGCCGTTCTGCGCACCATTCCCTCCAAGGTGCTTTCCCTGGAAGAAATCAACGCCCCCAAGTTGTTCCGCGATATCGTCGATGTGGCCCGGGGCCTGATCCTGGTGACCGGGCCTACGGGTTCCGGCAAGTCCACCACCCTGGCGGCCATGATCGATTACCTCAACGATACCCGGTATGAGCACATCCTCACCATCGAGGACCCCATCGAGTTCGTCCACCTGAGCAAGAAGTGCCTCATCAACCAGCGGGAGGTCCACCGCGATACGCTGGGATTCGCCGAGGCCCTGCGCTCAGCCCTGCGCGAGGATCCCGACATCATCCTGGTGGGCGAAATGCGCGACCTGGAGACCATCCGCCTCGCCATGACCGCCGCCGAAACGGGTCATTTGGTGTTCGGAACTCTCCACACCACTTCTGCGGCCAAGACCATAAATCGCATCATCGACGTATTTCCGGCGGCGGAAAAGGATATGGTCCGCTCCATGCTGTCCGAATCCCTGCGCGCCGTCATCGCCCAGACGCTGTTGAAGAAAGTAGGGGGCGGACGGGTGGCCGCCCACGAAATCATGATTGGCACCCCGGCCATCCGCAATCTGATCCGCGAGGACAAGGTCGCCCAGATGTATTCCGCCATCCAAACGGGTCAGGCCTTTGGCATGCAGACCTTGGATCAGAACCTCTCGGATTTGCTCAAGCAGGGCCTGGTAACCCGCGTCGATGCTCAGTCCAAGGCCCAGAACAAGGACGCTTTCGCCTGATTAGCGGTTCTACCCTCATGGGAAGACTCCTGGTGAGAAGAATCCTTAACCAACACCCGGTGTACCATGGAATTTAACCAACTCCTCGTCCTCATGGCCCAAAAGAAGGGGTCTGACATGTTCATCACCGCGGGACGCCCCCCGGGCATCAAAATCGATGGCGTTATCCGCAACGTCGGCAATGAGGCCTTGACGCCCCGGGATGCCCATGACCTCGTCTACAGCGTGATGAACGAGAAGCAGCAAAAGGAATTCGAGGAGACCAAGGAATGCCAATTTGCCATCGACGCCAAGGGCGTTGGCCGCTTCCGGGTCAGTGCCCTGGTGCAACGGGACGCGGCCTGTATGGTACTGCGCCGTATCGAGTCGAAAATCCCCACCATTGAGGAGTTGGGCCTACCGCCGATCATTCAAGAACTGGCAATGACCAAGCGCGGGCTCATCATCTTTGTCGGCGGTACGGGTACCGGCAAGTCCACCTCGCTCGCGGCCATGATTGGCTATCGTAACCAGCACAGTTCCGGACACATCATCACCATCGAGGATCCCATCGAGTTCGTCCATGATCATGGCGGTTGCATCGTCACCCAGCGCGAGGTCGGGGTCGATACCCAGTCATTCGACGTCGCCCTAAAAAACACCCTGCGTCAGGCCCCGGATGTCATCCTCATCGGCGAGATTCGCACCCGTCAGACCATGGAGTATGCCGTTGTATTTGCTGAGACTGGCCACCTAGTATTGGCTACCCTGCATGCTAACAACGCTAACCAGGCCCTGGACCGAATTCTGAACTTCTTCCCCGAGGAGGCCCGAAACCAGCTCTTCACCGATCTGTCCCTTAATCTCAAGGGTATTGTTGCCCAGATGCTGGCGCCGCGCCAGGATGGGAGGGGCCGGTGCGCCGTCATCGAGGTTCTCCTCGGCACCCCCCTCGCTTCGGACTTGATTCACAAGGGGGAGGTCCATAAGCTCAAGGAACTGATGAAAAAGTCCCGCGAGCAGGGTATGGGCACTTTTGACCAGTCCTTGTTTGATCTTTACGAGGGGGGGGAGATCAGCTATCAGGACGCCCTGCGATTTGCGGATTCCGCCAACGAGGTGCGTCTCATGATCAAACTCCATGGCACTCGCGACAAGGGAGCCGAGCACGAGGGAGGTCTGGAGGGTATCAACCTGGTGGATAAGGATGAATAATGGCCAAACGAGTGCGCGGTAAACCAGGATCGCGGTGTAAAGTGATAGTCAAAACCGCCATGATGCTTGTATAAAGGCGTCACATTTTTTAAGGGCGGCCATATTCGAGGGCGCAACTCTTATGATTAAGGCTCCATGTAAACGCATTCCAGCGATGGATCGGCAGATCAGGCCCCTGTTCGCCCCGCTGGCGGCTGTCACCATTCTTTTCGGGCTCATCGGCTGTGGGCATCTGCCCATGCTGGAGCAGGAAAAACCGAAGGAGGTTGAGCCGGCCCAAGCCGAGGCACCCAAACCTGTGCTACCTATGGAGCCTCAGGAAGTTCACCCTGCCAAGGGTATGCGCTGGGAATGGAAGGGAGACAAACGCAAAATTACCCATATCTGGATCGATGTCGATAGTCAGAAGGCCCGTTTCTACGAGGGGAAGGAGCAAGTAGGTTGGACCTATGTCGCCTCGGGCGTGAAGACCCACCCGACGCCAGTGGGCCATTTTTCCGTCATGGGGAAGGAGAAGACCAAGGAGTCGAACCTATACGGCAAAATTTATAATGCCGAGGGTCGGGTGGTTGTCTCCGACGCCAAGCGAGGACGGAATCAGGTCCCGGCGGGTGGCCGCTTCGCCGGGGCCAAGATGCCCAATTATCTCCGCCTCACGGGTGATGGCGTGGGCCTACACGCGGGTCCCATACCGCGACCGGGACATCCTGCCTCTCATGGCTGTATTCGCCTGCCCCCGCCACTGGCCGAGCGTCTCTTTGCCCAGGTACCGATCGGAACACCGGTAACTATCACGGGTTCGGGTCCGGACTATGGCGACTATCGAGCTAAGCTGGCGGCCAAAGGCCCGGCCAGGCTAGAACCGGCGGAAGGCGGCAGCATGGAGCCCGCCGAGGTTGCGAAAGCACAACTTGCGTCATCGCCGCCCGTCCAAACCCAGCCGGCTCAAACTCAGCCCCTGTCACCTAGGCCCACGCAGGCGCAGACCCTGCCAAAGCCATTGCCTACACCAGCAGAGCCGGTGCAACCTCGGTCCCCGCAAACCCAACCTGCCCCACCACAGATCGCCCAGCCAAGGCCGGAGAGGTCACAGTCCCCACCAAATCAAACCTGGAAGCCCCTCGTCACCGAAGGGAAACTCGCGGTACCCGTTGGGATCCAGCCGACTAATCAGGATAAACCACCCTCGGTTATTCAACCTATGGCCATGCAATCGGAGAGCAACCCGCCTGTTAAAGCTGGTCCATCCCAGCAAGGTCAAAGTGGTTCAAGCCAGCAACAAGAAAAGCTGGCTCCGCCTCAGGTCACCAAGGACCCCACGGTGGGCGCTGAATCCCCGTTGGCAGGAGGTCAAGCGTCGCCGCACCAGGCCCCGGCTGCTCCTGCGGAGGACCATGCTGACCGCGCTATGCCATCCACCGCCCCTGATAGCGGGGTACAAACGGCCCCTGCCAAGGCTTCACCGGAATCACGGGCGGTCCCTGTGCCATCCCAACCACCCATGGCTGGACAGTTTCAGGCTAAACCGGCTCCCGCGGTCCAACCCCTAACCATTGACGCAAAAGCACCGGAGTCGGCCGCGGTCAAGGTGCCTCAGGAGAATACAGCCCCGTCGGTCCAGGCGGGTAAGGACCAGGCCCAGGTTGAACCCGCTCCGACCGTCCCGGTTCAGGCTGAACCGGGCAAGGCGACAGGTGGCTGACTTCGAGTCCGGGATGGGTGGCGTATGGCCGAGTGGTTCGCCCTCTTCGCCACCAGGCCCAGTGCACAAGGGGCCTTGGGTCCATAGGGTTAAGTGGCCACTGGTTCAGATAAATTGGCGGTGGTTGTCCTTCAGGCGAACATAGTGCAGGGCCGCGTATTCCAGATATTCCAGTTCTTCATCGGTCAGAGGGCGGATCCGTGTGACCGGGGAGCCGCGCCAGAGATAGCCACTTTCCAGGATCTGTCTTGGGGGTACCAGGGAGCCCGCGCCCAGGAGGGTTCTTGGCTGGACGACCGCCCGGTCCAGAATGCGGGTCCCAATGCCAATCAAGCTGCAGTCATGGATCTCACAGCCGTGAAGTACGACTTGATGACCGATGGTGACACGGTCGTGAATAATCAGGGGAGCGCCGCCTGGAAGGAAGCGGCTGTCGTGGGAGACATGCAGAATGCTGCCGTCCTGAATATTCGTCTCGGCACCGATGCGGATGGAATGGACATCGCCTCTTACCACCGCCATGGGCCAGATAGAGGAGCCTTCACCGATCTCAACGTCGCCTATCACTAGGGCGGTTGGATCAACCCAGGCGCTGGCGGCAATGAGGGGCTGCTTGCCCTGATATGCGCGAACATTGGTCATGGAATTCCTCGGGATGGGGTCAGCTATGGGTAGCTATGATGGGGGCAGTGGCCCATGCTAGCAGCAACCGCCGTTGGCGTCGTCTAGGGCCAACATGGGTTTTGCCCCTGGTGATCCCACTATTATTCCCCCTTCCGGTCCAGAAATGCTTATCTAATGGCGCGCCCTTCCCGTGTTAATCCGTCCGGAGAGAACAATATGGCCTTTCCTGCTGTCGCCTTTATCTTGACATTGGCCCTGGCCCCATCACTTGTGCAGGCCGCTAAGCCGAGACTATTTATTGATGAGGCCGAGCCAGCAGCGCCCGCCAGTATCATTGATGGCAAGCCCTGGGAAGAAGGCAAGATGGAGTTGCCCCCCTGGCCCAAGGACAGCGATCTGGTGGAATTTCAGCTCGATACCGCATCCCCTTCCCGGTTCCGCTATTTCATCGATGGCCAACATATAAGCATCGGCAAGGATGATGTGGTGCGCTATACCCTTGTGGCTGAATCGCCGACGGGCACACGCAATATCACCTTCGAGGGGCTACGTTGTAAGGCCCAAGGGGTCTTTCGTACCTATGCTTACGGCTCGGACCACAGCTTCAAGCCCGTCGAAGGGGCTGACTGGCAGACTATCATCGCCAAGTCCGGGGACCAGCTCCACCGGGAGTTGTATGGCCATTTCCTCTGTGGTCAGCGCACCTTCGAGCCTCGCCCCATCCCGGATATGATCCGGGCTCTCCAAGGTAAAATCCACGGGCGAGAAAACGCCGGGTTCCAGCCCGATTGATCCCCCTGGCGGTCCCCCAGGCGATCCAGTCTCCCCCCGCAAGCTGAATTGACTCAAAGAGGCATCATGGAAAACCCCCTCATCGACATGCCCGGCCTGCCACCCTTCGGTCGCATTCTGCCCGAGCAGGTGGAACCCGCCATTGATAGCTTGCTGGCCCGCAACCGCGCCTCTATTGCCGAGCTTGCCCAGGCTGGGGGGCTTGCTACCTGGGAGAACTTCATCGAGCCCCTGGAGATCCTCGGTGATGGCTTGGAGAGGGCCTGGTCACCCGTCGGCCATCTCAACGCCGTCATGAACAGCGCGGCCCTGCGCGCTGCCTACAACGCCTGCCTTCCCAAGCTCAGCGACTACGCCACCGAGCTTGGCCAAAACCGAGCCCTGTTCGAGGGCTATCGCACCGTCGCCGCCCAGGAGCACCTGGACGCCACCCAGCGCAAGCTGCTCGACAATGCCTTGCGCGACTTCCACCTCTCTGGCGTGGATCTCCCCCCGGACCAGCAGGGCCGGTTCCGAGTGATCGATCAGGAATTGTCGCGCCTCGCCGCCAAATTCTCCGAGAACCTTCTCGATGCCACCAACGCCTGGCATAAGCACATCGAGGACGAGGCCCAACTTGCTGGCCTGCCGGAATCTGCTCGCGCCCTGGCCAGGCAGACCGCCGAACAGCGCGGCGAGACCGGCTGGGTCCTGACCCTCGATTTTCCCTCCTACCAGCCGGTCATGACGTACGCCGATGATCCCACCCTGCGCCGCGAGCTTTACGAGGCCTATACCACCCGCGCCTCCGAGCTCGGCCCCCATGCCGGTCAATGGGACAACGGCGCCATCATGGATGAGATCCTGGCCCTGCGGCACGAGCAGGCCCAGCTCCTCGGCTTCGCCAATTATGCCGAACGCTCTCTGGCCACCAAGATGGCCCGCTCACCCGAGGAGGTGATGGGTTTCCTCACCGGCCTGGCGCAACGGGTGGTCACCCCTGCGCGCCGGGAGCTCGAGGAGGTGCGCGGCTTTGCCCAAACCCTGCATGGCGTCACCGCTATTGAACCCTGGGACCTGGCCTACTATTCCGAAAAGCTGCGCGAGCATCGCTATGCCATCACCCAAGAGGAGCTGAGGCCCTATTTCCCCATCAGCCGCGTCCTCGTTGGCCTCTTCAATGTGTTGGAGCGGCTCTTCGACATCCGCATCCGCGAGGTCCAAGGGGTCGAGACCTGGCATCCGGAGGTACGCTTCTTCGAGATCCGCACGGCTGACGACGCCTTGCGTGGTCAATTCTACCTTGATTCCTTTGCCCGCCCCAACAAGCGCGGGGGGGCCTGGATGGATGTCTGTGTCAATCGGCTGCACACTGCCACATGCGCCCAGATTCCCTGCGCCTATCTGGTGTGCAACTTTACCCCCCCGGTGGGCGACCAGCCGTCGTTGCTGACGCATACGGAGGTGTTGACCCTTTTCCACGAGTGTGGCCACGGCTTGCACCACTTGCTGACTCAAATCGATTATCCCGCCGTTGGCGGCATCTCGGGCGTACCCTGGGATGCGGTGGAGCTGCCGAGTCAGTTCCTGGAGAACTGGTGCTGGGAGCGTGAATCCCTGGACCTGATTTCCGGCCAGGTGGCAACCGGGGAACCTATCCCCGACGGCCTCTATCAGCGCCTGCGCGCCGCTAAGAACTTCCAGTCCGCCATGCAGATGGCCCGTCAGCTCGAATTCGCCCTGTTCGATTTCCGCATCCACCTCGAATACGACCCAGCCCGGGGTGGACGCATATACGAGATCCTGGATGAGGTGCGCGACCAGGTGGCTCCCATCAAGCCGCCCGCCTTCAACCGCTTTCCCCACAGTTTCTCGCACATCTTTGCTGGCGGTTACGGGGCCGGCTACTACAGCTACAAATGGGCGGAGGTCCTTTCCGCCGATGCCTTCTCGCTCTTCGAGGAAAAGGGCATCCTCGATACGGCCACCGGTCGTGCCTTCCGCCAGCACATTCTGGAGCAGGGCGGCTCCCGCGCGGCCATGGATCTCTATGTGGCCTTCCGGGGCCGTGAACCTACCCTCGACGCCTTGCTCCGTCATAGCGGCATTGCTACCGCGGCTTGCTAAGGGAGTGGAGAGAGAGGAATGCCAGCTTGCTTAGGTCCATATTGGCAAGCCCGCAACCATCATAGATAACCCCGCCACCGAGCGCCCTAGCCCTATGCAATACGCAGACCTAAGAGATTTCATCGCCCAGTTGGAGGCGCGGGGGGAACTTAGGCGCATCCGCACTGAGGTCGATCCCTACCTGGAAATCACGGAGATCTGCGACCGTACCCTGCGGGCTGGCGGTCCGGCCCTCCTCTTCGAGCGGCCCAAGGGCTCGGCGATACCCCTCTTGGGCAACCTCTTCGGCACCCCCAATCGGGTGGCCATGGGCATGGGCGAGGAATCCGTCACGGCCTTGCGCGGGGTAGGGCAACTGCTCGCCAGTCTCAAGGAGCCCGAGCCCCCCCGGGGCATGAAGGATGCCTGGGAAAAGCTCGCGGTCTTTCGCAAGGCCCTGGACATGGCACCCAAGCAGATCAAGGGTCCGCCCTGTCAGGAGGTGGTGTTGGAGGGCCAGGATGTGGACTTGGGCCGACTGCCTATCCAGACCTGCTGGCCCGGGGACGCGGCCCCCCTCATTACCTGGGGCCTGGTCATCACCCGCGGGCCGGATAAGCCGCGTCAGAATCTGGGTATCTACCGTATGCAGGTGCTCGGTCCCAACCAGGTCATCATGCGGTGGCTGGCCCATCGCGGTGGCGCCCTGGATTTTCGGGAATGGACCCGCGCCCACCCGGGTGAGCCCTTCCCCGTCTCCGTGGCTCTGGGCGCCGACCCGGCCACCATGCTCGGTGCCGTCACGCCGGTGCCGGACAGCCTGTCGGAATATGGCTTCGCGGGTCTGCTACGGGGCAGCCGTACCGAGGTCGCCGCCAGCCTTGGCAGCGAGCTGCAGGTGCCCGCCCGGGCGGAAATCGTGTTGGAGGGTCGCATCCATCCCAACGACACCGCCCTGGAGGGCCCCTTTGGCGACCATACCGGCTATTACAACGAGGTGGACCGTTTCCCCGTCCTAACCCTCGATCGCATCAGCCATCGCCGCCAGCCCATCTATCACAGCACCTACACCGGCCGGCCGCCGGACGAGCCCGCTATCCTGGGGGTGGCCCTCAACGAGGTCTTCGTGCCCATCCTGCAAAAGCAGTTCCCGGAGATCGTGGATTTCTATCTCCCGCCAGAGGGCTGTTCCTACCGGCTGGCGGTGGTGAGCCTGAAAAAGCAGTACCCCGGCCATGCCAAACGCATCATGCTCGGCGTCTGGTCTTTCCTGCGCCAGTTCATGTACACCAAGTTCGTGATCGTGGTGGACGACGACATCAATACCCGCGATTGGAAGGATGTCATCTGGGCTATGACCACCCGCATGGACCCGGCGCGGGACACGGTCACCATCGAGAACACGCCCATCGATTACCTGGACTTCGCCTCCCCCGTCTCTGGGCTGGGCTCTAAAATCGGGTTTGACGCCACCAATAAGTGGCCCGGGGAGACCAGCCGGGAATGGGGCAAGCCCATCGAGATGGCGGCGGCGGTGCGTCAGCAGGTGGATGCCATCTGGGACGATTTGGGCATCTGCTGATACCCAGCCCCAGTCACACCTTGGCAGGTGGCGGCAGGGCCGGGGAACCGAAAACGCAGGTCTTTTGGTATGCAAAAGCTTGCCGCAAGCATCCTCCACCAACCCGGCGCCGGCAGAGCGGTAGGTGATGATGGCATCGTCAAGTCGCTCCCTTTGTCCTCATCCCGTCGCCGTGCGAATCCACGCCACCCGCTGGTGCATGACTCCATAGTAGACCACCGGGATGACCACCAGGGTCAGGATGGTGGAGACGAAGAGACCAAAGAGCAAGGACACCGCCAGGCCCGAGAAGATGGGGTCGTCCAGGATGAAGAGTGCCCCGGCCATGGCCGCTAAGGCGGTGAGGGCGATGGGCTTGGCCCGCACCACCGCGGAGCGCACGACCGCCGCTTCCAGGGTCAGACCTCCCCGCACCTCCTGGTTGATGAAATCCACCAGCAGGATGGAGTTGCGCACTATGATGCCGGCCAAGGCAATCATGCCAATCATAGAGGTGGCCGTGAACTGGGCCCCCAGGAGGGCATGACCGGGCATGATGCCGATGATGGTCAGGGGGATGGGGGCCATGATGACCAAGGGAACCAGGTAGCTGCGGAATTGGGCCACCACCAGCAGGTAGATGAGAATCAGCCCGACGCCATAGGCGATACCCATGTCCCGGAAAGTGTCATAGGTGACCTGCCACTCCCCATCCCACTTGAGGCTGTATTCGTATGGGTTCAGGGGCGGGCGCACGAACCACTGTTCCAGCCCCAGGTCCCCGGCCAATCTCTCCGAGATCTCAAAAAGGCCGTAGAGGGGGCTGTCCGTCTTTCCCGCCATGTCGCCCGTCACATAGACCAGCGGCAGCAGGTCCTTGTGATAGATGCTGTGCTCCCGGGTCGTCTCCACCAGGCTGACGACCTCGGACAAGGGGACCAGTTGCCCGCCCTGGGCGCGAACCCGCAGAGCTAGCACCTGTTCCAGGTCAGCCTTATCCGCCTCGCCATACTCGACCCGGATGGGCACGGCATATTTGACGTTGGCCCCATGGAGGAAACTCATGTCCTCGCCGTCCAGTACCGTGGCCAGGGCCTGGGCTATGGCGCTTTGGGCCACGCCGAGCAGCGCCGCCTTGGCCCGATCGACCACAACTATCAGTTTATGGCCTGGATATTCCACCGAGTCATCCACGTCCACGATATCCACCGTCCTCTCGAAGACGCCGCGCACCTGCTTGGCAATGCCGATTTGCCCCGCGTAGTCGAGGCCGTAGATCTCGGCGACCAGGGGTGAGAGTACGGGGGGGCCGGGCGGAATCTCCACCACCTTAGCGTTGCCCTGGTACCGACGGGCGATAGCCTGGAGGGGGTCCCGCACCGACTGGGCTACCTCGTGACTCTTACGGTTGCGATGGTGCTTGTCCACCAGGTTCACCTGGATGTCTCCCAGATTTGCCCCCGCGCGCAGGTAATACTGGCGGACCAGGCCATTAAAATTGATGGGGGCTGCCGTGCCGGCATAGACCTGATAATCCGTGACCTCGGTTACCGTTGCCAGGTAGTTCCCCAACTCGGCCAGAACCCTGGCCGTCTGCTCTAGGCTGGTGCCCTCGGGCATGTCCAGCACCACCTGGAACTCGGACTTGTTGTCAAAAGGCAGCATCTTGAGGATAACGGCCTTGCTGGTTACCAGGCCGATGGAACCGGCGATCAGCAGCAGGATGCCGCCCAACAAAAACCAGCGATTGATCCAGCCGGCACGACCGACCAGAAAGGGGGAGATGGCCGCGTGGAATAGGGTCCGCAGCCAGCCGCTTTCCGTCTCGGGAGACTGGCCATGTTCGCTACCCGCAGGGGCATGGGCCCGCCGGCCGAGCATGAAGTTAGTCATCCAGGGGGTAAAGACAAAGGCCACCACCAGGGAGATCAGCATGCCCATGGAGGCATTAATGGGAATGGGGCTCATGTAGGGTCCCATGAGCCCGGTGACAAAGGCCATGGGCAGGAGGGCGGCAATGACGGTGAAGGTCGCCAGGATGGTGGGTCCGCCCACCTCGTCCACTGCCTTGGGCATGATTTCCAGGAGTTTCCTGGAGCTGATAGCCAGGTGGCGGTGGATGTTCTCGACCACCACGATGGCGTCGTCCACCAGGATGCCAATGGAGAAGATCAGGGCGAAGAGGGAGACCCGGTTGAGGGTGAAGCCCCAGGCCCAGGAGGCGAAGAGGGTCAGGGCCAGGGTGACGATGATGGCCGCCCCCACGATGATGGACTCACGCCAGCCAATGGCGAAAATGACCAGAATGATGACGGAAAGGGTGGCGAAGATGAGCTTTTGGATCAGCTTTTGGGCCTTGGCATCGGCGGTGGCGCCATAGTTACGGGTCACCGTCACCTCGATCCCCTCTGGGATGAAGGTGCCCTCGAGTTGGGCAAAACGGTCTATGACCCGCTCCGCCACCTCGACGGCGTTGATTCCCTCCTGTTTGGCTACGGCAATAGTGACCGCCGGGGTGGTGCCGGCCAGACTCACGCCACTCTGCTCACCCCGGGGGCCAGCCCCCAGCCAGACATAGGACGCGGGGGGCTCCGGGCCCCGCTCGATGCGGGCCACGTCGCGCAGAAAAACCGGCCGGCCGCCGTGCAGGCCCACCACCAGGTCGCCGACCTCCTCAACCGTCAGGAGGAAGGTGCCGGCCTGGACCAGGACCTCTTCGTTATCGTGAGTCAGGGCGATATCATCGCGGGTGTGATTGGCAGCGCCCAGGGCCAACCGCAGGCCATCCAGGTCGATGCCGAAGCCGGCCAGGGCCTGGGGATCGAGAAGGGCCCGCGCCACCTGGGCCGGTGCACCCAGGGTATAGACGTTCCGGGTGCCGGGGACCCGCTTGATCTCCTGTTCCAGGGCGTGGGCCACCTTGCCCAACTCGTAGGCGCCCATGGCTGGGTTCTGGGACCAGAGGGTCGCGGTGATGATGGGGACGTCGTCGATGCCCTTGGGTTTGATCAGGGGCTGGCCTACGCCCAGGTTGGCCGGCAGCCAGTCCTGATTAGATAAGATCTTGGAGTAAAGTCGGACGATAGCGTCGGTGCGGTCCTCGCCGACCTGGAACTGGACGGTGACCACCGCCAAGCCGGGGCGGGAGACGGAATAGACATGCTTGATGCCCTTTATCTCCGACAGCACCTGCTCCGCTGGACCAGCGACCAGTTGCTCGACTTCTGAGGCCGAGGCGCCGGGGAAGGGGATAAAAATATCGGCGAAGGTGACGTTGATCTGGGGCTCTTCCTCCCGGGGCGTCACCAGGATAGCGAAGAATCCCAGCAGCAGGCCCACCAAGGCCAGCAAGGGGGTGATGGCGGAGTCCTGGAAGCGCGCCGTGACCCGCCCGGAGATGCCAAATTGTTTAGCCATCGCTCCGCTCCCGGGCTCGCGCCTTGAGCAGGGTGCCGGCAGCGATGGGGTTCAAGGCCACCCGCTCGCCCTCGGTCAGACCCGACAGCACCACCCAGGTGTCACCCAAGTCGCGGCCGAGTCGGATCTGGCGGAAGCTGATCCGGTCTTCCGCCAAAACATAGACCCCGGTGACCTCGGAGCGATGCACCACGGCGGTCTTGGGGATCACCAACTCCCGCCTCTCACCCGTGATAAAGCCGGTCTTGACGAACATGCCCGGATAGAGATCAGTGAGATCCGGCGGAAGATCCAGACGTACCTTGAAGGTATTCGAGCCTTGATCGGCGAAGGGGAAGATCGTCATCTGGCCCGCCTCTACCATGGCGCCACCGGTCAGATGAATGCGGGCGCCCTGGCCCGCGCGGACCGCCTGAATTAGATTTTGGGGCACATCTACGGAGACCCTCAGATTTCGTAGTGCGATTCCGGTCATGAGCGCCTGGCCCGGATTGGCCATCTCCCCAACCTCGATATGGCGCCGGGTGACCAGGCCGGAATAGGGGGCGCGTACCTGAGTATATTCCAGTTGCTCGACAGCCTGCTCCAGGGCGGCGGTGGAGGCCTCGACACGGGCCTGGGCGTTCTTCACGTCCGCGATGGCCTTGTCCATGGCTGATTCCGAGGACACTTTCTTGCTGAACAGCTCCTTGATACGATCGAACTCCTCATGGGCGTTATTCAGGGTGGCCTCGGCCGAATTCAGCTCCGCCGTAGCCTGGGCGACCCGCGATCGATGTTCCGTATCCTTGATGCGGGCAATCACCGTGCCCGCTTCGACGAAATCGTCTACGTCGAAGAGGATCTCCTCGATCTGGCCCTGGGTCTGGGCGGAGACCGTGGTTTGTTGGACGGCCTCGACCAGGCCATCAAGCAGGTATTCCCGGGGGACGGACCGGTAAGAGACCGTCGCGATGTCCAACTGGGAGGGATTCAGATCCGCCGCGCCAGTGGCCGCCAAGGCAGAAAGGAGGGGGATCAGGGAGGCAATGCTCATGAGAAGAGTACCTCTGGAGGGCAGTTTGGATTTCACTGTTAGGTCGTTAAGTCTGGGCTTGGTTTTAAATCTGGATGGGGCTGGGAGACAGGACCTGATGATCTTAACTACCGGATTGGTCAGTCTTGGGCCGCAGGCCGGGTAAGGGCAATGCCTTCCGTCAATAGGGGTCGGATGGCGTGCAGAATGTTGGTGAAGAGGTGCGGATGCTCCGACTCCTCGCGCGCCAGCAGGGTCTTCATATGCTCGCGGCGACTCGGTGCGGTGAAGCAGGCCGGGCAGGAATCCGGAACTACCGGCAGGCCAGCGGCGCGGGCGAAGTCCCTGGTCTGGCGTTCCCGGCAATAGGCAAGGGGGCGGATGATGCGCACGTCGCCAGCATCATTGAGATAGTGGGCCTTCATGGTGCGCAACTGGCCGCCATGAAAGAGGGACAACAGCAGGCTCTCCGCTAGGTCGTCCAGGTGCTGTCCCAGGGCCAGGACGCCATAACCCTGTTGCCGGCACAGCCGGTACATGATGCCGCGCTTCATGCGCGAGCAATAGGCGCAGAAGGAGTCGCCATCCATGTGGCTCTTGGCCTCCTCCATGATCGGCTGCTGTTCGTAATGCCAAGGCACGCCCAAGGCGTTGTAATAATCCTTGAGGGGTTGGGGATTGAAGCCTGGCACCTCCGGGTCCACCGTCAGGGCGGCCAGTTCGAACCGCACCGGGGCATAGCGTTGCAGGTGCCGCAGCAGGTGCAATAGGGAGAGTGAGTCCTTGCCCCCGGAGACCCCGAGCAGGATGCGATCCCCATCGCGGATCATGCCGTAATCGACAATAGCCCGACCCACGGGGCGCAGCAGGGACTTGGGTGGTTTGACCGGGTTGGCATTCATAATCAAGCAAGTTTAGCAGCTTGCCGGGAGCTACAGGCCCCTAGCTCTGAACGAGCCCCTGGAGACAGATTCGGGGCACCTAGAGGTTCAAGTCCGGTTTGGGTGCTGGTTAGCGGGCCAATCGGCAGTGGCGATACCATCGCCCAGATCGGCTGCGATCAGGCGCTCGCGAACTGTCAGGAGCCTGTCCAGTAGGCGAGGCTCGAAGTTGGCGTAGGCAATGGCGTCCGGCACCCGCCGCACCACCACGCCCAAGAGCTCCGTGATGGCGTTGCCGATGGAATTCTGACTGATGGTGACCAGCAGTTTGCCGGTGTCATTGCGATAGATGAGCTGTTTAAAGGCAGGTTGCCAGCGGATGGAGTTGGCGTAGGCCGGTTCCCTGATACAGCGTTCGCGCACCCGGCGGGCAGTGCCCAGGAAGTCGTTGTCAAACAGCAGCACCCGATCCACGGCCTCCGGATAGTGCAGGTCCACGAGCCGAGGGGCATTGCGGCTGGAGACTTGGGAGAAGAAGGTACGGTAGAAATCCAGAAAGCCCTCCAGGATGGCGTCGTACTCCCGCCAAAAGCGGATGTCCTTGAGGGCCTCGACCCCACCCCGGATCTCCCAGCAGGGCAGGCCTTCGGGGTATCCGGTCAGCGTCAGTTGGGACTGGTCGCTGTGAATCGTCTCAAGGATGTGAAGATCCAGCGCCTCGGCGAAGAAACGGCGATAGACATGGCGCATATGGGCCTGGAAAAGGCTGTTCTGGCCACCGTCGGTGAGGTTGGGATTGGCCGGGTCCGCCAGGGGCGCCTGGCGCAACTGTTCCATGGGAAAAACGATGAAGTGGTTGTGCAGCATGCGGATACTGGGCACCCCCGGCGACGTCAGGGGCCAGGTGGCGTCCAGGCTCGCCTCCCCCGCCAGCACCAGGGCCTCCGCCGGGTCTGGATAGGTCTCCAGCATGTAGGCGAGCAGGATCTGGTTCATCCGGTTCCAGGCGTGCTTGACCGCTGCCGGCACCTGGGTCCGCCGCACTGGCCGGCCCAGGGGGTTGAGGATGGTCTGGGAGGTGTTGTAAATGATGGAGCAGTCAAACTCGCAGGAGTGCCCCAGGGCCTTGCGGTAGAGCAGCAGGTGCTCCGGGCTCACCAGCAGGCCGTTATTGTTGACCAGGTCGTTGAGATTTTCCGTACTGTTGAAGAACTCGTTCGGCATCATCCCCTCCGGAACTTCCAGCGGAATGGGCCGGAAGGGCGTGACAATCTCGCGGGGACCTGTGGACATGGACGAAAACTCCTGGGTAGCTGGTGGCGGCTCGGCAGACGGGATTCTAAGCCGGATGGCGCGGGTGGGCGAGAGGACTGAGGTGAAGGTTTGATTTAAAGGCGTGCCAGCCTCGGGCAGGCCGGGGCGAAAATCTTGCTGAACCCTTGGCATGGGCACCGGGTGCCCCAATCCTGCCGGCATCATGAACCCGAAGAAATGCCGTCTTATCTTCGAGCGCCTCCGCTCGGAAAACCCCGCTCCTCGGACGGAGTTGGTCCATTCCTCGACCTTCGAGCTGCTAGTCGCCGTCATCCTCTCTGCCCAGGCAACGGACAAGGCGGTCAACAAGGCTACCGCCAGCCTCTTCCCCCTGGCTAATACGCCCCAGGCGCTATTAGACCTGGGCGAACAGGGGCTCAAGGCGCAAATCCGCACCCTGGGTCTTTTCAACGCCAAGGCGTCCAACATCATCAAAACCTGCGGCATCCTGGTCGAGCGGCATCGGGGTGAGGTGCCCCGGGACCGCGCGGCCCTGGAGGCCTTGCCAGGAGTGGGGCGGAAGACGGCCAACGTCATCCTCAATACCGCTTTTGGCGAACCCACCCTGGGGGTGGATACCCACATCCTGCGCCTGGCCAATCGTACCGGCCTCGCCCCCGGCAAGACCCCCCTGGAGGTCGAGCGCGGACTTATGCGCGTCATACCCCCGGAATTTCTCCAGGATGCCCATCATTGGCTGATTCTGCATGGGCGCTATGTCTGCGTCGCCCGCCAGCCCCGTTGCGGGGACTGCATCATCCGCGAATGGTGCGAATTCAGCCCCAAGCCCTCGGCTATCGTGAGCGATGGAGGCTAACATGGGGCCTTGCGGCAGCAACAGGAGAGAAATGCACGGGCGACCCATGGACGGCATGGGCCAAAACGACTATCCTTTGAACCCTGAAAATCTGGCCGTCCTTACTAGTAGCCCGGCCCTCCAAAATCTTCCAGCGCCTGTAGCTCAGTGGATAGAGTACTGCCCTCCGAAGGCAGGGGTCGCACGTTCGAATCGTGTCAGGCGCGCCAAATTTGAATAGATACAAATCAATAGCCCGCTTAGGCGGGTTGTTTTCCTATGCTGGTATTTGCCCAGCAAAGCGCATGTGTTTGTTCGCCCCTCGACCTGAAGCCAACCCGGAACCGGGCCAACTCCCTGCCAGGCCCTACGGCCGCGCCATCCCCGGGCTTCCCGTTTGCTGGAGGCCTCATCTACCCGACGGCGCTCCCTGGCCTGCGCTAAGATGCCCGCATGAAACATGAGATCGGCATGGTCATGGACCCCATTGGGGCCATCAAGATCGGAAAGGACAGCAGCTTCGCCATGTTGCTGGCCGCACAACGCCGTGGCTGGCGCCTCCATTATCTGACCCTGGACGACCTCTCCCTGCGCGACCAACGTGCTTGGGGTCGAATGCGGGAACTGGCGGTGAAGGACGACCCGTCCGGCTGGTACCAAGTGCTTGGCCAGTCCTTCCGCCCGCTTGATGAGCTGGATGTGATCCTGATGCGCAAGGATCCGCCTTTCGATACGGAATTCCTTTATGCCACCCTCATCCTCGAACAGGCCCAACGGGGAGGGACCCTGGTGGTCAACGCCCCCCAGGCTCTGCGCGACGCTAATGAAAAGCTCTTTGCCCTGGAATTCCCCACCTGTTGTCCGCCGAGCCTGGTTACTCGGAGCCAGAGCGACATCCGCGCCTTCCTGGAAGAACAGGGGGACCTGATCCTCAAACCCCTCGGCGGCATGGGCGGCTTCTCTATCTTCCGAGTCCGTCGGGATGATCCTAATCTGGCGGTCATCGCCGAAACCCTGACCGCCAATGAAACCCGGTACTGCCTGGCCCAGCGCTTCATCCCCGAAATTGCTCAGGGCGATAAGCGCATCCTGATGGTGGCCGGCGAACCCGTGCCCTACGCCCTGGCCCGCATCCCCAAACCCGGCGAGACCCGCGGTAACCTGGCCGCCGGCGGCCGTGGCGAAGGCCGCCCCCTGAGCGACCGGGACCGCTGGATTGCCGCCCAGATAGGACCCGAACTGATGCGGCGCGGCATCTATTTCGCGGGCCTGGACGTGATAGGCGACTGGCTGACCGAGATCAACGTCACTAGCCCCACCTGTATCCGTGAACTGGATGCCCAATTCGGTCTGGATATCGCCGGCGATCTGCTGGACAGGCTGGAGGAGCAGATCCTTGTACCCTGAGTACTGGACGGGATCCCTGGTCCAGGGGGCCTGGCTCGTACGCCACACCCCCCTGAGAGGGGCTATCCGGCTGACGTGTGGGATCCTCGCCGTGCTATGCCTGCTCGCACTGACAGGCTGCCGGGACGAAAGCCCTGTTTATAACTTCCACTTTGGCGCCTTCCATGGGCCGGTCGACCTGACCATCGTCGGGGTCAAGCGCAGCGAGGCTGAGAATGCCGCCCGTCTCATCGAGCAGGACTTCGAGTCCATGCGCCGCGCCTGGGGCACCCCAAGCGCGACGCCTCTGGAGCGCGTCAACAACTTGCTGCCTGGGGGCAAGCCCTTCGCCTCACCACCCTGCATTCTGCCCTTGGTGCGTCGGAGTCAGGAACTGGCGGCGGCGAGCGGCAACCTCTTTAACCCCGCTATTGGCGCCTTGATCGACCTCTGGGGCTTTCAGGTGGGTGAGTCAGAGCGGCGTCACGCCCCGCCCGAAAAGGCCGAGATTGATGCCTTGGTGAAGGCCAGGCCGCGAATGGACGATATCCAAATTGATGGCATTTTGCTCCAGGGCGTGAATCCCAACCTCAAGCTTGATTTTGGATTTATTGCCCGGGGATATGCCATTGACATGGCCGTGGAGCAATTGCGAGAGCTGGGCATCCACAATGCCATCGTCAACGTCGGCGGTGATCTGCGCGCCATCGGAACCCGGGGCGGCCCGCCTTGGCCCGTGGCTCTTCGCAATCCCATCGGCGGGGGGGTCCTCGCTATCCTTCAGGTTTCGGGGGACGAGAGCGTCTTCACCTCGGGTGATTACCAACTTAATTTCACTTACAAGGGCAAGACCTATCACCACGTCATCGACCCCCGCACGGGCTGGCCGGCGGAAGGGGCCCGCCTGGTCACTGTCATCCATCAGGATGCCACCAGCGCGGCGGCCGCTGCCAACGCCTTGATGATCGCCGGACCAGATCTGTGGCAACAGACTGCCCAGGCCATGGGCGTCCGTTCTTGCTTAATCATCGATGCTCGGGGCCGCATTCACATGGATCCGTCCATGGCCGAGCGGATCGAACTCCTTGACCGCAATGCTGAGCTCATCCCCCTCTCTCCCCTAGTTCCTGGGGACGCCTCGATGCCACCTGGCTCATGAGCGTCACGACCTCGCCGGCTTGGCCGCCGCAGGGCGCCATGATGCTGGGGTCATGGCCACAGCATTCCCGGTCCGCCCCCTTTTGGCCTGCTCTACTGCTGGCGCTCGCCTTGCACGGCTTGCTAATTTTCGTTCTGGGCTTTCGGGCCCCGGAGCTCCCCCGCACCTCCGGCCACACCCTGGAGGTCTTGGTCCTGCGCCAGCCGCCAGACTCCACCCACCCGCCGCCCCTCGCTGCCGAGGCATTGGCCCAGGCCAATCAGGAGGCCAGCGGCACTGACAGTGAGACCTCAGCCACGGCTCCTCGCCCCGCTGAGCGGGGCGCCGAGCCCAGCGACCTACCCACGCCGCCCCTCGCATCAGAGCCATTGCCCCTGCCGGCTATTCCCGAGACTGGCACTCCTCCGCGCCCCGCGATTCTGGAAGTTCCTCCCGCCCCCATGCCCGATGCGGCCTATGTGACCGCCAAGCTCCCGGACCCGCTAGCCGCCGAACCCAAGCTAGGACTCGAACAACAGGCAGAGCCGGGCCGGAAACCCGCCATCCCAACGGATTTGGCCCAGGTCCCCAAGCGCTCCGTCGCCGAGATTCTGGCCAGTCGCGGCCAGGAGATCGCCAAACTCAACGCCAAGATCGAGGAGGACACCGCTGCCTACGCCAGCCGGCCGCGACGCAAGGCCATCAGCGCCAGCACCCAGGAATACAAGTACGCCAGTTATTTGGAGGCCTGGCGGCGCAAGGTGGAGGCCATTGGCAATCTCAACTACCCGGAAGAGGCCAGGCGTCGCCAGCTCTACGGCAATCTCATCCTGCGGGTTGCCTTGCGCGCCGATGGCACCTTGGAGGAGGTCCGCATCCTGCGCTCCTCAGGTTCTGATGTTCTCGACCAGGCTGCTATGCGCATCGTCAACCTCGCCGCCCCCTATGCCCCCTTCCCCCCCGATATCCGTCAGGAGACGGATGTCCTCGACATCACCCGTACCTGGCAGTTCCTGAGCAACAACCGCTTCGGCGAGAAGCGGTAGACCCCAAGGGGCGCCGGGCTGTCGTGGTAGAATCTCGCCCTGGTTCACCCGAGAGTCCTTCCCATGTCCGACGACAAGACCACCCACTTCGGCTACAAGCAGGTTCCGGTCGAGGAGAAATCGAGCCATGTGCGCGCCGTATTCGACTCCGTCGCCTCACGCTATGACCTGATGAACGACCTCATGTCCCTTGGCATCCACCGCCTGTGGAAGCGCTACACCATTGAGTTGGCGGGGGTCCGGCGCGGCCAGCGGGTGCTGGATCTGGCGGGGGGCACCGGCGACCTCGCTGCCCGTTTTGCCCGTATCGCCGGGCCCGAGGGTCGGGTGGTGCTGACGGATATCAACGCCGCCATGCTAACCACCGGTCGTGACCGCCTCCTTGACCAGGGTCTGGCCGGCAATCTTCTCTTCTGCCAGGTAAACGCCGAGACTCAGCCCTTCCCCGACAACCACTTCGATTGCGTCACCATTGGCTTCGGCCTGCGCAACGTCACCCACAAGCAGAAGGCCCTGGCGGAGATGTGCCGGGTCCTTAAGCCAGGCGGGCGCGCCTTGGTGCTGGAATTCTCCCACCCTACGAGCCAGGCCCTCGCCAAGGTCTATGACATCTACTCCTTCACCATGCTGCCGATCCTGGGGCGCCTGATCACGAATGACGCCGACAGCTATCGTTACCTGGCAGAGTCTATTCGCATGCACCCGGACCAGGAAACTCTGCGCGGTATGATGCAGGAGGCTGGCTTCGAACGCTGTGACTACTTCAATCTCACCGGTGGCGTCGTCGCCATCCATCGGGGTTTCAAGCTGTGAGTCCGTCATCCCCTATCCCGGACGCGGCCCTGGCGATCCTGGAGAACGCCGTCAACCATTACCTGGGTCTGGATCCCGAAGGGTTGGCGCGGCTGGGTGCGTTGCAGGGCTACATCATCGCCTTTGAGTTCCGGGGCTTCGGTAGTCGCCTTTATTTCATCCCCGGCCCCGAGGAGTTCCAGATTTTTGGCGCTTACGATGCCGTGCCGGACTGCCTGCTACGCGGTACCCCCCTAGCGCTGGCTCGACTGGGGTTGACCCATCGTAAGGAGGATGCCCTTTTTTCGGGTCAGGTCGAGATCGAGGGCGACACGGCCCTGGCCCAGCGCTTTGGCGACTTCATGGCTGGTCTGGAGATCGACTGGGAGGAACAGTTATCCCGCCTCACCGGCGACTACGTCGCTCATGCTGTTGGTACCCGCCTACGTGCGGCGGGCCGGTGGGGTCAAGGCTCCCTGGCCACCCTGGGGCAGGATCTCAAAGAATACCTCCAGGAAGAGGGTCGCCTGCTGCCGACCCGCTACGAGTTGGATCAATTTCTCGCCGCCGTGGACCGGCTGCGAGATGACGGCGAGCGCCTCGCCGCCCGGGTCGAGCGCCTGAGCCAGCCCTTCCCCTCCGGCATCGAGGCGATCGTCGGGGTCGGAGTGACCCCCGCCGAGGACGAACCTCTGTGCTGACCCGCGTTTCGCGGCTGTGGCGCCTGATTCATATCAGCCTGGTGCTGGTGCGTCATGGCCTCGACGAGGTCCTGCTCGCCACTCACCTTTTCCGCCCCGTCTATTTCCTGTCCTACCTGTCGCCCTGGTATTGGTATCGCCGCACCCACCCCAAGCCCTACCCGGTGCGTATCCGTGAGGCCCTGATCGCCTTAGGTCCCATCTTCGTCAAGTTTGGCCAGATCATCTCCACCCGGCGCGATTTGCTGCCGGACGACCTGGCCGACGAACTGGCCAAGCTCCAGGATCAGGTGCCGCCCTTCCCGGGGGCCCAGGCCCGTGCCATTATCGAAAAGTCATGGGGCAAGCCCATCGAGACGGTCCTGGACGGCTTCGACGAACAGCCCCTGGCCTCCGCCTCCATTGCCCAGGTTCACACGGCTCGCTTCAAGGACGGTCGCGAGGTGGTGGTCAAGGTGGTGCGTCCTGGCATCGAGCGCATCATCCGGCGCGACCTTGGCCTCCTGCTGACCCTGGCGGAGTTGGCCCACCGCTACTGGAAGGACGGTCGCCGCTTGCGCCCGGTGGAGGTGGTGAAGGATTATCAGAAGACCATCCTCGATGAACTGGATCTCCAGCGGGAGGCCGCCAACGCCAGCCAGCTGCGCAAGAACTTCCTGGACAGCAGCTTGCTGTATGTCCCCGAGGTATTTTGGGACCTCTGTTATCCCAGTGTCATGGTCATGGAACGGATCCATGGCACCCCAGTGGGAGAGGTGGAACGGCTCAAGGCCCAAGGCGTCAGCATGAAGCTCCTGGGTGAGCGCGGCGTTGAGATCTTTTTCACCCAGGTCTTTCAGCACAACTTCTTCCATGCCGACATGCACCCCGGCAACATCTTCGTGGAGCCTAACGGGCGCTACATCGCCGTGGATTTTGGTATCGTCGGCACCCTGACCAGCGAGGACCAGCGCTACCTGGCGGAGAACCTGCTCGCCTTCTTCCACCACGACTACCGACGCGTCGCTGAACTGCACATCGAATCCGGCTGGGTTCCGGCCCATACCCGGGTAGATGAGTTCGAGTCGGCCATCCGTACCGTCTGCGAACCTATCTTCGGCAAGCCCCTGGCGCAGATCTCCTTCGGCTATTTTCTGCTGCACCTTTTCCAGACCGCCCGGCGCTTCGATATGGAGATCCAGCCCCAGCTCGTCCTGCTGCAGAAGACCCTGCTCAATATCGAGGGCCTGGGCCGTCAGCTCTACCCTGAACTGGACCTCTGGACCACCGCCAAGCCCTTCATGGAAAAGTGGATGAAGGACCAGGTCGGCCCCCGCGCCCTCTGGGCTAGGGTCAGGCGAAACCTGGGTCCCTATTCCGAGGGCTTGCCCGAGTTGCCCCTCCTGGCCTATCGCGTCCTCCAGGGCCTCGACCGGCAAAGCCTCCCCATCCGCTGGCGCTCCGATGAGCTCGACCGCCTGCGGGGAGAAATCCACGTCCACCATGCCCGCGTCCAGGCCCTTATCGCCGGCGCCGGTCTGGTCGCCAGCGGCACCCTGCTGCTGGTTTTCGGTCCTGGCCCTCTGCTCTCCATCCCCGTCGCTCAGGCCTTGGCCATTGGCCTGATCCTGGTCGGTGGCTTGTTGTTGGCGGGGTGGCGGCGCTAGTACAGCGGCGCTCAAATCCCGTGAACATCAAGCCTCCAACGGCTTGCCCTGGTAAGTCCACTTGAACGGCTTGGCCAAGGTGGCATTGAAGTAGTCGATGAAGTCCATGATGCGTGTCCGTAAATCCGCTTGGGAGGTGCAGTTGCCACGACGGATTACTTTCCTGGCGAGGATCCCGAAGCAGACTTCGATCTGATTCATCCACGATGCCTGGCGTGGGGTGTCGTGGAAGACCACCGCCTTGTCGGGTCGCGCCAGGAACGCCTCGCGCGTCGACATGGATTGCAGAATGCCGCGTTCACCCTTGACGCCGAAATCCATGTCCTGTGCGCAGTGCTCGGCGGTCAGGCGCACCAGCGATTCGGATTTGTGGGTGTTGAGTTGATCGACTGAAGTTTCCCCATTTGAACTACGCCTCGAGGTCCATAACCGTGGCGATCAGCGGATTTCGCGTGGCGTTGCCGGGAATCCGGCAATCGCTACCGAAACCCTGGCCGCCGAGGTCCTTGGCGAGTGCGCGGCGCAGATCGGCGAAGGCGTACTC
>WBZT01000352.1_pt1 | contig 38591 bp, 32 predicted proteins | sample 5204241 | NCBI WGS metagenome assembly WBZT01 (sample SAMN12344358, study PRJNA552823) | activated sludge metagenome | biome: Activated sludge suspended growth; feature: Nitrification reactor; material: Wastewater; isolation source: activated sludge from nitrification reactor of wastewater... | reverse complement strand
TTTCCTACTCTTTTTAAAAGGCTTTTCGGAATACGCCTGTCAAATTTAATGTTTTTTTTTAACTAGTGTAATTTTTTCAATGAAGGTTATCAGTTTCGGGTTTAAGAAGTTGGGGATTTTCATCATCCTGCATTTCTGCGGGATTGATACGGAGAACCAAACACTGATTAACCACAAATGTGTCTGCGGAGCACTGAACCGCCACATTTAGGTAGTTGACCTTAGTGGTTTGTTTTATACCAGTTTCTTATGTATGAACAATCATACTTTACGAATTAAAGAAGCGTATGCATTATCGCTCATCTCAGGCTTAACTATATTTAATACGGCATCATACGCTTCCTTAGCTGCGTTCGTTTTGAACGCTCTCAATATTTTCAGATTTTCTTTTTCTGTTTGTGCTGGAATAATGTATTTGAGGGAAAGTAGCAAAACAGGAAATTCAACTTTCTGCATTATTCTCAAACTGTTTTCCTTTAACTCCTCTCCTGTAAAATTAGCAAGCAGCAAGGGTTCAGTTACCAATTCTTCCTGTAGTATATGTGCCAGATACTGACTCTGGAAATTAGTGAACGATAAGTAAAACAAATGGCCCGCTTCGTCGTTTTGTGTCCCGTCAAGTTTTGAAAGTTGAATTGCAATTTCATCTTGAATTTTCTCTAGTCTTTCATGATCCTCCAGGTCATGTAGAGATGATCCGGGAACTTTTTGTTCCAGTGGTTTTAGTAAGTCGTCATTTTCCGTATGCAAATGATGACTCAACAAAAAAAACATTTCCTCCCCAAGTTTTTTAAGTTCTTCGACCTGTTTAATGTCAGAATAGTTTGTTTTACCCGCTAAAAGGCTGAATTTGGAAAGTATATTTCAGAGCCCCTTGTGTGATGCTGCGTATGATTTTTCTTTTTCCATTTCTTGTAGGTTTGTATATCGAATATCTTTTTTACATTTATTGAAGTAAGTCTCTCTATGTAGGGACTCAAAAATAACAAAAATATTTCATTGCAATTCAAATTTAATTTCTTACTTTTATACATGCAATTAAATAAATGTACTAACCCAAAACTACTGTATCGAGTCTCCTGAAAATATTTGGTTGCAAAGGATAATTTATTGCAGAATATTCCATCCGTTTATTGATTTTCACTTAATATTAGAGCTCCACCAATTAAATATCAATCCATTTTTCAACGCAATCAATGTAAATATATCGGGATAGTATTCCTATACACCAACAGACAGAATTAATAAAAACCTGAATCAATTAATAATACTATACAGATAGACGCAAGAATCACAAAATCAATTTAATCATCCACCTTATTGACTTGCGCTTCTTAATTTGCACTGTTGATTCTTATGGGTTACCCATAAAGATCAAACTACATTGTGCTACTTACGCTTTATTCAACACAGTATAAAATCGAAGCAAAGCTTTGTATAATCTCCAAATGTTGGCGTTAATTTATTTTTTGCAGATATTCATTCACAATTTTGTAATTTTTATCTTTAATAATAATTTTATAATTCCCTTTATCCAGAATTAAAACACCATTTTGGCTTCTCGAATTAATTTCAATAATATCAGCTGGGATACCATTTTGTTCAAATTCAGAATTTCTATATGCAAAAACTAAAACTGGGAATTCAGTTAATTTTGAAATTGGAATTGTATAATTAATTCTCGAACCATATAAGGTTAACCAATTCGGTCTTCCATTAATAAATTTAGTTACTGGATGTATTATATTACAGTCTGTTTGGTCATTATCAACCCCACCATTAAAAAGTTTTCCATTAGCATCAACCATTATTACCGGATAATCTGAATTTACCATTTGAATGTATGGGCTGTTAAATAACAGTTCACCTTTTTCGGAATATTTAGTTTGGTCAATGGTAAATGGATCAATCTTAGTAATTTCTTTTAATCTACCAGCCATCGCTTTTATCCAACTTTTAGTGCTTGGTGTTCCTTCTATCACATGATCGTAACCGCAATGAATTAAGAATTTAGATTTTGGGTTTTTTGAAATTAATTTTGAAATATTCTCGGCTTGTTCAATTTCTCGATCTTTTCCATTTTTATTTTCTGAAGCTTCATAACCAAATATTGTGAAACCAATTTTTATTGCTTCATAAATTAAATTACCGAATTGCGACTCCTTTGTATAATAACCACTCTCCAAAATTGGATATTTTCTAATGTTTATTAGTGTATCGAAAATAGCTTCAAGTCCTAAAAAACGGTATCCTTGTTCATATAATCCCTGCAGTAAGGAGGTTGTAAAAACCCTATGACTTGAATTATAATGTGCCTCATTAATAATAATTACTTGTTCTTTTTTAGAGCGATTCAATATGTATTTTTTAGCATTTATTGGTTTGAATGAATTAAAATACAAACTATCCTGACTTGTTATATCTTGTCTTCCGCCACTTACTTTATCCCATGTTTCCAAAGAGTTTTTATAGAATCCGCTAAATGAAAATTCAGTAGCTCCAGTTTGGTATTTCCATGGAACTGTGTCTTTATCAATGATTGAAATTATATCATTAGAAAATTTGTAAATTTCCTTGTTGGATTGAGCTGGCAGTTCGTGTTTGAAAATAATAACTAAAAAAAAGAATATAAATATTTGTTTCATATTGACCAATATTAATTGCCGCTAACATCAGCGTGTGAATATACCAATATTTTCATTCAAAAGTTTGATTAACCACAAATGCGTCTGGTGAGCACTGTACCACCACTTTTTCTAAGCCCATGTTGAACTAAACCTTCAGTAGCCCACGAGACAAAAATAGGTAATATATTTGCCAAAGAGACTCAAATTAAAATTAATTATAATGAGTTTCAAAAAAGATGGATACGATTGTATTGCGAGCTAAACAAAATGTAATAGGATTTACTATCTCTTATTGCAAATTTTTCGAGCGAGTTAGTATAGATCAAAAGAGTAGGATTTTAATTATAAATATGGAAGACGTGTTGCCGTCATTGAATTACACATCAATCGACTTCCACATGAAATCAGTGTGGATGAGATCAATAGTTACTTATACAGGATGACTATTTAGGAGAATCAATCTTATAGTTTTCAAGCCAATGTTCCACCAATTCATCTTTTGGCTACGAATAATAATCCTTTTGTAACCCTTTAACTTGCTAGTAAATGCGAGCGGATAGTCCTATGTTAACAATAAAAAAATACACAAGAAATATTATACAAATAAGCGCAAGAATCACAAAATCAATTTAAGCATCTACCTTATTGAAATGCGCCTTTTAATTTGCACTGTTCATTCTTATGGATTGCCTATAAAGACCAAACTACATTGTGCTACTTACGCTTTATTCAACACAGTAATTAATCGAAGCAAAGCTTCGATTAATCATTATATGTTAGTACCAATACTTGTTGGTATTAATGACCAATTCCGTATTCTTTTAAAGAATAATATCTCATACTTTAGTCAGTTGTATTAAACGGCCCTCAAACGACTGGAAATAATTTCTTTTAGTGGTATCATTTAGAAAAGAAGCAGCTACCATTTTTTCAACTTTGTCTGATTTGGAAATCATCAATGACATAATATCCTGAAAAGTCTTTTCGCTGATTTCTGCTTTCTCCGATAGTTTGGCGAATTGCAAACCGATTTTGCCTTGAGCTAGATTTCCAGGTAATAGACCATCATCTAATGCAAAGTCTTTATCTTCTATATGAATACGGCTATTTAGTAAGTCATATGCCGGGCTTAGTCGATAATCTCCAAAAGCTGTTTCTAATATCGAGAAATTTTTAAAGTGTGCATCTCCATTTGAAAAAAGATAATTAAAGACAAGTATTTTTAAAAGTTTTGGTGCGTCTACCTTGTAAGTTGTTAAATACTTTTGCATTAATTCAAATAGATCTAAATAATTCCCGAGATACTTGTAATGTTCTCCATGAGTTTGTGGGGTTCTTTTTGCTAATGAAGCAAAGTCATCTTGAGCCAATTTTAGGCCATCTTCTTTTACATCAAATCTTTTGGTGATGTAGGCAGGTGCACCATCTTTAAAAAATATCAATGCATTTTCTGCAGTCTCAATTCCATAAACCTGACGGGCAATTTGCATGGTTAAATGCTCATTGGCGGGCATTTGATCTGGCTTTTTACCGGCGCCTGGAATGGGTTTCAGAATATAACTACCATGTTCATCTTCATTAATAAGCCTTAACTTGTTTTTGTCAAGCAATATAGAAAATTTTTCTTGTACACCTGATATCGACATGCGTTTTCTATTCTCTTCAAATAGCTCATCAGTTTCTGAGTTGGATGCCGGAGAATCGTAAGGCAAGACATGATGCACCTTCTTGCCCAGAAAAACTCTATTCAAAGCCGTTCTGCTATACGTATCAAAACCTTCAGATAATGTTCCGGGGCAATATTTAATTTCTGGTAAACTCATTCATTCTCTAATTTTATAATTCTAACGGCACCTATGCTGTCATTTTTTGCCGTAGACATCAGCAATCCAAAGTGGTCTTCCAGGTCGATTCTATTTAGTTTACATACCACTTGCTTATTAGATCCTTCAGGAAGCATGTTGTAAAAAAATGGAAATAGGTATTTAGAATGAAATTCTTTATCGGTTTTAGGTAGAGTTAGACTGATGCTTTGCTTACTGCTATTGGCTACCCAGTCATCGTGATAACGAAATGAAAACGAACCATCATCGTGTTGGGTCAAGATACCCGCTTCTTCATTCTTAAATAATACTTTGGCTTTTCTCATGTAGTAGGCATTACATTTTTAATTTTTAGGCAAAGCTCCATACCCAACACATCAGATATCTTTTGCAATGTTAACAGCGTAGGATTTCCTTTTCCGCTTTCAAACTGTTTCAGCGTTCTTAAACCAACACCAGATAGTTCTGCTAATATTTCCTGTGTTACTTGTAGAGCTTCCCTTCTTTCTTTTATGGTTTTTATTAAATCCGTAAAGTGCATTATATAGCATTATTTTATGCAAATATAATACTAATTTTTAAAATATTCAACAAAATGTGCAGTAAATCGCACTATGTTACACTTGTCGTGATTTTTATAATATAATTACAATAAAAGGTGCATCTTAAAGCACAATAATTTATAGTAAGAGCATTTGTCTCGGTTTTTGCAGTATTGGTGGTAACGGCAGAGTGTGAAAATACTATCTTCTTTATTCAACTATTGTGCGTGATTTATATCATAAGTTCCAAGTAATCATGGACTTTTTTGAAGAAGTTTCCTTTTCTTACGTATTGTTAGTCAATCTCCCGAAAAACTTATCTGACTCCGTGGTTTGGTATATAAATCTATCTTATGTTTTCTTTCCTTGTTTTCCAAGTTTAAGTAATTCCGATGGCTTTCATTTGTCTCTGTGAGAACACGTTTTAGTAAGTGGCCCATTATGCAACCAAATGGTCACGGACCCTATTACTGCCAATGGATATATACTTGCGACGTGCCGCCACATGTTCGAAAAACCAAAAGTTAGAAATAGTTCTTTCACACTAAGCTGAAAGTGGAAAATTTAATGCTAGATGGCAAAATCGAAAGTACAATGTTATACGCGTTTCTTAAATCTAATTGATACTTCATGCTTTCTTGCAAATTTACGCATTCTTTTTTTATATTGCTGGCTTAAATCTTTAGGACCTGGGCAAGGTAATGATAGTATTTGGGATCTGTACAGGAATAACGATCCTGTTGCGTTTACTTCTTTAAAATCTATTACATCTAAACAATATATTTTTTCAAAATCATCACCATAATAGTCTGTTGACAAAACTACAATAAAGCAATGCACATTATATAATTCTAAATAGCCATAAACTACTTTTTGATTTTGGTCTCCTCTTAGATAAATAAGATGATATGTGTTGGAGATATTTACATTAAATACTTTATCCTCTGTAAAATAGTATTGTACTATCTTCCTCTCATCGTTTTCACCCATTACAAATTTAATTGCCTTTTTAACTTGAGCGGCGCTTCCTGAATTTAACAGGTAATAGTTAAGAATTATTTTTACAATTGCACGAAAACAATTGTAATTTGGTATAGGGTCAAAACCAGAGTAAGGATATACTGTTACACCTTTATTATTAGAGACGGTTTTCTCTCTAACATTTAGAGTTTCTATTGATGCGTTTGGATTTTTCTTTAAGAAAGAATTAATATATTGATCTTTTTGATAGCTTAATATTTCAATTACTATTTTATTATTAACTTTTATCGTTCTTGGTGCTCTTGGAGCTTGAATTCCAGTTTTTTTATCTATAATATTATACTTTACGCCTTTGGAATTAGCTCCTGATATTTTAGCGTTTTGGCCATCTTGCCTTTTAAGATTAAGCAATGAATGAAACTTAATTGCTTTAGCAAGTTCAGCATCAATTGTTTCTCCGAATTTGTTATTTACTTCTTTGGAAAGAAGTTTTTTAGATTTTAGTTTTCCTCCAAGTGAATTTGGAATAACATGTTCATCTGAATGATTACTCTTATCTAATAGCACATTAGTCACATAACAATAATATGATTTCATAGTAAATTTATTAAAAACAAATTAATCGCCTCTAACTCTATGAAAAGTTGACGCCATTCGAGAAAAGATAAAAATTATGACGACGCCAAGCGTTATGGTGTTAATATTCTGAATAGACGATCTTATCACGATAAATGGGGCACTCCTTAATACTAGGAAAAGCGTTTTGACCATTTGGTAAAAATTGACACTAAGATAAACGAAAATATAATTTAAAAATATATAGATTTAAATATTTTTATCTAAAAATTAAACTTTTACATTATGCAGCATTTTGTTTCGCTTATTTAATCGATTTTTTGAAAAAGTTATAAGGTAATCAATAGAGCTTGGATTGCTTTACTTAGAACTTGATCTATTATAGATATTGAAGTATATTTAATTTAGAATTATAAAGGCCGAGTAATATGTTATCATTTCATCTATTTCATTACAATTTATAATCATAAATATTATTAGTTACCACTCCCTTAAAACTATTCGTCTTGCTAACCTTGTCGTGTGGAATTAAAGTATATTTCCAAGGTTTTCCACCATTTTCTGCGGTGTACTCAGTGGCATAGTTGCAGTATTTTAAAGCTGCTCGGGCCTTTGCCTGAACTTCATCACTCGGGATTTCATCAGACCTCTTGGTCTCAACTAAGTAAATGGTATCCGCTGTTTCTACTACAAAATCCGGCTCGTATAATCTTCCATCTCTATTCCAATAAATATGAAATTGATTAGGTGCTGGTCGTAGCCATTTCATTACTTCCTTGTCGTTCTCCAAGATCATTGCAAGGGTTTGTTCTGTACGACTGTCGAACTTGTATTCAAAGTGGCAGGATTTTTCAAAACCTATGAATATGTATTTAGGTACTTGCGCTGCTGGAAAACTATCGTCACGATAATCCTTTCTTCCTTCGGTTTTTAAGGTAGTAAAATTCCAGTCTTCAATACGGGTAAAAGGTTTCACATTGGGTCTGATGTATTCGGGTTCGTGGAGTTTGAAATGTTCCATCATTTGATGGTACATTTTATTTGCTATTGCTCCACGCCACTGAAACACTAAAGTATTAAGGTCTTCGCCATCTTTAAGGTTATTCTGTAGTTCTGCAATGGCTTGTTTTGCTAACTTGTGTAATAGGTCAGCATTGGTATCATAATCAATCTCTGAGAAGTTGATGAGTTCTGATATTAAAAGCTTTTCTGGTTTACCATAATACACCCCTTTTTTAACCTCTATTATGTCTATTTTACGGTCTTTTAGGCCAATCCTTACTATTTCCTCATTGAGTTGCTCATATGTGAAATCTGAACTGTTTAAATCGAAATCTTCAAAGCTGGCTGTAACCTCACCTTGCACTAAGTCCATACGTGGAATTTCGATGATGTTCTTTTTGAAATCGGCAACCAATTTTTCATACATCACTTCTGCTTCGGCTGCAATGCTTGTGGCAAATAAATTACCCTGCCCTGAATTGAGTTCTTTATTTACCGCTTCCATCACTTGTGCCTTTACTTCGGGTTTCATCAGGTCATCTACTTTTTTAACCTGTGAATTTGTATTGAAAAACGGAATAACATTTACCAACACTTTTTTTGCATCAACGATGTTTTGCTGTTTTTGTTTTTGTGCCGGTTCTACAATTTTATTTACTTCTTCTTGTTCTTTCTGTATGTTCTGCTGAATGGTATTTTGAACTGTTACAACCTCTACTCTTTGCTTTAACTGTTCTTCATCTATTTCAATGAATTTAAGTTTGTTTAGAATAGAATTTGGGTCTTGGGCTGCTGCAATAACAGTATCGAAATTATCATGTGCTACAACGGTTAATTTATCTACTTTCTCATTGCCTGTTCTCTCTCCGCTAAATGGCAAACGTAAACCTCTACCAATGGTTTGTTCTACCAATATGGAAGCATTTGCAGCCCTTAATGGCACAATGGTGTAAAGGTTGGTTACATCCCATCCTTCTTTAAGCATGTTTACATGGATTACAATTTCTATTTCGTTGTCTTCATGTTCCAATGAAATAAACTGTTGTTCAATTAATTCTTCATTTCGAGTGGTGCTATCAATTTGTAATACTTTATTGGCAAATGCTCCTTCATAAAAATCATTGGATGAAACTAGGTCGTACACTGATTTTGCATGTGTGGTATCACGGCAAACGACCAATATAAAAGGCTTTACAAATCTTTTGCCTGTATTTAAGGCATAGAGTTTTAATTCTTGTTTGGTGTTTTCGTGAATACTTACCGCATCTTCTAATTTTATCTTTTCAATTTCTTCTATGCTTCTGCCATTTGGACTAAAATCTCTACGTTTGGCAATGGTCGGGTTCTTTACATACAAACCTTCAGTTAATGCCTGAGCCAAACTGTATTCATACACAACATTTCTGAACTGGTTACCTTTTTCATCAATGGGGGTTGCCGTTAATTCTATACCTAAAATGGGTTGTAATTCATTGATGGCAACTTTACTTTTATCGGCATGGTAGCGGTGTGCTTCGTCCATTAATATTACCAAGTCATTTAATCCACTTAGGTATTCCCAATAGCTTTGCCCTAAATATTCTGAAAGCCTTTTGATACGAGGGGCCATATTTCTGCCACCTTCAACAACTGGTTTGGTTTCTCTTGCAAATTTGGAAACATTGAAAATGTTGATCCTGATTTCTGTATCGCTGAATAATGAACTTACCTGATTGTAATTATCTCCGGTAATGATTACAGGTTTGTTGTGTACAAAATCGGCAATGCCATTGAATACATATTTGGGATTGCTGCTATTGCCAAAATCTTCTATGAGTTTGTTGTAAATGGTAAGGTTAGGAGCTAAGACAAAAAAGTTCTTGATGCCTTTTTCTAAATACAAATAAGCAATGCAAGCACCCATTAAACGGGTTTTACCTACACCTGTGGCAATGCTGAAACAAATGGATGGAAACTCCCTTTCAAAATCGGTACAAGTGGGGTAAAGTGCCTGCACTTTTTCCAACTCTGTTTTAAGGTCAACTTCTTTGGATAACTCCAACTCTGCTGCAAGCAGAGTTAGAATATCTAAAGCCTCTTGTAAGGGCTTACGAAGAGACAAACGTTGCTTTATATTTTCTGCTATTTGGTTCATATTATCTGCTGCTTACTGGTTTAAAAAAGTGAAGATTGTGTTTCATCTTCTTTCTGTTTTTTTGCTTTGGATTTTTTTTCGGGTTTAGGTGCTTCGCTTTCTTCACTATCCTCAATTTCAAAATCATCATTATCGTGTGGAAGATTTACAATATTGAAACTGTAATCGTCTTTGCCAAACTCACATCTGCCCAATAACATTTGTGGAATTTTTTTGATGGTGATATTGGCATGGCGATTGGCACAACCTTTTGCAAAGCTTTTGCAGCATACCAATAAACTTTCTCCTGGTTGCAGTTCTTCAGCTAACTTATCTAACATAGCAACTGTTACAAACTGAGTAGTGGTAAAGATGAAATCTTTTTCACTGCTCATGCCTTGTTTCCAATAATTGTTTTCATCAGGTTGGTATCGGAAGCCTTCTTGCTTTGCCATAGCGGCTGCCAACATATTGGCATTGTATTGTGGGTTGATGATTTCTGTACCGTATTTGTCTTTTTGAACCAATGAGGGTGCAAGGGTGTAAAATTTAAAGCCACCACCACCACGCCAATTTACTGCTTCTGTAATGCCGCCTTTGTCAATACCTGAAACAACTTGTTTCAATCTTGGTAAACATAGAGTATTTGCATGATCACCTAATTCAACACCAATCCATTTCCTGTTCATTTTGTGAGCAACTGCCGACGTTGTGCCACTTCCTAGAAAACTATCAATAACCCAATCATTTTCATTAGTTGAAAGTTGTAATATGCGTTTAATAAGTCGTTCAGGTTTTGGAGTATCAAAAATAGTTTCAAGGTTCAACTGCTTTAACTCAGTGTTCGCCTCTCTCGTTGTGCCTGCATCCTCGCCAAACCATATGGTTTCAGCTACACGTCCATCCTGTTCACTTAGATAAATCTTGCGTATTATCTTATCTTCATTTTTGGAAAATATTATTTCACCAGAATTTATTTTTTCAGCAACCTTTTCTTTGCTCCATCTCCAACCATTGGCCGGAGCTTTAATGATTTTACCACTTGGAGTTACAATGTCATATTTTAAGTTTTCTCTAAAGTTAGGGCTTCTGAAATCACCGCTTCTCCATGGACCTTTGGGGTCACTATCAGGATTAGAGTAATTAACATTATGCTTTTCCTCCCTTGGCAATTTTTTTATTTGGAATTTGTCTGATTTAGCATAAACTAAGAGGTAATTATGATGTAAAGAAAATGTTTTGGCATCGTTTTTACCTTGAATACTGTGTTGCCATACTACTGAACCAATAAAATTAGAACGGCCAAATATTTCATCACATAAAACTTTTAAATAGTGAACTTCATTATCATCAATTGCTATCCAAATTGAACCATCTTCACGAAGAATACTATGAAATAACTTTAATCGGTCATTCATAAGCCTTAACCATAAAGAATGCTCTATACCATCATCATAATGTTCAAAAGCACTACCTGTATTATAAGGTGGGTCAACACAAACACATTTTATTTGACCTGAAAATTGTTGTTCCAATGCTTTTAATGCCAATAAGTTATCACCATGAATCAGCATATTTTCACTCTTAGGGTCGCCAAAACTTTTGCTTGGGTCTTCTATCAATATACGTGGTTCAAGCTTGGGTTCGTTGCCCTTGCCTATCCATGTGAGTTCTAATTTTTGTAGTTGCTTAGCCATTTGTAAATATTGTCTGAACTATGATTTAAAGGATTAAAGGATTGCCATGATAAATGTCTAAAGTTTGTCTAAAAAATGTCTAATCACTTTGGGTTGTTTTCAGGTTTAGACATTTTCCATGTTTTGCCATTAGGTGCTATAATTCCTTGTTTTTTAAGTGTTTGCAAGTTGTTTTTCACCTTATCTCTCTTCTGCTTAATGTCTAAAACATCGGGAAGTTTATCTAAAAGTATGGCCTCCAATTCGGTTCGTTTGGCTTTGCCAAATTGCTTGAGATAATCTAAAATAATCTTTTGGCAATAGGCATCATCTATACCTTTTTGTTTCATATAGTCAGCTTTTTCACCTGTTATTGCCGCAATGGAGGCTGAAATATATAAATTTGGAAACCTTCCTTCTACCAGCTTTTTCTTTTTAAGCAGAATGGAACCTTCCTTTGAAATTTCTTTTTGTTTTTGCACTTTATCTAAAAGTACCACTTCTGTCATGGTTAAATCGTCTTTGCGTTCAATGAGTAGTTTAGAATAGTTTTCATCTATGCTGTGTCCATATATTTCTAATATTACTTCATTACGAGTGGACATAGCATAATCAGGTAGTGGAAAAAATCGTTGCCTTTGGCTCTTGTACATTTTATGAATACCAAAACCTAAGCTATCAATCATATTGAGATTTACCATAGCATCTGCTAGCCATTTATTTCGGTATTTCTTGGGTGTTTTATTTCCAAGACTATAATCATCAGCATTTCCTTCAAAGAAATTTCCTGCATTGCTAAAAATTAATTTACCGGTTTGTTCAGTTAGTACAATTCGAGAATGAGCAGAATAATCTTGATGGGCTATACAATTGTTAAGGGCTTCTAAAATAACTTCCGGGTCGTATTTCAAAACCTCTGTAGCAATCAATTGATTGTTGGGAAAGAACTTGTATTTCACGTTCCTAATTCTGTTTAAAACATAGTTAACTGAAGTAAAAAGTGGAATTTCAAAATGCTCATAGGCTTTTTCTTCGGTATCTAATTTCCAGGTAATTTGCCCTACTGATGGAGAAATGTAATGTGCAGCTTCCTGTTTACCCAATAAAAGGATAGCGGTATTGGTAATTTTACCATCAATGGTAATTTTGGCTTTGTCAAGAAAAGTTTTATTGTCCCAACTATCAATTTCATTCCAAATTGGAGTGCCTGATTTTTTTTCCTTGAATTTTACACGAGCCTCAGCAATGGCATTTTCATCAAGATTAGAAATGGAAGCTTTTTCAATAATATTTGCTGACCAATCTTCTCTTGAATTATAGATAGCCTTTATGTGATGTGGAAAATTTCGCAAGTCAGTAACACTGCTATCAAAGCGGATATAAGGTATCTTTTTGAAATGTGTTGGTTCACTAACCGCAGCAGGTATTTTAAATACTTCGAGATAGTATTTTTCGTATTGACATTCAAAAAACTGAAACTTAACCGAAGGATGCAACAAGTTCCTAACCCATAGTTCTAATTCCTGATTGCCTTCTTTTTTGTTTTTAAATTTAAAAGTAGTTCCTTCAATTTGATGAGTAGTATCGTTAATGCCAAAAACTAAATAGCCATAAGACTGATTATTGATACATGCGGCATTAGAAATGGCAGAGATGTATTGCCCAAATTTTTCATTTGTAGTAACATTGCCTGACTTAAACTCTACCCATTCATTTTCTTTTGGTAAAGCCCTAAGTTCTTCAATTAACTTTATTAATTCTTCGTTGCTCATGTTTATATTACTTTCCAGCGTATGGTGAATAAATCCAATTCTGTTGTTTGTTGCTTCAATCGTTGTTCTACTTCATCTAATAAATTATCCTTGCGCTGCTCAATATCATCTTCATTCTGATATTGGTTGTAACGCTTCTCTGCCAATTTCTTTTCCAAGTCTTTTATTATACGTTGCTCTTTTACCTTTTGCTCTAAGTTGAGCAATTTACGGGCTTCGGTTTTTCGGGTCTTAATTTCCTTATCCAGTTCTTTAATTTCAAACTTGATGCTGTTGCGTACATCTTCACTCCATTTTTCTAACTTATCTACTTCTTCATCAAAAAAGTTGTGGTTGCGTTTGCGGTTTTCTTCAATGATGCCAATTTGATGTGTATGGTATATTTCTTTACACTTTGTCTTTTCAGCATCAGAGAATGGAAGCTTTGTGCTTACTGCGATAGCAGGAAGTGAAAATAACCGTTGGCATTGGTCGGGGTCAAGTGTATTGCCTTCATCATCAAAGGCAGCAAACAAAATATGGTCTTCGTTTTCAAAACTGGAAATAGTAATTTGCTTGGCTTGTAACCAGCCTTTTTTCCCGGTGAGGCTTTCGATTATAGATATCTTTTTATCGCTACCTGAATAATCAAACTGCAATTCCTGAATGTCTAATTCTTCTTCCTTACAGTTGCTAATTACCTTTTGTGCTAATGGATGCCTTATACGGTAAAGGTTTTCATTCTGATTTATTTCAATGTTTTCGTGTGCTTCACCAATATGCTTTTTGCCAACTCTGTATGGACCTTTGTGTATGGCTTCACTTGCAAATGGATTTTTATTGAGGAAGAAACTATTTTCGGAATGGTTGAATGTGGCATAGGGTTCTAAAAAATATTTAGTAAGCTGCCATAACCAATGCTCAAATTTTGTAAGGTAATCGGTGCTTTGCTGTAAATTGATTTTTAGTTTTTCGTGTACTTCTTCATCAAAATTTTCCAACAGCTTTTTTCGAGTAAGGTCAATGCCCTGTTCTATTTCGGGTTCCATTTCCTTCTGTAAAAAATCAAAAGCCAATTGGATGGCTTCGGTTGTACGGCAAGTTTGGTAGATTTTTACAATTCGTTTTTCAAAATCAACACCGCTTTCAATTGCTCCTAATACTTCATCACTTGCACCAAATACACCATTGAACAATTGGAATTTTTCATCCAACAATTGATACACTCTTTGGTCGGCAGCATTAGTATTGTTTAGGAAGTTAACCACTACTACATCAAACTTTTGTCCGTAACGATGGCAGCGTCCAATACGTTGTTCAATACGTTGTGGGTTCCATGGCAAGTCATAATTCACCACTAATGAACAGAATTGTAAATTGATGCCCTCTGCTGCTGCTTCGGTGGCAATCATAATAGTTGCTGTATCACGGAAGTAATCAACTAATGCAGCCCGTTTATCTGCCGTTCTTGAACCTGTTATTCTATCTGTGCCTTCGTGTGTTTTAAGCCAAGCCTGATATATCTGATTACTCTTAGGGTCGTTGTTGCTTCCATTGAACAATACAATTTCATCTTTGTAGCCTCTTGCCTCTAATATGTTTTTGAGGTATTCCTGAGTTCGGGTACTCTCTGTAAATATGATGGCTTTCTTATTTGCTCCAAGTTCTTGTAGCTTTTCAAAACCTTTGGTTAATGCAGTAAATAGAACTTCTCCTTTTGAATTGACCTTGATGGATTGGGCTAATTTTTTAAACTCATTTAAAGCATCAATTTCTTGACGGATTTCAGCAATTTCATCAGCTGTGTAAACCCTCTCTTCCTTACCGTTAGTGCCTTCGCTATCTTCATCATCATCTATCCATTCGTCTTGCTGTTCTTCAAACGTTTCGTAGTTGGTAGCAAATATGTCATCTACATTAACGGGTATTCCGTTTTGTCTTTCGATGGTGGCCTCCAACTTATCTGCCAAACCTTGTAATGTGCCTGAAATAGCATAAGTAGAAGATGCCAATAGCTTACGAAGTATCAAGGTCATTAAAGTACGCTGTCCGGGAGGTAAGGCATACAAATTTGGTCTTTGCAAGTAATCGGAAACTAAATCGTACAACTGCTTTTCATCATCACGGGGGGTAAATTCCTGCAATATGCAGGATCTGTTTGTGTAGTTGATGTATTCTAAAACCTGTCTTCTTAATGTTCTTTTGCAAATAGGTTCTAATCTTCGTTTAAGGTCATCAAAGCTGGTGTTTTCTGTTATTCTGGTGTATTGAGTTTTGAAACTCTTTAAATCTCCAAAAGCATATTCATCAATGATGCTTACTAAACCGTATAACTCCAATAAAGAGTTTTGCAATGGCGTAGCCGTTAGCAAAATTTTAGGAGCATGTGCAACAGCTTCTTTAATTGATTTAGCAATTTTATTGGTGGTTTTGTAAACATTCCGCAAACGGTGAGCTTCATCAATTACAACCAAGTCCCAATCTACTTTGCTTACATACACTGCCTTGCTTTTTACAAACTGGTAGGAGCAAATGACAATGTTATCTGTTTGATTGAATGGATTGAAATTGGCTTTGGCAATTTCCTGATTGAATGACTTGGTTTCTAAAATAATAGAAGGTAAGAAGAATTTATCTGCAATCTCCTGGTTCCATTGCTTTCGGAGGTTGGCTGGTGCAACAATGAGAATTTTACGTTTACGTTCTGCCCATTTTTGAGAGATAACTATTCCGGCTTCAATGGTTTTGCCTAATCCAACTTCATCGGCTAACAATGCCCCTCTTGACAATGGTGAGTGAAATGCAAACAGCGCAGCATCTATCTGATGTGGGTTTAAGTCCACCTGAGCATCTGCAAGGGAAGCGGTGAACTTCTGTAAGCTGTTCGCAGCATACCGTTTGGTTAATTCGTAGGCATAGAATTTAGCATGGTACGGAGTGATGCTCATTTTTCTTCTAATTTATTTAAAGCAATATTTATCGCTTGTACTGTATATCCTTCATTTTCAACCAACTGTAAAATTTGTCAGCCACCCAAATAGGCAATAACTCATTTTCAGTTACACTGTACAATTTTGACAGCTTTCTTAAATTATTTCGATTAACAGGTCTTTCATTATACTCCAATTTAAAAAAGTAGGCAGTATCAACCTGTAAAACAGCAGCAATTTGTTGTTGCACTAATCCTTTTGCTTTCCGTAATTCTTTAAGTTTTATGCCTAGCATTATTTACCTATTTTAGTTTTATTCTAAAGAGTTCAGATATAAAGTAACAAAGATATTATCTTATATAACAATCGATAATTTTGTTCTTTTTGTTTTGAAGAAGTCTGTCATGATAGCTATTGAGATCAGCTTTCTGATTGTCCTTTTACTTTATCGTATTTGTGTCCTTAACCATCTTTCAGATTGGATTACTTTTTTTTCGTTTAGGCCCGTCTTATTGTTGTTGTGGTGTCGTCCTTTACACTTGCTTCCAAAGGATTGGCAATACACGATGCACCGTCAAACCCTACCAGCCAAAAGTAAGAAATTAATTTTTCATTACTGGAAAAAGTCAAGATAATGATTTGAGATGCCTGGGGAGGTAGTGTCTATGCCGTGTTGGCAGCGGTTTCATTTTGTTGGATGTCCACCACCATAACTAATGCCAGTTGTATCTACTTCCTTACCGGGAGAATTTTTTATAAATTCCTCATAGTCATTTACTCTCTTTGTCTTTATCCAACCAATGAATATCATTCCAAGTAGTAGAGCTACATACGGAATTACTTTTTCGAATCTAATATTCTTTATTTTAAGTTCATTTGCAAATCCTGGAACTATACTATGTGAAAAATGGTAAATTACAAAGAGTATAATTACAGCCCAACAAAAATATCTTTGAATTTTAAGAGAAGTTTGTATGGAGTTTTTGTCACGATGTTTACCAAAATAATAATGAATATCTTTTAAATCCTGTTGTAATAAGAATTGTCTCTCAATATTTGCGATGATTACTAAATTACGGTTATACCAATAGTTTGAGTCATATACATGAGTTAACACCCAACATGCCAATAACACTATAAGTCCTGAGGCCATATCAATTGAAAGGATATTCTTTTCGACTAATGCTAGAACAGCGAATGCTCCAATTAAAACGCCCATTGTTTCCCATACAATCTTATGATGTCTATCGATGTCATTGAACATTTGCTCATACACCTTAACTAGAAATTCCTTTCTATCGTCCATAACAATTCCAAATTTCGGTAATATTTTTGATTGAATCCTCTAAACATTTTTTATAACCCCCTTCAGGATGTGGTTTAAAGGTTCTGCCATCGAAGTAATCTCCGTACTTAGCGTCTAAAGTAAATCTATTGCAGTCGATACTTTTTACATTCAGCTCTTTTGCTAATTCCCGCTGTTTTTCGGGTCTACCGCCGAGTAAATGGACAGGTCTTCCATCGAAGTATTTTGTCTCTATTTCAGTACCTCCATATTTAGTGGGTACGCTATAACCAAGCATAAACTCTTCGGGGATTAACTCTAGTAATTTTCGCTTTAAGCTTGAAACTTTTGGAACAATGATTACAAAGCTAGAATACTTTGCAAGATTATTAGCTTGTTTTAGCAGTAACTTTAATTCATCAGCTTTCTCCCAGTCTTTGGCAACAGTATATTTTGGTTTAAATTTCTTGACAGCCTCAATATGTTTTTCATAGTGATAATTTTTCCAATCAATATCTATGAAGTGTACTCTTTCAAATGTTGAAATGTCCCTAAGATTCGTATATCTTGCCCCGATGAACCAATTGTGTTTGCTTGCAATTGATAAAACTGTCTTACTATGTGTTACTATTTTGTCAACCATTTTAACTGATGTCAAAAGTAATCGCTACTAACGTATGGCATAAACGATTTTCGACTTTGGAGGATATTCGATTATGCAGTGTTACTTGCAGTTCTATTGTTTTTATATTACATTTGCAATGTGCTTAGAGTCCTTATAATTTTGTTAATTTTTATTACGTTTCAATGTTTTGGGAACGGAAAAGATACAATTTTAGTTAGAAAGATTATAAATCTGGAACAAGAAAATGTTGAATTAAATAAACATATTAATTATTTAACATATAAATTAGATTCATTGTCAATGGAGTATACTAAATTTACTTATAAATCAGATGCAAATGATACATCTTTTTGGGAGTATGGTGGATCCTTGGTGGGTATAATTATGGCGTTAATAATTTTATTTGGGTTCATTTTTAATTTTACAAGTACTAATGCAGCTAATAAAATTTTCATGACTAATTTTGGATATTACACTGACAGATTTAGAGAATTAGAAAAAAAATGTACGGATCTTTATGATATACAATCACTTAATGTAAATTCATTATCAGATGTTACAGAAAATAAAGATGAATCAGAGAATAAAATAGACGAAGAATTTAAAGATTAATTATATGAGTAGTATAGAAAAATTTCAAAAAGAGCTAATAAACCTTTCTAAAGAAATCAGAATGAATAAGGAGTTAACAAATGAGAAAATAGAAAGGCTAGAGCATTTATTTAAAATTGGAGGAGTTTCAGAATATACTGTTGAAAGTATTTATAGGAATTGTGGGTTCAATTCTTGGAACGAATATGTGATAAGTAAAAAATCTTTTATTCCAGAAAAAGCATCAAATGTTAATTGTGTAGATCAAAAAATTCAAGTGGTTGTTTCAAATATTTTAAATGTAACATCAAGTATGTCTACCGTTTAAATAGATGTTGTTTAAAAGTTTAATAATTTCATTTCTTTTTGTATTTTTAACAGGTTATGTAGTTTTAATTAATTTGATTGCTGTATACTATTTATGTAGAAGAAAATATATTAATAATATATTAGATAATAAAGTTTCAATTTATTGCAAGTAACATCTGTATTTCCGCATATTTTTGTTAATAGTTGCGTATATTTACTATAAATCTAATTTTTCAAATCGGCTCATTACCTTGCTATGATACACATCGGTCAGTTGGGCAAAGCGCTGTCACTAAGTCTTCCATACACTTCTTGAATTCACCGAAGGTCCACTCCATGTTCCGGCAATTGGGTTGCTAATGCATGCCTTAGCGTATGAACCGCAGCGTCAAGGATTCACTTTTGAAACCTCGAGGGCATCTCGCAATATCTGCTGAACACTCCGATCACCGTACTTTTCACCATCTTGTCCTCTAACCCGTCGCAAATCCGTCCTTCGGGTTGAAAACATCCAATAGTTAGTTTGGTAAATATCGCTGTTTTCTCTCAATTGATGAATTTTTTAGGGGATTAAATGCTTATGCCTTCTGCTTGAATCCTACTGCCGTCTCAACCGTGGTACGAACATTCGCATTTGGTATATCACGCGGCAGCGCAGATCTCCACGGATCAGCATCAGTTAGTGATCCAACCCGGGAACCTCATTTATTACCCTCCATTCTCTGAAAACCGCGTCTGCTAAGGTACAAATTTTGGTAAGATTAAATTTATACCCATCCACGGAAACTTATATATTCATTAGCTCTAACCGTTCGAAAACGGTTAAACATCGAATAAAAAAAGAAATAACCAATAACTTACGGATAACATCCGGGAAGAAGCCAATCATTGCTTCGTCATCCGTCAAGGCATCAAAACCAGATCCAGGCACGGCCCTGAAGGTCGTTGCTCGCCTGAAGGTCAATTGAAAGCGGTTGTATGCATAGCAAGCTAAAGTTCAATTTACCGTGAAATTGTGCTAAGATTGGCAGATGAAGTCAGGCTATATTTGCAATGAATTAAATTTTCAAGAGCATGAAAATAAAATTACTGGTACTTGTCATGAGTTTGCCATACACGCTATGCTTTGCACAATGGAAAAGTCTTTCGCTTCCGACCTCATGCCTGGTTCATTCCATACAGTTTGCAGGAGATAAACTTTGTATTGGGACTTCATGTGCAGTATATATTAATACGCAGGTTTTGGAATCCGGCTTTAACTGGAAAGATATTAGTCCTGCTTTATCCAATCTGTATATCTACCAACTAATGGTCGTGGATAAGCATTTAATCATTTCAACAGACAAGGGAATTTTTGTAGGCAAAAATTATGGAGAAGAATGGATTCCTCCTGCTGAAGATATCAATGCCAAAATGGTCTATCAATTTGACGTCGATTACGAAAACTGGATATATGCAGCAACCGATAATGGCATTTGGAGATCTTCAAATGCAGGGCTGAACTGGAAATTGCTGGGATTGTCCGGACAACAGGTTTTAAGTATAACGGTACTGGGCAATCAAACCGGTTATCTCGCAGGTACCAGTGTATCCTATGGTAGTGCCTTACACTTTGGAAATATTTTCGGTGATGAACCAAATAAAATTCGGTCACTGGATGGCAATATTTTAAAGATTCAGGAAACCGGCGATCATGTATTTTTATGTGGGACCAATAAGCACAACCCATTTGAAGAAAACTTATATTCGGTAGATTTGAAATCAGGAAATAACTCCAAAACCATTGGATTTGCTAATAGTTCCGTCGCAGAAATTACGACCAAAGGATCCGAATACATTTTTATTGGAATGCAGGATCGCGGTCATTGGGATGCTGAGCCAACTACCTTTGGTGTACAGTATAGTCGAAACGATATAAATGATACTACCTCCCATCCAAAATGGGAAGCCTTGAATAAGGGATTAAATAATCTGAACATTCATTCTTTTCTGAGCACTGCGGAAAACATCTTTGCAGGAACAGAAGATGGTTTATATTCTTTAAGCCTTTCGCAACTCACCAATACACATGATCGGGTGGTTGCCGATCATTCAGTTCAGTATGCCAATGGTTATCTCACTGTTCCCATTGAATTCCTGGGTTCTTCCTTCCGGATGTACGATGTACTTGGCCAACCAATGATCCAGGAACAAATCATCCTTGAAGAACTTTGTTTTGTGGGTGATATTCCCCAGGGAACTTACATAGTGACGATTCATCAGGGAGCCAAAAGGTATAGCTTCAAATGTATTCCTCATTAGAAAACCAACCGTGAAACAAGCTTATCGTATGTTTAAAATTTACCTCTTCATTGGATCAATATGCTGATGCGTCGTTCAATGTTTTATAGCAATACCATTGGCTTTTGGATAGTTTATTTTTTGACTTTGCTTTGCCAAATTATTGGAATGGCTTGAATTATTTTTCAATCAGCGGAACGATATACTATATGCAGAATAAATTTGTAAGAGACAAAGTAAATCATAAACAAATCTTTCCCATACAGACCAGGAAAGGAAAGTACGAACAATAATCTTGGCAAGAAGTATATGATAAATAAAGACAAAGCCGAAGGTCATTTTTTATTCAGCAACCGGTATAAGCTGGAATCAGATGACACCCATCGATCCTTATACAAGGTCATGCTGTCTGCCAATCTATCTCCATCAAAGCTGAATACAGGAAATATTTATTTTGTTCATCCCTTTGCTTATGTCCCTAATAAAATTGCAAAGGTCGAATGTAATTGCCTTTTGTTTGATTTCAACTATCTGCACCAACATACGGAACACAAGGAACTGCTTTTCAGAAGTCCTTATATTACCGGTGACACTTCATTTATAAACATTTCTCTTCCTAAATTAATATGGAAAGAAATCCATCTCATCTTTTCTCAGATCGTCAAGGAGTTGACATCCAGGGATAGCCATTCTGATAAAATTATTATTTCATACCTGAATATCATTTTTGCCATGTGCGATAGAATGAATTTCGGAATAAAAACGGCACAACCCAAACACCATTATACCAATCTGCTCATCGTCAGTAAGTTCAGACAGTTACTGTTCTCCCATCATCTGAAATATAGAAGTGTCGAGTATTACGCTAAGGAATTATACCTCACTCCTAATTATTTAAATGAAGTACTTAAGTCGGTAACGGGAAAAAATGCTTCAACCATTATTAATGAATTTGTAATTCTCGAATCCAAGTATCTCCTGCTTCACACCATTTTATCCTCCAAGGAAGTAGCTGAAGATTTGGGCTTTTCCAGTCAAACCTATTTCACACGGTTTTTTAAAAAAAATGTAGGCCTGACGCCAATGGAATGGTTCAATGCGCAGGTATTTGATTGACACAAGCCTGGGCCTATGAATCAGACACTGTGTCAAAGCAAATGTGCTTCATATAATATTCACGCTTTTCTAACCTATCGCATTCACAATCAAAAAATAAAGCGGGATTCTGATGGTAATGTAAAACGGAATGTTACACCTGGTTCCAATGGAAGATACAAACCCGAATTAGTTTATAGTGAAGCGTATCGCTGCCAGCAGGAAAGACAATTTAAAAATGCAGAGGCAGCCGAAATGTCGAATATGAAAGGCTGGCGAACATCGTCTCTGTACTAAAGGAACAGGTGAATGCCATCATGCATTCGTTTAAGGCCGGAACGCTTTAGGAATAGACGCAGGACCACCAATCAATAAGCAACCAACAGTAAAAAATAAATTTTCAAAACCGAAAAAATTAAAATCGTAGCGAAGCGAAGAACCCGCGTCGCGGGAGAGAATAATTTTTGATGAAAGATTGGCTAGAGTTTGTGCTATATTAGACAATACAATATTCAAATTTGCACTAAAAGGTATCAGTGCATCTGTTTATTTAAATTATCCCTTTTATATCATCTTTTTTAAAAAAGGTCCTGGAGCATTTTGAGAATAGGTTTTATCGAAACATTCAAAGACTAGTCGATTAATTCTCTGTGTTGAATCGCGTAATCTAAGCTTATTTTGATGAGCCGTTGCTAAGTTAAAAACACAAGCCTTAAGATTGCTTTTCATCTTTAAATGAATTAGAAATCATTTTTCACCTAATTTATTATTGTAATAGAAGGTGAACTATTTTATATGAATAAAATTTGCAATTATTCATATAAAAATTATAAACCAAATCATCATTTATAATTTAAACCATATCCCTTTGCCATGTCCTTCCAGCTATAAAAGTGGAAAGTCTTATCTGTACTCATTGCAACAAAAAGACCACTTTTATATCCTGGTAAAGATATTGAGGAGATATCTGACCCATCACTTTCCATTGTACTTAAAGGTATTTTACAAATTAAGGAATGTTGATGCGGATTTGTGATATGTCCTTCTCTAGGATATACATTGAACTGGTTCGCTGATTGGTCAGAAACAAGTATATACCCCTTTCCATTCTTCGATTTACGAATTGAAATGCCTTCGCTGTCTTCTTTAAATTCCCCCATTCCAAAAACACAAAGCTCTTCATTACCCATATTAGGATCTGCATAATATTTGCGGATACCATATTGTTCGTCGCTATAATAGACATAGCCTAGTTCATCATCCACAGCTATTGATTCGATTTCTTTGATACCTGAAAATTTCCCAAATTTTCGTATAAGTGTTGCATTCAATTTACCAGAACTCAATTCGCTAAGTTCATATTGTTCGAGATAATTCTCTAAAGGACCGGTTTTTCTGCCAACAATAAAGTATATTTTACCATTGCGAATATTCTTATAAAAGGCAATTCCCATGGGATCCCTTGCTGTTTCATTTTTAAAAACTTCAATTCCATCGCCGTCTATGTATTTACAATCAGGAAGAGAAATAAGCCGAACCCTATTTTTACCTCTTTCCGTAAAGGCCGCAATATCTATTTTTTTATCGCTTATTTGGAGGCCATAGGCGATATCAATATTGTTTGGACGTTTTAAACCTGTAATTGATCTGGCACGATTGATTTCTCCTTTGAGATTATACACATATATTCCCCCGTTGTCATTGTCTTTATCGGTTCCAAGTATCAAACTTTTCTTTTTGCATTTCTTATTGATCCAAATAGCTGGATCATCAGAATCTCCCAGAACAGGATCTGTAATGTTTATCGGTTTAATTTTTTGAGTATCCGCTTGGTGATACTTACTCAATGCATGGACTATGGTATAGTTTACTAATATACAATTATTCAGACCAAAACAATAAGGTATTGTATATATTGAAATTAAAAAAACTAATTTAGTAAGTTTCATTTATCCTTAATAAAATGGTAAAGATAATTTTTAATTAAAAATTAGTAAATAGAAACGCTTGTATTGACTAAAATTAATATTATAGAAATGATTTGGTAATATTAAAATAATATTATCGAAATGCTAATCAGTTAATTTTGCATCGGATGAAATCTGCTATTTATTATTTATTCTTTAATTTACTTATTATTTCAAATGTTTTCGCACAAGTTACTATTCATGGTATTGTAACTGATATTCAAACTGATGAAACAATTCCCGGTGCGATTATTTCATTGAATTCTGATCAAGGGAATGTTTTAGTAACAGGTTTAAACGGAAGTTTCAATTTACAATTACTTAATCCGAATATAAAATTTTCGGTGCATTATCCTTCTTACGAATCTGTTGAAATTGAGATGAATATTCAAAAAGATACAATTCTGTTTGTTAAACTTATTCCAAAGAATAATTACCTGACGGAAGTGGTTATTAGTGCTTCTCAATCAGACAATCAAAGTGACAATAGAATGAGAAGCTTAGAGAAAAATGCCATGAGTGTTGTAAACCTTGTGAGTGCACGGGCAATGGAAATATCTCCAGATCTGACGGTGGCAAATGTAATGCAAAGGATTTCAGGTGTCACCATTGAACGGAATAATACCGGTGATGGGCAGTACGCCATTTTGAGAGGAATGGATAAACGGTATAATTATACATTAGTTAATGGAATTAAGATTCCAAGTCCGGACAATAAAAACAGATTTGTTCCTCTTGATATATTCCCGTCTGAGTTACTTGCACGTCTCGAAGTTAATAAATCTTTGAATTCAAGTATGGAAGGTGATGCTATAGGTGGATCAATTAATATGGTCATGAAAGATGCGCCATCTGAACAACAATGGAGTTTAAATTTTTCGACCGGTTATAATGCACTGCTTCTTGATCAGGATTTTAAGTCTTTTGACCATGCTTCTATTTCATCACAATCTCCTTATGAGAAATATGGATCACTATATCCTGCAAAAGTTAAAGACTTTAATCCGTGTGTTTTGGATGTGAATTCTATAACTACGCTTCCCAACCTTTTTGGTGGGTTTTCCTACGGAAGGAGATTTATTCATAAAAAATTAGGACTACTATTAGCAGGCACTTTTCAAAATAGTTATCGAGGAAACAAGAGTCGTGATTTTTCTTACGACATTGCTACCAGTGATGCTTCTAATTTACCGGTGTTGACCAAGTTCAATAATAGGAACTATTCTGAACAACAAATGCGAATTGGAGTTCATGGGGTATTTGATTATCGAATTTCACCTAGGCATAAATTCAAATGGTATAATGGTTGGTTTGATCTTAAGAATTATCAGGTCCGCGATGAAAGAAAAATAGATTATAGTATTGGATACGATCCGGAAGTAGGAAATTACAATCTCTCTTTTGATCTCAGAAACCGAAAACAACACCAGACCATTTACAATAGTACCCTGAGTGGCGAACATGGATTATTAATGGGATCGCTTACGTTGGATTGGTCCTTAGTGTATTCAAATGCTTTTAATGAATTTCCGGATAATTCAAGTGTACATACTGTGACCACCGTAAGAAATAATATAGAGAACCCAATTTCTGTAGTTACGCTTGGGGGTGCAGAACGAAGATGGGAGCATAATACAGATCAAGATAAGGCATTGTATTTGAATGCAAAATATAAGTTGGTTTTATGGGATCAAGAATTTTTTGTGTTTTCCGGTACCTTACAAAGAGAAAAGAAGAGAACCAATTTTTACAATGAATATTATTTTAGGCCATTTGATGATAGCAAACCCGAAGGTTCAAAAAACAACTTAATAAAAGGTGTAGATTGGAACAAGAACAGCGAAATAAAATTTTCACTTTTTAATCCGTTTGGTTCAATAGGTAATCAATTGAATTACGATGCCACAGAAAAAATTATGGCCTATTATTCTCAAGCAAGGTGGGAAAAAAATAAACTTCAGATATTAACAGGAATGCGCTTAGAATATACCGACCAGGGTTACGACTTGAAATTTCCAATTGGAGGTGTTAAAAACAGTAGTCAACAATTGTATCATGATTGGTTAACAAGTTTAAGCATAAAATATTCACTTGGAAAAAAGACTAATTTAAGGACTTGTTATTTTAAATCAATCAACCGCCCAAGCTTTTTTGAAATTGTTCCGTATAAAATTATTAATGAAGAATTTACGGAAACCGGTAATCCAGATTTAAAACACACTGTGGCAGACAATCTCGACTTGCGTTATGAATATTTTCCTTCACCAGGTGAACAGTTTTTCTTTGGCTTGTTTTACAAAAGACTTGTAGATCCAATTGAATATGGTACTGTTACCCAAGGTCAAGGGACGAGCCTGATGCCAACCAATTATGGAACTGCCTCTAATTACGGATTGGAAATTGATATTACAAAGTTTTTTCATTCAATAGGTTTTAAAACTAACTATACCTATACAAAATCTACTATTACTACAGACAAATTGTACTATGTAAAAAATCAAGATCAAGGCAGTTCTGAGAATGTATTGTTGCGAAGTACTGACCAAACCAGACCACTAAATGGTCAATCAGCACATGTCGCAAATTTAAGTTGGTTGTATAAAAATTCTAAAATAGGTCTTGAAGGACAATTGGCTTTAAATTATACCAGTGAAAGAATTTTTGCGGTATCAAGGTTTTTGGATTTGGATGTATGGCAGGGTGAACGTTTTCAATTGGATGCATCCGTTGAGAAAAATTTAGGTTCAAATTTTACTTTATTCAGTAAAGTTAGTAATATTTTAAATTCTCCTTCAATCCTTTATGTAAAAAAATCGAATTCAGCAAATGATAAAATACAGGAATATGAATTGTATCATGGAGGGACATTATTAAGAAAGGACTTCTTCAACTTAAATATTTTAATCGGATTCAGATTAAAAGTTAGCTAATTAAAAAATAAATTTATTAATATTTAAATAGAAAATTTTATATGAAAAAATTACAAAAATTATTACCTATTATTATTTCAATTGTCGCTTTCACCAGCTGCAAAAAGGAAGATGATTTAACCGTTAAAGGAATTACTCTTTCTAAAACTTCGTTGACGATTAAACCTGACGCAACAGATACACTGAGATTTACTATTTTTCCTGAAAATGCGAAAAATAAAAATGTAAATTGGAGTTCATCCAATAGTGCTGTTGTTACCATAAATCAAGAAGGAATCTTAAAAGGGATATCTCCCGGATCAGCTGTTATTAGTGTCACCACATTGGATGGCAACGAAGTTGCAAATTGTGCAGTTACTGTTTCATTAAATGATCCTGTTAGCGTTACTGGAAATGTGGAAGGTGTATGGAAAAAATATTCCGTCATTAATGTCAATGGACATATAAATGTTCCGGCAAATAAAACACTCACCATCGAAGAAGGTGTTGAAGTTATTATTAGTACTGCTGCCCAAGACGGTAATAATACTAAAATTGAGTGGATTATTAATGGCAATCTGTATATTCAGGGAACTTCTGCTGCACCTGTTAAGATATCCGTGCCCGAGTCTGACAGAACTGTGGCCAACACATTTAAAAGATTATGGGGTGGAATAATTGGAAGTTCTACTTGTGCAGAAATTCTTTTGCAATACACTATCATCGAATATACCGGTGCCATCACCACTACAACTTCTCCATCGGTTGTTGCAGGTTTGTTTAAAGCAGGCGGCGGTGAGGGTATGGTTGCATTTAACACCAATAACCCAAGTGGTAAATATGTGATTGAGAACTCAATTTTTAGAAGTACTGGCGAAGATGCTATTTATGTTCAAGGTGGTAATTGCATTTTTTCTAACAATCTATTCTATGCTGTAGGGGAAGCGGGAGGAGAAGCCATCAATGTAAAGGCTGGATGTAAGGTTGACGCCGGATTCAATATTATGTATAGCCCTAATACCAATGCTTTTAAATTGTCAAACAGTGGTGCTAATGCAACCCGGTATCAAGCACAGATAATTGCGTACAACAATACTATTGTGAATTCTGGTTGGAGAAGAGATCCAAACAAACCTAAAGGAGGATCAGTATGGGGAGAAGCAGGCTGTCTTATTTTTGTTTACAATAACCTTGTTGTAAATAGCATGTTCCGTTCTAAGGCACCAGATTGGGGTAAGAATGCTACTAATGGACCTGATTTGTCAAGTATAATAGATTTTAACTATTATGTTTCTGGAACACAACAGAGCAGCGTACCACAACACGTTTCAAATGGAACTATTACTGCATACGATGGTTTCAAAACAGGTGTCAAAGATGCAGTCTATGGCCCAAGTGATGTTTCAGGAACAGCACCAGGTGATAAGGATCCAAAATTTGTTAATTTCCCAATCAACGCAGAACCCTTATTAAGTTATAATTATAATACTGGTTGGGACTTTCACCTTGAAGTCGGATCGCCTGCATTGACGGGTGGTAACACCAACTTTAGTCCTTATTTTTCAGGACAAGGCCTTATGGTTAATGGCAAAACTTTCAAGTCTCCAAGTCCAAAAGCTCATTTTGGTGCTTTGGGTAACAAGTAAATTATTATTCAAAAATTCGAAAAGTTTGAATTAGGAATATTTAAAAGCATCCTGAGTTAAATCAGGGTGCTTTTAATATTTTAAAGAAAAATTTAACAAAACTTCCTACTTTTAACGTATCATCATTTCCAGCGTTAATCTAAATATACCAAAAATTCACTGCAAAAAATTCTATAGTTGGAAACGATACATTTAACAAGCTTCTTCTGCATTGCAAAATCAAACAGTAACGATAATTGAATTACAAGAAACGAGTTTATGATTAGCCGCTTGTAAACTGTTCTAATTATTTCGTATTCCATGAAGAAGAAGAAAATATATTCAGCTAAGAATACAACGCAATAAATCTCTGCAAACCGATTGTAGAATAAATGTTCCATTGGCGCTGCTTGAACAAAATCGGTTGGTAATAAAGGCAAATATTCCTGTAAAAAAGTTTTTGAGTATGAAGATGAAGGGTCAGCTTGAACTCTGATTTCCTACTCTCACTTTGTTATAATTCTTCCGCCAGTAAATAACCGTAAAATAATCCGTCCAATAGAGCAAATAAACTTGACTGAAAATCGAGACTCATGATAAAATTTTGTTGAGGATAGAGTGCATGAAATTATCAAATCAGAATACTAAGATAGCTATGAAGTAAATAATCTTAAAGAGCCTAAGAATTTACTTAACTCAGTTATTGATCTATATATTGTAGGATTTATTAATTAACCGGTTAACATTTTTTTGGACGATACAGTATTTGATTAACACCAGTCAGATCCAATGTATCAGAGGCTGTATTAACACAAATGCGCTTCATAAAATATCAACGCTTTTCTACCCTATCGCATTCACAATCAAAAAATAAAGCGGGATTCTGATGGTAATGTTAAAACGGAATGTTACACCTGGTTCCAATGGAAGATACAAACCCGAATTGGTTTATAGTGAAGCGTATCGCTGCCAGCAGGAAAGACAATTTAAAAATGCAGAGGCAGCCGAAATGTCGAATATGAAACGATTGCCAACATCATGTGTAATGTATTGACTGGAGAATGCCACTACGCAAGCGTTCAAAGCCGGAAAATGGATTACTAAAAACCATTACTACCAACCATATTATACAACTGCCCGGCCTGATAAAGCATTTCAACCGCTGCCTTACGGTATTTAAAGCGCAGATCATTAAGTTTTAATCTGGCATTGATATAATTCTGCTCACGGGTATTAACCATAAAAACAGAGCTTTCACCCATCTCAAAAAGTTTTCGCTCGGCTTGTAACATTTGATAATAATTCTGTGCTACCACATTGTATTGTGCAGCTTGTAATTTCATGCTATTATATTCATTGAGCGAGGCTTTGATCTTATTGGTAATTTCCCATTTCTTATTTCGAATCTCGAAATTCAGATCCGCGAGTTTCAGCTCGGTCAATTTTATTTCGCCTCTTTCTTTTCGCAATAATACCGGAAATTGCAGGCCGATTCCCCACTTGAAACTACTATTTCCATAAAAAATACTGGATTTAAAATCGTCCAAATCATATAATGGATTAAACTTTACATTCAGCTGGGGTTTGAGTTTATCTTGTTTTAACCTGAGTTCTAAAGCCAACCGTGCATTTTTATTCTGATACGAAAGAATATTCGGATGTGTGTTCGCCAGGGAATCCATTTCCAATAAAATAGTCTTCGCCATATCTGTATATTCCAATTCGGTAATCTTCGGAGGAATAGTTGGCGCAGAAAATTCTACCGGTTCGTTTTTATCCGTCCATAAAAAAGTGGAAAGCATCATGGTCTTCGAATAAAAATCCATTTCTTGTTGCAGCAAGAAGACTTGCCTGTCTTGATATTGAATGCTTGCTTCCAGGGTGTCAATGCCCGCATTATCGCCCAGCAGACTGGCTTGTTTCATTCCCTGCAAGCGTTGGTTTGCAAGCTGTACACCCTCACGAATTACCTGAAGATTGTAATAACTCTGTGCCCATTCCCAATAGGTTTTGGACGCTTTTGAAAACAATTCGTTGAGAATATTCTTTTGCTCAAGCAATGAAAGTTCACGAAAGAGTTTTGCATTCCTCAGAGCGAATCTTCTTTCGTCAATCAATAAGCCCTGCAAAAGCGGAATAGATAATTGTGTAAAAGCCAAACCATTGGCAGTACTTACATTTTCAGGATTGATAAAAGAGCCAAAATTTCGCTCAACACCAGTATTTAATTCCAAACCAATGGGCGTAGGAATTTTAATACCTCCACTTTGAAGCGTCCAGTAATTTTTATTGTCAAATTGTTTCTGGTCAATACTATAATACAATCTAGGGTCAAAATTTCCACGGGCTGCTAATATTCCTGCATCAGCCGATGGCAACAACAACATCGCTTGTTTAGCAACCGGATGATTTTCTTTTACTGTTTTTAGAAATTCAGAAAAGGATAGAAACAGGGTATCGCTATTTTGTGCAGGAAGCGAAAGAGAGCATAAAAAAATTATTGGCGCGAATACTGGTTTCAAGTTCATTTCTTCTGATCTGAATTGGTTTTTGTATATTTATAGTAATCGGGTGGAAAGCCATTTATTTTGCGCCATAATTCATACCAGACCGGGACTGTTTTTAATAGCGTAATGGTTCTTGCACCTGCTCCCAAACGAATTTCATGTGGCCATTTATGCTGACTTTCATCAGATGCTACCAATACCCTGTATTTTCCATCTCCTCCGGTAAAATTATCAATGGCAACCACCCTGCCACTAAAGGTTCCAAAGCTGGTTCCGGGCCATCCTGAAAAAACAATAGCGGGCCACCCGTCAAACTGGATCATGACTTCCTGCGTTTTTTCCAACAAGGGAATATCAATCGGCGCTACATACATCTCCACCGCAAGTTCGTATTGCGTAGGCATGATGCTTACAATTTCAGTTCCTTCTTTTATGGTCTCACCTACCCCGCTTCTGATCGCTTTGGTAATGTAGCCATCCTGCGGCGCAAGAATGTAATACATGCCTGATCGGATAAAATAGTTGGTAATTTTATTCTGCAACTTCACTACCTCCGTTTCTGCATCCATCATGGCACTTAATGTCGCATATTTCTCTGCTTCCGATTTAGAAATTTTATCATTGTAATCGGCTTGCACAGCGCTTAATTCTACGCTGGCATTGATGACTTCATTTCGACTGGAGAGCAGTTTGCTTTCCTGCGAAATATATTTTGATTGGGCCTCCTGATACTTCATTTTTCTGCCTTCAAGCTCTGTCAAAGATTTTAAGCCAGACCGGTGCAATTCTTCCATTCGCGTCAATTGCTCTTTCGCAATTTTTATATTTACTTCAGCAGCCACCAAATCAATACTGTCGGCGGTTACTTTTAAATAGGCTTGCTTTAATTTATTTAGTGTTTGTTCGTTCTTTAATTTTTGAGCTAGCCGCAAAGCCTCAATTTGATTGTCATTGGATTGAAGCTTTTGGGCGTAGGATTTGACGGATAGTTCCTTGATGCTCCTTTGTTTCTCTGTCCTTTCAACCAAATCCGGATCCAGGTAATCTTCTTTAATCTCCGAGATGAATAGAATTGTATCGCCTTTATTTACTTTTTGTCCCTCCTGCACATACCACTTTTCAATCTTACCTGAGATGACCGATTGAATCGTTTGCGGTCTTTGGCCAGGTTTTAAAGCGGTTACCAATCCGTTTGATTGAATGTTTTGCGTCCAGGGCAAAAACAAAACAAGAATAATAAATGCCAGTAAAACATAGAGCACACGTACAAAATTTCCGCGTTTGCTTTTTTGTTCGAGCAGTTCGAAAACGGTATAGTTTGCATTATCTACTTTAGAAGATATTTTATGTTCAGAAATATTTAGCATGAATTATTTGTTTAGAAGTTTACCTCCGTCCATTCTTAAAATTTTGTCTGCCAGGCTTATAAAATATTCATCATTGCATATATACACCAAGGTCCACCCATTCGATGGATCTGTCAAAAAATCAACGATTCGGCGACGTTCTGTTTTTTCAAAACTATCCATTGCGATTTCAAGCAACAACAGTTTTGGTCGACTCACGATGCTTCGTGCAATGAGTATCTTATTGTAAATGCTTTCTGATAAATGGCTTCCTGAAAGTTCCAGCGGTGTGTCAATACCGTTCGGTAAATTTTTCAGGAAAGCTTCTAGACCCACATGGTGTATGGCCCAAAGGATATCCTCTGCAGAAATATTATCTCTTCCCAATGAAATATTTTCAGCCAGGGTCCCGTCAAAAATTTCTTCATCAATCAAACCATTGCCGAAGGATTGGTACAATTCTTCGCGATTATAATTTTCAAAGTGAAATTTATTGATGAGTATATTACCGGAACTTGGCTTGTATAAACCCGAAATCAGGTGCAGCAAAGTGGATTTTCCTGAACCATTTTCACCAACAATGCAAACACGTTCACCCGCAAGAATGACAGTGCTTAGATCATGAATGATATAATTGTTCGTACCCGGATATTTAAAACTCACCTGGTACAACTCTACCTCCACGGGACTTGTAGCTTGAACGATGGCTGCATTATCTGTATCCTCTTTTTCAAGCCTCATTCCGGTTACTTCATTAATTTTTTCCAGAGAGGTAAGTACATCATAAATCGTATCAAAATTCAAAATCAGTTTTTCGGAAGAGTCGATCAACAACAGAATGATGATTTCAGCAGCGACAAACTGACCAATGTTCATTTTTTGCTCAATAACCAAATAGCCACCTACCAAAAGCAAAGAAGCACTAATGGCCATTTTGAAAAACAGAAGTATGATGTATTGCAGTTTCAGAATGCGAAAATGTGATTCTCTTGCTTCAACATAATTGGTCGCAAGCTTATTCATTTTCTTAAGGGGTAAATCCGTTTTTCCTGCCAATTTAAAACTGTCCTTTACTCTGGCCAGTTCTTCCAGCCACGAAGCCGCTTTAAATTTCTGTTTCGATTCGGTTATACTTGTTTCCAATCCCTGCTTAGCCGTAAAAACAATGACAAGAATTACCAAGAGCATTAAGAACAAACTAAACGAAATAAAAAACGGATGATAAAAAGACAGCACTATCAAACCAAATAATATTTGCAATACCGCGGATGGAAGGTCAATTAAAATTTTTGAAATATTTTTTTGCAAAACAGGAACTTCAAAAAAACGATTCATCAGTTCGGGTGGATAATAATTGTCAATGTCTTCAAAGCGGATCTTCGGAATGCGATAGGCAAAATCAAAAACCGAACGCGTAAATATTTTTTGCTGAATGGTTTCGGTAATTCGAAGTTGAAGCAATTGCAGAACGCCTGAAAAAACGATTCCCGAAATAATGATAAAAACCAGTACCAGCCAGGCAGTAGAAACCCTGCCTCCCTGAATAAGGTTGATGATGGACTGAATACCCAGGGGCAAAGAGAGTGAGATGATACCCTTAAAAACGGCATAACTGTAAACCTGATGCAGCTGGGCTTTTTCGGGTTGAATTATTTTGAAAAATCGTTCAAACGGTCTTAACATTTCGAATCTATATAAAGGGCAAATTTAGTACATTTGTTCATAAACATTCATTTATATTTGCAATGCTAAATATAAATATATTTTATGAACTTTACCCTCAATCAATTGCGGTTATTTTTGAAAGTCGTCCAATCTTTAAGCATTACCAAAGCTGCTGAAGAGCTGCACCTTACCCAACCGGCTGTATCTATCCAACTTAAAAATTTTCAAGACCAGTTTGATATTCCGCTTATCGAAATCATCAACAAAAAAATATTTGTTACCGATTTTGGACAAGAAATAGCTGAGGCCGCTGACAAGATTCTAACCGAGGTGCATGCCATTAATTATAAAATGCACGCACACAAGGGAGAACTCACCGGCAAACTCAGGATCTCAGTGGTCTCAACGGGAAAATATATTGCCCCATACTTTGTATCCGATTTTATGAAACAACATCAGGGCGTGGAGTTAATGATGGGTGTAACCAACAAAGCGGAAGTTTTAGCAAGTTTAGAAAAGAATGAAGTAGATTTTTCTTTGGTAAGTGTTTTGCCCGAGACTTTTGGCATTGAGAAAGTGGACTTGATGCAAAATAAATTGTTTGTTGTCAGCAATGGTCACGAAAAATTTCATACCAGGCCACACGACAAAAAGATATTTGAAAACATTCCGCTCATTTACAGGGAGCATGGTTCAGGGACAAGGCATGTCATGGAAAAATTTATCAGAAAAAACAATTTGCCTGTCAAAAAGAAAATGGAATTAACCGGTAATGAAGCCGTAAAACAAGCAGTAATTGCAGGTCTTGGTTATAGCATTATGCCCCTGATCGGAATAAAAAACGAATTGGAAAATCATCAACTGCAAATTATTCATGTGAAGGGTTTTCCGATCATATCGACCTGGTCTTTGATTTGGTTGAAAGGAAAAAAATTGTCACCCGTTGCAACGGCTTATCTAAACCTTATCAAAAAAGAAAAACAAAATATTATTCACGAAAAGTTTGAATGGTTTGAAAAGTATTAAAGGCTAAGCCATTGTTCTTTAATACTTTCACTATTACCACACCTATATTGGATTTACGTTTTTATTATTCTAGAATATTGAGTTTGTAGTCACGCTTTTAATAATAAACTATCAAAAAAAAATTGGAACCAACAAAGCGTTTAATTACCCCTACATACGTACATAAAGCATGTATTTTACCAACATCTGGCCTGCGACAGAGCTTAACTTGAATGTTATCCGTTTTCAGATAGATCAATTTTTTTGTGTTATGGATAACATACAAAGGCTTGATTGATTTGTTGATAGACTTTACTGCAACGTCAGTAATTAACTAAGGTTAATAAAATGCCCTAACTCAATTTGGTCATGGCATATTGGACAAACCTAATCAGACAATTCTCCATGTTACAAATTCATAGGTATCTCTGAACACCTCATATTCAAAATTGTTAGCACGCAACAAAACAATATTAAACGGATCGCGAAGTCCTTTCCGATAATTCTAACTTATCGTTCCAGAGCTTTATTTCATTTTGTTAAACATGTATCGACTTATTTTCCATATTCCGTTAACTTTCTGAAGTACAAAAAGTTCTCTATTTTCTTCTGGAACGCTTTGTCCGTTGGCATGAATAAACGTTGTACCCTTCGAAGTAGTTCGCGCAAAAGCAAAGTCACCGATAACTACAATTTCATCTATATAAAATTCGATTTTTAATTGTATAGTTTTAAATACGAATTCGTAAGATGCTTTAACTTGATCTAGTCCAATAGCCGATGGTGCATTGGATGGCATAAATACCCCGTCTGAGGTATACAGCGGCAACACCTTATTTACGTCGGATGCGTTCAACGCGTCACGGTATGAGTAAAGTAATTTCTCAATAACTTTTATTTCTGTTTTCTGTTCCATTTTGGATTGTTTTAAATTGTTTGAATTATTTAATGTTTTATGATGGCAAGCCATTAAAGTGCTTAATAACAATGCACAGATGATTATTTTATTCATATAATAGATGGATTATAAGTTTTTAAATTTGGATTTAGCTTCAGTTAGAGTAATTGTTTTACCCAGTTCCCCAAACTGTTGTAGATCGCCAAATACTTCAATTCGAATGGAACTGTCTAAACCTCCAACATGCAGTGGATCGAAACCACTGTAGCTTATTAAATCTTCAATCGTATTGTTGATGTTCGTGTTGTCGGATGCATAAAATAGAACTTTTCGTTCAGGTTGCGCAAAAGCATCGCTTAATAATGTTTCTGCTCCTACAGTGCCAAATGCTTTAATCAATTTAGCATTTTTAGGGATAAAATCATATAAAATTTTCGCTGCTGAATCCTTTTCTGCAATAATTTTTTTGAAACCACCATTTTCATTAGGGCCAATAGGATTACTAACGTCAATTATGATTTTCCCCTTTAATTCTTCCGAATATGTTTTAAGAAAATCTTTTAATATCCCAAAAGAAATCGCTGGAATAACCAAGTCTGCCGATCTAATTGCTTCTACGGTTTCTTTTGATGTTGCCAGACTACCTAATTCATTTGCAAAGGCTTTGGACTTTTCAATGTTTCTTGATGCAACGATAACCGGATGCTTACCTTTGGTCAAATTGATGGCTATTGCCTTTCCAATATTACCTAATCCAATAATAGCAACTTTTGTTTTAATTTTTAAATTGTTCATTATAATCTGTTTTAAAATCTCACAATAATTTGACACTGCAAAGATGAGATGAACCCCTTGCACACACCAATAAGTTGGTTTAATAAATAGTCTTAATCTAGATTAAGGATTCTTCACTTAAGACTCCGCTCATTTCTTATTTTGCTAAGGAATTCCGGGGTAATTCCCAGATATGAAGCTATTTGGGTATTAGCTAACCTGTTGGCCAGACTTGGATATTGTTCCAAAAAACTTTCATAGCGCTCATAGGCTGTCATACTGAATGTTTGAAGCAGTCGGTTTTGCAGTTCAATATATTTGTCTTCGATGATTACGCGAAAGTTTCTGTCAAACTTTGGATAATTGGTGTACAAATACCAAAGATCACCTTTTGAAATTTGAAGTATGATCGCTGGTTCAATAGCTTCAATAAACAATTTTGATGGCCGCTCCTTATGTAAACTGTCGATGTCGGTTATCCAGTCGTTCTCGGCTGTAAATACCAAATTATGCTCTGCACCGGAATGGTCAACACCATACATTTTAAAACAACCTTCTACTACAAATACGAAATACTTACAAATGTCACCTTCTTGCAAAATATATTGCCTGCGCTTTACTCTGCGCTCTGTTAATCTATTGGTCAAGGCAGTTTTTTCATTCTCGTCTAGTGGAAGGTACTTGTCAAAATACTTTATAATTTTCTTCATTTGTCTTTTGTTTCAGATTGTCTATTCATTGACTTTGTATGGTAAGGTATTTGCTATATTCCACCGATGGTATGGTTACCAAAAGTAAGAAATAATTTTTTCCTACAAAGCAAATTTGAAAAATTCTGATGATTGGCCGCATAATCCCAGGAAAGATAGAGTTTAAGGTACTAATACCATATTATAAGTATCGAGGGTATAAAAAGCAAATAGTCCAAAATTAGTTATTTCCATATTTCAGAAATGATTAAAATAGAATTCTGCTTTTTCTAGCAGTGTACTATTTTTCAATAATGCCACACAGCAGCGTGCTAAAATACCCACTGACCCTTTCATTTATTCTAAAAATATTTTACAAGAGAACACGGTGATCTTTAAACGTGAAATAATTAAAAACTAAATCCAATATTCAGTCCGATTGGACTAAATATATAATCTTCAATATCAAATCCGGTGAAAGGTATCTCTCCAAATATTCTGAAATTAATTTTTCGTGATTGTAGCGGTAAGAATCGATATCCATAGATTGGATAGAGCACATAGTGTTGATTTGTAATTCCATTAACAATGGTTCCGCCCAATCCTAATTCAAACAGATGTCCACTTTCACCAAAATTTGCGGTAATATGATGTGGTATGGTGATATAGTTATGTGCCGGAGAACAAGGTCCAAAAAGGCATAGTTTGAATTCTTGATTAAATCCTAATCCTATTTTGCTACTCAAAATACAGTTTCTACTTACTATAAACTCTTTCTCATAATTAAAAGAAAATATAGAGGCTTCTCCAAATAAATTCAAGCTCAAACTATTCAAAGGTCTTACATCTCTTATTTTTTCTTGACTTTGAGCCAATAACATTATCCGGGTAGATAATGCTATCGTTAGCAGGATTATTCTTTTCATATAGTGTTTTTTAGATTGATGCGGGCAGCGCATTTTCGATAAATGCCAATGACAAAAACCTTAAGCCAAATATA
>WBZT01000351.1_pt1 | contig 38731 bp, 38 predicted proteins | sample 5204241 | NCBI WGS metagenome assembly WBZT01 (sample SAMN12344358, study PRJNA552823) | activated sludge metagenome | biome: Activated sludge suspended growth; feature: Nitrification reactor; material: Wastewater; isolation source: activated sludge from nitrification reactor of wastewater... | reverse complement strand
AACACCGAACATCGCTGGAAAAATGAGACAACTCATCAAAACCCACTGGCGCGACCACTCGCGATCCCGATTGTACCGCCAGAAGCGCCGACGCCTCGCTCCCCATGAGCTGGCAACCCCGCCGACCGACAGTGGAAATAATTTCCGCGTACCGCGCGTTGTTCAATGGCGAAACTCACCCTACTATCTTACTTTGTTTTTAGCGGTTCCCTTTGCTTTCCTTCAATTTAGTGAGGTTAATGTTCCCCATGAGCAAGCCCAAGAAAGTCGCGATCCTCACAGCGGGCGGTTTGGCCCCCTGCCTCAGCTCGGCCGTTGGCGGCCTCATCGAACGCTATACCGAAGTCGATCCCAGCATCGACATCATCTGCTATCACAGCGGCTACAAAGGACTCCTGCTGGGTGACTCTTACGTGGTCACTCCGGAAATTCGCGAAAAAGCCCGGCTACTGCATGGCTTCGGCGGCTCGCCCATCGGCAACAGCCGGGTCAAGCTCACCAACGTCAAGGACTGCGTGAAGCGCGGCCTGATCAAAGAGGGCGAGGACCCGCAGAAAGTCGCCGCCGACCAACTGATCAAGGATGGCGTCGACGTGCTCCATACCGTCGGCGGGGACGACACCAACACCGCCGCCGCCGATCTCGCCGCCTTTCTGGCCACGAACAACTACGGACTCACGGTCATCGGTCTGCCCAAGACCGTCGACAACGACGTGTACCCGATCAAGCAATCACTGGGGGCCTGGACCGCCGCCGAACAGGGCGCTCGCTACTTCCAAAACGTCGTCGCCGAAAACAACGCCAACCCGCGCATGTTGATCGTCCACGAAGTCATGGGACGCAACTGCGGCTGGCTCACCGCCGCCACCGCGCTGGAATACCGCAAGCTGCTCGACCGCGCCGAATGGCTGCCCGCCATCGGGCTCGGCCGTCCCTCGTTCGACATCCACGCCGTTTTCATCCCCGAGATGGAAATCGACATTGCCGCCGAGGCCAAGCGCCTGCGCGCCTTGATGGACCAAGTCGACGACATCAACATCTTCGTCTCGGAAGGCGCGGGCGTGGAGGCGATCGTGGCTGAACTACAGGCCAAGGGTCAGGAAGTGCCTCGCGACGCCTTCGGCCACATCAAGCTCGACGCCGTCAATCCCGGCAAATGGTTCGGCGAGCAGTTCGCCCAGATGATCGGCTCGGAAAAAACCCTGATCCAGAAGTCCGGCTATTTCGCGCGTGCTTCCGCCGCCAACAGCGAGGACATCCGCCTCATCAAATCCTGCGTCGACATGGCCGTCGAATGCGCCATGCGCCGCGAAGCCGGCGTCATCGGCCACGACGAAGATCGCGGTGGCGTGCTGCGTGCCATCGAGTTCCCGCGCATCAAGGGGGGCAAGCCCTTCGATATCGATACCCCCTGGTTCACCGACATGCTGGCGGCCATCGGGCAACCGAAAGGCAAGAAGCTCACGGTCAGTCACTAGAAACAAAGCCGGAATACACCGGAATGAAACCGTGCAAGCCCACGGTCGATTCCGGTTTTCCGGCTCGCATCGTCCGTCCCCGCCCCCTCAAGGCGGTGGGGGCGCGATGACCTCGCGGCTACCGTTCGACTGCAACGGCCCCACCACGCCGGCGCTTTCCATTTCCTCGACCAACCGCGCCGCCCGATTATAACCGATACGCAAGCGGCGCTGCACGCCCGACACCGAGGCACGGCGCGATTCGGTCACGATGCGCACCGCCTCATCGTAGAGTGGATCGCTCTCACCGCCCCGACCCTCGCCATTACCGTTGCCGTTGTCGCTCTCCTCGCGCGGTTCGGCCAACACATCGTCGATATAGTCCGGCGCGCCGGTCTGACGCAAAAAGTCGACCACGCGAGTGACCTCGTGATCGTCCACGAACGCGCCATGCACCCGCTGCGGCAAACCGGTGCCGGGTGGCAGATACAGCATGTCGCCGTGCCCGAGTAACTGCTCCGCCCCCATCTGATCGAGGATGGTGCGCGAATCCACCCGCGACGACACCTGAAAGGCCACGCGAGTCGGGATGTTGGCTTTGATCAGACCGGTGATCACGTCGACCGATGGCCGTTGAGTCGCCAGAATCAGGTGAATGCCGGCGGCGCGCGCCTTCTGCGCCAGCCGGGCGATCAACTCCTCGACCTTCTTGCCGACGATCATCATCATATCGGCTAGTTCGTCGATCACCACCACGATGAACGGCAACGGCTGCAACACCGCGATTTCGCCCGGCACTTCCGCGCACTCCGGCGTCCAGAACGGATCGGCCAGCCCCTCCCCCGTCGCCAGCGCGTCGAGCACCTTGCGGTTGAAGCCGGCGATGTTGCGCACCTTCAAGGCTGCCATCAAGCGGTAGCGACGCTCCATTTCCGCCACGCACCAGCGCAGGGCGTTGGCCGCCTCCTTCATGTCGGTCACCACCGGGGTCAACAGATGCGGGATGTCCTCGTAAATCGACAGCTCCAGCATCTTCGGATCGACCAGGATCAGTCGCACCTCGCTGGGTGGCGCCTTGTACAGCAGGCTGAGCAGCATGGCGTTGATCGCCACCGACTTACCGGAACCGGTGGTGCCGGCCACCAGCAGGTGCGGCATCTTGTTCAGATTCGCCACCACCGGGTTGCCGCCGATATCCTTGCCCAAGGTTAGGGTCAGCGTCGCGCTCGACTGGGTGTAGACCGGCGCCTCCAGCACCTCGCGCAGGTAGACGATCTCGCGATGCCGGTTGGGAATCTCCAGTCCGATCACCGACTTGCCGGGGATGATCTCCACCACCCGCACCCCGATCACCGACAGACCACGCGCCAGATCCTTGGCGAGATTGCTGATCTGACTGACCTTGACGCCTGGCGCCGGCTCGACCTCAAAGCGGGTGATCACTGGACCCGGTTCCACCGCCACCACCTGGGCCTCGATGCCAAAACTTTTGAGCAGGACTTCCACCCGTCGGGACATCTCGATCAGCGTCTCGCTGGAATAACCGGCGGTGCGAGCCGGCGGCCGGTCCAGCAGATCCAGCGAAGGGAGCAGACGGGGCGCGGCCGGAGCCGGGGTGGCGACCCGCCGCGCCAGAGTCGCCACCGGCGCGGGAGATGCCGGATGTGGAACCACGACGGGCGGCGGAGAATGTGCCGGCTCCTCCAGAATCTCTTGCTCTTCCGGCGCAAAATCGGCTTGCGCGCCAGCAACCGGATAGGGAATCGAAACCACGCGGGCGAGCCGATCGCCACCGGCCGGAACCGCCCGCGCGTTGGCAACGCCGCCGGCAAAACCCGCATTCGTGGACCGATCTGTCCGCACTGGCGCGACTGGCATCACCGGTTGGGCAGTTGCCGGAGAGGGCTGGCTAACGGTGGGGTTACGGCCAATGCTGGCGGTGGGCACCAGTGTCAACATATCCAGCATCGGCCTAGCGGGGGTCCCAGCGACGGGTTTGGGGGCAGCCGCAACCGCATGTGGTCGGCGGTCCTGTGTTGGCAAATTCAACACCGGTTCGATGCGTGCCGATGGCCGTGAACCCACCACCGCCTCGGTTCTTCCGGTCGGCGGCGCGGCATCGAACGGCGGAATGGAACCGGCCGGGGTGGGGTTTTCACCGGCGGCATTCGCCGTGGGGGTCCTATCGATGGCCGGTTCCTCGCTCTCGCTGGTCCGCCGGTCGCTCCACCAAGCCAACAAGCGGCTGGCGGCGCCGCGCAACCATACCCCTGGAGCCGATGATCGCTCCGCCGCCACCGTTGGCGCCACCCCGGCATCGGCAACCGGTTCCACCATCGTGGAATCGGGCGGCGACGCGACGTCGCCGCCCGCCGGACGACTTCGAGACAGCGGCGCCAGGATCAAACCACCAACCCAGTCCGTTGCCTTCAACACCGCGCCGCCCAAACTCTCCACCAGCACCAGCCACGACAAACCGGTGCCCAGGGTAAACCCTGCCAGCAACAAGGCCACCATAAACAGGTTGCCACCCGCAAACCCGAAGGCCTGAATCAAAAACCGGCCGACATGCATGCCCACCAGCCCGCCGGCCGATCCATCGCCGGGCACCGTACCAGGAGTCGCATGCAGATGCACCGCCGCCAAACCGCAGGCGGTAGCCACCGCCACCGCGAACCCCAGCACCCGGAACAACACCACCTCCGCGTCCAGATCCAGCAACACGCCACACTTGAACAACCGCCAACCGCCGAACATCACACCCAGCGGTAGCAGATAAGCGGAATAGCCGAAAAAATACAGGGTGATGTCGGCGAACCACGCGCCAGTCATGCCACCGAGATTATGCGGTTGAGTCGCGGGCCCGGTATGAGTCCAGGCTGGGTCCGCCGGATTGTAGGTCACCAATGCACCGATCATTCCCAACGCGACCGCAACCAACAGCCAAAAGCCGATTTCCCTTAAGGCATTCTTTAGGAAACGAAGAACGCCGAGCCGAATCTCATGCCGTTCGGTCTTGATTCGGGTCTTGATTCGATGTGCCTGCGCCAAAATGGAGTCCTATGGTGGTATGGTGATATGAAGGATGTGCCCGAAGGTCAAGGGCCGCCCAACCCGCGTTGGGCGCGATCGCCACCGCTCGGCGATCGAAAATCGGATGGGGGTTATTGTCCCATCCCCAGACGATCAGGTGAAGGGCACCAGCACGCCGGACACGAACCACCACGCCGTTTCGGGTTCAAAATCGCAAGGCGCGCTTTCGATCCGATTCCCCCGCCACTCCAACCCATGACTCATGCGCATCCAATTCCTCGATAGCCTGAACGAGCTTTCCGCATCCGAGTGGAACGCGCTCGTACCCGACCACAACCCTTTTCTCAGCCACGAGTTTCTCAGCGCCCTGGAGCAGCATCGATGCGTCGGCGAACGCAGCGGCTGGATACCCCGACATCTCGCCTGCCAGGACGAACATGGGCGACTGCTGGGCGCGGCGCCGCTGTACCTGAAATACAACTCCTACGGTGAATTCGTCTTCGACTGGGGCTGGGCCGAAGCCTATCGGCGGCAAGGTATGTCCTACTACCCCAAGCTGGTCGGCGCCATTCCCTACACTCCGGTCACCAGCCCCCGGCTATTGCTGGCGCCCGATCAGCCCGACCCCCAGGCGACGGCACGGGCCATGATCGACCAGGTCTTGGAGGAGAGCCGCCGCCGCCAGTTCTCCTCGATCCATTGGCTGTTCCCCACCGCCGCCGATCTGGACCCGCTGTTGGCCCAAGGCTTTCTTCACCGTCTAGGCTGCCAGTTCCACTGGCGCAACCGCGGCTACCGGGACTTTCAGGATTTTCTCGACACCTTCACCGCCAAGCGCCGCAAGAACATCAACCGGGAACGCCGGCTGGTCCGCGACGCGGGTTTGGAATTACGATTGCTCTCCGGCCACGAGGCAACCGAGGCCGAATGGCGGGTTCTGCACGATTTTTACCGCTCCACCTTCGATCGACTGGGTGGCACCCCGACCCTGACCTTGCCCTTTTTTCAGGAGATCGCCACCACGCTGGGCGACCGAATCGTACTGGTATTGGCCCGTTCCCAAGGCCGCGAAGTCGCCGGCGCCATCAGTTTTCGCGGCGACACCACGCTCTACGGCCGCCATTGGGGCTGCCGGGCCGATTATGACAGCCTGCACTTTGAAGCCTGCTATTATCAGGGTTTGGAGTACTGTATTCGCACTGGTCTACAGCACTTCGAGCCGGGTGCGCAGGGCGAGCACAAAATTTATCGAGGCTTTCTGCCGACGCTTACACACTCGACACACTGGATCGCTCATCCGGGTTTCCGAAATGCCGTGGCCGATTTTCTCGCTCGGGAGACACCTGCTCTACAACAGTATGCCGGGGAACTGTTACGACATTCGCCCTATCGGGATGAGGTGACGCCGGATGCACCTGACGTGGCTGGACCCACATAACGACAATCAACCTTTTCCTCATCCAGACCGCGCCCTGACCGAACCGGACGGCCTGTTGGCCGCTGGCGGCAATCTGACGCCGCGCCGTCTGCTGCGCGCCTATCGGATGGGTATCTTTCCGTGGTACTCGGCCGATCAGCCGATCCTGTGGTGGTCACCGGACCCACGTTTGGTTTTGCTGCCAGAATGCCTCAAGGTTTCGCGCAGCTTGCGCAAGACTCTCCGCAAGGGGTTGTTCGCCATCACCGCGGACACCGCCTTCGAGCAGGTCGTCGCGGCCTGTGCCGGGCCGCGTCAGGGAGAACCGGGCACCTGGATCACCTCGGAAATGTTCCGCGCTTACTGTCGACTGCATCGGCTCGGCCACGCCCACTCCATCGAAACCTGGCAACAGGGCGAGCTGGTGGGCGGGCTGTATGGGGTATCACTGGGCCGGGTATTTTATGGCGAATCCATGTTCAGTTGGATCAGCGACGCCTCCAAAATCGCGCTGGTCGCGCTGGCCGCCCAGCTCCAGCGTTGGGAGTTCGCCGTCATCGATTGTCAGGTCACCACCGCCCATCTGTTGAGCATGGGCGCGGTCGACATTCCTCGCTCCTCTTTCTTGCAATTGTTGGAATGCTATTGCCCCCAACCAGGCCAGCCCGGCCCTTGGCGGTTGGACGCCGATCTGCTCGACTCCCTGTTTGCCGGCGCGCGCCCATGAGCAACCCCCGCGATTCGCTGTACGACCTGCGCATGTTTCTGACCACCGACTATGCGTGCAGCTATTTGCCGGACCGGCGGGCGCGCAACCTGGTCGCCGATCCGGCGGTGACCGACAACCCGCTTTACACCCAACTGGCGGAACTCGGTTTCCGCCGTAGCGGCGAACACGTCTACCGGCCGCACTGCCGAGGTTGCACGGCCTGCCGGTCGCTGCGCGTTCCGGTGGAGCGCTTTCAACCGAACCGCTCGCAGCAGCGGCTGTGGAAACGCAATCGGGATCTACGGGTGCGGGTGCTGCCAGCCGAATTCGATAGCGAACACTTCGAGCTTTTCGCCCGCTACATCGGGACCCGTCATGCCGGCGGCGGCATGGACCCCGCCAGCCCGGAGAACTACTGGTCGTTCGTGGCCTCACGCTGGTGCTCGACCTGGCTGTACGAATTCCGCTTCGACCGGTCACTGCTGGCGGTGGCGGTGGTGGACCGGATGGACGAGGGCTTGTCGGCGGTCTACACCTTTTTCGATCCGCTCCACAAGGCGCGCGGCCTCGGAACCTACGCAATCCTGTGGCAAATCGCCGAGGCGCGGCGACTGGGTTTGCCGTGGGTTTATCTGGGCTACTGGATCGAGCAGTGTGGCAAGATGGCCTACAAGGCCCGCTTCAATCCGCACGAGATTTTCGTCCCGGAACGCTGGGGGTGGATGACGATCGAGCGATAGCATCGCCCGTGCGGCATTCAGATCTCCCCCATCACTTCAACCAAGCGACTGACGCCGCGCACCTCCAATCCTTCCACTCGCCCGCCGCGCCGGGGCAAATTGGCGCGTGGCACGATGGCTTGCTTGAAACCGTGCTTGGCTGCCTCCCGCAACCGCTCCTCGCCGTTCGGCACCGGGCGGATTTCCCCGGCCAACCCGACTTCGCCGAACACCACCAGATCGATCGGCAGCGGCCGGTCGCGAAAACTCGACAGCGCAGCCAGCAGCACCGCCAGATCGGCCGCCGTCTCGTTGATCCGCACCCCGCCGACCGCGTTGACGTAGACATCCTGATCGTACATTGCCATCCCACCGTGCCGGTGCAACACCGCCAGCAGCATCGCCAACCGGTTCTGTTCCAGACCCAGCGTCACCCGGCGCGGGTGGCCGCCGTGGCACTCGTCCACCAGCGCCTGGATCTCCACCAGCAGCGGCCGGGTGCCTTCCCGGGTCACCATGATCACGCTGCCGGCCACCGGCGTGTCGTGGCGCGACAGAAAGATCGCCGATGGATTGCTGACCTCTTTCAAACCGCGTTCGGTCATGGCGAACACGCCCAATTCGTTGATCGGCCCGTAGCGGTTCTTCACCGCCCGCAGCACCCGCAGCCGACCGCTGGGATCGCCCTCGAAATACAGCACGGTGTCCACCATGTGCTCCAGCACACGCGGCCCGGCGATGGCGCCTTCTTTGGTGACATGACCGACCAAGAACAAGGCCGCGCCACCGGCTTTGGCGTAACGCACCAGTTGCGCCGCGCTTTCCCGCACCTGTGCCACCGAGCCAGGCGCCGATTGCAGCCGTTCGGTGAACACGGTCTGGATCGAGTCGATCACCATCGCCTGTGGTCGTTCGATCTCGGCGGTGGCCAGAATGCGCTCGACGTTGACCTCCGGCAGCAGCCGCAGCCGGTCGCGCGCCAGCCCCAGCCGTTGCGCGCGTAGGCCGATCTGCCGGGGTGATTCCTCACCGCTGACGTACAGCGTCCGGTTGTACGCCGCCAGCTCGGCCAGCACCTGCAACAACAGGGTAGACTTACCGATGCCGGGATCGCCACCGATCAGCGTCACCGAACCCTCGACCAGGCCACCGCCCAGCACCCGATCCAGCTCGCCGTTGCCGCAGGACTGGCGGATTTCCGCCACCGCATCCACTTCAACGAGGGTGCGCACCTCCGCCGTCGGACCGGCATAGCCAGCGAATGATGAGTTCTTCCCTCCCGCCGGAACCGCGACGGCCTCCTGCAGGGTATTCCAGGCCCCGCAGTCGCCACACTGACCCGCCCATTTACTGGCCTGTGCCCCGCACTCGGCGCAAACGTAGACCGTGCGTCCCTTGTTAGCCATCGGCCAAGGCCACCGGCAGCACCTCGCGTCGCACCCGCGCCGTGACGCCACACAGCAGGGTGTAGGAAATCGTGCCGGCGGCCTGGGCGATCCGCTCCACCGGCAACCCTTCGCCCCACAGCAGCACCGGATCGCCGATCCGCGCCTCGGGATGCCGGCGCAGGTCCAGCGTGATCATGTCCATCGACACCCGGCCGACCAATGCCGCCGCACGGCCGTTGATCAGCGCCGGCGTTCCCGATGGCGCGTGACGCGGATAACCGTCGCCGTAGCCAACCGCCGCCACGCCCACGTCCATGTCCTCGGGACAAAGCCAGGTTCCGCCGTAGCCGACCGGTTCGCCCCGGCGCAACCGCTTAATGGCAATCAGTCGCGTATGAAAGCTCATCACCGGACGCAAATCCTCATCGGGCGCCAAGCTATCCACGAAGGGAGAAGCGCCATACAGCATGATGCCCGGTCGCACCCAGTCGAAATGCGTGTCCGGCCAACCCAGAATGCCGGCGGAATTGGCCAGCGAACGCTCACCCGGCAGGCCAGCGGTGGCGGTTTCGAAGGTTTGGAGTTGCTGGCGGGTGTAGTCGCAATCCCGCTCGTCGGCCCGCGCCAGATGACTCATCAGACCGATTTCCGCTTGCACCGCCGAGCAAGCACGCAAACGCTGGAACGCCGCCGACGTCGTCTCCGGCGCCAGACCCAGACGGTGCATCCCGCTATCGATCTTCAGCCAGACCCGCAGCGGCCGTTCCAACCGAGCGAGTTCCAGCATCCGTAACTGCTCGGGCTGATGGACGGCGATATCCAGGGCATGCTGGGCGCACCATGGCAGTTCATCCGCCTCGAACACCCCTTCCAGCAGCAAAATCCGCCGGTCGATGCCGGCTTCGCGCAAGGCCAGCGCTTCCTCGACGCAAGCCACCGCGAAAGCGTCGGCATCCAGAGCGCGGGCGGTTCGGATCAAGCCATGACCGTAGCCTTCGGCTTTAACGGCGGCCGCCACCCGCCGGCCCGGCGCCGCCGCCCTGACTCGTCGCAGATTGTGAACCAGCGCCCCCAGATCGAGATGCACCATGGTTGCTCGACTCATAAGTGGAACCTGTCGAGTAGAATTCGGGGGCGTAACTCTCGAAACGAGTGTACTGCCCCAGGAAGGTCAAGCGAGTGGTCCCGATGGGGCCGTTGCGCTGTTTGCCAATGATGATTTCGGCGATACCCTTATCGGGACTGTCGGTGTTGTAGACCTCGTCGCGATAAATGAAGCAGATCAGATCCGCATCCTGCTCGATCGCACCCGACTCACGCAGATCCGACATGATCGGCCGCTTGTCGCCACGCTGCTCCAGCGTGCGGTTGAGCTGCGACAGCGCCAGCACCGGCACCGACAACTCCTTGGCCAGGCCCTTGAGCGCCCTGGAAATTTCCGAGACCTCGGTGGCACGGTTCTCGTTGGTGCCTGGTACCTGCATCAGTTGCAGGTAATCCACCACGATCAGGCCCAGTTGCCCTTCCTGCCGATGCAGACGCCGTGCCCGCGCCCGCAGTTCGTTTGGACTCAGATTGGAGCTGTCGTCAATGAACAGCCGGGCCTCCGACAACATGGTGACCGCCGAGGTCAGTCGCGGCCAATCCTCTTCCTCCAGCCGTCCGGTCCGCACCCGATGCTGGTCGATCCGCCCCAGCGACGACATCAACCGCATGATCAGGCTCTCGCCCGGCATTTCCATGCTGAACACCGCCACCGGACATTTGGCTTGAATAGCCGCATACTCGGCGATGTTCATGGCGAAGGCGGTCTTGCCCATCGACGGCCGGCCGGCGACCACGATGAGATCGCCGCGCTGCAAGCCGGCGGTTTTGTCGTCGAAATCGGACCAGCCGGTGGGAAGACCGGTGATCGGATTGTCGCGCTGGAACAAGAGATCGATCCGCTCCACCGTGCGTGCCAGCAGATCCTTGATGTCGGCGAAACCCTCGCGGGCGCGAAACCCTCGCTCGGCGATAGCGAACACCTTTTTCTCAGCTTCGTCTAGCAATTCCTTGCTATCGCGCCCTTTGGAATCGTAGGCGCTGTCGGCGATCTCGGTGGCGGTGCGAATCAGCTCGCGGCGGATCGCCCGCTCGCGGATGATGTCGGCATAGGCACGGACGTTGGCGGCGCTCGGCGTATCCCGCGCCAGCACGCCCAGATAGGCAAAGCCGCCGCCCTCCTCCAGTTCGTTGTGGTCCTCCAGCCATTCCGCCAAGGTCAGCAAATCGAACGGCTTACCCTGTTCGGCCAGTCGGCGGATGGCGCGAAAGATCAGCCGGTGATCGGCGCGGTAGAAATCGTATTCATCCAGCCGGTCGACCACCTGATCCCAGGTGGCGTTATCCAGCATCAGACCGCCCAGCACGGCCTGTTCGGCCTCCAGCGAATGCGGCGGTACCCGCAGCGCCTCGGTGGCGACGTCCTTACGGTTGGGGAACGGGGAAACGGGCAGCATGACGGAACTCTCGGAAACAACCGGCGATCCGCCGCCCGCCGCTATGGTTCGGCGGCACGGCCACGAAATTCCCGCGAGGGGGATGGATGGGCACAAGACGCCCATTGCGGCACCGGCCCGCAGGCCTGGCCCACGCGGGAAAAGGATGATTTGAGTCTAGTCCAAATCCCCGGCGGGGGCGCACCGAATAGTCGCGGCTCAGGCCTCGGCGATGATGTTGACCCGGATCTGGGTCTTCACTTCGGGGTGCAACAGCAAATCCACATCGTACTCGCCGATCTGGCGAATCGAACCAGTCGATAGTCGAATCTCGTGCTTCTGCAATTCGATCCCGGCGGCTGACACCGCGTTGGCGATATCGGCGGAACCGACCGAGCCGAACAAGCGGCCTTCGCTACCGGTCTTGACCGACAAGGTCACGATCAACTCGGCGAGTTGTTCGGCGCGGGCCTTGGCCTTGGCCAGCAATCCGGCGGCAACCCGCTCCAGCTCGGCGCGGCGGGCCTCGAACCGAGCGAGGTTGGCCGGGGTCGCCTCGGTGGCCTTGCCCTTGGGGATCAGGAAATTGCGGGCATAACCCGGCTTGACCTTGATCCGATCACCCAGACCGCCCAAGTTAGCGATTTTTTCCAGCAAAATGATTTCCATCGTCAGACTCCGATGTGTGCTTCGATACGTATGGTGATAAACAAGATGAGTTCAGGGTTTGCTCGGACGCGGCCGGACACGGGCCCGAAAATCGGCCCAGGCATCGGTGATGCCTAGTGCCATGACCAATTGCGACAGTAGCGGCACCAGGAACAGGTAAAGCAGCAGCAACCAGGCCGGCGAGAGCCGCAGCTTGAAGACCAGGGCATGCGCCACGGCGATGCCTTGCATGCTGTAGAGCGTTCCCAGCACCAATACCAGATTGCTCAGGACCGGCCAGCCGGACAACACCGCCGCGCCGAACAGCGCCAGCGCCAGCAGCGCCAGCGGGCGACCCAAGCGCAGCTGATGAAATTCGGGACGAAAACCGCCCGGGTTGAACAACAGCGCCTGCCACCAACGGCCGAGCAGCAATCCTCCTAGCACGAACAACAGCGCCGCGCTGACCACCTGTCCCGGTAGCAACGGCGCCCAGCCTCGCAACAGATCCAGCAACTGCTCCAAGGTAGCCCGTTCGCCCGATGGCAACGCCGTCAATCCCTGCCGCAGACCGTCAAGCGCCTGGCTCCACCAAACCGCCGGGTCACCCAGCACCAGGTAGAATCCACCCACACCCAGCAGACCCAGCAGGGCGGCGGCTCGCAGCGTTACGGACAGCGATACTGTAGCTCGCAACAGTGACGCCAGTGCCCATAACGGGATCCAGCAGGCCAGCACCACCGACAGCATCGGCCACATTGCGCCCAGACCCAGCACCAGCCCGGCCAACGCGCCGGCACCCAACCCGGCCAACACCGCGAGCAACGCGCCTTCGACCACGCCCCGACGCAAGGTCACCAGCGCCACCACCGCGCCGGATACGATCAGGAGTGGTGGAAACAACCAGAACAGCACCGCCGTGGGTGCCGCGATCAGCACCGCCGCGGACCGACCGCGCATGACGAAGACAGCAATGGATTTCACGCCAGATTCCCGCCGCGGCCGGGCCGATCGTCCCGCTCGGTGGGCTTAATGCCGGTCGCAGTACGGCAGCAACGCCAGAAAGCGGGCGCGCTTGATCGCCACCGAGAGCTGCCGTTGGTAGCGAGCCTTGGTACCGGTAATGCGGCTCGGCACGATCTTGCCGGTCTCGCTGATGTAATTCTTCAGGGTGGCGATATCCTTATAGTCGATTTCCTTGACGCCTTCGGCGGTGAAACGGCAAAACTTCTTACGACGAAAAAAACGCGACATGGGATTCAATCCTCGGATGATTCGTGATCAAGCATCTCAATGCGGGCGGCGTGCAACACCAAACGGTATTCGCCCTCGCGATAATTGGCGCGGCTGACAAAGCCTCGCACCCGCAACCGGGTACCGGCCACCAGCGAGCCAGCAATGCCGGTCAGGGCTTCGCCACAAGCCACCACCGGAATCCGGCAGCGCGCCTCGCGCGAAATACCGGCTTCCACTTGGCCGGAATGGTGTTCCAGCAGGAAACGGCTGATGGGCACGCCCGCCGGTGACTGGCGGATTTCGCAACCCCCCGCAACCTGACCGACAATGATCAGACAGTTGGATGGCATGGTAACGCGAGGCCGACACCGGCTCAGGCTGCTTCGTCGTCAGCCTCGACGACCTCATCAGAGTCGTCACGATCGTCACGATCGCCGCGATCGCTACGGTCGTCGCGGTCATCGCGCGACCTGACCAGCGGCGACGGTTCGATCTCTGGACCATCCCGCTCGATGATCAGGTTGCGGATCACGGCGTCGTTGAAACGGAAGGCGCTCTGCAACTCCTCCAGCACCGCCAGGCTGCACTCGACGTTCATCAATACGTAGTGCGCCTTGTGGATCTTGTGGATGGGATAAGCCAATTGTCGCCGACCCCAATCTTCCAAGCGGTGAAGATGGCCACCATCCTCTTCGACCATCGCGCGATAACGCTCGATCATCGCCGGCACTTGTTCGCTCTGGTCGGGATGGACCAGAAACACGATTTCGTAATGTCGCATTGCGGCTCCTTACGGATGTATAGACAGCCTCCCGAGAATCGGTGAGGCAAGGAGTCACGGTCCAACCGGACCGCAAGGGGCAGGTATTCTAGGAGGAAAGGCCAGGGGACGCAACGACGAGAGCGGCCAAGCAATTCGCCTGGATGAAACGGACCCGGTCCGGTTTGCCGTTGCCAAGACAAGTCCGGCCGAATAAGCTGCGATCAGTCAAATCACCTGAAATTATCCATGCCGCCGCGACGCTTCCCTCATCCCCACAAAGCGAATGCCGCCTTGACCCTGCTGGCAATTCTATCACTGCTGTTCGGACTGACGCTGGCGGACTCAGCGTGGCGCTCCCGGTCGGCGGATCGCGCCGCCGACCGGGCGTTGGTCCACGAACTGGGTTTGACGGACCTCAGTTTGTTCACCGAGGCCCGCTACACCCGCCACCCGACCCAGGCCGACCGGCACAGCCCGTTTCAGGATCATCCGGCGGCGCTGGACCATTTTCCCAGCGGCGCGCTGCTGCCTCCTCCACCTGGCCTGACCTTGCCCTCCCGCTGAGCGGCGGGGATTTCACCCATCATCCCGATCCTGTTTGACCATGTTCGGTTGATCGGCAGCGCAACCCGGTACTCCGGTTTGTCGCAGAACGATAGGGCAACAAAAAATAATGCCCTTTCGCCCCACACAACAGTCAAGCCGAACACGCACCTGGGTCAAGCTCGTAAGACGCGCTCGCCAACCAGTTGACAAACTCCTCAACCGGCATGGGGCGGCCGAAGAGATAGCCTTGGGCCAGATCGCAGCCCTGTTCCAGCAGGAAATGGCGTTGATCCTCGGTCTCCACCCCTTCGGCCACCACCACCATATTCATCTGATGGCCGATGGCGACGATGGTGGCGACCAAGGCGCGGTCGTCAGGATCGATGGCCAGGTCGCGCACGAAGCCCCGATCGATCTTCAGGGCGGTAACCGGCAGGCGCTTGAGGTAGCTCAGACTGGAGTAGCCGGTGCCAAAGTCGTCGATGGCCAGCCCAACCCCCAATTGCTTCAGGGACCGCAGCGTATCCTCGGTCTGCGCCCCGAGCTCCAGCAGGGTGGATTCGGTCAGCTCCAGTTCCAGGATATGTGGCGACAGACCATGGACCTCCAGCAAACCACGAATCCGATCGGCGAGACCCGGCTGGCGGAAATGGCGGGCGGCCAGGTTGACCGCGACGACCAACGGTGGCCAGCCCTGTCGGCGCCACGCGGCCAGCTGCCGGCAGACCTCAGCCAGCATCCAGTCACCGAGCGTGATGATGAGATCGCTGGCCTCCGCCACCGGGATGAACTGGTCCGGTGGGATCAGGCCGCGCTCGGGGTGAAACCAGCGCATCAAGGCCTCGGCCCCGACCAAGGCCTGGTCGCCCAACCGCACCTTGGGTTGGAAATAGGCGCGCAAGTGGCCAGCCGCGATGGCTCCGCGCAGATCCGTCTCTAGCATCAGTCGCTCGACGAGCGCGGCGTTCATCGCCTGATCGTAGAGCACGTGGGTATTGCGCCCGTCCTGCTTGGCTCGGTACAGGGCGGTGTCGGCGTTTCTCATCAGTTCGGCGAAGTCGATGCCGTCGTGCGGGTAGAGCGCGATACCGATGGAAACGGTGACCTGCAAGGAATGGTTGGCCACGGTGAACGGCTGGCAAAACGCCGCCAGGATCTTACCGGCCACCCGCAGTGCTCTCTCCTGATCGACCTCGGGCAACAGCAATACGAATTCGTCACCCCCCAGCCGACAGACCGTATCCTCGGTCCGGGTAAGCGCCTTGAGGCGCTCAGCGACCTGGATCAGCAGATCGTCGCCCTCGGCGTGACCGAGCGAATCGTTGACTTCCTTGAAGCGGTCCAGATCGAGAAACAGCACCGCCAAGGTATCGTGATGCCGCTTGGCCAACGCCAGCGCCAGTTCGGCCCGCTGTACCAGCAGTGCCCGGTTGGGCAGATCGGTCAGCGTGTCGAAAAAGGCCAACCGCTCAATGCGCCGCTCGGCAACCTTCGAGGTGGTAATATCGGTGGCAATGCCTACGTAGTGGGTCACTCGACCGGCTGTGTCCCGCACCGCCCCCAGGCTGGCCAACATCGCACGGTGTTCGCCGTCCTTGCATCGGCCCCAGAACTCACCCTGCCATGCCCCCTCGTGTAAGACGGTCTGCCACAGGGTTGCAAAATAGGCCTCCGGCTGGCTGTCGGCCAACAGCAGGCGTGGGGTTTGCCCCCGCACCTCCGTTTCGGTATAGCCGGTAATCGTGGTGAAGGTCGGGTTGACGGCAACGATTCTTCCTTCGGAGTCGAGTACCAGAATGACGTCCTGGGCTGCCTCGAACACCGCCTCCGCCAGCCGCTGGTGTGCTTCCGCCCGCTTGCGCTCGGTGATGTCGCGGCCCGTACCGCGATAGCCGACAAACCGGCCGGCGGCATCGAACCGCGGTTGACCGTTGATGCTGAACCAGTGCTCGGCACCGCCGTTCAGGTACCGCCGGTACTCGAAGTCCCGAAATGGTTGGTGAGCTTCCAGCATGGACCGGTGCTCCGCCCACTGTTCGGCCGTCATGTCGATGGGTATTTCCCAGCGGGTCTTACCCAACAACGCGGGGAGAACGATGCCGGACTGCTCCAGACAGAGCGTTGCATCGCCCGTGGAAAAATAGGTGAATCGAAATTGCTCGTCCTGCTCCCAAAACCAGTCCGACCCCATGGCCGACAGGTCGCGAAACCGCGCTTCGCTGGCGAGAATCGCCTGTTCACGCTGGCGAATGGCATCCGACATGCGTTGAAGATCGTTCGCCAAATCGGCGAATTCCACTATGCGGGAGGTCGGCCACGGCCGGTCGTAGTCACCTCTGGCAATCGCGCCGGCTTGCTCAACATAACCGGCGAAGCGCTTCGAACAAGCGCGGGCCAGCATCGATCCGGCCAAAATCGCCAGTAGTAGCGCCCCCCCCACACCAACGACCATCACCGACAGTATGGTCGCGACCTGCCGAAATATCTCGCGTTGCGGCTGGGCGATCAGAACGATCCAATCGACCCGTGGAACTCCGACCACGGTTCCAAGCAACGCCTCGCCCTCGAATTCGAAACCCTGGGTCGAGAACTGGCCATGCAATGCCTCGCGGACGATGGGTAGGTGACTCAAGTTGAGTTGCTGGCCACCGAAGGCACGCCCGGAATGAGCGATAACCTGGCCGCGATGGTCGAGAATCAATGCAAGCAGGTCCGATTGGCCGGGCAAGCCATTCAAGAAGGCGGCAAGCGGCTCGATGGCGATCTCACCGACGACCCCCTGATTGTCGACCGGAACCGCCAGCGCCACCGCCAGACGTCCCGTCACGACCGACAAAAAAACCTCGGACCAAACCCGTTCGCCCAGCGTGCGCGTCCGGCGCAAAAAATCGCGTTGGGACAGATCCAGCCCGATCAAATCCTCGCGCCGGCCTCGCTGGGTTTCGGGTAAGCCCACGGAATGCACTATGTCGGCCGCATTGAACATGTAAATCGCCTCGAACACCTCACCCGTGCCGACATGCGCGTCGAGCAGCGCAAACCAGTAGGGGGTGGGGCGATAGCCCAAGTCACGCCACAGTCCGGCGACCGCGTCGAGCTGACGCTGGACACCGAACAGGTAGGTCTCGATCTGACCGGCCACGGCCCGGGCCAGCGCCTGGTGGCGCGTTTCGAAGTCGGTGCGGATGAGGGGCGCCAACCACAGCCACACCAACATGGCGACCACAGTCAAGGGCAATGCGGCCACCCACACGAACCGCAGCGTCAACCACCACCGGAGAGATTGCCTCCGCACAAACTTCACTCGACCCTGACAAACCGACTGCGGCGCACGACAGAGATAAACGTTTCGCGTTTCGTGTCACCGTACTCATCGAAATACACAAGATGCTGGACCCCCTCGAATCGGCGCACCGCCTGAACGACCTCCTTGAGGCTCTGCCCGGACCGGCGCTGGGCGAGCGCGTCCATGACCACATTGGCGGCATCGAACCCCGCCGTACCCGCGAAACCGGGCTCCTGATCGAAATGATCCCGATAGCGCTGACGAAATGCCCGATAACGTGGAACGATGCTGTTGCGATCAAAAAATTGCGTCATGATCACGCCCTCCACCGCCTTGCCGCCCAGCTCGATCAACTGCTCGGTCGCCCCCCATTCAGCGATCACGATGGGTACATGGGCATTGAGCTTGCGGATTTGCTGGCACAACAGCGCCGCGTCCACCGAATTGGCGATAATCAGCACCTCATCTGGCTGGGTCGCGAGCAAATCGCGGGCGATAGGCAAAAATGGAGTGTCGCCCGCCGATTTGAAACCGAGCACCTGAATGACCGCACCACCATTTTTGGTCAAGGTATCGCGAAACTCATGGAGCCAACTTACCGTATACGATTGGTTGCTCAGATCGTAAGCCGCCGCCACGCGCCGCAAGTGCCTCTGGTAAATGGCCACCTTGGTTGCATATTCCCGGGTGGAGGAACTTACGCGAAAGAAGTAATCGTCTTGGTGTGAGAGGTCGTCGGTCGCAACGGTCGGGCTCATAAGGAGCATCCCAGCCTCGTTGGCGATAGGCACCATGCGCGCCGCAATAACGCTGGTCATTGGCCCAACGATGGCGGCAACACCCCGATCGATCAGTTCCCGCGTCACCCGCTCGGCCACTTCCGGGTTCTGCTCGTCGTTCCTCATGATCAGTTCCACCTTGCGTCCCGTCACGCCACCGGCCTGGTTGCGCAACTCCACGGCAAGCAAGGCGCCGTTGCGCCCAGCGATGCCGAGATCGGCAACCCGCCCGGAGGTACCTCCCACGAAACCGATCTCGATCGGTTCCGGTTTCGAGCAACCGCCTAACGCGATCATCAAACCAAGCAGAATCGCGCCCAGCCTTGTCCAGACTCCGATCCGCCACTGCTCAATACCCATTTGAGATCAGTCCCATATTTCGTCCGTATCCCCACAAGTACTCAAACCAGCGGGTAGCTCACTCGCAAACCACCCTGGCCAGCATAGGAATTATAGAATGTGGAGATACTTGCACAGGGGTAGCGAGATGCCGAGCCGAAGTGAAAACAACATCTTCCTTTCTGAGAATTGTCAATGCCGGTCGAGGCCGGTAAATGCGATTGTCATACCACGCCACTGCTTCTATTCCCCACCGCCGCCGATTCCGCCATGCGCCCCTTGCTCGAACGGCAAAAATACCTGATCGACTACACCCTCGCCGCCCTGCTCCGGCGCAAGACCCGTAATCTCGGCCTGCTGCTGGTTTATACCCTGCTGGTGTTTCTGTTCGCCTCGGTGCTGCTGCTCAGTCAAGGATTGCGGCGGGAAGCGGCGCTGCTGCTGCAAGACGCACCGGAAGTGGTCGTACAAAAGCTGGTCGCCGGCCGCCACGATCCATTGCCGGCGGCCTGGCTGGACACCTTGCGGCGAATTCGCGGGGTCAGTTCCGCGAGAGGTCGGTTGTGGGGTTACTACTACGATCCGGCGATCAAGGCCAATTACACCTTGATGGTCGCGCCGGAACGCGAGCTGGGGGCGGATGAAATCGTCGTCGGCGCGGCGCTGGCCCGCATTCGCCAGATCGGCGTCGGCGACTATCTCAGCCTGCGCGCCGCCGACGGCCGGCCGCTGTCGCTGCACATCGTCGGCGTGCTGGAGTCCGCCTCGGAGCTGCTGGGCGCCGACCTGCTGCTGCTGTCCGAAACCGGCTTTCTCCAACTGTTCCAATTGCCGCCGGAGGTCTACACCGACGCCGTGCTGACGGTGCGCAACCCGCGCGAGGCGAGCACCGTGGCCGGCAAAATCGCGCTCGCCCTACCCGCCAGCCGGCCGATCTTGCGCGCGGAAATCCTGCGCACCTACGACGCCGTGTTCCACTGGCGCGAGGGAATGGTGTTCGTCGCACTGGGTTCGCTGTTGCTGGCCTTTCTGATCCTGGCCTGGGACAAGGCGGCTGGTCTGAGCGCCGAGGAAAAACGGGAAATCGGCATCCTCAAAGCCATCGGCTGGGAAACCGGCGACATCCTACGCATGAAATTATGGGAAGGCACACTGCTGTCGCTGACCGCGTTTCTGGTCGGCTATCTGCTGGCCTGGTGGCAGGTGTTCCACGGCGGCGCGCGGCTGTTCGCGCCGGCACTCAAGGGCTGGGCGGTGCTGTATCCCGACTTCCGACTGACGCCGGCGGTCGATTTACAACAGGTCCTCGTCCTGCTGGCGGTCACCGTGCTGCCCTACATCGTCGCCACCCTGATTCCCGGTTGGCGGGCGGCGATCGTCGATCCCGACGCGGCGATGCGCGGATGATCGAATTGCGCGAAGTCAGCAAGGTATTCAACCAGGGTCAGCCCAACGAATGCCGGGCGCTGCGCGAAGTCAGTCTGCGCTTGGAACGCGGCGGCATTACTGTATTCAAGGGGCCAAGCGGGTCCGGCAAAACCACGCTGTTGACCTTGATCGGCTGTCTGGCGCGGCCCACCGCCGGACGGATCACACTCGACGGCCGGCTGTTGTCCAACCTGCCGGAGCGGTTTCTGACCGAGGTGCGGCGGCACACCTTCGGCTTCGTGTTCCAGCAGTTCAATCTGATTCGGGGGTTGACGGCACTGGACAACGTCATGCTGCCGGCCTATCCGCTGGGGAAACCGTATCGCGAACTGCGGGACGGCGCGCGGGCGTTGTTGGATCGTTTTGGGTTGGGCGCGAAGGCGGATAGCCGGGTCGAATGGCTGTCCGGTGGCGAGGCGCAACGCACCGCGCTGGCCCGCGCCCTGATCAACGATCCGGGGGTGCTGATCGCCGACGAACCGACCGCCAACCTCGACAGCGCCTTGTCGCGGGAGGTGCTGGCGCTGCTGGGCGAACTGGCAATGCAAGGGCGAACCGTGCTGATCAGCAGCCATGATCCCTTGGTGTGCGAGGCGGTTCAGGTTGGCCGGATCATTGAGTTGCACGATGGATGCGTGGTCGGGGACTCGCAATGCTGATCACCCCCGCCATCGTCGCCCTGCAACTTATCGCCTTGAGTGTCGCCGGCACGGTGCTGCTGGCCGCCGGCTTCGCCTGGAAGATCCTGCGCCACTGGAACATCCACAGCGGCAGCGAACTACAGCTAAGGCTGGAACGGCGAACCTATCTGATTTCCACCTTGCTCGGCTTTGCCCTGGGCGCGGAGCTGCTGTCGCTGCTGCTGTTCGCGCAGACCGCCGAAAGCCTGTCCGGTCAGTTCGTCGGCGCGATGTGCGCCACCGGCGTATTGAACGTCAACCGTTTCGGTTTCCTGACCCTGCTGCTGAAGATCGCCCTATTTTTCCTGGCGGCGCTGTGGCTACTATTCAATCGGGTGGACAATCGGGGCTACGATTATCCGCTGGTGCGGGTGAAGTACGGGCTGTTGCTAGCGCTGGCGCCGCTGGCGCTGCTGGAAGGGGCGGTGCAAACCCGCTTTTTCCTGGGACTGGAACCGGAAGTGATCACCTCCTGCTGCGGTTCGCTGTTCAGCGCGGCGGGTCAGGGCGTGGCGGCGGAATTGGCCAGTCTCCCAGCGCGCCCGGCACTGGTGCTGTTTTATGCGATGGCGGGGCTATTGCTGGTCATGGGGTTGGCGTTTCGGCGCTGGCCCCAACTGGGACCATTGTTCGCCGCCACCAATTTGCTGACCTTCGCTGTCGCCATCGCCGGCATCGTCGCCTTCCTATCGCTGTACGTCTATGAAAACCCCAACCACCACTGCCCATTCTGTCTGTTGAAAGCGGGTTACGATTACGTCGGCTATGCGCTGTATCTGCCGCTGTTCGCCGCCACCGCCGCCGGCATGGGCGCCGGCATCATCGCTCCGTTCCGCCGAATCGTCAGTCTGCAAGCAACGATTCCAGGCGAAATGCGGCACCTGACCGGGCTGGCGCTAACGGGATTCGGGGTGTTCTACGGACTGGCAACGTGGCTGATACTACGGTCGAATTTGATTTTGATGGGGTGACGCTAAAACTGTTTCGGCAGACCGGCCTGCTTCAATACGCCGTTGGCGGTATGGCGAGATTTGATCGCGCCATCCACCACGAAATGTCGGACAGTCATAGGACTGAACCAGATTTCGTGATCACCCTTGCCCTGTCGTGCGAAATGACAACCCGCATCCCGCAAAATGCGTTTCAGGTCCGGGGTAAAGTCATTCATCAACCCGTCCGAACCTGTTCGAGGCGCTCACTACGCAGGCGGAATGGAATATCGCCCTCTCGCGCCACACCATTAAGCGCCAGCAATTCGGGAATCATGATCCGCAACCTTGCCAGCAGCATCTCCATGGTTTCAGCCTCTGTGACCAATCCTGGCACATCGTTGCTGGTGGCAACCCAGACTCCAGCCTCAGCATCCCATTCGGCGGTGATTTCAAGCGGGCAATTCATCAGTCGTAACTCTCATCAGGTCATTCACCATGCCATATAAGACATTCAATTTAGCATCGAATTTAAGGGATCGGCAAAACGCCGACCTGCTTCGCGTTGCGCTTTTGTTTTGGCTTTTCCCCACCCTCTTCTTGCTCATCCTCCTCGCCGGCTGCGAGCAAAACGTCACCGCCGCCAAAACCGATTCTCCCGCCCCCGCCTTCACCCTGGAACGACTGGATGGCCCCGCCGTCCATTTTCCCGAACAGTATCGCGGTCAAGTGGTCGCCATCCGCTTCTGGGCCGACTGGTGCCCGTATTGCCACGACGAAATGCAGGCGCTGGAGCCGGTTTACCGCCAGTACCGCAACCAGGGGCTGGCCATCCTCGCCGTCAACGTGCTGCAACCGTTGGAAACAGTGCGACCCTTCGTCCAGGGACTCGACATCTCCTACGAGGTGCTGCTGGACCCGCAAGGTGCAGTGACCCGCGACTATCGGGTCATGGGTCTGCCGATGACCTTCATCGTCGACCGGCAGGGCGTCATCCGCGCCCGGATCGTCGGTGAATCCACGCCAGAGGTGTTCGAACGAGCGATCGCCACCCTGCTATGAGCATTCTCAAAGCGCTTCGTGCCGCCCTGTCTTAGAATGCCATTTTTAAAACCATAAATGGAGTCCTGTAATCCATGAGCGATCCCATCCACACCGAACGCCGCCAGGTTCTGCGCCTTTTCGCCGCGGCGGGCGCCGTGGCCAGTACCGCCGCCCTAAGCCCGGTGGCGTATGCCGCCCAGTGCGCGGACGACGGCACACCCCTGCAATTCGCGCCCAAGACCCAGCCGGACCCCAATCCGCTGGAAAACGAACTGAGCAAATACCCCAAGTGCCCCTATTGCGGCATGGATCGGCGCAAGTTCCATTACAGCCGTCATCTGGTTCATTACCAGGATGATCTGGTGGACGCCACCTGTTCGCTGCATTGCACCGCGCTCAGCCTGGCACTGAACATGGATCGGGGACCCAAGACCATCTACGCCGCCGACTACGGAGCCACCGCCGAGCCGAAACCGCTGGTGGATGTCGACAAGGCGATCTATCTGGTCGGCTCGAAGCTGTCGGGGGTCATGACCAAACAGAGTAAGGTCGCCTTCAGCTCCCGGCCGGCGGCGGAAACGGCCAAGGCCGCGCAGGGTGGAGAGTTAGGCAATTTTGACGCTGCCTTGCGCGCCGCCTATCTGAGCATGGCCAGCGATACCGCGATGATCCGCAAAAAGCGGGCGGAGCGGCGGCGGCACGCCGGACAGGCCGGAACTGGGCAGTGAAGCGCTCCCTTCGCCTTGGAACGAGAAGCGTAATTCACAGGCTGGCGGCATGGCTACTGATCTTCAGTCTGGCAGCAGCCTGGGCTGAACCTTTGCAACTGCCCGCGCCCGGTCCCAAGGACACCTGCCCGGTCTGCGGCATGTTCGTCAGCCTTTATCCCGACTGGGTAGCGACGGTGGTATACCAGGACGGCCACGCCCACCACTTCGACGGTGCCAAGGATCTGTTCAAGTACCTGCTGAACGTGCCGAAATACGCGCCGGGGCACACCCGGAACGACATCACCCTTATCGGCGTGACCGAGTACTACGGCCTGAGCCGAATCGACGCCCGCACCGCCTGGTACGTGGTCGGCTCCGACATGCTCGGGCCGATGGGCCACGAACTGGTGCCACTCGGCACCGAAGAAGAGGCCAAGGATTTCCTACGTGATCATCGGGGTCGACGGATCCTCCGCTTCGACAACGTCACACCGCTGCTGCTGGAGCAACTCGACCAGGGAAAGTTTGATTGAGGGGCGTATTTGCACGATCCATTGAGGCCAGAGGTTTGGAAGCGAAACAATTTTTTATTTCCTAGATAGTTACTCTGGTATTTGAGCGATCCGAGGGCTATATTGCAAGATGTAAATGAGATCGATATACATTTACAAACGAGGCTGTTCCCGTTCCGAATCCCCTCCAACTTTGGCATTGAGTCTTGGCCTAAGGAGGCCCGATGAAAAAACTATTCTCCGTCGTCGCCATCGCGTCCCTGGTATTGTTATCGCTCGACGCCCATTCCAAGCTTGCTGCCAACAAGCTCGCATTGAATAAGCTAGCCCTCAACGGTGTCGACCTCAATCTCAATGGCATCGGTTACGTCCCGAACCTTCGCGGTTTGGCCCAAGCTCCCCTAGTCAAGGCGAACTGAGCCACTCTCCCCCCTCCTGGCGTACTGCTCGCCAACCATCGACCTTTCCGAGGTCGGCCGAGTGCGCCAGGAATTCTCCCCTCACCCGAGACGGCCGCTCTAGAGGTGTCGCTTCGATAAGCTGGATCGGGCGTTGAATGGGCGCGAGGCCGCCGGGGATGTTGAAATCGCAACCAAAGCGAAACGTATCGCGCCAGTCCAAGCAAGCCCGCTGCTGCCGACGCGCCCTCCGGTTTTGTCGGCCTGCTGCTGGTGGGTTCGGCGGCGCCCGGTGCCAACCCGCCTCCGCCCCCCACCACGGACGCTCCCGCCGTTGCCACCCCATCCCGACAACGCTATCCCCTCAACGACCCAGCCAAGGCTATCGCCCAGACCGAGTCTGGCCGCGAGTTCATTAAGTATCTGGCCGACTGCGCCCTAGACGCCGGCGTCGCTGCTTACGCCGACGTCGCGGGCCAGCACTACGAATTCCCCGGCGTCATTGGCCTGGCGCCGCATTGGCTGCACCGCCCCCTGACTGAAACCGAGCAACGCTGGGTCTCCGCCTGCATTCTCGCCCGCACCAATTACTTCGGCGTCGAGGTCCAAATCTCCCTGCGCGCCGACCACAGCCCGTTTCCCGCGCTCCAAACCACCGACCAGGAACGCCGAGAATATACCCTGCACGAGGGCGATTTCTTCGGCAACCTGTTCGCCGATACCCCAGTCGCCGCCGTGGCCGTGGGCCGCGCCACCCCCGAGCAACGCCGCGATCCCGTTTTCCAACTCCGCGTCTGCACCGCCGAAGACCCGGACGCTACCCGAGTCGCCGGCCAAAAACTTTCGCGGTGCCGGTTCATCATCACCGGCGACACCCGCGACTCCGACGCCCACACCTTCAACGGCCAATATTTTGAGCAATACATCAGTGTCTACCTGAAACCCCAAGCTCCATCGACCCACCCACCAGAACCTTAAGCTGCGGCGTTGACTTGATTTCATTGAACCGACCGTGGCTCATCTGGAAATACGCATAGAGAGAACTCTTCCAGGGTTACCCCAATCAGGAGACTGCGATGACACTTGAAAACCAACCCTACGATCACCGCCCGGCCATCGTTCAGGAAGTGCTGGGCTCGCCCGGCTTTCCGCTGGATCCCACCGTCCGTATCCTTATGGAGGCGAGGTTCGTCCGCGACTTCGGTCATGTCCGCCTGCACACCGACAACCGGGCAGCCGCCTCCGCCCATGCCATCGGCGCTCAGGCCTACACCGCCGGCTCGCACATTGTCTTCGCTGACGGGCGCTACCATCCCGAAACGCGGGCGGGCCTGTGGCTTCTCGCCCATGAACTGGCTCACGTCGTCCAGCAGGGTGGCGCAGACCCGCCCTCATTGCTACGGTTGGGCGATGTCAACGACCCGCTCGAATGCGTGGCGGACCGAGCCGCTCATCTCGTGGCCGCCGGACGTGCGTTGCCGCAGGACTTCACCTTTGGAACTGCCCCGACTGGCGTCATCCAACGTCACCCCGGTCCAGCCTGTAATGGCAACCTGGTCGCAATCGATGGAGATATGATGCTGGATGCGGCGGATATCATTACCCGCGCCTATTTGACTAATGCCAACGTACAGGAGGCTGCGGTCTTCCGCGGTATCAACTGGGATTACAATTTCCAGGTTCCTGGTGGCGCACCGAATCAGCCGTTCGCACGTGATTTGCTGAGCGCGCTTCGCATGTCAGCGCTGGAGGAACGCCCGGACATAATCGATTTCAGGAATCGGCAAGCCTACTTTTTCATAGCGGAAATCGGCATCCCCTTTATCGGGCCTTATATCAATCGCTTTCACCAACTTGCGCACCGCCTTGGGCTCAGGCATAACGAGCAGGCGTGGAATTCTTGGGAGGCCAACTGGTTTCCCCCTCATATCTTGCCGTTCCCCAACGACTTGCTCGGACGGTTTGTCTGTACGCAGAATACTGACCACACTCCGCCGCGAGGACTAATCCTCTACAACATTCGTCAACCGGTAAGGCGAAGGAAAAAGCAGCAGCTACCCGTGGCCCAATACGATCTTTGGGGTTTCGAGAAGGGTTTCGCCGAACTCCTACCAACTCTCCGGGCTGAATTGTCTAACAAAATTAACTTCTACGATCCAGAAAATTCCAATTACGTCATCATCGTTCCGCAGGATTTCTACCATGAGTGGTACAAGCAGAAGAACGCCAGGATGATGGAGAAAATGAGAGTCAAGCCGTCCTATGACTTCCCCGGCGGCCAGGCAGTGAAAGAACTGAGGTCACGCCTACACCACGTTTCCAAGCTATTGGGAGTGGTGGCCGCGGGCGTTATCATGGTGGGAGCCATCGCGGTTATCGTGGTCGCCCCCGCCGCCGTCGCTGGAGCGGGCGCTGCCGTGTCTGCCGGCGCCACGGCGGGAACGACCGCCACTGCTGGGGCCGGGGCTGTAACGTCGACGATCATCGTCCCCGCCGGAATCGCTGCCCAAGTCGCCGCCAGCAGCACGGCGGCTGGCGGGGCTATCGCGGCCGCCGGCACCGTCGAGGCAGCCCTTGTGGCGCTGGCGACGGCGCCTGCCACCAAGGCTGTGGTAATGGCGGCAGGGGTTCTCATGATCATCGGTTTCTCCAGAAAAGCCCAGGCTGCCACGGGCGATCAGATCACAGCGATCAGGGCCGTCGCGGTTGCCGATTTCCAACCTATCGGGGGCATACAATCCGCTCTCAGCGCTGGGCCGCCAAGCAGCTTCTTCCATACTGCCGACACAGCCAAAGGAAAATTCAACATAGGGACGAAGGTGCTCTTTGATCGCAAGCCGCATTTCATCATCGGGCAGTTCTCGGTCAGTTAGCGCCCTACCACAGAACCCTCGCCCCAACCCTTCTCCCACAGGGAGAGGGTAGTAACGACAGTACCTATTGCCACACCCCCTCAGCTCAACCGACATCGAAACGATCGAAGCGCATGGTGAACTGACCCCGGCCGTGGGTCATGCCGCGCAGATCGGTGATGTAACCGAGCAGTCGGTCCAGCGCGCAATCGCAGTGGATCGCCGTCACTTCGCCCAAACTGGTGGTATCCCGGATCGCCGCCCGACGGGACTGCAAATCGCCCAGCACCGCGCCGACGTCGCTTTCGGGCACCACTACCTCGGTGGCCATGATCGGCCGCAAGATCAGCCCACCAGCCCGCGTCAACGCCTTGCGGGTCGCTTCCGCCACCGCCACCCGCAGCGCCTGCGGGCTGGACAGGACACCGAACAGCTCTACATCCAACACCCTAACCGCCAGATCCCGTAAGGGCGCGCCGGTGGTCGGGCCGTTGGCCAACACGTCCTCGACGGCACCGGTGATGGCTTCCCGCTGGGCCGGATTCAAGTCAATGCCTTCCGGCCGCAATCGCGGTTCGGCGTCGACGGTGGTGCCGGCCCCGCGCGGCAACGGTTCCACCGCCACTCGCGCCCATGCCTTCATTTCCAGTTTCTTGCCATCGGGCTGCTCGATCACCCGATGAAACAGATTGTCGGCCTCGGCCGCCTGGGCAACCGTCTCGCGCAGCACCACATCGGGATGGCCGACCCGGATGTTGACGTTAAACTCCCGTCGCAGCCGTTCGCCGGCAATCTGCAAGTGCAGCTCGCCCATGCCACGCAGCACGCGCTGGCCGGTCTCCTTGTCCTCTTCGACCCGCAGGGTCGGATCTTCCTGCTGCAACTTGTCCAACGCCTCCAGCAGCTTCTCTTCATCGGCACTGGACTGGGGCTCGATCGCCAAGCCCAGCACCGGCTCGCGAGTCTCGATACGCTCCAACCACAGCGGGTGCTCCGGCGCGCACAGGGTATCGCCGGTGGTCGCCCAACGCAGCCCGGCCAACAGCACGATCTGCCCGGCACTCACCTGATCCAGCCGCGCCTTGTGGTTGGCGTCCACCGCGAACAGCCGCGCCACCCGTTCCCGGCGTACCGCGCCGTCCGGGCCGGGAATCGCCACCTCGTCACCAGCCTTCAAGGCTCCTCGATACAACCGGGCGAATACATGGCGGCGGCCTTCCCACATTTGCACCTTGAACGCCAGCGCCGCCAGCGGACCGGTTGGGTCCATCGCCACCCACTCCTCGCCGCCGTCGGCGTCATGCGCCAGGCTTGGAGGCCGCTCGGGCGGAGCCGGCAACAGCCGCACCACCCCATCCAGCAACGGCTGCACGCCTTGATTGCGCAGGGCGCTGCCAGCGAAACAGGGGCAGATCTTGCCGGCCAGCGTGGCCTGACGCAGCGCCGCCCACACCGCCGCCGGTTCCGGCTCTTGCTCGGTCAATACTTGCTCGGCCAGCGCTTCATCCATCTCCGCCGCCGCCAGCAGCAGGCTTTCCCGCCAGGGTTGCGCCCACTCCCAGGTCGCCGGGTCGCAGGCTTCGCTCTCCACCTGCTCGCCACGCTCGCCGTTGAAGCGCAGCCGGGTGCGGTCAATCAAATGAACGACCGTACCGTCGTAGTCGGGCAACGGCACCGTCACCGCCACCGCTTCCACGCCCAAGCGCTCCCGCACCGTCGCCAGGGCACGGTCGAAGTCGGCGCCGGGCCGGTCCAGCTTGTTGACGAAAAACAAGGTCGGCAGGAGAAAACGAGTGCGCTGACGCCAGACGGTTTCGGTCTGCGGCTCCACCCCGCGCACCCCGTCCAGGACGATCACGCAACCGTCCAGAACTCGCATCGAGCGCTCGACCTCAATAGTGAAATCCACATGGCCCGGCGTATCGATCAACTGGATCAGGTGCTCCCGCCACGGCAAGCGGGTCACGGCGGCGGTGATGGTGATGCCGTGCTCCTGCTCCTCGGCCATGTAATCCATGTGGGCCGCGCCTTCGTGGACCTCGCCGATCTTGTGAGAGGCGCCGGCGTAGTACAGCATCCGCTCGGTCAGCGTGGTCTTGCCGGCGTCCACATGCGCGGCGATGCCGATGTTGCGAACCCAATTCAAGTCCGGGGCCTTGGACATTGCAAACTCCTCGTCAACCAAGCATCAGCTTATGCGGCAGGGCACGGGATGCCAGTCTTCATCACTGTCCACGCCTGTCCCCTATCCTCGTTCTCCGATTCATCAGGGCACGATTCGCCGGCACTCCAGATAGAAGCGCTTCTCGTCGGCCTCGCCCATCGAGAAGGTTTTGCGTGGCAGGGCACCGTCGCGGATGATGGTGCGGAAAAAATCGTTCTTAGCCAGCGCCGGCAGATGGAACCCGATGTTGCCGGGTTGGGCGCCAAGTTGTTCCAAGGTGTCCTCGCCATGGATGTAATCCAGCCGGGCACCGGGCCGGTCCACCAGATAATGATCCAGGAACTCTTGCAAGGTAGCGACCGGTAGGGTCAAAGACGGTCGTTCGATCGCCAGCACGCCGTAACGCTCCCCCGCCATGAAACCAATCGCATGGCGGTCGGGCTGCCCCATCTCCGCCACGCGCTGCCGCGCGGCGGCCCAGCTCGGGCTTTCGAGCACTGTCAGCGACGAACCTCGTGTCTGGCAAAACGCCGCCAGGGACGCCAGCAGCTGTTCGGCATCCACCGCGAACGCCACCCGATGGATCGCCTCGAACTCAAGACCCTCGTCGTGCAGGTTGACCAGCTCGACCAGGGCATGGCGGGCGGGATGGCTCATGATCGCCGCCGGATCGGGCGCGGCGCGCTTAAGGTTCTCCCAGATCTGCTTGGCGGTGGCGAAGGAGTGGTTGCCGTCGCCCATGGCGTACAGCAGAACCGGCTCGTCGGTCACGCCGTAACGCTCGGCGAACTGCGTCGGATCGGCCAGCCGCGCGAGCTGCTCGACCACCCACTGCACCAGCAGCGGATGCCCCAAGCGCCATCCGCGTACCTGGCCACCGTTCAGCATCAGCGGAACGTCGTACAGAGGCTCCAGCGGTTCGAGGAACAGCGGATCGAGCACCAAGTGTTGCGGGTCATCGATCAGTACCATGACATGCGGCAACTCCAGCGGCGCGCGCTCCCGTACTCGCACTCGCGGCGGCAAGCGTTCCAGGATGGTACCCTCGGTTGGACGAATCAGCGTCTTGGCGCCGGGATTGAAGTCGTAATGTTCCAAATCCAGGGCCGCAATCAGTCCTCGACGGGTCCGGCCGTGGGCTGTCTCCCGTTCCACCAATACCAGACCCGGCGGTTGCGGCGCCAGTACCCCATCGGCCAGATAACGGCGCATGGTCTCCTGAATGGCTTGAATCCGCGCGGCCTCGTCGGCGGCGCCGAGATAAACCTCCGGCAGAATCAAGCGCAGCGTGGAGGGTGCCTCGCCCACCAGCGCCTCGACCCGCGTCCAGTAATCCGGCTGCGAGGTGTACTGGTCGCAAGCGACCACTGCCCAGCGGGCGAGGTCCGTCTCCGCCCGAGGCAGCAGGAGAGTCGGAATCTGTAGAGCGATCTGCGCGAAATTCATGGACGGCCTCTCTTCAATTGGTGGCGGCGGCGACCCCGGCCAGCGCGCCGGCAGCACCTTCGCAAGCTTAGCAAATGGCCCGAATCGAACAAACCATCCTCATGCCGTCCAGCAAGCTCGCCGGCGGCGGCGTATCATTTGATCATCGAACCATGGCCGCCGCGCCACCAACAACCCGCAACCCGCAAGGTATCCGTCATGCGCAAGCTGATGAAAATCGTGGTCGCCCTCCTCATCATCCTGATCCTGATCGCCGGCGGTGTGGGCGGTTACCTGTGGTACGACACCAAACAACAAGTCGATCGATTTGTGATGATGGCCAAGCCGTTCGCCGAAATCAGTTACGGCGGCATCGAAGTCTCGCCGGCCGGATCGCTGGGGGTCACGCGGCTACGGATCTCGCCCAACATGGTCAACGATGTGATCACCATCGGCGCCATTCGGATGCACGCCCCCAACATTCTGGCCCTGCTGAAAACCCGCTGGCAATTGAGCCAGGGAGAACTACCCGGCGCGTTGTCGCTCTCCGTGCGCGAATTCGAGCTTCCCCTGCACGGCGGCATTCTCGGCGCGTCGCCGCCGTCTTCCCAACAAAGTGGCCCGCTTGAAGATCTGGATGCCCTGGGGTGCGGGCAGGTCGCGCATCTTGGCGGCACCGAGTGGCAGGAGATGGGTTACGATCATTTTATCGGCAACGTCGAAATCGGTTACCGCCTCGATGCCGCTCGCAACGTATTGGCGGTTCGGGTAGACAGCAACACCCGGGACTGGGCGACGCTGAACATGGACATCGGCTTCGCCACCCCCGGTGCCGTGCGATCCATCATGGAATTGGCCGCCCAAACCAAACCCAGGCTGGCCAGCTTGAACGTTACGATCCAGGATGACGGTTTCAATCAGCGTAGAAACAACTACTGCGCCGCCAAGGCCGGCAAAACCATTGACGACTTCCTCGCCAACCACGTGCGGCTGCTGGTCGAGCGCTTGGGCGCCAACGGCATCAATCTAGGTCCAGGACTAATTGCGGCCTACCGGAAATTTCTTGTCGATGGCGGGCGGATCACGCTCACCGCCACGCCCCCCGCGCCCATCGACCCCACCGAGCTTCAGCATTACACCGCCGAAGACGTCATCAAACTGCTGGGTCTGAAAATGCAGGTCAACGGCGAGGCGGTCACCGACTTGTCCGTAAGCTGGGACAGTGCCAAGGTTGCCCACGCCCTGGGCGCCGAACCGCAACCGGAGCAATCGGCGGAAGAAGCCGCGCCGGCCCCTGCCGAACAGGTCGTCATGATCCAGAAAAGCTACCACCCGACTCCAGTCGGCGAACTCGGTCAACACGTCGGTAAAATCGCCAAACTGAAAACCGCCACCGGCGCCACCTTCCGAGGGCAGTTGGAAGCAGTCGCGGAAGGGATCGTCAAGATCAAGATTCGCAAATCCGGCGGCAGCGTGACCTTGTCACTGCGAACCAACGAGATCGATTCGGCGCAGGTGCTTTACTGAGAGGGATCGCCCGTATTAGGACGGGCAGTCCCTCATTCATGCCGAACAACAACGCCCATTGAACGGTAATCTCATGGGCGCCTACCAGCCGCCCTACACCATCACTCTGGAGATTTTGAACCGGGTCGCCGCGATCAGCGAGGCCATCGGACGGTTGACCGTGCTTGCCGACCAGTCCAAAGCGCTACGGCTGCGGCGCATCAACCGTATCCGCACCATTCACGGCTCGCTGGCCATCGAGGGCAACACCCTGAGCGAGGCGCAGATCACCGCAATTCTGGACGGCAAGCGGGTCATCGCCCCGCCCCGCGAGGTTCAGGAGGTGAAAAATGCCCTGGCCGCCTACGACCGATTCGACATCTGGAAGCCCGAGGCGGAAAAAGACCTGCTGGAGGCGCATCGGATTCTGATGTCCGGCCTGATCGACGAGGCGGGACTGTATCGGCACGGCGGCGTGGGGGTGATGGCAGGGCAGCAGGTAATCCACATAGCGCCACCCGCCGACCGCGTACCGACCCTGATAGCCGATCTCTTCGGTTGGCTGACGGCCACCGACGCCCATCCTTTGATTACCAGCTCGGTTTTTCACTACGAATTCGAATTCATCCACCCTTTTGCCGACGGCAACGGCCGCATGGGTCGGTTGTGGCAAAACCTGATTCTGGCCCGATGGAATCCCCTGTTCGCCGACATCCCGGTGGAAAGCCTGATCTTCGAGCACCAGGCCGAGTATTACCAAGCTATTCAGGAGAGCACCCGGCAGACCGACTCCGCGCCCTTCATCGCCTTCATGCTGCGGATGATCCTGGATACCATGACCACTTCGACCCCGGAAGCCACGCTGGAAGTTACCCCGGAAGTCAGACTAATCTCGGTTCTTACTGGCGAAATGACCCGTCAACAGCTCAAAGAGGGGCTCGGGCTAAAAGACGATGAGCATTTCCGCAAGGCCTATCTGCTCCCCGCTTTGGATGCCAGACTGATTGAAATGACTATCCCCGACAAGCCGCGCAGCAGCAAGCAGAAATACCGCCTGACCGACAAGGGTCGCAAGCGACTGGCACAGCGTGGCGGTGGATAAACTCGCGACACGATTTGCGACATGAAAAGTCCGGCCTTCCATCGCTATATTGGAGGGTGGATTCTCGGCGTAATGTTGGGAATCCACCACTCTTTCTAAAAACCCAGCGCGGGTCATCCCACCCCAACAGCCGAACTTACCCTCGCACCAACTGGGTCAACAGGATCACGAACAGCACCACCAGCGCCAAAGGAATCAGCACCGCCGGCCAGTCCTTCTTGGCGGTGCGACTGCGTTCGATGGCCGCCTTGATACCCGGCCGAAACCACAGAATCACCAACAGCGCCAGGCCGCCGCCCAGTAGAATCTCCCACCATGCCGGTTCCATCGTCACCTCCCATCGCCAAACCGTCTCGAATCCGGCTTCTCAGTCCTTGCCACGCCCGCCGTTGGGCGGCATCAACGGCTGCGGGAACGGCATCACGTTGTCGCCGCCTTCCGTCGAACGAATCTTGCTGATCCCCTCCCGCTCCACTTCATCGATCCGCATCACCGAGTTAATCGGGATGAAGGTACGTTTCACGTCGGCGAATTCGTTACGCAGCTTTTCCTCGGCCGGGTTGACCAACACGCTGGAGCGTTCGCCGAAAATCAGTTCCTCGACTTCGATGAAGCCATACAGTTCATCCTGGTGGATGTCACGGGCGTACAGCTCGTACAGTTTGCCCTGACTGACGAACAGGATGCGGTAAATGCTTTTGGCGATTTTGGACATGGGAATAGGGTTCGGGGGAAATGCAAGCAATCTAACCCCGTTTGCCACGGCGGGCAAATTCCCCTACTCCGCATGACCCTCAAAAACCCAGCTTTTCCGTCAACAAAGTCGAAGTTTACAAGCCAAAACCTTATTCGCCTCGCCATGCTAACAATCATGATCACGCCATCGGTCTGGATCGGTTGGTCCACCACAACGACCGGGACGCACGGTACGTCTCGATACGGTACATAGCATTGCTCATTTGCTGGCGGCATGAGCTAGAGTAGCGGCACAGGCGGGACTCAGTTGTTGTTTGTGCGCAATAAGGCAGGCGCGTGTTCTCCCGTTGCCCGGAGGCACATTGGGACAAAGCTTTTTTTGATCCTCATCGCATTGCGCAGCCACTCCGACTACCTTGGCACAGGCAGAGCTCAGTTTGGACATGTGCTCATTCAAACAGACGAAGATGCGCCCACCGCCTGGCATTACACCGGAGCAATAGCTGTGATAATCGCTCATGCAGGCGCTTCTTATCTCCTGGAGGTTCATTTGGGCCATGGCCGATTGTGCCGCGCCCATTACCACTGCCAATGCGACCAAACTCACGATCGTCTTCATGTTAGCTTTCTCCGTTTGCAACGAAAATGTTTCGATTTGGGTTATGGCCTGCCGAACAGCAAGCGCCAACGTTCACGCCAGCCCTGAGTTCGCCCCAGATCCCGTAAAATCGCGATCCATTCATGGAAAGCGATGTACACCGGGTTGTACGAGGTCAGCGGCCTTGTCAAGCCGTAACGCAGCGCTTCATCCGCTGGGCGCGCCGCGAAGGTGCCAAACAATCGGTCATAAATAATGAGAATGCCGCCGAAGTTCTTATCCAGGCAGGAAGCGTTTGAAGCGTGATGCACCTGATGATGGTGTGGCGTATTCAAGACCCATTCAAGGGGTCCGAGCGAGGGTGCGAGCTGGGTATGAATGAAGAACTGATAACCAAGATTGACACCCATCATGCCGAGCACGGCAAGCGGGTGAAAGCCAAGCCACACCATTGGCAGGAAAAACAGGAAATTGCCGGAAATTAACCCCGTCCATCCGAGCCTTATGCCTGCGGTTAGATTTAGCCTAGTGGGGGAATGATGGACCGCATGGGTCGCCCACAGCCAGCGTATGCTGTGCGCGGCGCGGTGATGCCAGTAGTAAAAAAATTCAGTACCGAGAAACAACGCAACAACGGCCCAGGCCGAGTTAAGCGGAATGTCGAACAGCCGGTATTGATAGACCAGCACGAACGGCACGACGACGACACCAACGGTCAAAGCGCGGATCGGTGCCTTGACCAGCGCCACGCCAAAGGTCGCCGCGGTTTCCCTTAGGTCATGGGTTTGGCGAGTGTCGTGCAGAATGTGCCGAGCCAGTAGATATTCGAGGATCATAAGACTGGTCGAGACAGCCGGGATCAGCCAGCGATAACCGGAATGCAAGCCGAATGACTGCGATCCCGGAAGCAATCCATTCGTCATATCCAACATGGTTCGCCTCCTTGGGTAAATCGCCCGAGCCGATGGGGAAGACCCGGGCGGGCATGCGGAGTGATGCGGGGTGGACAAGCTTTCGCAGGCGGTGATCGCTAACGGCTGATGCCGCCAGAATGGGTGGTCGTTCCGTAAGGGCCGGTCCGGCTGCCGCCATAAGTGCAGTTGCCACCCGAACAACTTCCCGACCCCTCATAATTCACCTGATTGCCATTGCGGCGGGTAATCGTACCGTTCCGAGTCCAGCCCCCATCAGGATTGCTCGAAACTTGCCCTTGACGGGTGCGGCTATAGCCACCGGGACCGGTCACCTGGCGGCTATTGTTGCAGGATCCACCTGAGCAACTTCCCGAGCCGGTCACGCTACGGCTATAACCACCCGAACCGGTTACGGTGCCGTGACGCTCCCAGGCAAAGGCATCGGTGGCGGTCATGACGATCAACGAGGTCGTCGCAATGGCAATGATCAGCGCTTTGTTCATCGGTCTATCTCCTCATGATGACTAAGTGTTTCCGGAAGAGGTGTCTCCTCATTCGGTGGCAACACTTTCCCATCCCCGCTTTGCCACACAATCAATGGCGTGCAACATTTTTTATTTCTTCTTTTCTGGCACGTAACGGTTTGTAACAGCGGGATGCGCGGGTGCTGCCCGCAATCCATAATGGCGCCATGCTCTGAAGAGGAATGAGCCTCATGCCCCTATCCGACACACATATCCTGATCGTCGAGGATGACGAGGAGATCGCTCGTTTGGTGCAAAACCTTCTGACCCGTGAAGGCTTCCGCGCCGAAACCGCCGGAGATAGCGAGGCAATGCACGCGGTGATGACGCGGTTTAGCCCCGATCTGATCATTCTCGATCTGATGTTGCCAGGCGTTGATGGGCTATCGATCTGCCGCGATCTACGCAAGCGCTGCGATCTACCGATTTTGATGCTCACCGCCAAGAGCGAGGATATCGACCGAGTGCTCGGCCTGGAAATGGGCGCGGATGATTATCTGACCAAGCCGTTTAATCCACGCGAACTGTTGGCGCGGGTGCGGGCGATCTTGCGACGCACACGCGGCGAGACAAAAAGCGACGGCAACCGCCGCCATGCGTTTGAGAGATTCGTGATGGATCTCGATGCGCGCACGCTTCAAGGTCCGGATGGCGAAGAGATCACTCTGACCAGTGCAGAGTTCGATCTGCTCGCCTGCTTTATCGAACGACCCCGCCGCGTGCTTTCCCGCGAACAGTTGCTGGACTGGACCCGGGGACGCGAGGCGGATCCGTTCGATCGCACCATCGACATGGCGATTTCCCGCCTGCGTAAGAAATTCGACGCCGCGACGCCAGGCTGCAAACTGATTTCCACCATTCGCAACAACGGATATCTGTTCGTGCCCCAAGTGTCGCCGGTTCCATGATGCGATTCATCCGCTTCGGGTTTGTCACCCGTATCGTTCTGATCCTGATTTTCAGCCTAGTGGCCCTTCAGATCCTAGTCGTGATGGGGTTCTATCTGCGCCGCAGCGGGGATACCGGTGTCGGTTTCCGCCTTCCGTTGCCAGACCAGGTGGCAGCCATCGTTGCCCTTGTGGAGCGCGCGCCAGAATCTGATCGCGGCACGATATTGCGCGCGGTAAACAGCCCACATTTACGCGTATGGGTCACCAAGGAAAACCCGGCACCACCACGGGAAACCTGGCACCAACTACCGCTTGTCGAGCAGATCGTGGACAACTATCTTCGCGCCCTCGGCACGCATACCGTGACGGTACTGCTGCAAACCAACATCAAGCAGCTTGTGGAAAAGCCGTTTCGGTCCGGATTATTGACAATGATCGTCACCTTAGAGGACGGTGAACATCTCGCATTTGAGAGTCAGGGTCGGCTCATCACCAATGTCTTTGGTCTACCGCCAGGTTTCTGGGCGGGAGTTTTCGGTTTTGGCATCGCCCTTCTGGCCATACTGATCATCAGCCGTGAGGCGCGCCCGCTGCGCCAGCTGGTCGAGGCGGCCGATAGCATCGACCTCAGCGCACCCAAACCGATCGCCGATTTTCCGAGTAGCGCGCCGGAAATCCGCGCCTTGATTGCCGCCTTCAACCGCATGCAGGAACGCATCGCCAGCCTGATCAAGGAGCGCATGGCGATGATCGGCGGCTTTTCTCATGATCTGCGCACCTATGCGACGAGGCTGCGGTTGCGCATGGAACTGATTGCCGATGAAGCCGAGCGCGCCCGAGCAATTCGGGACATCGAAGATATGATCAGTCTGGTGAATGACGCGCTTCTCGCCGTTCAAGATCCGGCGGAAAGCACCCAGCGAGCGCAAGTCGCACTGGAGCTGATCGACATCGCCGAACTCGTGGGTGATGAAATCGACGACCACCGTAAGATTGGAACTTCCGTCACCCTCGTTTGCGAAGGCGCAAAGGGGAACGCTTTGGTGCTTGGCCAGCCTGTAGCCTTGCGCCGCTTGTTTCGCAATCTGATCGAGAATGCCATTACGTACGGGGGCGAGGCTCGTGTGATGGTTCAGATGCGTGCCGAGCACGTGCTGGTGCACATCGAGGACAGTGGCCCGGGCATCCCACCTGAAGCACGCGTCAATGTCACCCGGGCCTTTGTGCGCCTTGAGACTTCGCGCAGCCGCAGAACCGGAGGCGCTGGGCTTGGATTGACGATTGCTCGGAAGATCGCGGAGAGTCATGGCGGTGCGCTGGAGATTGGTGACGCTAAGAGTGGCGGGGCGCGGGTAAGCGTGACATTGCCCCGGTTCCAGCCTGAGGGAAATAAACATGAAAATGAGGATTAACCTCTCGGAGAAACTCGTCGGATTCGCTTGAGCCCTAAGGACTACCGGACAAAACCCGAGCGGAGGAAGATAAGGCAAGCAGCCCATTGAATCCAGCCGAGAAATCGCTGGGCGGAGCGATCCAACCGGCGGCCGATGCGACCGAAC